>Ga0123353_10014406_pt1 | contig 11397 bp, 5 predicted proteins | sample TergutLab28metaG_3_FD_92763 | JGI IMG/M metagenome (GOLD analysis project Ga0123353, IMG submission 92763) | Labiotermes labralis P3 segment gut microbial communities from Petit-Saut dam, French Guiana - Lab288 P3 | ecosystem: Host-associated > Arthropoda: Insects > Digestive system > Gut ... | reverse complement strand
CTCTAATGTACCTACCTTATCTATTAGCTATTTACTTACAATTTTATAATCAGTAACATAGGTTTTTAACTTATACCTTTGTACAGTATTACTATATTTAGTTCATATGTTGTAATTTGATTGGTACCCTCCGGTGCCTATTTCCTACTCTAGTTTCTGCTTATATCATGTAATTTTATACTATCTGTATAATGTTGGACTTTACTCCTGAGAGGCAAGTCCTATCTTTGACTGTTCCAATATCCATTGGATTACTCCTGTATATGGATTTCTTGGAAGTACAATAAATCAATCTTTCAAGACGAGCACTCTTACCTTGTACATCGCGGACAAGTTGCTAATATCGTTGATCGTGTACGTACTTTATCATCACGTCACCCACAATCGTAATTTCCATAGTATGTATTATATGTACTTCACAACACACTAGCAACTATTGAATTTCACAAAAAAAAAAAAACTCACCTCTCAATTACACATAACAACCACCTGCAACTTTGAAAATGACTTCAGCGAACACATGAGCACTAAGTAACGTGGCGGTATAAATGCGCACGCATCACAGAGTATAGTATATCTACCCCTCCTTGGGGGATGACGGCCCGAGAGGGGTGGCCAGCTGGCTAGCCGCATGTGGGGCAAGATCAGACGGTATGTGTACAGAACTACCACTAAAAAAATTCACTCTATATAGGCCATGAAGGCCTAGGGGGGGAGTAGAAGTATAGCCGTACTCTTTCTTTAACCTCGGCATTAGAAGGGGGTGTGGTCAACGCTACGACCTGGCCGCTTTATCCCGGGAAAGAGACCCGGTACCCATTCTACAGAAGGTTGGGTGGGCCCCAACACCTGTCTATACGCATGCAGAAAATCTCGCCCTTACCGCGATTCGATCCCTGGACCCTTCAACCCGTAGCGAGTCGCTATACCGACAATGCTATCCCGCTCCACAAAAAGCTACTACTATGGCTAAACTTGAACATTGTGGGATACAGGAATCAACCCTAAACTGGTTTAAATCTTACCTATCAAAGAGGAGGCAAAGAACAAAATTAAGTATTAATAAAGACCAAACTTACTATTCTACTTGGGAAATTGTGAAGCAAGGAGTACCACAAGGCTCTGTGTTAGGCCTGCTGCTTTTTATTGTATACATTAATGATCTACCAATGAGTGTAAAACATGTTTCTAAAGCTATATTGTTTGCTGATGATACAAGTGTTATAGTCACTGACAAGGATCATGACAGCTTTAAACAGAAAACAAATCTTGCCCTGACTAGCCTGAATCACTGGTTTTATATAAATCAACTAGTGCTAAATATCACAAAAACAAATATAATAAAATTTACACCTAAACCTACAGCACATGTTCCTTTGGATATTTATTATAAGGATAATATAATAGATGAAGTATAGCCTTCCAAGCAATATACAGAGTTATAGAAATGACAGGAAAAAATTAAAAAACAAGTTATACAGATACCTTATTATTCATTCCTTTTATTCAATTACTGAATTTTTAGAATGCAAGATAGAAAAAGATAATATATAAAGTACAAAACTACTCTTATGACTGACTACCTTGGTAGTAACTGCTTTTATATCAATTATGTGTAAATTTTATAACTAGAGCGTTGAAATATTTCAAATGTCATTAGAATAAGCCTTATGCATATAATTGTTCCACTGTGAATGATGGTCCAGGTATGTGTCTTGTGTTGTCTGGTGTTTATTGACATGTTTCATGTTCAGATGCAATTGATGCAGAGACTGGGTCAGTGGAATGAATATGTATGTATGTACGTATGTATGTAAAATGAATGAATGCCACCCACCCAGCCTCTAAGATAATTATATGTACCACCTGCTGTAATATTAAGGCACTGCATTTATGTGGTTCATATCATTCTCAGAACAGCGATTATTTCCCTAATCATTGTTAATCAGTTCACCATTCTAATGGACACATTGCGTTCTCTGTGAAGGAGGAACTAAACTTTTATATGTCTTTTGGGTGAAATTCTGTCTTCAAGGTTGTACCATGGCTCACACAGCTATTTGCTGGCCCCTTACAGCAGGGGTCCAGGTTCGATCCTAGGCCAGTCTACATGAGATTGGTGTTGACCAATATGGCACTTGAACAGGTTTCTCTATAAGTACCTTAGTTTACCCATGTCATTATCATGCCACAGGTGCTACATACTCATTTTCATCTACATGAAGCTCTTACCAGGAGGACAAACAACAAAGTGTGGGAACCTCCAAAAATCAATGCTCTTGTAGAAAGTGGGGAGCACTGGATAGAAAAGTTCTTTCACTTTTTACCATCTTCAAGGGACTAGCGCCAATGAATACAGCCTCCATTCTGGCTCACAGCTACCATGATGATACAGTTACTATGTCTCTTGGACCTCCTTATGTAACTTTAAAGTTGTTGCCAATTGAAAGTGAAGGCCTGGCTTCTTCAGAAACAACTTTGATTTTTCTAATTCCAAACGAAGAGACCACACCTGAGATTTGGCACACAACAAATAGATGTCAGTCCGCCTTGCAAATAACTGAAGCTGCAGCCTACACAAAGTAGTCACTATCAAATTAGGCATTCTGGTCATCATAACTGTGGCTAGACTTTGCTTTCCAAAGTTCCACATAATTAATATAAGTTATATTTTCCTTTAGGGCTACAGTCAGCAGTTATGGAGAGAGAAAGTATTTTTAAGTATGCATTTGTTATATGAGCTGACTGAAAATATTGTACCAGTACAAATATGTAACAGATATTTTAAAGTAATAAAGGTACAATACTATAAATTCTGATTTGTGTTCTTATGGTTTTAAGATACTTGAATGGGCTTCATCATCAACATCATCACTGTTGCCACTGTTATGAATATATGAAAACCATTAATGGTCAGGCTGAAATGTTTTTCTATTTTCCCCCCCCCCCCCTCTCCTTCAGGGCTAATAAGCATTATTTCATATGAAACTTGGTTCTCATTTATTGTGCAATGATATTTCAAGAGCAGATGCTGAATAGCCTCACAAATATCCCTGTTAATATTATGGTTGCTATGCACAAGAAAGGAAACTAACAAACTGTCCATTAACAAACAACTTCTCATGTGACTCAGATTGTAAACATGTATGTGTATCCGGTTTTTACAATAAATTTATTTTCTGTCAAGGCCATTCCATTTTGTCTATGTATATATATATATTTATTTATTCTCACAAGAGTTGAGCATCTTTCAAGGTGTCCCAGGGATTCCTATTCAGTATTCTTCATGTACAAATTAACTCCTGCTGAAAAGACCTCACACAGCCCTAGTGTCACTGATCAACACTGTCCTAGCATTCTGCATTCACTATATAGGCACAGCAGTATTCACACATTTCAGTCTTATTATGACCATTAAATGAAAGATATTTCCAAGAAACTGTGCTTCATTGATTGTGCACAATTACTTCCATTCTAAAAGAAATTGGTAGTGACAGTTATGGCATGTTTGATTGCAAAGTAGTACGGAAATTATCAGCAACAGTTCTTCAGTACTCATGACGGTGTATCTTTGAATGCATTCTGAAGTACGAACAGGTTCAACAAACTTCATTATAAGGAAGCGATTTCCTAGGACTGTCAGCAAATTAACATTTTTAATCAGTATAAACTACATACTCATATTATTTGCAAATTAAACAATTAGTAGTCAATATACATATCTAGGAAGTGTGTCATCCCCGTTGTGTGTGTGAAACTAGGAAAAGGTATGTAGTCAAACACATCTTAAGTTGCGTTTGACTACATACCTTTTCCTAGTTTCAATATACATAATATCTGAAGCTACATTTTGTATAATGAGATTAACAGTAATGTACAAGAATGTGAACCTTAACTGATAAAAAGTCAGTGGAAAAGAATCAAATTAAATATTAACTGAGTAAACATGACAACCCTATTACGACAGTGTCAAAAATTATGAAATCAAATCACAACAAAGGAACTTCTATAGCAGTCAGAACTGTAACACTGAAGAGCATGAGATTATAACAAAGCATGGAAAGAAACTTGATAAAGAGAATGGTGGACTGAATTCAGAAATCCTAAGATCATTCTTAATCCTTACGTCAGTTCTGAATATAAAATACACTGGTAGGGAAAAGTTAGGCCATCCATATTTCAATATTTATTAAGAGCTGTAATTGAACAAGTTCAATTGGATTCATAGTGTGTGTGTGTGTAGACACACACATACATACATACATACTGCAGCTATACCAGCACAGAACCCATGTGAATCATATTTCATAACAGGCTAGATGCCAGCTGCCTTTCAACAGTCAAAGTGAAGAAGTGTTTTATTTTCACAGTTGTCCCTCAACGTGATTTCTCAACTTTCTGTGCTGTTGAAGCAAGTTTTCAGGTTTGTGGATATATTCACAGACAAAGCAGTAGAATGTGGAAGTCAAGATTATGCTGCAGTGTTTCTGTATAGAGAAAAATTGGTCCCATTTTATTAGAGAAATACTAACAAGAACTAATTTTGAATTTCATATCCTTGTTACAAGTTGACAAACGTTATTAGTGGTTTCAGTAATTTGTGACTCTGATTCATACAGCAAATTCAACAAAGCCCATGATGTATTAATTTATTCGTGATCGCATATTTCTGAAAACTTATGGCCCATCAATTGTCAGATCTAACATGACCAGATTTTCTTATCCTCAGGGGTTGTCCGACAGAGAATGTGTACAGCAATAGTCCAAACACATTTGAGCTGAAACAAAATATTCAGCTGTGCATTTCAAGCATCACTGAAGAAACTCTTCCCCAAGTTTCATCAAACGTAAGGAAAAGAGTGAATACAAGCATAACTGAATGTGTTGGATAGTTTAAACATTTAGGGTGTTAGGTTCATAGGATTGGCTGGGATAGAGTAGTCAGTATAGTGATTCACTGTGGACTGGACAGTCCAGGGATCAAATCTCGGTAGGGGTGAGATTTTCCACATTCATCCAGAGCTTTCCTGGGTTTCACCCAGCTTTCTATACAGTAGGTACCAGGTCTTTCATAGGTGTAAAGCAAACGGGATGTGGTGTTAACCATGCACCCCAATCCAGTGTCGAGGTTAAAGAAATAGTAGAGCTATACCTGTAATCCCCATCTGGGCCTTCATGGCCTGTTCTAGGGTGAAATTTGGCTTACCGTAATATAATATTGTGTTTGTTTTCTGATTGTAATGTACTTATTTTTTTACAAATGGAAAATTTTTCAAGAAATGGGTTGCATGAATTTTCACTCTCCCTGTGCATCTGAATGGTGGTAATCATCATCACTGGAAAAGATACATACTGCTAGGTTTCATTAAAAGAGGTATAAAACACAAAGATTTCTTTTATGCTTAGATTCAGACAAAAAGATAATTTCAAATAAAATAAAATAAAGTAAAATAAAATAAAATAGTTACCTGAAAAAATAGACTTGCATATGCACTTCATTCATAACAGAATGCTCTCTTAATATTATTATGTGCTTTATTTATTCCAGTCTGCATAAGTCATTATAATAACAATAGTCACATCTAAGAGCAACATCAGAAAATGGAGTATGATATTAAGGCCATGTTAGGAACCTATTATATCTGAACAATGTTTGCTTTTATCACTCAAGATTCAGTGCCACAGGAAAGTAACAAACAGTAGGCAACATCACTATATCTATGTTGATGATATTCTGTAAACAGTCTGGCATATTACATGGTATAAAAATGTTAACTATATACAAAAATCTTGAGTTTTTCAAACCATCTAATATGGATTATAGATTATATATATATATATGTATATATTACGTATCTTCAACCTGTTGCAGTCATTCATATGGAGCTTATTGGTATTCACTGAGGTAGATTGGAACACAAAGAAATGTGTATGAGATCTGTATATGTGATGAACTTGCATTGTTGATGCGTACAGTTTCATATATGTTTGGAAAGGCATTGCATCCGTGACACAGCTGGTAGTGCAGAATCAAGTTACACAACACATCACAAATATTGCACATGGTGGAAAGAACTAAGCTGCATAACATCTATTTACAGTAGTTACTTTATAAGAACTGAACTTCATATCTGGAGTATTGTAGTGAAGTGGTTAACACTGTGGCGGGCCTTGATCTTACATCTTGCCCGTGATACACTGTTATGACAGGTTTTATGTATTTCTAAAACAGTTCATAAAATTTTGTAACTGAAATAGGCTATAACTTCCTCCACATCATTCAACATTCATTATTCATGGTCAACGAATTGTTTTTCACAGATACAACAAACTCTGCAGTTGACATTGCATTCCTAAAAATAAACCAACAAACAAACAACAGAAGGCATTTGCTGGCAACCTTTATTCACTTCATAAAATGTGCAGTGGCATATGGGTAGATGGTGATGGAATAGAGCATTGTGTTTAGTTAAAGGTGCTGTAACCTGCTGCAATGATGTAGCATCTATGGGAGTTCAATGGAATATCAGTATGGAGCACTGACATAATGCTACTAAGAGGGGGGAAAACCAAACTACTCTGAAACCTGACCCAATTCCACTTTATCCAACACAAATCCTACATTGGCTGGCCTGGGATCGAAGCCAGGCCTCCTTGGTAAGATCAAGTGACTAGTCACCCAAGCCATGGCACAGCCATTGACAGACTGTGCCATCCCCATCTGTCACCATGTTTCAGCTCCTAAACTTACTTCTATAATTTCAGAGTAATTTTATTCCCATTCTGAGCCATTAAAATACTTCCAGTAAGAACAGCGAAGGATATTTGGGCCTAAGAGGGAAGTAGTACCATGAGGATGTGAAAAACTGCATAATAAAAAGCTACATGATTTTCACCCTCAACAAAATATTATCATGGTAATCCAATCAAGGAGGATAAGATGAACAGGTCGTGTGACATGTATCAGGGACAAGAGAAATGAATACAGGATTTTTTGTTGGGGAGACCTGAATGAATGAGATCACTTGGAAGACCGAGGAATAGGAAGGGGGGGGGGGGGTTAATATTATGATGGATCTTTGAGAGGGTTTGGACTGAATTAATCTGGCTCAAGATATGTACAGGTGGTAGGATGTGAACATGATTATGAACTTTCAGGTTTTATGTAATTTAGAGAAGTTCTTAACTAGCTGAGAAGCTGTGACTTTTGAAGAAGGACTCTGCCCCAAGGAGTTATCTGGTTCACTAATTAGCCATTGTTTCTATATGAAGCTGCAAAGAAACCAAGCAACTGTTTTTCATATTCACAGATATTTTTGTGCAGGAAGTAAACAATCATATTTCTACAGAAAAGCAATAGTATGTGTATCTATTTGGAATTGCTGTAAAAAAAAATATAAAACCAAACTCAAATATTTGCAATTACACCATTTCTTTCAAAAGCACATAACAGTAGACACAACAAACCAAATAGCATAAACAACAGATTTAGAATTAACATGTTTATAACTTTACACTTCTGTTAGCAGCTTATTTCTTCTCCGTCATGATTTGACTTGAATACAATATAAGATACAAGACACAGTGTTACATTTAGTATGCTGTTTTCAGAGCTCATTTTATACAAGTTGAAAATTAGAAGAAATCAGTCTTCATAATCTTAAAATTCTGACTAAACAAGACAATACACAATTTTGAGAACCATCACATATAAATACATTTTCAGCCCAAAGTTCTTTTCATTCTTTTAAAAGTGGACGCATAATTGATAGATTTTACTTCTTTTTATGTGCATAAAACCATTTTTATAGAGGAAGTTTTGTAGAAATAGATGTCATGTGCATGTGTGTGTATGTGTGTGGTTGTACTAATTCTGTAATTAACCAAATGTACTTACTTACTTATTTACTTACTTACGCAATACAATAGGCATCCATTTTTGTGGAACAGATCATTAACAAGATTCTTCAAAAACTATGTCAAGCCATAACCAATTACTTCACTTTCAAACATGATTCAAAATAATTTCGTAATTCTAAAATGTTGAACTAAGTTCTGCTATCACCATAGAATTTCACAGATACAATTATAATAAAAGAGTGTCTCATAGTTAGTACACATATATACATAGCAAATTTAATTTACCACACTTGATAAAAACCTAAGATGCGTTATATTCAACAGAAACAACTTCTCTTCATTTCCATATAATGAAATCAAAACATCCACATGACACTTTTACTAAGTCCAATAATTGCAAATTTTCCAGCAATTTAATTCCGTCAATGCGAGAGGAGTACTAATAATGCATTCTAAATGTCAGTTGTAAATTAAAGTTATTATTAATGGTAACCAGCCGATGTTGGTAGCAGCTAGCTATTATGGGATGGCTCATTTTCACTCGAAAATATTCCCCGCAAGCAAAATTATTTGGACTGATTATAAAGTTAAGTGGCTTAATTTAAAGTATGTGCACATTAAAAGAAACATAAACACATCTACTATGTGAACATGGGAACTCCAGCTTTTGGTGACATTACTAATTTGAGACCACAGGCCCACGAAAACTGGCATTTCAATTCAAATTTTGCTGAGCTTATCAGATTCAAAGCTTTAAATGGATTCAGTTGAGTTTGGCCTTTCAGTACATGTGGAAAGATAAAATATACTAATATTTTATCCAATAGACTTTTGGAATATGACTTTCTACAGATTCTGCCCAGAATTTGTTCAGCAAATTTTTCCCTCATCTGTGATGTAGCTGTTCCTTCTGGGATTATGGTAGCCATAGTATTTAGTTTAGTCTTCATGTTAAATCCTGTTAAATCACACAGAAGCCCAACTCATAGCTGGCATGTATTTTTTACCATTTCATAATGTTCTTTCCACTAGTGACAACATAGTTTATTCCACATGTCTCTCTCTTCTCTTTTTTTCCTAAGAAAACACCTCTACAGAACAGTCTAGGCCACAGAACAGACTGGGTAAAAGAAAGTTCATGTGTTGCTAACATGTTCATGTGATTCTCCAAGAGAAGGGTAATTTTATTATGCAGTTTATTCCACTCATCAGAAAGATACAACAGATAGGGTTAGAATACAGTCAATTCTGTCAATGGATTACTTCTCTTTTCTCCTCAGAGCCTATGTAAAGGGTCAGCATATGTCATGATATTTGTTGTTAGTTTGGCACTACTGTCACCAAGTGTCTAGTTGGAATTGGGGCAGACATAAAAGCCATATAATGGAAGTTAAGTCATGTGAAGCATACTTTTGCAGCTATAGCAAACCATCAGTACATGATGTAATACGAGTATAAAATGTTGACAAACCGAGGCTTGAACTTCACAAAGAGAAATGACACACATACATAAGGGTGAGCTAACAATTTTGAAAATATACATGTTTCTTGAATGTCTGATATCTTATTTAGATATACCAACCCAAGATTTGTGGGTACCACAGTAGTGTTGAAGACTTTATATATATATATATATATATATGAACAGACATATCATGATGTAACTGCCTATATTTTATCTTTTTGTAATTAAGTTCCATATGATTCTAATTAAACTTGTCTTATTTAGAACATGAAAATGACACATTATTTCTTAAAGTATTTGTTTCTTCATTTATTTCTCTGTCCCTTTGAGAAAGAGCCATCCCATTTTGATAACGTGGCAAGTCTAAAACAGAATGTTAAACCAAACCCCAGATAACACAGTTACATACATCTTAAGACTTAAGAGGAACTGAAATTCCTGCATCAGTAAATTTTGAATTAATTTTTCTAAGGAGGTTTATGTCATTGAAACTACAATTTTTAAATTTTGGTTTTTTATTAAAACTGCTCCTTCCATTCTTTTTTCTACAACTGGTTTAAAATCCTAATGGAATGTCCGCGCAATTTCATAAGAACAAAAAGAAGAAAGAAAAATCACCAAGTTGTAGTCCAAGGCACATTATGTAATATATGTAACAAATTGTAACTAAACTCTTATAAACTTTAACATCCACAAAGCATTTCCAAATCTCACTGGCTCTTTACCCTGACACTTTCACCTGTATTATACCATACATCATTTCAAAACAACTCCAAATTTTTTATCACACAGAATGAACAGTCAAGACCTAATGTAATGTCATTAAGGCACATTACTGACTTTTGCTTTAACCTTTGTTTTTTGTATTATACTCATGTAACCTGTGACTCCCATTCACTTTTATTGGCCACAAGTTGATCATATTCAACACCATTACCTATTTATGGGTATGGAATTGGCAAAATATATGAAAATTTAATGATAATCAAATATGAGATTATATCAGCAGACCCTAATTATGTTATTGTAATGTAACAGTAGCTACATTTTGGGCTTTCTAACGAAGTCATCAATGACTGCTACTGCAGTAGTCGCATATTTCTTTATTCAAATTTTTATTTTGTTAGAGTGCATCTTATTGTAGAAGACGATAATGCAAAGCAGCACTCTCCTATCAGACACAACTTCCTTGTAGAACATTTTATAGGAAACGTACAGGTTATCTACACTCGTAAGTTTCAGCATAATACCTGGTCACCTTCAGGTCACATACAAGCACATATATCATGTAAGTTACATTCAGGGTGATTAAAGGCAAATCAGTAAGGTATTCGTTATGCAAAATATCACACACACACACACACACACACACATATAATTATTTAGTTATGTTACCATTCTTATTTAAAGAGATAGATATCTTCATGATTAAACACACTGAATACAACTATTTATGTATGTGGTATATGTGTAACGAACAGCTCTCTTTTGAATTCGAATTTTTACCCAATAGATGACCCAGTTCCATTTTTCAAATTTTAGAGGACTGTAGGCGGTCAAGACACATCCAGAAGCAACAGGATGACACAAAACAAATATTCTAAAGTAATGTGATGTTAAACATAATCCTTATAAAACAAAGGTTGCATCAGGCAATATCATATCACTAAGTCAGAATTTTTTAGATGACTGCAATATTTCATTTATGCCCTCTTATTTTACTACATTTTGACTCAATTTGTACTAAGCTTTTACTAATTATATTTAATTGGTGGGACAATGCGGGAATGAATGTACTCTCCAAAATAAGTTTTAAAATTATTGTCTTGTTAGTAAAACAGTTCCAACTTTTGCACTGGTGATTCTTTCAAATGCATTTATTACAGATATTATATCCAATCACAGTGGCAAAAAGTCTGTTTTGCCACTGCTATTCTGCAACACAGTAGAAATATATAGCTAATTCCTTGATGGGAAAAACCATTCACCAAAGGTGACTGCCCAATTCTTTTGTGTATAGCATTTAGAAACTGAGATGATCTTGATATATATATATATATATATATATATAT
>Ga0123353_10014405_pt1 | contig 11397 bp, 2 predicted proteins | sample TergutLab28metaG_3_FD_92763 | JGI IMG/M metagenome (GOLD analysis project Ga0123353, IMG submission 92763) | Labiotermes labralis P3 segment gut microbial communities from Petit-Saut dam, French Guiana - Lab288 P3 | ecosystem: Host-associated > Arthropoda: Insects > Digestive system > Gut ... | reverse complement strand
CCTAGAAGCGAAAACCGGCATAAATGCCGGTTTTCGCTATCTTTAGATATATCCAGTTATCACTCAGGGATTGGGATCGAGCCAGTGTTAACTGCGGATGAATATCTCGCGGATTTGGATATTACCTTTTGTGTTTACGAACACGCGGTATGGACCGACCTGATATGTGCCTTCGGCGTTGTTGTCGATCTTGAACACTGCTGAGAAAGCTACTGTGAATCCGTTGCAATAGGTCTCAGTCACTGTGATGTAAAGGTCATTCTTATTGCCGTTAAGCTTATCTACCCAAGCGTTCGGGACTGCCTTTACTAACACCGTCGGTGCAAGACCTTTGATCGCCTTGAGCAACCTGTAGTAAGCGGAGTTGATACTTGTCTGCCTTGCATTTCCGTTGTCGATTACGTCTAAAGCGTTGATTACTGCCGCCATTAGTTTTTCCCAGCTCGCGGTTGTAAAGTCGTTCTTGTTTAAATCAAGAGCATCATCGACCAAGCCCTGGACGTCATCTTTGCTGAAGTTTTTGGCGACCAGCACGAAGTCGTCAAAGAAAGCCCACTGGTCGGCCTGTGCGTCTGAGTAGAACCCTATCTGCACATTGCCGCCCTTGATCTCAACGTCTTCGATGGTTATAAGAGTCCATGCATTAAGAGGCATATTAAAGTCAGCCTTGTGATCGCCTACGTAAATGTATGCCTCGTTCTGCCCACCGCTGCTCCTGACCCATCCATAGTAGTTATAGATGCCGTCCGGTACTTCGACGTCCTGATAAGTCTTAGTGATATACGGATCTGTTCCTGTGTTGCGCTTGGTGTACCCGTGATACCATGCATAGTTGCCTGCCCATGCGCTATACCAGTTCTGTCCGTTGCCGGTGCTACCCGGGGCGATGAGCTGATAGTTCCTGATCCCGAGGGTTGCTGTGCTGGTGCGGTTGCCGCCGTAGTTGATCTGGGCGACCTGGCCCGCGATGTGGTCGGCTTCCCATGCGGTAGGTACGTTCACATAGGTCTGTATTACCGGGAATGTGTTCGGGAACACATCGCCAACTGTTTGGTTAGCAAGGCCACCAGCAAGGCGATCGTTCTCGAAGTATGAGTTGGTGATAAAGTTGTTGTTCGGTCCTACATCCCAACTCCCGTTAGCTACATCATAATAGAACTGGGTATAATTGTTGTAGTAAGGGATCGGCCATTCGGGTCTTTTCCACTCCGGATTGCCATTGGCGTCGGTGTAGGGGTAACCTTCAGGCAGGAAAGGATAGAATGATTCCATATCCTTCCATGGGTTGTTCGGATTAAAGAACTCGCCCCTTGAGTAAGCCTGTGGATCCGGGATTTTCGGAAGGTCGGCTGCCGTCAGGGGTGGAGCGGTTGTGGGGTCGAGGAAGCTAATCGGAGCCCACTGGGTAAAGCCAAAGCCGTTACCCGCGTTATTGCCGAAGCGATCGCCCCACTCAAGTACCATCTGTCCAACAGGTGCCTGAGCCGATTCAGGGGAATCAATCGTGATGAATCCCATAGCCTGCGTGGTGTGTGTGAAGTTGTGGACGCTTCCCCTCATTGGAAGCATGCTGTTCGGCAGACCGACTTCATTCGTATATGTCTTATCTTCAGGGGACCTTGCACCACTCATATAGAATGTGGGACCTGAGTTCCAACCGCGTAAGCCAGAAGCAACATAGTAATACCATCCATCGTATACGAACATGCTGTTTGCTTCGCGACCTGCTTCACGCAGCAGGTTGTAGTATGTATCCTTCTGGGCGTCGTATAGTTCATACACATACTCAATAGCTGTAAAATCCTCGTTGAGCACTCCGATGTAAGCCTTATCGCGCTCGGGAAGGGTTTCCCATGCGTTCTGCCCTGAAAACCCGGGTTCGGTTACGCCAGCGCAGACGAAAGCGACATAGCCTTTTCCGGTAGTGTAGTCCCAAAATGCAGTCAAATCCGCGCTGTTTGCGGCAAATGTGGTATCAGGCCCCAGCCTGTTGATATTTGTCTGTGTGCGGATATGCGTCCAGGGTCCCGTTGGGGTGGGAGCGGTTGCAAAGCGGACGCCTCCGGTATCGCCTGTCAGGATGTAGTTGTCATTTTTCTCATTATAAAGGACACCGAGCCTGGCATAACTCGATGAGAAACCACCCATGCCGTTTTGCGCCATTACACCCTCGTATTTCCAGTCGACCATGTTGTCCGACGAGTAGCATACTATCGCCCATCCAGAGCCGCCGAGGACGCCTGTACCCTGCCTCAGGGAGTTGTAGTAAGAGACGCCGTTTCCGTTGCGCATACCATATCTGTAAAATTTGTCGCCGAACTTATAAATAGCGTTCCATTGGGTCAGGATCGGGTTTCCGTCCGTGTCCATTTCAAATATGTCGTTGGTGATGAGAAGATCCTCGGTGTACACATTAACGACGCACGTGAGTATCGTCCCTCCGACATTCGCTGTGATATTGGCCCTACCCTCGCATACCGAAATCACCTTGCCGTTTGAAACCCTCGCGACCCTCCAGTCGTCCGAAGCCCATGTCACAGGAGTGTCTTCCAATAAGCCGATTATCGTCAACGTTTCAAGACTTCCGCCAAGCAGCATGTTGAGTTCGGTTTTGTCAAGGGCCAATTGGCTATCTGCGAGCGCCGGAACACTGAAACTAAACAGTGATAAACAAAGTACTAGTGCTAAGGTTAAGGATATCGATTTTCTAACTTTCTTTTGCATTAATTTTCTCCTCCTTTTAATAGCGGCACTTAATTTTAGATTTTCATTTGATAGATATCTTTGCGGAAAATTTGATGGAATTGTGGTTCTCCATATATTGCATCAATACAAGAATTCTGTGTTTCTTACTTAACGCCTCGCACTTTAGTGCGCGGGGGCAGGTCTTGTTGGACCCGCCCCCGTTGGTGCTGTGTTATTAAGCTACTATGTATATTTGCCTGATTTGGTCATTGCCTTTGGTGTCTACGAACACCCTGTACGGACCTACTTGATAGAAGCCTTCCGCGTTGTTTTTGATAGAGAACATCAGCTCGGTCTTAATCGTCTTTCCGTTGCAATAGGTTTCGGTGACTGTGATATAGAGCTCGTTCGTGTTGCCGTTGAGTTTTTTCACCCATGCTGTCGGGGTAGCTCTTACGAACGTTGTTGCTGCAAGACCTTCAATGGCTTTGAGCAGGTTGTACCAGCTTGAGTTGACGTTTGCCTGGCGGGCGCTGTCGTCTGCAAGGACTGCTTTGGCAACGTCGAGTGCTGCTACGAGCTTGTTCCAGCTTGCTGTGGTGTAGTCGAGTGCGTTGAGAAGCGCGGCATCTGCGACGAGCTCAGCAAGTTTGGTTTTGTCGATCTTCTGCGGCACCAGTGCGAAGTCATCAAAGAATGCCCACTGGTTGGCTGCAGCGTCTGAGTAGAAGCCGACTTTGATTTGACCACCGGTCACTTCGAAGTTCTCGATAGCAACCACAGTCCACGTGTTGATCGGGGTGTTGATATCATATTTGAGATCCCCTGCGTAGATGTAAGCTTCATCCTGGCCGCCGCTGCTTCTGACCCAGCCGTAGAGGGTATAGAAGCCGTCCGGTACTTCCGCGACCTGGTATGTCTCCGTTATGTACGGATCCACGCCCGGGTTGCGTTTGGTGTAGCCGTGATACCAGGCATAGTTACCGGCCCACGCGCTGTACCAGAGCTGGTTGGTTATGCCGGGGGCATGCAGTTGATAGTTCCTGCCGCCAACGGTCGTATTGCGGTTGCCGCCGTAGTTGATCTGGGAGACCTGGCCTTCGATATGGTTGGCTGTCCAGCCGTTGGGCTCGTTTACGTAGGTTTGGATCGTCGGATAGGTCCACTGCGTAAAGCCGGCTGCTGTTGTTGTACGCCATGAGGTCCGCCAATCCGGGTCATTCTCGTTGACGAACATATTCATGCCGCCCGCGAGGCGGTCATTCTCGAACTGTGCGTTATCGAGGAAGTTGTTGTTCGGACCGGGTGACCATTCGCTGTTTACGATATCGAAATAGAACTGGGACAAGTTGTTAAATACCGGGATCGGCCATTCGGGCCTTACCCACTCGGAGCTGCCCGTCGCTTCTTCATATCCTACCGGGAGGAACGGGAAGAAGCCTTGCTCGCGCGCTATAAGTTCATGCCATTTTGCCGGCAGGGCACGGTTGACGGGGTTGAGCGGGTTTGAATGCCAGTCATAATGATTCGGGGTCTTCGGGAAATCCGACGCTTTCGGCTCCGGTGCGGTTTCGGGATCGAGGAAGCTCAGTGGCGCAAACTGGGTCGAGCCAATGCCGAACCCGCCGCTTGCCGCATGGCGGCAGCCGAACTGGAGTATCATCGTTCCAATCGGGGCCTGCTCGGTGACCGGGCCGTTAGCTGTTGCAAATCCAACGATCTGTGTCGTGCGACTGAAGTTTGTTGCGCTGCCCCTCATGGCTGTCATGTTGTCGGGCAAGCCTACTTCGTTTCTATATTGCGTACCGATCTTGTTTCCTGCTTCATCATAGACTCCGCCTGTCGGGGTCGTCGCGCCGCCCATATAGAAGCTCGGGGAGGTGTTCCAGCCGCGAAGGCCTGAAGCTGCGTAGTAGTAGAATCCGTCATACTTGAACATGCAGTTGGCTTCGCGACCACCCTCGCGCTCAAGCAGGTACAATGAGTCATTCTTTGAGTCGTAGACTTCATAGTTGGACAGGACACTTAAGAAGTTTGCGGGGTTGAGCCTCGCGACATACTGCTGGTCGCGCTCGGGGTTTGTTTCCCAGGTGCCGCCGTTGGCTCCGCCTTGAGTGACGCCGTTGATGCTGTAAAGTACGTACATCTCGCCGGCATCACGGTCAAAGTACATGGTCATGTCGCCTGTATGCGGGACCCGGACGCCGTTTCTGTTAGTCGGGATGTCGGGGCCGACGGTCATTGCCGCTTCGTGGTTTACAAGGTTAAACGGACCTGCCGGGTTGTCTGCAACGGCATAAAACAGCCTGTTGGTGCCGTGGCTGGAGTTTTCCTGCCACTGGCCGACCATGACATATTGTCCGGTGATGGCATTGTAACCGACGCCCATCCTTGCTATCCATGACGTGTTGTTCTGCGCGAGGTTGTTTGCTGTGCCGGTCGGCCAGCCGAATGTGTTCGGCCTTGCTACGTCGGCGGGGTGGCCACCGGATGCAGCCCAGGGGCCACCGACAGGTTCCCAGGTGACAAGGTCAAGAGACCTGTAGCAGCGGATCGTGGATTGGCTCCATGATGTGCTGCCGCCTATGTTGACGCCGGTGCGCAGGTTGTTGTAATATGCCTGTTCCCTGCCGAAGTTCATGCCGTACCAGTAATAATACGGGTCGTCTTCCGCATACTGGTAGATACTGCCCATCTGGTTAAAGACCGGCATCATGTTTGTATCCATTACAAATACATCATTCGTGAGGAGCAGGTCCTCTGTGTTTACGGTTACCGCACAGGTCAGGAGCGTACCGCCAACGTTTGCCGTGATAACGGCATTGCCCTGGCTGACGGAGACTACATAACCATTAGGCGAGACCCTTGCGACCCTCATGTCGTTGGTGCTCCAGGTTATGTTCGCGCCTGCCGGTGCATTGAGCACTTCAAGCTTTGCAAGTTCCCCGCCGAGGAGCATCGTGAGTTCCGTCTCGCTTAATGCGGGCGGCTCGTTTGCGATCGCGGGAACGGCAAACAGCGACATTATGAATACTATCGCCAATGCCAGGGAGATCGTTCTTTTTTTATTCATGCTAAAAGTTTCCTCCAGTATTAAAGTTTAGCCTCTTTTCTTCTGGAGTTGGGGTTCTCCGGGGTGACGAGCACATCATATATTTGATGTAAACGCCGCCTTTTTCAGCCTCACTGATGACGCACAGCGTGGTGACGCGGCCTCTTTTTTTAGGGTGAATACAATTTACCTTGGGTATAAAATTCACCTTGGGTATGAAGTTCACCTTGGAGTTAGGGGTTCTCCGATTTAATATTTCAGTCCAAGCCTCACCTCTTTACTAACGATTTAATTGCGTTCACATTATATTCTTAATATATTCACAGATTGTTCATTATTAGCTTATTATAATGTATTTTCTCTTTATTTGTCAATAATATTTGACCCGTTGCCTTTGATGTTGTACACGAGGGGACGTAGTTTTCGCTGCGTCCCCTCATTTCCGAGTCTAACGCTTGTTGATGAACTTAACCAATCGAGATCGATTTCCCATCAAGTTTGATTGCAGTAACTGCTGTGATACCATTGTTACCGTTTTGGCTCTTTGTCCTTGTGATACTGTAAGTCAGACCGCCGGCCGATTTTACAGATACAACGCTTGAACCTTCGCTGCCGCTGTTTGTGAGTGTGATCGTGTCAACAACTGTGCTGCCGTCGCGGATCTCTATTATTACTTGCCTTGTGTTGCTTCCAAGAGTTCCGATGATGTAAGCTATTGTCTCACCTGTTGGAGGTGTAGGCGGTGTCGGAGGCTGGGGTACGCCGACCAGTGACATACTTGTGATCTTGTTGTTGTCATTGACAACTACTCTCACTGTATATCCGTCGATGTTTACTGTCTGTGTCCCTTCCTGCCTGAGCCTGACTGTTGCTGATGCCATTACAACAAAACTGCCGCAACTGTCGCATATACCTTCTACAGAAAGTATTACCGCCTGGTTGCTTTGGAGATTCAAACTTGAAGACCTTACCGAGTGAGGTACAACAACACGGTTACGTGCGGTGAAGCTTACTGATATCTTCTCTTCTCCAACGTTAGCATTACCGATCGTTATTTCTGCTTCAAATGTTGATGGCAGATCTGCACTTCTGGTTGCTGCCGACGGTGAAACTATAAATGTTGCGCTTCCGCCTGCCGGAATGCTGGGTACGAATACGGGTACTATGTTGAAGAACTCGCCGCTACCTGCAATTTCCAGACCGCCTGTAGGTGTATTACCTGTGTTGGTCACTGTTACTTCGATCGCACGGTTGATGGCTCCGCTCTCCGGACAGCCGTATACTTGTGCCGGGATGATGATTTCAGTCATGTCGATTTCGAAACCATACTTGATTTCTTCAAGCTCTTCTACTGCGTCGAGAATCGCCAGTGCATATGCATCGATTTGTTCCTGACTGTATGGCGCGGCATCTCCACCGCCAACCAGCATCGCTGCTTGTGCTGCTCTTACGGCTGCCATTACTGCTGCCCATCCGGTTGCTGAGTAATCAGCTGCATTGAGTTTGCCAACCTCGCCGATAGCTGCTTCGATCGCAGCATGTGATACTACTGCTACGATGATGTAAGCCTGGACGCCAAGGTTGAAACCGGCAGTCTCTATACTCATGAATCCATTGTGTACCATGACATTTGGATAATTATTGATAGCGACTGTTGTCGGGAATCCGTTTTGAGCATTTTGTGCTGCGATACTCGGGTTGTTCATCGCAGGATTCGGAGCTTCCCTGGAAGCCATAACGCGTTGATTTTCTGCGTTTGCTGCATTAGAAGTTCTCGCTATGCTTGTTTCAGCAGGTTCATTGTGGAAAATCAAGCTACCGCGAGTCGTGCCGCCTGCCTGACGTGAGTCTCCGAAGATCGCGATCACATCATAAACGCCGTTCGGGATATCCAGCATGAATCCAAAGTTGAGTGCATATCCTGCTATGACTTGTCTCGGAACGATTATAGGATTGCCAAAACGGTCTGCACTGGTAAGTCCGGCCGCGTTTGCCGGGTTTGCAAACCAGGAGTTATTCTCAACGACATTGCCGCGTGTCACAAGGTTCTGCGCAGCTGTATTCCATGTGTCTCCGGCATTGTCTGAGTTGGTGTTCATAACGCTGCTTGTCATTCCCCAGAACGGTCCGCTTGCGCCGGCTTGAGCTTTTGATGAAGCATAAAGCGGTGTTGTTGCCGGCCATGCGTTGGATGTTCCGTTCGCTGCATTGCTGTTGATCGGAATCGTTACCCATTCGGCTGCATTCGGGTTTACCGGTGTGGGAGCTGTGATGTTGAACATCCAGCGATCCCCTGCTTCTGCTACTCCTGTTGGTGTAAAGCGGGCATGCAATGAGGTGACGTTTGCCGCTATCGCTGATGTTGCTGTAACGCGGGTGCCTCCTGTAGGTGCAGTAAACCATCCCGCAAATGTATGTCCTTCTTTGTATGGGTCGAGCGGGAAAGCATCCCCCATTGCTGCGCTTGTGAATGCTGTGCGGGTAGCATATACAGCACCATCACCGAGGAAGGATACGTTATGTGTCGGGATCGCTACTGTGATATTGCTTATACCTGCTACATGCAGGCTCATTGCCGAGATCGCAAAGATCTTGGTCGTGCCGTTGCCTACTGCTGTTACGAGTCCGTTTGAATCGACTGTTGCAACGGTTTCGTCTAAGCTTGCCCAAATAACATTTCTGTTCTGGGAGTTTTCCGGCAGGGCAGTTGCGCTTAACTGAACAGTTGCCCCTGCTCTGGTCAGCGTTGCTTCTTCCGGTACAACTTCGACGACTGTGACACTATTGCTTCTGTCTTCTAAGGTGATCGTTACCGGATGACCGATGTAGCTGAGCTTGCCGCTCATTTCACCGACCACAACATAACTGTACTGTTCACCTACAATTGCAGTTGCATCGACTATTGGATCATCGCCTTCTGCGTAGCCTACCAATGTATAGCCGGCTTCTGTCAGTTGGATCCTTGTGGAGTCGGAAAGTGTTCCTCTTGGTGTGAGATCGATGATACCTTTATCGCCGTCTTTACGCCACAGTTGATGTCCTGTTATCGGGAAGCCGAACAGAGAACCGTCATTTGCCGGGGTGTACGTCATGACCAGACCGGTTTCCGCCGTCAGTGTGTAGTAATCAAGTCCGCGGGCTGTGATGACTTCTCTGGATGGCAGATAACTCGGGTTTGGCGGCTGGTTGTATGTGGATTGCTGCCATTGGATCGCGAGGCTGTAGTTATGGTCTTCCATGAGCCACGGGAGGACGTAATCGGTCTGGAGTGTGGTCATGTACATACGGACCTTACTCTCGTCATTTGCGTTACGGAAGATGACTTCTTCACGCCAGTCGCCGAGGATGTCGACCTGGAGGTTCGGATTGCCTTTTGTTCCATTGATCGTGTAAACTTCATCGCTAAGGAACATGAAGATCTCTCTGTTATTAATGTAGTCCCACTTGGTGATGTTGGTATTGATCGGTACATAGCCTACTTGCTCGTTGAAATCGTGGCATTGCATTTCGCTGAGCAGGTCGCCTGTCCAGAAAAGTGTGAAGTTCATTGACGGTGAAACGTCGGAAAGCTTAGTCAGGAACCCTCTGTCGTTAGCTGCGTTTGAAGCGTAAACACCATATGTTTCCATACTATAGATTCCACCTGTGCGGAGGTTCCAGTTACCGTCATCAGCAACCCGTGTGCGCGGTCCGTTGGTTGCCCACATTTCCGCGTTTTTACTGGTCGGGTCTATATCAGCGACTGCACCGCGTCCGATGTCATCTGCGGGTGAGCTGTTCCATGCAACTACGAGCTCGCCTGTCAGTGCGTCACGTGTGAGTGCGCTGTAGCGGCCGTTTCCGGAGCCCGGGTTTTCTTGTGTGATCATCAGGAACTGTCTCGGGTATCCGTTCGGGAGATCAGGGTATCTAACAGGATCATAGATCCAGTTGCTGATGTGTGATGCGTCACCGTGAACACCTACTGTGTTGAGTGTTCTGAAGTTTGTCCTGGTATCGTTGGGAACAAGGATCGATGCGCCAAGGATGATCGAGTCAAAGCCCTGACCGTGGATGTCGGCTGCTTTCATGTCATGGTTTGCTGTGCCTGATCCTGACCAGCCTACTACGAGTGTACCTGCATCATTAACACGGTACTCTCTGACCCATGCACTGCCGTACTGACCTGCCATGACAAATGACGGGCGCTGGTCATGCCCGCGTACATAGGCGACTGCACCGTTGTTACGGAGACTGTTTTGCCCTGTAACTGATTGGAGGATGTTACCTGTTAAACCGCAGACAAGGGCTACGTGAGTCAGTCCTGAGCCTGATGTGACTGCATTGGCGGGAATAGTGCCATTGCCTACACGACCCGGGTTCATTACAAGTGTCTGGTCTGTGCCGTCAAGGCTGTGCCATGATCTTGTGCTGGTCGGAGCCGCTATCATAAGCTGATCGTTGCCGCGTCCGAGATAGTCCGCTGCACCGAATTGTGTGAAGTGCGAGCCTGAACGTGCGCCGATACCGAGGTCGATGCGCCAGAGCAGGACTGTTTCGCCTGTGTTCCAGTCGACCTTGTATGCGTCAAAGATGGTTGTGCCTGTCTGGCCGCCTATTGAAGCGTCAACACCGCCGGCTACCCATTTGACAATGAGATCATATGTGCCGTCGCCGTTAAGGTCGGCGATCGTCATATCATTGGTGCTGAAGTGGTGTCTGATACCGTTTGCCATAACCTGGAAAGGAGGACGATAGAGCTGGAATTCCTGATAAAAATTACTCCATACACGGATGTCAGGAGCTGTGATGCCCTGTTCATCATCTGATGAACCCTCAATGCGGTATATATCATACGGTCCGCCTGTTGGGTCAACCAGATTTGTGAGTGTAAGATCTGTTGCGATAGCAACACCATTTCTGAACAGTGTGAATTTTGTATCGAGGTTATCATCTTCATTGAACCAGCGCCAACTGAGGAATACGCCGCTGGTGAGCGGTTCGCCGTCAGGTCCTGCTGCCGTTACAAGGATCTCAGCGCCTTTATCACCGGCAAGATTGACTGCGGCAAGACCGCGGTCTTTTAAACCGGCTTCTCTTTCAATGAGATCATAACCACTGAGTGATGATGCAAACCTGCCTGACAGACCACCTGTGCCGCCGTCACCGATTGCTTCAATGCGGTAATATGTATGGGCTGTGGGAGTGAGTCTTGCGTCGATATCTGTAAAGGATGTTGCGTTTTCAACCTTGCCGACGCGCTCAAATGAGCTTCTTGCAAAGTACGCACGGTAGATGATATATTCGTCAGCATTTTCTACAGCATCCCATGAAAGGTCGATTTTACCGTTTTGTACAACGAACTCGACGTTTTCCACTGTTGCAGGCTTAGGTGTTGTGACACCTGCATGAACTACTGTGAGAACATTGCTGCGGTTTGTAACTGTACCGTTTACTACGGCTTCTGCGGAGATAACATGCGTTGCGTTACCGCGCGGTACGCTGATACTGTGTATTCCTGCACCCGGAAGTGTGGCGACCTGTACAGCCGGCCCGCCGTCTGTAGCTGCAAACACGTTGATAGCCTCAAGGGTCGTTCCTGCGGGAGGTGTGTAAGGAGCTATTGCGAGGTCAAATGTTCCGCGGGCGGGATTCAAATTTGATGTGCCGGTCAAAACCGG
>Ga0123353_10014403_pt1 | contig 11398 bp, 9 predicted proteins | sample TergutLab28metaG_3_FD_92763 | JGI IMG/M metagenome (GOLD analysis project Ga0123353, IMG submission 92763) | Labiotermes labralis P3 segment gut microbial communities from Petit-Saut dam, French Guiana - Lab288 P3 | ecosystem: Host-associated > Arthropoda: Insects > Digestive system > Gut ... | reverse complement strand
TAGGATTCTGGCCTTGTGACATTCATGTTTTGATTTTCGCTTTTTTTACGAGGAGCGTTTATGTTCAGACTTCAAGTGCTGGCGGTGTGCGTGGCGTGTGTCCTGGCCGGGTCGGCGATGGCGGTGGAGATGCCGGTTCCGGTGTTGCGGTGGGATGTGGCCACGTCGTGGGATGCCTCCACGGGGATGGTCCCCAGTTCGGGCAGTCTGCCCGCGGGGGCGTGGAATCCTGTTCCTGGAAATGTCGCCTATTGGATCAATCCGCCGTCCTACGACGGCTCGCCGGTTCCCGAGGATCAACAGGAGGAGTTCATCGCCCGGTTCGGCGCGCCGCACTATGTGCCCGCCAACGGAGACAATCGGGCGTACCTGGATTTCGACAAGTACGGAATGATCGCCCTGGACGGTCCTGGGTATGGGGCTGGCATCTACGACAGCACGGTCGGGTATACGGAGATGGCGTATCTCTACGTGTCGTCGGCGATGGAGGTGCTTCAGAACGCGGGCATCGGCGCCCATCACTCCTATGACGATCAGTGCATGTTCCTGTACTCCTGGAGGGGGCGTGGCAACTTCGCCTCCTCGACGGTGATGACCAAGGACGGGATGAAATGGTCGGCGGCCAGCGGATTTGGTGTTCCCTCCTGGTCCGACAAAGACAGCGTCGATGCTTATATTCCGCGGGATCGGTGGTTCCTGTTCGTGAAGGTGCATGACATCGAAAATCAGCAGGTGCGGTACTACATCGACGACGAGTTGGCGGGGTGGATCGACTACGAGGACGACCTCACGGGCTTCACCTACCAGGGCACCGCGATCGGCGTGTTTGGTGCGGGCGAGCGCAACATCCGAGGTCTGGGCGTCAGCTACCTCGCCGCCTACGACTGCGTGCTGACGGATGAGCAGATCACGGCATCCTACGCGATGCTGACGGCCATTCCCGAACCGGCGACGATGAGCCTGCTGGCGCTGGGCGGCCTGGCGCTGCTGCGTCGGAGGCGGTAATTCAGGCAACCGTATGTAACATATTGCAAGTGGCGTGACTGGCCGCCGGCCCTGCCATTTTGCGTCGTAAAACGTGGTAAAAATGAAACGGTCGGCCCGTGGCGACATTCGACAACGCAAACTGGCAGGGCCGCTGGCCAGTCACGCCACTTGCACTCGATTACGTGCGGTTTCCCTGCATGCTACGCCTGGCAGGCTGTGGTTAACGGCTATGAATTGGCGGAAGGAGTTATGAATATGCACAAAACGAAACGTGTTTTGTCCGGCCTCGTCGTGATGGGCGTTTTGGTGTCGGTGATTGTTCCCGCCGGGGCGGCCCAGGTCGGCGACCCGATGGACCCGCTGAGCCTGACCGGTTCGCGCACATACAGCAATTACACGGGTCAGAACGAGTTTTACACATGCCTCTGGAGGGCAGGGGCGCCCGCGATGGGGCAGCTTGGCGCGGAGTGGGCCGGTCCCGTGGAGTTGTGGTCGTTGACCGTCACGCAGCTCCCCGCCGGCCGTGACCAGCTCAAAACGCTGTGGCTCTACACCAGCCCGACGACGTACTACGTGATCCCCTTCGACGCGACGGAGGCGGGCCAGCAGGGCGAGCAGGTCATCGACCTGGCCGCCCTCAACGGCGGCAAGCCCGTTCTCGCGGAGCGGTCGTACGTGACGCTCGTGGTGAAGGATTCGTATCCCGGCGGGGACGGCAACATGGGCGTCGTGTCGTACGGGTTCGACGCCCGATGGATCGGTCCTGCCGACGTGAACGTCAACCACAGCGAGACCGGAACCGTCATGTCGCAGACCGGCGGATATGACATCAACTCGGCGGTTCCCATTTACGCTGTTCCCTCGCGGACCAACGACGGCTTGATCGCCGCCGGGGGCGGTTCGCAGGGGACGTTCTGGCGCATGTCCGAGGACGAGCCCGCCTCGCTGACCGCGACGTACCTCACGCCGCAGACGGTCGGTTCGATCGGGCTGGCCTTCGCGGGCGACGAGAAGACCCGCAACTGTCCCAAGTGGGTCACGGTCAGCGACGGCCTGGGAAACAGCGAGATCGTGTACATCGACGAAACGCTCACGCAGTACGGCCGCTACGAACTGAGCGGCCCGTTTGTCGATATTCTGTCGCTCACGGTCACGATGCCGCCGACGGACGGTGACAACTGGTGGATCAACGACGGCGGCACGACGTTCGGCATCACGGAGTTCCAGGCCTTCGCGGCCATTCCCGAACCGGTGACGATGTCCCTGCTGGCGCTGGGCGGCCTGGCGATGTTGCGGCGGCGAAGGTAAGACACATGAAAATGTGTACGCATTGATATGTAGATGGGAGTTACCCATGAAACGCATGATGTTCGTGACGGTCGTGGCGGCGGCGATGTCGGTTTCCGTCTTTGGGGCGGCCATTCAGTTCGATTTCGGCGCCCTGGCGGGCGCGTATAGCGGCAAGATCGCGCCGGGATACGAAGCTTCCGCCCAGGAACCCTCGATCGACGGCAGCACCACCATCACCAATCTCGGCGGGCTGGGGTTGATGGACAGCCGCGACGGTACCGCGTGGAACGCCTCGGATAACGGGCGATTTCCCGACCCGGTGTACGCCGACAACGCGCCGGCCACCGGCGTGACGGCGCAAGCGGCCCGCTACAACGCGGCCACGCCGGCGGGCCTGTTCATGGACAACTGGCAATGGTCCACGGCGGCGTATGCGCCCGACACGCCCAGCAGCACCCAGGGCGTGCAGGCGACCGCGTTGATGCAGGATGAGTTGTACAGCAACCAGAACGCCGAGCAGTTGCTGGGGTTCCGCGTCACGGGGCTTCCTGCCGGCGAATACACGATGCTCGTGCTGGGCGCCACCCCGACGGCGGAAAACAGGCCGCACCCGGTCCGGGCCGGTCTGTTCGCCAACGCCGCGGCCACGGACAACCTGTATTGGGACGACCCGGCCATGAGCGCGGTCGGCGTTCTGGGGACGGGCGGGCACAAAAACGCCATGGAATGGGTGGAGGGTCAAAACTATATGACGATCCACTTCACAACGGCCGGCACGGACGAGTGCATGGTCGTGATGGTCTCAGGTTTCAACGCCGCGATGAGCGGTATCCAGATTATTCAGGTGGTCCCCGAACCGGCCACGATGAGCCTGCTGGCGCTGGGTGGTTTGGCGATCCTGCGTCGGCGTTTACCGAAGGGCCATTGACTTGCCTCTCACGCGATCCTAGGATGCTGGGCGAATGAATGGGACACTGCTGGAGCTAGAAAGGAACCGCCGATGGCCAATGACTACGTGATGGAGTTTACGGACGCGAATTTTCAGGACGACGTGCTGGGCGCGAGCGAACCGGTGCTCGTGGATTTCTGGGCGCCGTGGTGCCAGCCTTGCAAGATGCTTGGCCCGACCATCGACGATTTGGCCAAGGATTTCCAGGGCAAGGCCCGGATCGGAAAGATGAACGTCGACGACAACCGCGACGTGCCGATGAGCCTGGGCATTCAAAACATCCCGACGGTGATCCTGTTCAAGAACGGGCAGGTGGTCCGCAAGTTCATCGGCCTGCAAATGGCGACGAAGATGAACCTCAAGGACGCGATCACCGAGCAGTTGTAGACGCGCGGTGAGATTCCAACCGGGAGCGAACCATGGTGGAGCGGTCGTTGTCGCGGGAGGAGGTTCGGCGGGTGGATCGGTTGGCGATGGAGCGGCTTGGCGTTGCGGGACTGCTGCTGATGGAGAACGCGGGTCGCCAGGTGGCCGACGCGGCTGTGGCGTTGCGGGCGCGGGCGGCTATGGGTTGTGCGGCGGCGGTCGCGCCGGCCGCGGTGGTGGGGGGGTCTGTGGTTGTGCTGGCGGGCGGGGGCAACAACGGCGGGGACGGGTTTGTCTGCGCGCGGCACCTGTTGGTCCGCGGCGTGCCGTGTGTGACGATTCTTCTCCAGTCGGCGGCGAGTTATACGGGCGACGCGGCGGAGAATCTGCGATTCCTGTTGGCGCTGGCGGCGGAGGTTGAGGAGATGCAACGTAGTGATGCCCTGGTGCGTCGGCTTGCCGGGGCGTGCGTGATTGTGGACGCGATGGGCGGGACGGGTATTGCCGGGCCGTTGCGAGCGGGGTTGGCGGAGGCGGTCCAGGCGTGCAATGCGGCCGGTCGCCCCGTCGTCGCGGTGGACATTCCCACAGGGCTGGACTGCGACAGCGGCCTGCCGGTCGGCGGTCCGTGCGTGAGGGCGACGTGCACCGTCACGTTCGTCGCGCGCAAGCGCGGCTTCGACAACCCCGCCTCCCGCGAATTCAGCGGCGAGGTCATCGTGGCGGATATCGGCGTTCCGGCGTTGTTCCCATAGGGCCTGTTCGAACGGCAGGGCGTCAGTACTGCCCGCTATAGGCGTGCGTGGTGGCGGTGAGTTGTTGTTTTGTCGCCTGGAAGCGGGTGATCGTGAGGATGATGTAGCAGTGGCAGGCGACTTCTACGGCGCCGACGAGGATCGAAAGCGCCGCGGGAACGTCCACCAACTCGCGATCGGAGAGCCGCGCGAGGATGCCGTTGAGGATATAGGCACATATCCACAGGGCGATCACCGGTGACGCCTGACCACGATTGGACGGGTCGCTCCCGATCCACATGTCGCTCATGGCCTGCGGAATTTTCCAGAGATTCACGATCGGGCAAAAGTGCCACCCCACCGCGGAACCGGGCGTGAACCGCAGTGGCTGGTAGCCAAACGCGTACAAATTGCGATAGGTGTAATACACCCAGCATAACCCCGTGACAATCGCCACCAGCAGGCAGATCAAGCCTCCGCCCGCGACGCCCAGCAAGGTGGTGGCGGCTTCCAGATTGTCAGGGTCGTCGTCCAACGCTTTGTCGAGCGCAAACCCTTCCATTACGCTCATGGCCAGGAAGTAGACGAGCAGCAGGGCGACGGTCACGTACGCCAGGCCGTGCCGCACGACAACGGGATGCGTAACAGGCTGGGAGTACCCCGGCTGGGACCACCCTTGTTGTTGGGACCACCCTTGCCCGGTCGGCGGAAGCGGCGGGGGCGTCACGGGCAGCGGTGGCGGGGTGGCCGGCCCGGTGCCGTACGGTGACGGTGCTGCGGTGTGGTCTGTCGCGTCCGGCATGGAGGCCAGGGGGATGGGGGCGAAGGCGTCATCGTCGGTCGCGGCGAACAGGTGTTGGCACTGCGTGCACCGAACGTGCCGACCCGCGTGTTCGTCGGCGACCTTATATCGCTTCCCGCACTGTGGACAGGTAGTGTGCATACAACCCTTATCGGCATTGGCGGGCCGTTTTGTCAATAAGGTTCTCATATCCTACACAGGGAAAACGCATGGTATTTCCTGTTCGTTCGCTGACTTTCGCACATGGCGTGACAGGCCCGCAAGGGCCCTGCCATTTTGCGTTGTAGAAGGTTGCCAGAGGCCACCGTTTCGCTTTTGCCACGTTCTACAACGCAAAATGGCAGGGCCCTTGCGGGCCTGTCACGCCATGTGCGCCACGTACATGCGTTCGCCCTGATATCCTATATCGCAGAAAGGAGAAGCCGACGAGAATTATTGTTCGAGTTCAGCGTCTTTTTGTCATGGACGCGTTGCATGGGCGAGACGCCCATGCGACTCACGGGCGCTCGCGCCCGTGCTATGTCTTCGCGTCGCGTGTTATTTCTGGCCTTTCTTGAGCAGGTTGTCGAGGCCCTTGTTGAGGCCTTCGGTGGCTTTTTCCGAGACTCCTCCGGTGGCGTTTTCAAGTTTTTCGCGTTGGGTGTTCAGGGTTTTCGTCACGTTCTCGAGCGCCTGGCCGGCCACCTGGACACCGTACTGGTTGGCGACGGACGTGAGTTTGTCCAGTCCGGCGTTCATGTCGGCCAGCACGTCGGCGGGCAGGAGGTTGGCGGAGTTGGCGACGGCGCTGGCGAAGATCGCCTTGACGAGAATGTTGACGACCTCGGCCGTGTTCACGCCCGCCCCGTCGGAGGTTCCGACGTTGGTCAGCAGAATTTCCGGAACGACCACCAGCACGGGCGGACCGGCCGGCAGCACGTCGGCGTGCATCGTCACGTTGGTGATCTTCACCTGCTTGATGATGAGTTTTTTACCGGACTCGTCGGATTTGTCGGCCTTGGTTTTCGCCGGTTCGTCGGTTTCGCGTTTTTTCTGATGGTCCATGATGACCTGGTAATTCGCCCGGCCTTCCTTGTTCTTCTCGACGTACAGGTCGACACCGTCCAGTTCGAGGGTCGGGATTTCCACCACGTCGCCCAGCAGCGACGGCAGAGACACGGCCACTGCTCCGGAGTTGAGGGTCAGGAAACTCGGCGACGTGAACCCCTCGGGGTTGCCCACGTTCAGTTTGGACAGTTCCGCCGACCCGCTGAACAGGCCGACGTGAACACCGTCCACGCGGGTCGGAACGCCCAAAGCCGCCTTCCCGCCCACCTCGATACCCGCCTTGGCCAAGTGGTTGATAAACACAAACCCCACCACGGCCACGATGATCAGCAGCAGCGCGACGAGGGTCAAGATTTTTTTGATTGTGAATCGTATTTTCATGGGTTTTCCTTCAACAAGCCACCAGCCATCAGCCAGTAGCCAATAGGGGTTTCGTTTCTCAATGGTAAAACCGCACATCACGTTCGAGAGAATGGTCTCGACGCTTCGCGGACTCGCAGATCGTTTTCAGTTGCACATCGTCAGTATACCCTGGTTGATAGCGGGCTTCGCCATACCTGTTGGCTACTGGCTATTGGCTACTGGCTTTTCTTTCCAGGCCAGTCGAGAATCCCGCCGCGGTCGGCGCTGGTGGCGTGTGCGGCGTAGCGGCCCAGGGCTCCGGTGGTGACTTTGGCCTTGTGGGTTTTGGTGGATTTGCGCCGGCGGGCAAACTCCGTGGCGCTGACTTTCGCGTTCAACTGCCCGCCGGGCAGGTCGATCTCGATGAGGTCGCCGTTTCGCAGCAGGCCGATCTCGCCGCCGCCGGCCGCCTCGGGACTGATGTGCCCGATGCACGCCCCGGCCGTCCCGCCGCTGAATCGACCGTCGGTGATCAACGCGCACTTGTCACCCAGCCCCATGCCCTTGATGTAGCTGGTCGGCGCGAGCATTTCCTGCATTCCGGGACCGCCTTTTGGGCCTTCGTTGCGGATGACCACGACGTCGCCGGCCTTGACTTTTCCGCCGAGGATGCCGGAGCAGGCCTCTTCCTGACTTTCGAAAATAACGGCCGGTCCCGTGTGCTTGTACATGTTCGGATCGACGCCCGCGAGTTTCACCACCGCGCCTTTGGAGGCGATGTTTCCGTACAGTACCAGCAGCCCGCCGCGTTGCGTGCAGGCGTTGTCGAGCGGGCGAATCACGTCCTGTGGGTCGATCGTGAACGGCGCCAGTTCTTTCGGCAGCGGCGGCGTTTGACCGGGTTTTCCGGCGCGGTACATTTCGCGGACCTCGTCCACGCTTCGCCGCGTCGGGATTGAGCCGTCCTTGTACATTTTTTTCGCCGCCGGCAGGCAGGATTTGCTCCGCAGGCTGTATTGCTGGAGATTTTTCGCGACGGACTGCCCCGTGACAGTCGGCAGCTCGGCGTGGATCAGCCTGGCCCGGTCGTTCCAAAGCTGCCACAAAATCGTGTGAATTCCGCCGCAGCGGTGCACGTCCTGGATGTGGTAAATTTTGCCCTCGGGCGTGCTCGACGGCGCGACGCGGCTGATGTTGGGCGTGGCTGCGCTGATGCGTTCGATGTCCTTGAGCGTGAAGGGAACACCGGCCTCGGCCGCCATGGCCAGCAGATGCAATACGGTGTTGCTGGACCCCCCCATGGCCATGTCGAGCGTCATGGCGTTCTCGAAGGCCTGGAGGGTCATGATGTTTTTTGGCAGCAGGGGGTAGTCGGCCTTGCAGCCGCCTTCGCCCCACTGGCGGGCCATTTCCACCGCGCGGCGGGCGGCGGTTTTAAACAGTCCCATGCGGGCGGAACTGGTGGCCAGGCAGGTTCCGTTTCCCGGAAGGGCGATTCCGATGGCTTCGCACAGGCAGTTCATGCTGTTGGCGGTGAACATTCCGCTACAGCTTCCGCAGGTGGGGCAGGTGTTGTCCTCGTAGTTTTTCACCTGCTTGTCCGTCATCGCACCGATTTTGCCCTGCGCGACCGCGTAGAACTGGTCGATCAGATCGACGTCCTTTCCGCACACCCGCCCGGCCTCCATGGGGCCGCCGCTGACAAAGACCGTCGGGATGTTCATCCGCAGAGCGGCCATCAACATTCCGGGTATGATTTTGTCGCAGTTGGGAAGGCAGATCATGGCGTCGAACTGGTGGGCCTGGATCATGGACTCCACGCTGTCGGCGATGAGGTCGCGGCTGGGGAGGGAGAATTTCATTCCTGAGTGCCCCATGGCGATTCCGTCGCAGATGGCGATGGTGTTGAACACGAACGGCGTTCCGCCGCCCGCCCGCACCTGGGCCTTGAGGAACTCGCCCACGGCGTCGAGGTGGCAGTGGCCGGGCACGATGTCGGTGTAACTGTTGACGATGGCCACCAGCGGACGGGCCAGATCGCGGTCGGTCAATCCGGCGGCCTTGAACAAACTGCGGTGGGGTCCTCGTTCCATTCCCTGCGTAACGGCATGACTGCGCATTGGTGTCTCCAAAAGGTCGCGCAAGGCGACGCAAACCATGTATGTTATACGATTCTCATGTGTATCAACAGCGAGAAATCCGAAGCACGAAATTCGAAATTCGAAACAAATTCCAAAGCGGAAAATTCCAAATCCCAAATGGCGACGCCATGCGCCTTGACGCATGGCGTCGCCGTTTGGAGTTTGGAATTTTCTGGTTTGGGATTTATTTCGGATTTCGTGCTTCGAATTTCGGACTTAGGATTTCCGATGGCGGCGGATGATCGCCAGACCGCCCAGGGCCAGGAGGGTGAGCGTGGCGGGCTCGGGGACGGCGGTGCCACCCAGGGCGAAGACGCCCAGACCACCCGGCGCGACGGTGGCGGTCACGGTGCCGTCGCCGTTGTCGGTGTAGCTGGCGAGCTTCGTCCAGTTGCCGTCACGGTCCTGCGACATCATGTACGCGTTCGTGAAGAGGTCGATGTCGTAGCTCAGGGTGAGGTCGAAGGACAGGGCCGTGGGGGCCGCCGGAATGCCGTTGTTCAGGTTGTTGATGTCTTCCATTCCCCAGATGGTGAGGATGTCGGAGGCGAACCCCGCTCCGCCCGCGGTCCATCCGGTGTTGATCTCCCTGCTGAGCGGACGCGAACCGCCGCCGGAGGTGTACAGGCCGATGTTGGTGCCGGCCAGGGCCATCGTGGTGCCCATGAACGGGGACGCGTCCCGCACGCTGCTGAAGCTGGCGCCGCCGGCCACGATGAACTGCTGGCCGTTGGTGCTGTACCCGAAGGTTTCCACGCGCGTCCAGGTGGGGTCGGCGACGATGTTTCCGTTCTCCAAGCCGCCGCTGGCATTGTGCGAGGTTGCGTAATAGTCCACGGTCACGAGCGGCCCGTCGACAGTGAAAATGTAGTACCCGATCGTGTAGAGCTGCTGGGCCAAGGGGACTTCGCGGTCGGAGTACCCGGCCGCCGGTGTGTAGAACTTCGTGCTATCCGACGCGCAAATAAGCTGATTGAGCGAGTACTGGCCATTGGGGCTTTCGACCAGCGAGCGATGGTGCATGTGATCATGGCCGGAGATGGAGTACCGGACGCCGTTCTGGGCCAGCACCTGGAAGTAGTTGTTCTGCTGGGTGGGATTGACCGTGTACTTGTTGTCGACGGTGTCGTTCCCGAAGAGGGTGTCCTTGTGATTTTGGCCGGCGATGTTCTTGTGCGAGAAAACGAAGGCATGCTCGTATGTGCCCGACGAGAGGTCTTTGTTCATCCATGCGGTGGCGGCATCCATGGGGGCCGTGGTTCCTTTACCGGTGAGGATGTCCAGAAGCACGATTTTGACGCCGTTATAGGTAACGCTGTAGTCGAGGGCGCCGGGCCTGACATTCACCGAAACGCCAGGCGAGTTCAACGGGACGTAATTGGCCGCGAAGTAGTCGAAGGAGGCAGTGTTGTCCTCGTGATTTCCGCGCAGCCCGTAGAACGCGATACCGTTTTGATCCAGCAGGTAGTTGGCGTCGAGGCGGGTCTGGAGGCTGGTGGCGTTGCCGGTGTCAGTGAGGTCGCCGACCTGGACGACAAAGTTCACACCGGCGGCGACAAACTGCTGATTGAGGGCATCAATCACGGCCGTGGCGACGGTGTCTTGACCGCCGGCGATGGTCTGCTGCGTGTCGCTCATGACCCCGAAGGACCACTTCTCCGCCTGGGCAGGATTCGTCAGGGCCAGCACGCACGCCAGCGCGACGGCCACACACATCGTACGCAGGTTGCTCGTCATCATCGTCACCATCTTCATCATCAGCATTCTCCTTTCGAGAATCCCCGCCTCCACGCGACAACGCGTCGCATAGGCGGCAGGGTTGTTCGATCTTTTGTGCGATTCACATGCCCCCTTTATGCCGCGCGACTGTTCGGGTCTGATTAAGAATGCGATGGGTTTGTTTTAGAAATGTCCGTTTGGATCGTGGGATTTTCCGTTTGGAATTTGTTTCGGATTTCGAATTTCGGATTTCGGATTTTGTGCGACTGGCGTTACAATCCGCACCGTTACAACCATTCAAAGGAGAGCCAGTCATGGCCAAGAAAAAAGTGGACCTCGGGCATGTCGAGCATAGCAAGCGGTCGGAACTGGGAATCACCGATCGCGTGAATCGGCCGTTGAAGGTGGTCTTTCTCGGCGCGGGCAGCGGATTTCTCGGCACGCTGTTTACCGACGTGATGAACATCCCCGGCGTCGAGCGCGGCGAGCTCGCCATTGTGGACATCGCGCCCAAGCGGCTGAAGCTGGCCGAGGGGCTCTGCCGGAAGATCGTCGAGCTGACCGGGCGGAACTGGACCGTCACCGCCACCGCCGACCGTCGCGACGTGCTGGCCGGAGCGGATTACGTCATCAACTGCATTGAGGTCAGCGGTGTCGATTGCGTCGCGTGGGACAACGACATCCCGCTGGAGTACGGCGTCGACCAGTGCATCGGAGACACGATCGGACCGGGCGGGCTCTTCAAGGCCCTTCGGACCGTTCCGGTCTACCTCGACATGCTCCGCGACATCGCGAAGTTCTGTCCCCGCGCGTGGGTGCTCAACTACACCAACCCGATGAGCATTCTGTGCCTGGCCGCCTTCCGGGCCGTGCCGAACGTCAACACCGTCGGACTCTGCCACAGCGTCCAGGGCGCCAGCCACTCGCTGGCGACGTGGGCCAATCTCCCGTACAACGAACTGACCTGGAAATGCGCGGGCGTCAATCACCTGGCCTGGTTCACCGAGTACAGCCACAACGG
>Ga0123353_10014402_pt1 | contig 11398 bp, 8 predicted proteins | sample TergutLab28metaG_3_FD_92763 | JGI IMG/M metagenome (GOLD analysis project Ga0123353, IMG submission 92763) | Labiotermes labralis P3 segment gut microbial communities from Petit-Saut dam, French Guiana - Lab288 P3 | ecosystem: Host-associated > Arthropoda: Insects > Digestive system > Gut ... | reverse complement strand
TGTGCGGGTGATAAAATGGAGAAGAATGAGATGGGCTGGGCATGTGGCGCGTATGGGTGAGGAGAGGGGGGTGTATATGGTCTTGGTGGGGAAACCGGAGGGAAAGAGACCACTGGGGAGACCTAGGCATAGATGGGTGGATAATATTAGGATGGATCTCCAGGAGGTGGGTTGTGGGTATATGGACTGGATTGGTCTGGCCCAGGATAGAGACAGGTGGCGGACGCTTGTGAGTGCGGTAATGAATGTTCGGGTTCCGTGAAATGCGGGGAATTTCTTGACTAGCTGCAAACCAGTTAGCTTCTCAAGAAGGACTCTGCACCATGGAGCAAATAAGTAAGTATACAGCACATTACCGATCTGAAACGGGGATCACGAGTTAGACCGTCACTGGTTTAGGAAAGATTTCGATATAAAAATAATACGGCCTGATGGGCGAGCGCAGTCCAAATCATATCGCAAATAAAAGTGCGAACAAATAAAGCGATATAGCGTACAATGCTCTGAAGTAATGAGGTGGTGGTTTATTATATGTTATACCAATGACTATTACTGCATGTTTTAATTGTTATGACCAGGACAGGCGGACATCCCACAATGTCGATCATAATCATAATTACTACTACTACTACTAATGTTGTTGCTACTTATCAAATCGTCCCAGACTACATTACGAATCCACTGATTATAACATTCGTGAATGCAGGTTTGACAGAAATCAGCGTTACTCAGTTTTCACTTCCTTTCCCGTTGCTTATTCGTGCATTATTAGCAATTAGAATGTCCTTTTTTTTTTTTTGGACCAAAACTTTAAATTTCAAGAATTTTACAACATGCAACAGCGACGCTACTCACACTGTAGCATCCAACATGAAGTATCAGACAGGCGGTATTAAATTGGGCATGTGCTTTCAGCGACATTGCAAACTAGAACGGAAGGAACCATTAGGACAGACCCTAGACCTCTGTACAATACACCACACCAATTACATAATTTACGTCTCTACGTCCTTAAACAAAAAATAATCAGGTTTTGTGCCCTTTCCATTCACTCACACGAAATCTTTCCATCTACTCACACAGCTTCGTAGCTTCCCTGATAAGGCTTCTAGATGGCACTGCCACTCCAAAGATCGCAAGTACAGGTGTTGCCAGCGTCGCTCTAAACTGCGCGCCACACGATGCGCGTGCGCAGTATCGTAATGCCCCTTGCCAAGCGTAGCAGGATCAGCCCTTGCTATCTTCTCGCACAGTCTCACCACGGAGCATACGATCTTCCCATGCGACTCCACGTCACGCTGCACGACCTGTGGAAGAGACCACAACTTGTCACAAGGTGCACACTAAAGTCTGGAACGAAACGAAGCGTCTACACAGTTTCGATTAAGAAACCTTAAAGAAAGCGACTATATAGGTAGAAGAATGAAACGTCTTTTTGTGCCAAGTAAAGTTATCTTCATCCGCAGTTCATGCGTATAACCAGCAATTACTCTTAGGTTACTAGGCCTGTACCAGTCAGTGATAATATATATAATTCATGTCGGGCTATGAAGAGCTGGCTGGGAGGACGACAGCAGGTTTACGCTAAGCTGCAACCCGAACACACCATCCCACTTACAACGAACACACGTAAACGAAATCAGACACAAATGATGTCTGTGAGGCATTACGTGTTCAGTTAGCAGCGCAGCGTGCTAGCTCAGTTACCCTCCCGACCCGCCTACATACATTTCGCGCATTCTCGTGGTGTGCAAAATAATGCTCAACTACATCTGCTGCCAGCAAGGATTTGTTCTGGTTTAATTCGGACAATTTTCTGGGCCACTTTCCTTACGGGACCTAACTTGCTGATTTCTAGCACGTTCGAGTCGGTGAGATGAGGGGCGGGACATGTCAACACTACGGGAAAATGGGAAATCCACACATTTTGCAGGACGGTCAAAAAAAAATTCAGAAATTTGGTGTAGACTGGAAAACGAAGTCAAAATTGACCTTCAAGAAACAACTATGTGATTGCTGACGACATTTAACTACTTCAGAACACCGTCCAGTGTGAGGCTAACATTTGGCAAACAACGTAAATTGCGAGCTTCATTTTGTAGACTTTTCATTAATCGTGTTACTTCCTGTCTCGTACTATTATTCCAGTCCATCGGAACTCTAAAACACACCATGCCGATAGGCAATGCTACGTAGTTGCCCAACCTCACAAAACACCATTAAATCTTACAACACTGCAACGCCATGAAAATGAAACACAGAAAAAAAAAAAGGCACGTTATGTAGGATTTTGTTGAAAGCCATAATGGTGATTCTCCCCGTTGTATCCTTTCACCTGGCCGCTGCGTCCAAACAACCATGGCGTCAGTGTATTGCCATATTTGGGTCTACCAATCCCAACTTAGTTTCGACTTTAAGCCACCATTCTATAGCAGTAACACTGCCGCCGTCACCACAATCCCTCTCCCCAGCACCTAATACGAAGAACGACCCACACAATACCTTGCTTTCAATTCAGTTTCCATATTCGGAATGTGACATCAGTCTGGCAGCATTAACCTTGCATCGTCTACAATCTCCAATCGACTGTACAACTGCAGACAGTACCTTGTCGATTATACCATCCGCGTTACAACATTACAACAACGATATTCAACTGACAGTTGGAAAACTAAGTTCAGCCTAAGCTAGCAATAGTTTAGTTTTAGGCACTAAGTATATGTAGTAAAAACACAAACTGAGCTTTCTCAGATACGTCATTGTGAATGTCGCATAACTACTTAAATGCACAGCGGGAACACGGCATCATGGTGAAGAGTTCGGTGCCACCTACTGCAGCCTCTTTTACATACTTTGAAATCCCTTCCCCTGCCATCCTAAGCATAATTCACGTTTTACACGATACAGACATTAACATTTATCAATTAATTTACTCAAGCGATACAAAGACTGTCACTGTTAGTGCCCATATCGTCGCTAGACCCACACTCAGCCTCTCCTTCAGTCCGTACCGGAGGCACGTTCTCCGCAGTTCCAGCGTCCGGCCTGTGCAGTTAACCACTCACCGCAATCAAGTGCTTCGGTTAAAAACGGGCGCTGAACTGCCACTCTCCTCACGTTTCGTAGCGTGTAGAGGTACGAGTTCACCTTTATTTTATGAGCTACAAAATATAAAACACAAAAGTGCACTAAACGCGTCTAACATTGAATTTGCGAGAATTCAGGCTCGCTCGGCGGTATGGAGAAGGCCTTAGCTGCTCTGGGATGCTGGGTGAAGTAGGTTGGTAATTCGTTACCGACGTTTCGGGACAACAAACATATCGATACCGCCTTCAAGGGTAAAGCAGTTCAGCACGACGAGGTTTCTTGGTGTGCCTGATCCCTGAAGAGGTTACATATTTGTCGTCCCGACACGTAAGATACCAACCAGCATCCTACGCTGCGCAACGAAGCAGAACAACGAAGACCTCAGTACTGAATTTACATTTAATACAAAAGTAACATAAATCATTTCTTTGTGGTCGGTGGGTAGTAAGTTTCAACTGCGTAACAAAATATTCTGTAACTCCTGACACACACACACAAAAGTGAATAATCGAAAATAATTGTCGCTTCTTATGACATGACTATAAGCCCACGGGCGCCGTTACCCCTAACCGAAAACAGCAAAATCTGTTGCTTCTTTCGCCAGTTAAAACAGAGCAATGATCTTGTTTCAACATTCTATATGCTGTACCTCACATGAGCAAGCACAATACAGGACAGAAGCAGAGCAGCATGATGTTATAACAGTAGGCGTAATTTCTATGCAAATGACCTGTACATTCACATTTAAACACAGCATCACGTGAAACAAACACGGGAAGGTTACTTGACCTCTGATTCAATTTCAGATTCAGAACATGAATTCCACGAACCCTATGCAAGGCAGATGATAATATGCACACCGCCGGACACCCATCAATTGCGCGATTTCTTAGTAAGCGTCAGGTGAGGTGATGAGATGTCAACTAAGTGTGGGTTACATCCCTTAACGAACCAAGAGAACTCTTTACAGACCAAACTTAAACAAAAGTACAATACCATACTTGTCAAGGGATGCAGCTGGAGTCACCCCTCTTAACCTGACGAAAACCACGACTAATGGCAGAAACAAGCATGATTTGAAGCAATGCAAGGCGGCAAATCAACACCACAGAGCATGGGCGCTTGGGTGATCAAGAAATGCTCAGCTGTTCTTAAGATCCAACAGTATGAAATAATTTGAAATGCCAACTTGATGCAACAAGGTAATTTTATTAATGTATTCTTAGCTTGACATATATCGGGTACCTACGCCCATCATCAGGAGCATTAGATGTTGAGTTGCAGCATATGGTTTTCTGCACCTAGTTTTTGGATGGGTGGTGGTCTTGAGAGCCGCTGCGTAGTTCGTGTGTACGGTGCGGATGGTGCAGGGCTTACTCGGATAATAATTGTAGAGAAACGGTCAAGTGACGGCAAATATGACATCCTTGGAGCTTGTTACGTCACCCTTCAAGGCGCCAAGTTTAACCAGTCCACATAATACGCTCGTATTTGCAACAATGAGAAGAAAAAATGAACAAGGAAAAGATATGGTGTGCAGATGGAGTCAGCATTAATAATACAACCAGGATGTCAAAAACATTTGTATGAGCTGCCGTAGACATCAGCGTCCTGAATGTTAGCATTGGCGTCAAATTAATTAAATATAACACGGTGCGTCATACACTGCGAGGTTCTGGATATATTAAGGCAAGAAACCTAAACATCAAATACGATTGTACGAAGGATTCCGTTCTTCTGGGATATGACGCTGTGTCACTGAGTAATCGATTGGCGACGATTCGAGGCAACGTAATTTCCTCATCTTGTAGCGTCGAAACGTGCAGGAATGTCCAAAATTCTTGGACACTGCGGTCCTTCATGATATGCACAATACGTTGCCTCGAAGCTTCGGAATCTGAACAATCAGTGCCGCGGCGTCATATCTCAGCAAGGAACACCCCAGCCACACCTGCTGCCAAACCCTCTAAACTCGGCGTGGCTATGTGAAGGTCGTACATGTTGATGACGATTCGCGAATTACACAAACGTTTCAAGCACAGCCGGCAACAAACGGAACACCACCTGCCACCAATCGATGCAGGAATTCATGTTGTCTTAAAAACTCATACGAAGCTCTGAAATAACTGTAGCTAATTCAACACTCAGTTCATGACAAGTACAAGCAAAAACTCGACATAACATTTAAAAGTCTCACAAATATGCCTACAGTGGCGCATTTCATCAATTGAGACCATACCCACACTAACGACCGAATACCAGTCATGTTCACAATAAAACAAAGAATTATAGATGTCAGATACCGCCAACAGATTCCAATCTTTGGATTCATTTATTCCTTCTTTGCATACAGGACGTACAAGATTCAAACGAGAAGGTTTGTGTATCTGTCTGCTGTCCACCCACACGTTTGATCTGCGACACCTACCTGCAACATATACTGACGAAGTACACCAAGATGTGTGCAGCAGGCTACACCCGACGCGGCAACGTACCGGAACAATACCGCATTATCAATAACGTATATGAGTGTCAAACAGATCATCAATTATCTGAAGGGAGGAAGAAATAAATACAAACAGATTCGGGAATGACTCATGATGTCTAACTTCTTGTTCAAAATATTACAAGTAAGCTCTGTTACTCTCCATCATTCATTGGGTAGTCTGTCTTCTGACAGGTACACAGACTCTTCTTTCTCTAGAAAAGTGAGAATTAGTGCCTTCTCTTGCAAATTCCTGTATTTTCTCTTTAAAAAGGTCAGGTCATCCAGCAGCTGCTTATGCCCTCTTCGTCTTCTAGAAGGCAGTTCCTACACAATGCGTGATAATCCGCTTACACCTCCCTCGTTTTATTGTATGTAAGATGTTCTTTCTTCCTTGACTCTACGTAACCCTTCTTCATTTTCACTCTATTACAATGTTGGTTTAATTTATATTTATGAACAACGGTACTGCTGGCATGCACAGTTGGTATAAGTATACGTACAATTTGTCGAATATAAACTCAAAGCATCGAATCGCCGCCATGTTTGTTGGCTGCTGACGTACGAGCGACATTTTACACATGACCACACGAGAGCTCACGACTCATCTCCGCACCAAAATTTACATTTCCAGTTGCAAAGGTTCACCAGTTATCGCCACCAAACCGACAGATGAAAAAAACATTTTGCAAGGCCATCATTTTCCGCGCTATAAACGAAGTAAGACAAGAAGAGTGGCATATTCGGCCACAACTACAAGCAAGTGTCGCTGGTGTGTCTTACAGCTCACAATCTGGACAGCCGCCATGTTGTTACTGTCTGCAGGAAATCAGATAGTGAAACGTTAAGGTATGTTCCCATGATTTACAGTTCATATCACGTTTCGTAAAAATCCGTCATTTGGTTCAAAACTTGAAACTGGACAACAGACACGTGCGCGCGCACACACACACACAAACACACACCTAATGGTGATGTCATGAGCCCACGCTTTATGGAAGGAAAGCAGACTTCAAAAGCTTCTGCTTTAAAAACTGGCAACGCGGACATACAAACATCTGTTTACAATTTCTCAACATCTAGGCAAAGGGCTTATGGCGACGACACAATGTGGCAACACAAGCGGTCAATTAACTGAGAGCAACTATCGGTTTCTCAAGAACCAAAGTTCCATGCAGTTAAATCGTGGGACATTTATCGACACAGTACATAATAAACAAACAGTTCAGTCGCAGTGTAACCATTTCTGCAGCAACAAACTTGCAGGTGAAATAAACGAACAGCAAGAACTCCATATTATGGAAAAGTGTTGTCCAGACGCCTTTGGAAAAATGTCAACTCCAGTATTCACACCCTCCACCCCCCTACAATCGGTCTACCGCAGCTACACAAAAGCCATTTTACGTTGCCTGAAGTATGTACAGCAAAATGTTCCTGAAGGTAAGCACTACAAATGAGGAAGTAGTTAGTTGTCATGACTCGGCAAAAGACCTATGTTTCAGAACCACGGGACGGATCATAACAAAACCCAGACTATTGTCCCTGCGTCTTGAATGCTGGAACAATACTCGAAAACAAGTCAAAGAATCGATTCGACAAAAGTTTTCAGCTCCTACGTCATAATACTCCCCAACCCCCACCACCACACATATTCGCTGTAGTTTTTCGTGAAGGGAACGAACACAAACCACAACGGCGGCTTCTTTCCCACCCACAAATTTACGTTTCACTGTCATCAATTCCACACTACTTCCTTGATGTCTTTCCTCAGTAATAGCAACTAGTTCTACCCACAAAACTCAGGACGTACGAACACCTTCCTTGAACCTAACACAGATGCACAGCGAGCCTCTAAAACACCGTACATGGTTCATATTGCAGATGAGCAGTTATCAGTGATTTTTCTGCCGCGACACACTTTAAAGCGAACAAAAAGAAATTTAATGTAACAGACATACATAGGCGTAAATAAATCACTTTTATTATTAAAATCTGTCATACATATATTTGACAGATGAATTATGATTACTATGAACAGTACGTATTCTTTGAGCGAATTTCATCAATTGTAGGTGGGAGACCGACATAACTCACAAGCTTCGTGCACGGTCAAAATTCTCCTGACGCACCAAGCAACTGCTCGCGACACATAACTGCAGAAGCGCTGATCTAGACAGTGGACAAGACCAAAGGGATACAAAAGACTTCCACGATGATCAATAATGCTTCGAATTCTTCACTACTGATAGCAACAAGTGAAATCGGAAACTACAAATTAACGTTGCTCAACAATACACACAAAACAACCACAGACCTTGCTTCAAAACACAAACAATTATTTTCAGAAACACTTCCACATCAATAAATTATAAATTCTGACTAGGAACGCACAAATCCCGGGTGCCAGGTCGCCCTGGCCATTAAATTTGTGTACGGTGGCTCCTAATATTTGTGAGTCCTTCGTATGGAACTTGTTTCATGTCACCTTTCCACCTAGAATTTCGAGGTGGCTCCTACTTTTTTTTTTTTGGAAAATCTGTGCACCCCTGTTCAGTGAGGCGAAATCATTAGCAGACAGTTTTAGTACGGGGTTTTTACGCTGGTACTGACTTCATCCTCATAAATATTTCTGAAAACTCCTTATCACAATAAAACTAACTTCTGATGTTGTTAAAGACACTTCTACACCACTCTCGCTTGTAAAAACTCCCAATGTAACAATTCAGAAGAAGAAAATTACCTTCCCTCAAAATTCGATTTCAAAGCCGGCGACATGCCGCGTCGACATAATTAGAATTCGACCCACAGCTGAGTTGACGTAACAATGAATCACAATTATAAATGCTGTTCATTACAGCCAGATTTTCAGACGCTCCTATGTTATCTCGAGGAAGAAATCTCCACAGCATACACTATGCGTTTCATTCTTCTCTTTAATTCGTTGGGAAGAAGGGACAATGCATGTGGTCCACCGAGAAGTGACTCATAGCCCGTAGGAGGGATAGCGGCAAGACGATCCCCACAGGGATTTGGAAATACAGACTCAGACACAGTACGCCCCATACGTGAATACAACAAAATGTTCTTTGTCATATAGGGCTGGTATTCTAGAACAGTGCTTTGCAAACATTTTTTCTCGCGTACCACTGTCACAATACAAAACACGTACGCGTAAAGCTAGGCACTGCTAATATTAATGTCTACTTGCAGGATAATGGCCTTCCGGGATGTTTCGCTCGTTGGCCAGCTTTAGGTCTTCAAACCTACCAACCAGTGAAACAACAAAGTCGTGGAAACCTCAAATTACGCAGCTGCTACTTTTCTAATTCAACGCCATTAGACGACCGAGCAGTCTGTGTTCACATTCGAACAACGAAGCAGTAGACCTGTCTCTATACACACTTCGCAACAGTTTTTCCCTACACTGCTACACATTTAAAGCAATTTCAAAGGCGCAATTGAAATTTCTAAAAAGGTAAAGTGATCCCGTTACAAGCCCGGTGTGGCCCAGAGGGTGGGTAGAGGTATAGCTCTACTCTTTCATGACCGCGGCATTAGAAGGGTGTGAGTGGTCAGCAGCACGCCCCGGCCGCACTTTACCCCCGGGAAAGACCCGGTACCCATTTTACAGGAGGCTGGCTGGGCCTCCAGGGCCGGTCTGGACGGGCGGCAAATCTCGTCTCCACCGGTATTCGATCCCGGACCGTCCAGCCCGTAGTCAGTCGCTATACCGACTGAGCTACCGGGCCCACAATTAAAGTTTCTAGTTTCTAATCACTGGAAAATAAAATTCCTAAATTTCTTCGCCTACCACCAGGCGACCGTCCGAGGTTCGATTGTAGAACCCTGATGAATGTGAGGTTCATCTTTTTCTGAATAATATAAATTATCATATCAAAACCACTGACTCCTGAATGTGTCTATCACCAAAATAATCATCGTACTCTTGCTACACTGGAGGTCACCAGCGACACGAGTTTGACAGCCGCACTGCAGGAAGCCACTCTGACGACAGACAGCGACACATTAATATAGTGCCCCCCCCTGGTTTCTTATGTCCGTTCACCCAGCTGCAGTCGGTTAGATTCAGTTAGTTGTGAGCCGCCATACTTTTCAAAATCTTGTAAGACGCCGTTCGCGGTAAGCCTCATGTGCATAAAAACACTGTTTTTCATAAGCAACTCTCGCGCAAGCCGCAACAGAGACGTGCAAGAGGCGCGTTATGGACGCCCCTGGCGTGTACAAATAGGACGATCAAATGATGGAAGCAAGATGGGCGGACCCTGCCGTGCGCATGAAGGACTACAGAACATACTCGGAAAATCTGATCTGAAGAGAACACCTAGCAGACCCAGGAATACATGGCAGAAAAATATTCAAGTGGATCTTGAAATAGGAAATGAAATGGCCTGAATTCACATGGCTCAGAACATGGGCCAGCGACGTTCTTCTGTATGGAAGGTACTGCATGTTAGGGTTTCAAACAAGAAGGAATAATTTCTTTGCCAGCTGAGAGGCCATTACGTTTCCAAGAACTGTGCTCCATGCGGTTCGTTATATTGCTGGTCACCGTTACAGATCGAGAGCAGTAGGAAAATACGGTACGGTAAAGAAGCAAAATAAACAAACTTTTCCCTTCTCCCACTAGGACTCAAATCCGTAACCACAGAGTAGGAAGCGACGACAATTACAGCTGCACCCGGACATGACGTCTCGAAACACACAGTGATAACTCACATTGTCTGTAGACAGGCAGGGTACATAAGGAGGCCTAATTGTTCCAAAAGTGAAAGAGAAAATGCAGACGAATTAAACTTGATCATTCATTTTAATCGCACTGGAAACAATGCTGAATGTATGCGATTTACTTCACGATGCACGACAAACCACACAACACCAATTACAACGCTCTGTGCACTCACTCACCATCTGGTCTGACTACACAATTTTTCTAAAGTTACAATACAATTGGTTAATAAGAAATGCTTAAGGCCATCCTGCCGCAAACCGGTCGAATCTGCTTCGTTGTACCGCCACTGAGAAACACGAATCCATACTCTTTAATTTCATCGACATTACACACCAGTAAAAGTACGATATAATGCCAAAACCATATCGTCTTCTATCATTTCCATTTCATTTTTGAACGAATCGCTGAGCAATTCACTTGAATGATGATGGTGGTGGTGGTGATGCCGGACGATGAACTCCTTACCAAATGCAACCGTAACAAGCGAGCAACAAGCCAACTGTCGGACCTTAATATATGAGCACCTTCGAACGATGCAAGTTGGGCATTAGCAGAGTGGTTACTGTCACAGGAAAATCGGACTACTCGTGGGGGGAGGGGAATGGCCGATTGCAGCCTTCTCTACCACAATCACGAATGGATTTCCCGAACAAGGCCCACTGCATTACAAAATTTGGTGCCACTCCAGCGGTCACCGATTTTCCATGACCAAAGTACTGCGGTGGACAAAAAAGTTTCCTTCAAACTAAACATTCAAATGCTGTCTTCAGACGTTCTTCCGACGTTGTATTACGTGGGTGCCTTCCAGCACATGTCCGGCGTTTGAGGATGGACACGACATGCACGGTAACGGCTAATATACTTAATAAATTCTCGTGAAGAGCTGACAATGGATGGCTGTCCTACTTTGTAACTGTGCACAGTACAAGCCTTGACCGCACATAAGTTGGAGGCTTACTTACTTACTCCGTGGTGCAGAGTCCTTCTTGAGAAGCTAACTGGTTTGCAGCTAGTCAAGAAATTCCCCGCATTTCACGGAACCCGAAGGTTCATTACCGCACTCACAAGCGTCCGCC
>Ga0123353_10014401_pt1 | contig 11398 bp, 6 predicted proteins | sample TergutLab28metaG_3_FD_92763 | JGI IMG/M metagenome (GOLD analysis project Ga0123353, IMG submission 92763) | Labiotermes labralis P3 segment gut microbial communities from Petit-Saut dam, French Guiana - Lab288 P3 | ecosystem: Host-associated > Arthropoda: Insects > Digestive system > Gut ... | reverse complement strand
TTCCAATCGGGTCGCTCAGGTTTACGTTAAACTTAAGGGCTGTTTCCACCATGGGGCAAAACTCCGGCGTGATTTGTAATCTCAATACGATGGAATCTTGCAACAGGGTGGTCTCACTTGGAGTGTAGTAAAATATATCTGCCCACTCTCCTGTTACTGATCCGGCAACTATAGGCGACATTGCTCCCGGAGCTGTCCAGCCGTTGGTGTTACCATACTCATCGTAAGTTTCGCGATCCCACGAGAAACTTGTATTGGAGCGGTCGCTTCCCAAATTAAGTATGGGATATAGTAGAATAGTGGTGGGTCCGCACAAATTGTAGTTGCTTGCGGTCATAGATACTTCGGGTTTTGGGAATATTTTTAATATCACCGGTACCCTGCTTCCTACGGGGGTTTCGCAATAACCTGTTCCTATTAATGATACATAGAAGGTATCTATTACGTTGGTGGGTGCAGGTATCACTCCCAAATTATATTCGGGTCCTTCCTCCAAAACATCTGTAGAGGTTTGGGAAGCATACCACTTAAATACGGGGTTGGTAACCACTTCACCTTCGCTGCTTAATTCTGCGGTGAGTATAACATCCTCTTCTGAAACACATTGTGATACAGGCGGTGCATCAATCATTTCGGGTAGAGCGGTGAGCAGTACTTCAATTTCAATCGTTTTCACTTCGCTCCAACAACCAACAGCTCCCGGCACACGCGCAACAACATAGTATGTTGTGGTGATTAATGGAGTAACTATTGAATCCACCAACTGTGATAACTCTTCATCTAAAAAGAAAAACGGTATCGCTTTTTCGGGGGTTATATCGGTTACTAATCTGTTCAAATATATTATATCTCCTCCGCACGACGGCTCGCCCTGTGGTATAGTGTTAAAATCCGGAAACTCATCTTTTTCAATTTCAAAAATCCAGTAGCACTCTTCTGCGCCCTCAAAAGAGAAAGCGCTTGGCACAGCATAGTACTTGGCGCCGTCGGTGCTCGGAAACGGATTAGAGGGGGTATATTCTATGGAGGTACCGGGTATTGGGGTTCCCATTACTAAGTCTATTATATCATAAAAACGGGTGGCACGCGGAAACATCGGCGATATCCACTCGAAATCAATAGTTTCTTCTCCACTTTCAAGACAAAAACTAAGAGTTTTAGTAAATTCCCCATCGCACACATCCTCTGCTATACAAAGGAAGTCGGGAATACGTATGGGAGTTCTTTGGCAAACTCCGTCTTCTTCTTCATATCCAAAAACAAAGCGTAAGTTTTCTACCGTAACTCCAGATTGTTGTCCTGTCCCTTTCACCATTCCGTCTATCACCACCATGGTTTTACAAGTACCGGAAGTAGCTAAGTAATTACATTCGTCAATTACTTTGAGGGTAAATCGCAATTCTGCAATTACGGAATCTGCATTCGCCGTTACTGGCACGTAAGGCACTGTCCATTTCAGTACGCCCATAACCCCCGACAAGGGGTCGTAAGAGTAAGTGCTTCCAATTCCGTTTCCTTTGTTTACTATGTAAGCACTTTCAAACTCAGCGGGATAGGGGATATGCACCTCTGAGACTACATTCACAAGTGCCTCTGTTCCTTTGTTTCTCAGTTTGAAGACATATTCGATGGTTGCACCTGCAGTTATGTTACACTCTCCGGGGGTAAACGGTATCGGATTCCCATCAATGTCGGAAATTGCTACCGGCACTGCTTCCACTTCGGGTTCCGGCGTAGCGGCATGGAAAGAGGCTGCCAAACAGTTTATTACGTAAGTATCGTTACCGCTGTAAGCCCTAAAACTTGTCTCTTCTTGGTTGTGTCCGATATTTGCATTGAGTGTATTTGGAATCTCCATCATAATAACACTCATCCCTGTATTGTTAACAATATTAGGGTTACGATTAAGTCCTTGTGTGAAAATTGTACTGGAGAAAAAATTAGCTGCTCTAACAGGATTTGTTAATTCAACATAGTTTCCTGTATTTTGCTGCTCTACGCTAAACCTGTCTGAGGCAGCAGTAATAGTACCTCCGCCCGACATCATGCCGAACTTGGCGCCTACTACTCCTTCGCTCACCGTATTGAAACCTGTAATGGGTATTATTGCATTTTGTGGTGTTCCGGCTTGGCTGTTCACCAATGTATAGCCGTCGTAGTGTACAATACTGCGTTGGGTCATTCCTTCATTTTCATATACTACTATCATTCCCCATCCTCCAAACAGGCCCGGGACTCCGCTGGGTCCTTCTAACAGTGCCATATCTGCTACCCAGTACCAGCCGTCTCCCTTCTCGCTCACATACTCTGTAACATCGGCGTATGCTACATAAACGCCGGTTTGATCGCTACCTTTGGGGTAATGTATCTCTGTGGCGGTTACCAATTTATAAGGATCGCTCGAGTGTCTGAACATTACATGGCTTTTATGATAATAGGTAATGCTCTCAATATAATCGGTATATACCGGCTCCATTCTTTTATACTGTACTCCAAGCTGCTGATTCGCACCATTACAATTCGCTTGCCCTCTCATGCCAATAAATTTCACGGTGTCTATATTCGACATAAAGATAATGGGCTCGTGAAACATAAAAGTACCTGATGGCGATTCGGTAAATCCGGGAAAGTTATTCACCGGACCGAAGACAAGTGGGCCGGGACCCACCCAATAGTGAATAGAGGGTCCTCTCGGGTAAGCTACTTGATTTGGTGGATCACCTACCAGCTTATCAGCTGTAGCAAAAACCAAACGACCCACATAGGGTAAGTTAAAATAGTGCCCAAAGCCGGGTCCTCCCGAACTGTTACAATCCCAAGTAAAAGATGTAGGTGGATTTGTAGGTATTTCAGATCCAGCTGAGTACCAAGTGGTTGATACACTTATTTCCCTATACGTAGTATCTGTTCTCCAAGTAATTACGGGTACCGAGTCTGAGTAGAGGTTATCGTAATTAATCTGCGGATAGTTAGCGGGGTTATATTGGTAAACGCCCGGGTATGTTTGGGGCACTTGTGTATAGGTTCTACCTGTCCAGTACAAGCCTGCATATTTAATTTTGGTACAGGCGGGTACGGCATTGTTTTCCATATTAAACAGCACTTCGGCGCCGGAGGAGTTCCGCACGGTAGTTCCATATATAGGGTCGGTGTTCACAAATTGCATCCAGTTGTTGGTTGGGTCGGCGTTTGTGCCGTAGCGGAAATGCCAGGTTAGGTTTGTGTTTCCCACCATCACAAAATCTCCCTTAATGTTATACACAGATTGGTATCCGGTGTATGGGGAAGATCTTGGGGAAAAAATTACAGGAGTTTCTACTTGTCCATAGATAGAAAATGGGAGTAAAAAAGCAAGAAAAAATAACACTACTGTCATTTTTTTGCTTACAGACACAGAAAAATCGTAAAATTTACTCATAATACTAATAGTTAGTTTTTTATTAAAGATTCGCTTATTATTAATTTTTTACATCAAAAGATTATTTTTATAAGAAAAATTATCAAAATTAGATTGTTTGTTTTAAATTCTTCTTCAAAATATAATATTACGGCGCGAAAGTATATATTTTTTTATATAAATTGTAATGACACACAGTTCTTTGTGTTCAAAAAAAGGAAAATCCCTTTTTTTCAATTATATTTTTTACGAAAATAGTGTAATGAAAAAATTGATTTTCGATTTTAGATTATTTTATATAAAAACATTTCAAGGATGGTTTTTACCACAAAGAGCGGGAGGGGATTTGAGGGTCAGTCGGGAAACCGGGTGGAAAAAAAGAATAAAAAGAAGGGATGAAGTATCATTAAAAAAATATTAAAAATGCAATTAAAGAGAATTATTTAAGAGGCTGGATATTTCAACCTAACAGAATAAACTGCATTTATTTTATATAAAACACCGTATCAATGAAATACAAAATTCCTTTATTTGTTAATACATTTTCATCGTGTAAATCCTCGAGAATGATATTTAATTCGGGATTAAAATAATCATTGTTACGAGTTTTTAGAAAACCATTTGAAGTCATAAATTGTTCAACCGATTGCAAATCTGTTTTTTCGGTAGCGGTAACAAAATGCTGTTCAACTACAGCATAGACAATATTGTCATTGCCAAAGAATCCAAGTAATTTATAAGCGGTATCGGGGAAGAAATGATTATGCAATAACAGATTAACAAAATAATCAATCCACGACAAATAATAAATAGCATCATTTAATTTGATAACTGACTTATTATCTTTTAAATATACTTTTTGTTCTGCACCTTCAGAAACATAATTGTCCAAATTAATATTTTGTATCCAAAGGTTTTTTTTATCAATATATCTTCTTAGGCTTTCTGTTTCCTCACGTTTGAAGTGCTTGTCTGTTTTATCCAAAGTGCCTGTTTTTTCGCGTGTTCTAAGGTAATTGATGGTTGTTTGGATATCTGTTCCATACCTAACTTGGCTCTTTCCTGAAATGACATCTTGTATTTCATTGTTCATATTGTTTTTATAATTCAAAGCGCAAATTAACATAAAAAAACTAAATAGAGTTCGCTTGCTCTTTCGCTCAGAATTTTCCCAATCAATTGGTCGGGAAGTTGGGATATGGGGCGTTATTATTTACATCTTTCATTAATAAAAATAGTGAAAAAAAACACCTGCGGAGAGTAATATGAATACGGATGTTTTACCGCCGGCCACATCCCCAAGAAAATAACTGAATAGTTATATAAAAGAATTAACCGGAAAATAGAATTTTTAACGTTATAAACAAAAAATTATATTTTCGCACTTGAATTAATGAGTTATGACCAACAAGGTAAAAATCTATTTAGACACATCAGTTTTTGGTGGTTATAACGCTATTAACTTAAAAAATGGATATTCATTATTAGAAATACGCTCACCAAGAGAATTTGCCTTATGAAAACAAAAGAAAAAAAATTTGATGCTGTACAATTCAACGGTTTGCTCATCTGCAAAATAAAAACGTTAATTGTTTTAGTAATTAACAATTAACGTTTTACGTTGTACCACGGGCCGGGATCGAACCGGCACGAGTGTTACCTCACCGGTTTTTGAGACCGGCGCGTCTACCAATTCCGCCACCATGGCAACAATCGAGCGGCGAAAATATAAAAATTCAAGTACCAACTATATTTTATGCTCATAATTGTAGATTTCTCTACACAAAGCATCATATTTTTTGTAAAGTACGGCACGTTTCAATTTTAATGTTTGAGATAACTCCCCCGTTACCGGACTCCACTCGTCGGCAACCAAACGGAAACGCTTAATTTGCTCATGTTCTGAAAGCTGCGCGTTTATTTTGTCCACCTCTTTTTGAACACGCTTTACTACCGCAGGAAGGGTAATCATCTCTTTGTTGTTTTGAAAATGCACCCGATGCTTGGCGCACCAAAAATGCAGCGCGTTCATATCGGGCACAAGAATAGCAGAGGCAAATTTTTCGTTCTCGCCAATTACCATTACATTGTTAATAAATGTTGATGCCTTGAGTTTGTTTTCAATTAACTGCGGCGCAATGTATTTTCCGAGCGACAGTTTGAAGATCTCCTTTTTTCTATCGGTAATTTTCAAAAACCTGCCCTCCACCATAGCGCCAATATCTCCGGTGTGAAACCAGCCCTCATCATCAATTACTTGTTTGGTATATTCGGGGTCTTTGTAATAACCCATCATTAAGCTATTTCCTTTGGTGAGGATTTCGCCGTCGTCGGCAAGTTTAAACTCAATTCCGGGAAGTATTTCTCCCACCGTTCCGGGCATTAAAATACGTTTTTTCGGATTGTTCACAGCAATTACAGGAGCTGTTTCCGTTAAGCCATAGCCTTCAAAAACACGTATTTGCGCTGCAGAAAACAACCTAACAATCCTCTCCTGAATAGCCGAGCCACCCGATACCACCGTCATCTCTTTACCCGACAATTTGGCACGCCATTTCGAATAAATCAACTTGTCGGCAATTTTAATCTTCATTAAATAAAACCAATTTTTATTGTAGTTATCATATTTCGTTGCCAATTTGAACGCCCAAAAATAGAGGATCCTTTTAATTCCTTTTAAATCTTTCCCCACAGAATAAAGTTTGTCGAACATCATTTCCAATACGCGGGGCACCGAACAAAAACCGTCTGCTTTCATATCGTGCAGGTCTTTAGCAATAGTGCCCAAACCACCTGCATAGTAGTAACTTGCACCCAAAAACTGATAGTGGTAACTTACCGTTCTTTCATACACGTGACACAACGGTAAAAAACTCAATAGTTTGTGGTTGTGATTTAAAACCTGCAAGTCTATCAAAGGCATAAAATTGTTGCAAATGTTTTTATGCGACAACATTACCCCCTTTTGATTTCCTGTAGTGCCGGAGGTATAAATAATCGTTGCCAACTCTTCTGTTGAGATATTCTTTTTATTCTCCTCAATAGTACCGTGCCATTTTGCGGAATATGCTTTGCCAAGGTCAATAATTTCCTTATAATTCCGCCTCCCTTCAACTACATCAATAGTAAATATTTCAGGATTTTGTTCTATCTCGGGCAAAATATGCTCCACCCGTTTATAAATGGCTTCAATGCCGATAACCACTATTTTGCAATCGCAGTGATTGAGAATAAATTTGTACTCATTTTCATTTAGGGTAGCATAAATGGGAACGTGCACCATGTTTGCTAACGTAATTCCCATATCCATGAAGTTCCATTCTGCGCGGTTGTTCATAATAGTTGCAATTTTGTCTCCCTTTTGAAAACCCATTTCCAAAAGCGCGTACGCAATGGTGTGCGCGTTGTCGTAATATTCTTGTGTGCTGAATTTGTGCCATTCTTCCCCATGTCTGTTGGCTAACATATCGGGCTTGGGATACTTTTTTTGCTCTTCCAAAATATCAAAAATACGGGTTGCAATCATAAAAATTTTTAATTTGTTAATAAATGTTAATACGCCGCGAAAATAAATTTTTTATTTTTGCCGCTCTAATTTAATCAAATAATATCGTTTTTTATGGATAAAAGTTTATTCAAACAGTGGGGTCCTTACATAGCAGCCATTGTCATTTTTGTTTTGTTTACCGTAATTTATTGTCTTCCTGCTTTAGAAGGAAAGGTTGTACAAGGCAGTGATGTTCTCGGTTGGAAAGGGATGAGCCAAGAGGCAAGAGAGTATAATAAAAATTCGGAAGAGGGTACTTTATGGACCGGCTCTATGTTTTGTGGAATGCCAACTTACCAAATTACCGGAGGTAAAATAACTTCCGGAAAATTGTTGACTCCTATGGAAAAATTTTTAGCACTTTGGTTTGATGATGCTTTAAAGTTAGTTTTTTGGTATCTTTTGGGGTTTTTTATTTTACTCCGAGCTTTCAAGGTTAATATTTGGCTCAGCATTATTGGCTCCATGGCGATTACCCTCTCTTCCTATTTTTTTATAATTATTGAAGCCGGGCACTTCAATAAGGCTATTACTATTGCACACATGGCGCCGGTTATTGCGGGATTTTATCTCATTTTTAATAAAAAATACCTGTGGGGAGCTATTTCTACCATGTTGTTTATAATGATGGGGTTTACAAAACACCCTCAAATGGGATTCTACTTTTTTCTCCTCATCGGGTGCTTGTTGCTTGCCGAGCTTTTTATTCATGTAAAAGAAAAGAGATTTAAAGATTTGTTGGTAGCAACACTTCTTTTTGCTGCTGCCGTTGGGGTTGGGCTGGGAGCTCGCTATACTTCTGTTGCATTAAATCAGGAATATGTAAAAGAGACGATGCGAGGCGGACACTCCGAATTGGAAAAAGAAGATGACGGTAAGAATAAAACAGCCGGTTTAGACTTAGATTATGCAACGCAATGGAGTTACGGCATTGATGAAACACTTACTCTGTTGATACCCAACTTTATGGGCGCTTCTTCTCATTACGATGTGGGAACAAATTCTAAGATTTACGAAACATTGATTAAAAACGGCGTTCCGAAAAGAAATGCGGCAGATTTCTGTAAAAACGTGCCTGTGTATTGGGGCGACCAGCCTTTTACCGCCGGTCCTGTATATATCGGCGCTATTATATGCTTTCTGTTTGTTTTAGGATTATTTATTGTAAAAGGTCCTTATAAATGGGCGCTGTTGGTGGCAACTATTTTTTCTATTCTGCTTTCGTGGGGAAAAAACTTTATGCCGCTTACGGAGTTCTTTTTTAATTATGTTCCGATGTACAACAAGTTTCGGGCGGTCTCTTCTATTTTGGTTGTTGCCGAAGTTACCATGCCGCTTCTCGGCTTTTTGGCACTTAAAGCCATTATGGAAAAACAGGTTATGAAAGAGAGACTAATAAAATACACCTATATCTCTGCGGGAATTACTGCCGGAATTTGCCTGTTTGTTGCCTTATTCGGCGGATTGTTCTACAATTTTACCTCTGCCGGTGATACTGCTATTTTTGAGCAACTTCCCGAATGGTTGTGCGATGCCATTCTTGTAGAAAGAGCCTCCATGCTGCGCTTAGATGCTTTACGCTCTTTGGCATTTATTCTTTTGGGTGCCGGAACACTGTGGCTGTTTGTAAAAGAGAAAATAAAACTCCCCTACTTTATTGCCATGCTAAGCATTTTGATTTTGATTGATATGTGGACAGTGTGTAAACGCTTTTTGAATGATGACCATTTTGTTTCTGCTGCTAAATCGGAAGCAAGTTATTTTAGAAAACAGCCTTATGAAGAGCAAATTTTGCGCGACACCGACCCGCATTTCAGAGTCTTTAACCTCACTTCCAATAGTTTTAATGAAGCAAGAACCTCTTACCATTTAAAATCTATTGGCGGATACCACGCTGCCAAGTTGCGCCGGTATCAGGATTTAATTTCCGAACATATAGCTTCACCCTCAATGAATATGGATGTGTTAAATATGCTTAATACTAAATATTTTATTGTAAAAGGACAAAATAATGAGCCTGTTGCACAGTACAACCCCTTTGCGATGGGAAATGCGTGGTATATTGATTCTGTGTTAATTGTGAATACACCCAATGAAGAGATTGACGCGCTGCATTACATTGATTTGAAGTCAACAGCTGTTTTAGATGTTAAATTTGCCGATTTTGTGAAAGAGTTTTCACCTGAAAGAGATCCTGAGGCGTGGGTAAAGCTTCTTTCTTACACACCGCCGGCAATTGAATATCAGGCAAGCTCTAATAAAGCCGGCATTATTGTTTTTTCCGAAATCTACTACCCTTACGGATGGAAAGCCTACATTGACGGGCAGCCCGCCGAACATTTTAGAGTGAACTATACATTAAGAGCATTAAACGTGCCCGCCGGCGAAGAGCCGCGCCATATTCGTTTTGAGTTCAAACCCGACGCCTTGAAAAAAAGCGAGCCTATATCCATATTGTGTATCATTATATTATATGGAACGATAGTTGGTGGGATTGTGCATTATTTTGTTAGAGGAAGGAAGAAATGAATCGGGTTTTAGGGGTATTTTTCACTGCATTTTTAAAGGAAGCCACACAAAACTTACGGAAATAATCAAAATATTTTGATTATTTCCGTAAGTTTTATATTTTTGCGGAAATTTTTATTGCGATGAAACGTAAAATTGAACAAAAATTAATCGCTTGGAAAAACAGCGAAAATCGTATGCCTCTCATCGTTAATGGGGCAAGGCAAATCGGAAAAACGTACAGCATTTTAGAGTTTGGAATGAATCATTATCAAAACGTTGTGCATATCAATTTAGAAAAAAACAAATTAGCGGCAACTGAATTTGAGGGCGACCTTGCACCTGCTAATCTTATTTTGAAGTTAGAATCATTAACAAAAGAACGAATTTTACCGGAAAAAACTTTACTTTTTCTCGATGAAATTCAAGCAAGTGAACGCGCTTTAACCTCTTTAAAATATTTTTGCGAAGATGCTCCGGAATACCATGTTATTTCAGCAGGAAGCTTACTCGGAGTAGCGGTAAATCGTGAAAAATATTCCTTTCCTGTGGGAAAAGTTGATGAGCTTTATATGTATCCATTTGATTTTGAGGAATTTCTTTGGGCTATGGGGCGAACTGTTTTTGCCGAAGAAATAAAAAAACGGTTTGCTGAAAATACGCCAATGTCTGAGCCATTGCATAAATTGGGACTTGAATTGTTTTATCAATATTGCATCATTGGCGGTATGCCTGCTGTAATAAGTAACTTTCTGAAATATAATAGCTTTCTTACAATTCAAGATGCACAATCAAAAATTTTGAATGAATATATTGCAGATATGTCGAAATATGCAACTTCGGCAACTTCGGTAAAAATTCGTGCTTGTTACGACTCTATTCCCACACAATTATCGAAAGAAAACCGAAAGTTTCAGTACAAAATAGCGATGAAAGGTGGTACGGCAAGTATTTTCGGGGAATCCATTGACTGGCTCATATCGGCAGGAATTGTGTTGAAATGCAACAAAATAGAACGAGGTGTAATGCCACTAAAAGGACAGATTGATTTCAGCGATTTTAAATTGTATATGAGCGATATTGGAATGCTCACAATGCACGCTGCATTTCCGTATCAAATGATTTTGAACTCAATAGAAGTTGATAACAGTTTTTTGGGTGGGTTGGCAGAAAATTTTGTTGCACAAGATTTTGCAGCAAAGAAGATTCCGCTTTATTATTGGAAAAGCGGCGACACAGCAGAGGTTGATTTTATAGTGCAAGAGGGGATTCACATTGTTCCAATAGAAGTAAAAAAAGGCAAACGAAATAAAGCAATCAGTTTGTCAAATTTTGTAAAACAATACAAATCTCCTTATGCTATAAAAATTTCGCAAAAGAATTTTGGTTTTGAAAACAATATAAAATCAATTCCGTTCTATGCACTATTTTGTTTGGAATTTGCTCGATAATTTTATTTTTGCACCCAAATTCAATTTAATTTTTTATGAAAAACATCGCCATTATTCTTGCAGGGGGCACCGGAAGCAGATTGGGGTTTAATGTGCCTAAGCAATTCTTAAAAATTGCAGGAAAAACAGTAATAGAACACTCCGTAGATGCGTTTGAAAAAAACAGCAAAATTGATGAAATAGCCATTGTCATTCACGAATCATATATTACTGATATTGAAAATATAATATTTGAAAATGATTGGAAAAAAGTGAAAAATGTGCTAAAAGGCGGAAAAGAAAGATTTGAATCGAGCCTCTCGGCGATTAACGCTTATATGTTGTTTTCCGACTATAATCTTATTTTTCACGATGCTGTTCGTCCCATGGTCTGCGATAGAATTATAAACGATGTGGTAACCGGATTGGCGTTGTATAATGCTGTTGGTGTTGCCATTCCTACAACAGATACCATTATTCAAATGGACGAAGAGCGCAGGTTTATTAAAAATATCC
>Ga0123353_10014400_pt1 | contig 11398 bp, 8 predicted proteins | sample TergutLab28metaG_3_FD_92763 | JGI IMG/M metagenome (GOLD analysis project Ga0123353, IMG submission 92763) | Labiotermes labralis P3 segment gut microbial communities from Petit-Saut dam, French Guiana - Lab288 P3 | ecosystem: Host-associated > Arthropoda: Insects > Digestive system > Gut ... | reverse complement strand
TTCCTCGTGGGATTCCGACGAGCCGATGGTCGTGACAATGCCTTCTCCGACCCTGGCAATTATAGTCTGTTCACCCGCGCCGCCGACGAGACGGTCGATATTCGCACGCACCGTGACTTTAGCCTTCGCGCGCAGTTCTATCCCGTTTTTCGCTATGGCAGCGATGACGGGGGTTTCTATGACTTTCGGGTTTACGCTCATTTGTACTGCTTCAAGCACGTCCCGTCCGGCGAGATCTATGGCGGCGGCGCGCTCAAACTCAAGCGGTATATTGGCGCGTTGGGCAGCTATAAGGGCGTTGACGACCCGGTCGATGTTGCCGCCAGCGAGATGATGCGCCTCGAGATTGTTTATAGGAAGGCTGAGCCCCGCCTTTGTCGCTTTTATGAGGGGGTTGACTATGCGCGAGGGGATAACGCGGCGCAGGCGCATACCTATCAGCGTGACGATGCCGACCTTTACATTGGATGCGATGGCGCTTATCCACAAGCCGACCGGCACGAAACTGAAAAAGAATGAGAAAAAAATGACGGTGAGCACAACGATCACGACGTAGATTATATAGGAATCCATAAGCATGCTCCTTTATTCAAGAGATATAGTTTGGTTCGCTTTAAGACGACTTACTCGTCCAGCTCGACGACAAGGCGGTTGCCGTCTATTCTTTTTATGCGCAGCGCAGAGCCTTTTTCAATGAACTCTCCGTCGCTGACAACATCGAGATTCTCCCCGTCGGTTTTCATTATACCCGCCGGTCTGAGGGGAGAAGCGGCGACGCCTTTTGCGCCGAGGAAACGGTCAAAATCCGCAGAAACGAAACCCTCCTGCCGGTTCAGTTCGCTTGAGAGGACAAGTTTTTTCGGCAGCTTGCCGGTGGCGCCTATCCAGAGAAAAAGCAAGAAGAGGAGTATCAGAAATAAGGCCAGCATCCCTCCGAGGATGAGTCCGTGAACAAAGGATCTCGCGGAAACTATTACATCGATTACAAGCAGGGCGATACCCAATCCCCCCACTATTCCGAAATCCGGCAGGAACATTTCTATAACCAGCAGAATCAAGCCGGCTACCAGCAGAATCAATGACAGGGATGAAAATCCGGTGAGCGCTTCGGATAGCGGCATAAAAAACCTCCTATCTGTTACTGATCGTCGAACATAGACTCGTAATTGTATTCAAAGGGCTCGGTTTCCTCCAACAGCACGCGCGCCTCTTCGATCTCGTGCTCCTCGTCGCGCCGATTCAATCTTCTTTGAATAAGGTCTTTTGAGATATCATATATCACGGCGAACAAAGGAACTCCGATTATCATGCCGGTCACACCCCAGATTGAGCCGAAAAACACGACGGAGACGAGAATCCAGATAGCCGACATGCCTAATGCGTCGCCGAGGATATAAGGGCCGATGATATTCCCGTCTACTATCTGAAGTACTATTACAAAAATACCGAACCAGAGCGAAGCCAAGGGGTCCACGATGAAGATGATGAACACAGACGGGATCCCGCCGATAAAGGGTCCGAAGGTTGGAATCATATTGGTCACGCCCACTATGAACGAGATAAGCGGGGCGTAGGGCATCTGGAGGATTAGCATAAAGACAAAACAAATGACGCCGACGATCAGAGAATCGATGATTTTGCCGACTAAAAACCCCCCAAACGCTTTATGGCATTTCTGCCGGACACTCTCAAGCTGTCTGTGTCTTTTTTCTCCGACCAAAGCAATGACCATTAGTCTGACATGGCGCATGAATTTTTCGAGGTCGGCAAGCAGATAAATGGCGACGAAGAGGGAGATGAAACCCTTGACAACACCGAAGCCGACCCTCACGCCCGCGGCTGCAATACCCGGGATAAGACCCTTAGCCCAGTCGGTTGTAAACTGTATTATTTCCTCCCAACTGCCGAAAAACGCGCCGATGAAATCTTTGGAGATGCCGACGCTTTCCGCCCAACCCATAACAAGCGCTTCGGAGTTGTCGATATATCCCGAGAAACTGTAAACCAAGGAGCTGATGCTCTGGGCGAGTTGGGGAATGATTGCAAGTGAAAACCCGGTCAAAAAAGCGGCCGAGACTATAAGTGACAGTGTGAGGGATATCGCCCGCTTAAGCTTTCTGTTCGTCACCTTCATAAACAGATGCTTCTCAAACCATATCATCAGCAGGCTCAGAAGATACGTCAGAGCGACGCCCCATATAAAGGGAGATATCAATGAAAAGACATTCTGCACAAAAGCGATTACAGCGCTGAGGTTCTGAAGACCGACGTATAATATTATGAGCGCGATGCCGACTATAAGAAAGGATCTCGCGCGTGAGTCTATTCGAAGCCATCTTTTTTTCTTTCTCATTCCCTTTATACCCCGACCTCCATTTTTTTAAGTATACCACAAAAAAAAAGAATAATATTACGGAAAGGGTACATTTGCATCTTTTCCGTCGCTTTTACCGCTTGTTTGACAACTCAACATGATTTAATTTACTCTATAACTGTTGAACGAAAGGGCTTCAATGATGCGCAGCGCATCGCCGATATGAATTTCAGCGTGCTGACCCCGGTGGTGGTCGAAGCCTTATGACTGTTCGTTCTGTTTTTCCTAAAGATCGGTCTGAACCGCTGCAGTTTCGCAGGAACCTGAAAAGGGTATTATTAAAATAACGGGGATGAGCCCCGCTTTGGAGATGACATGAATCGTGTTTTGAGCTTGCAGGACATATCCTGTTTCGGAAAGTGCTCCCTGACACTGGCGCTTCCGTTGATTTCGGCTATGGGAGTCGAGTGTGTTCCGATTCCGACAGCTCTGCTCTCAACCCATACGGGAGGACTCGGAGACGTCGAGTTTGTGGACCTGACTGACAATATCATGCCTGTCGCGGAACATCTTAAAAGGTTGAAAATCAATTTTGATGTCATACATATCGGATATCTCGGTTCCGCCGCTCAGATAGATATAGCTAAAAAAATAATCGATATATTCAAGCATGAGGGCACAACGGTGCTGCTCGATCCTGTCATGGGTGATAATGGGGCGTTGTACAGGCGTTTTGACATGGAATATGTAAAAAAAATGCGCTCACTTGCGGCACACGCGGACTATGTGCTGCCTAATCTGACGGAGGCGGCGTTGCTCACAGACGTCGCATACACCGGTGAAACAGCCGCTGAAGATCACATCGGAAGACTTTTCGAAACTGCAAGCGCGCGCTTTCCGTCCCGATTCATCGTCACGGGAGTTTGCTCGGGTGATGATATGATAGGCGCCGTCTCGCGTCACAGCGATCCCGTACAGAACATCAGTTATATGACAAAGTGTCACAACGCCAGCTTTCACGGGACGGGGGACGTCTTTGCCGGCGTTATGGCGGGAGCCCTTGCAAAGGGTTTCAAGCCGGAAGCCGCCGTGTGCTTGAGCGTCGAATTTACGGCAGCTGTCATTAAAAATACGATTCTCGCAAAAACCGATGAACGCTTCGGCGTTCGCTTTGAGGACTGTTTATCCCTGCTCACTCGCCTTCCCTGAGCGCCCGGATGCCGTCCGCGCTGTAGACAGGAATGAGGTTCACAAGGTCTCCTTCTCCGTCACCGACAAAATAGAGTCTCGCGCTGTCGTCATAGGTCAGCGCCAGAGAGTCCTCGAACAGGGGAGAGAACTCCTGAAGAAAGTAGTCGTCTATGCGGTAGTTGACATAGACAAAAGTGATCCCATTGTCCCGCAAAAATGTTGAAAACCCCTTTTTGTCCATGCCGATATACCTCATAGCAAATTCGCCTGTTTCCGGATTGCGAAGCGATTCGTCGTCGGTCTCGGGGTCGACGAACCAACCGATTTCTTTTGGGGTAAGCGCCGGATAACAATCATAGCCGAAGTAAAACCATTCTCCTCCGTCTAATGAAAAGGAAATGAAATAGATTAGGTCATCAGGCGTCAATGCGCTTTTCAGCTTGCCGATATGCCTTATTGTCGCGGAGCGGGGACCGCTTTGCGAAATTATGACTTTTTCGCTTGTTATCAGGTATTGGTCGGGATGGTCGGGAGTAAAGTAGAAAATGGCGGCGACAATAGACAAAGCCGCTGCGGCAGCAGGGGCAAACGAGAGCAACCGTGTTTTAAAAAACGGTTCTGAGACGTCGAGGAATAGTATGCCGATAGTCACAAACATCCAGCCTATTGCGTAAGTGGATATATATCGGTTGAACGATACAAGATCAAACGGAAGACCGAAATCGAGATTATTAATAAATATGACGACATAGAGAATCGCGTGCAGCAAGTAGTAGGCGAGAAAGCCCAGAGACATCATTATTGACAGCGAGGAAAGACGAAGCATTTTTCTTTTGGTTTTCGCGAGGAATGAGGCGGCGACGGGGACTACCGTAAAGACGATAAACATCTCAAAAATGGTGCCGAAACAGATGAGTGAGTGGTTGAAAAACCGACGCTTCATCTCAGTGAAAACCATGTTGAAATAGTCGTTCCTTCCGAGCAGTATTTCGACTATCGAGGCCCTCAGCACCGGGTCGCGCGATGCAGTCTGTGTCGCGGCATAGTGCATTGCCCAAAGACGGTAGAGAAAAATTATCAAAATGAAAGGTAAAAGCACAAAGAAGACGCGCAGGAGGGCTTTCGAAATCTTTATTGCTCTCTCGTCGAAAGAAATGCTTTTGACTATCAACAGTCCCGCTGCAGACGCCGCCGAAACGGCGAGCAGGATAAAACCAGCCTGGCGGTTTAGTAAGAGCAGGACCGGTATGGCAATGAGCGCGAGGACGCCGGGCGCCGCGAGTTTTTTTGCGGCGTCGCTTTTTTCCGCGAGAGCATCACAGGGATAGTTTGCGGAAAGCAGTGTGTCGACAGTCATTATCGCCGCGGCTATGAGGGCGAGGGATAGAGCGACGTCCTTGCAGTAAACCAATAGCGAGAGCATGGCGAGCGTAGAGAAATAGCGGGAGAAACCCTTGTCGTCGGAGTGGAACCACATCAAAACCGTTCCCCCGAACAGGAATCCCATCTGCATGTCGGAGTAAGAGGTCGCGTATGCGCGCAAGCCCTCCGATGCGTGAAAGAAAGCGTATATCCCGAGAAAGCTGAAAGCGGAGAGAGAGAGAACAGCGAAGACATTTTTCCACTTCAAGCGGCTGAACATGACAGAAAGGGAGGCGGTTATCATCATGTCATATGCGACATAGGTATGGCGCTCGATGAACGACCGGTTGAAAAACTGAATGAAATAGCTGAAAACCGGCAGCGCGGGCTGAGATGACAGCGTAATGCTTGCCGGAAAGAAGGTGTAGAGTCTGTTGTTCAGAAAGACCAGTTTTGCGGCAACCCCCCAGAAAGAGAACTCGTCCCAGTCGCGGAAAATGGCGTTCTTGACGGTGAGCAGCCGAAAAAAGAAAAAAGAACCGACAATAAAAAAAACGAGACCGGGGGTAAAAAAGCCGGAGATCAATTCCTTGAGTGGATATCGCTTTATGATAAACACATAGACAAGCGAGAAAGCGGCTGCGGCAAAAACCAACAGCGTTCCGGCAACCAAGAGATCGAGCATCCCGGCAAGACAGAGAAAGACAGTTATGGCGGCTATGCTGAGCATCGGAGCGGCTGCTGAAGACAGCGAAAATCGCCGGTTAAAAAAAAGCGACAGCGAGAGTATAGCGGCTAAGGCGAAAAGAAAACTCATACTTCACTCCTGAAGGAAGGCGAAAAAAAGAAAACTGATAATGGTAAAAGATGTCCGGTCCACTCCGGCGTCTTTATATCGGTTACAGGTAGTATCCGGCAAAAACCTCAAGCGACGCGACAAGGGCGAGAGAAAAACAAAGCCATAGCGCCGGAGCGACGGGTTTATCCCCGGCTTTTACCGGTTTCAAATATCTTGAGAACAAATTCCCTGCCCACGCCGTGACGAAGAAGAGGCAGGGAGTGAAATAACGCGCCTGGATTCCGAGGATGGTGCTGCCGCCGAGACTGGAGTCGGCAACATAAAAACCGGCGGACAGAGCGAAATAGAGAATAACTGCGAGGGATATGAACAGAATACCTGATCGGTCCCTTTTTTTGCGAGGATCAGCCGCAGACAGGACGAAGCAGACGGCGATGACTGCGGGGGAAAGGATGCCTGTCAGTTTTGCGTTGAGGTCGAGATGTCCGAAAAGACCGAATTCGCCGACATAAAAACTCTTTCGGAAACCGTCGACCACTGCCACCGTCACAAAGCGGAGGGGATTTTTTAAAATGAATGAGAGCTGCGCTGCCTTGTCAACGCCCGGAAGCACGATGGAAGGCTGAATATTTCTCGCAAAAATCCTCGCGTAGAGCAGCGCAGCCTGCCAACAAAGAACGCCTGCCGCAAACAAAAGACAGACCATGACAAGATAGTTTCCGCGAAAGCGAAAACTTTCTTTTGGGATGGCGAAAAGCAAAAGCGCGAGCGGCAGATAAAGTGGTTTTATCATTATCATCAGAGCAAAAGCGGCAAGCATGACAACAAAGTCTTTTTTTGCCAGAGAGTCGGCTGAAATAAAACCGAGGAAGACAATTAGCGCTGCGAGGAACATCGCGTCATAGGATAGCGAAGCCGACATGAACATCGTCAGCGGGGAGAAAATGACGACAAGCAGCGACGTGCGGTATCGCGCCGCCCGCCCTGCGGCGAAATATGCAGCGAAAGCGACCATCAGAACATTCATCAACCTTCCGGCATAGAGAGCAAACAATGCTTTTGATGAGAAAATCCTAGATATCAGCATTCCGAAAGCTGACGGGATATACGGAAGGATAAGCTGGACATTTGAAAACACGTCTTTTTCACCGATGTGGTCCTCGCCGGAATGCGATAAGTATTCTCTCATCCTTGCGCCTGCCGACGGAGCGCCCTGTTGATCTTCGTACATCTTCAGGTTTTCCGTAAAGACGTCATACAGCAGTTTGACGCCGGACGGATATTCCTGATCGCCGTCAAAACCGAAAGACCCCATAGCCACAGCATAGCTTCTCGCGAAATGGATTCCCTCATCGGGAACCTGAAGAGGCGCGGTCGCGAAAGTAAAAATAAGCCCGGTGAGAAGAAATAAATAAAGGACTTTTGCCGGGAACGTTTTAACCTTGATTGAGATATACCATATGAACAAAAAGAAAACAGTGAACAACACGAGCAGCGCCGGGATCAGAATATCTCCGAATTGACGCGCCGACCAAAAGAGACGCGGTGCGAGAAATGCAAAGAGAGCTACCAAAGCGGACAAATAAAAATAGAGCGACAGCCATGGACGGGCGTCTTTGATGTTTCTCTTTCGATTAAAAGCTGTAAATGAGAGCCTTATTGCTCCCGCGAACAGCGCCGCCCAGAGAAAAAGCCGATAAAAAGATATGCCGGGAATACTGACGGCAGTGTTGAGCTTTATACCGGTAAAGAGAATGGCTGTCCCTGTTTTTTCAGTCGGATAAACCCTGATGCTGTCGAGGGAATCGAAATTTGCCGCCGCCCGATAAAGACCCGGTTCGATCTTTTTTATTCCTGCTGTGAAAACCCCGCTAACACCGTCGCTTTTGCCGGAAAACCTCACAACCATCTCGGTCGTATCATTCGGTTCCCGGGACAGGTGAAAGTCAATCGTTTTTGCGCGAATGCCGCCGATGTCGGTCAGTTCAAAAAACGAATCATTTGCGAGTGTTTCAAATCTGTTCGCGTTGGCATCGGGAACTTCGAGCATCTCAAAGAGGGTGAAATCGGAGGAGAGATAAACCGTTTCCGGATAGTCCCCGGCATGAGCTGCGCGTTCAGCCGCAAAAAAAAGAAGTTCTGCCAGAAACGCCGATAGCAGAACCGCGGCGACAAGAGCCAAAGCCCTTTTCATCTTTTGATTGAGATACAGCTTCGGCATAGCGCTGCCCTTACAATTCTATCAGTTCATCATATTTGAAATCGCGTATTGCCTTTGTTCCGATGACTTCAAACCAGCGCGTCGGTGAAATGCCGGTTCCCGGCCGCTTGACGGCGAGATTGCTCCCTTTAAGCTCCTCGCCCTCCATTATGTCCCTGCCCGCGACGATGCTTTTTCTGGCTATAGAGATGTTTTTCATCTCCGATTCTGTCGGAATTTTAGCATCCCTGCCCAGAGCTTCTTCGACATTGCGTATGGCGCGAACCATTGCCGTCAACTCGTCCGGCTCAAGGCTGCTGGAGTGGTCGGGACCGGAGAGGGTCTTGTCGGTGGTGAAGTGCTTCTCTATTATTTCAGCGCCAAGAGCGACGGCGGCAACGGACGCCTCGATGCCGAGCGTGTGGTCCGAATACCCGACCCTCCCGCCGAATTCTGCTTTAAGCGCGAGCATGGCGCGAAGATTTGCGTCTTTGAATGGCGTCGGATACTCCGTGTTGCAGTGAAGGAGACTGACGCTCGCCGCCCCGTTATCGAGAAGGGTCTTTCGCGCGAACCCGATTTCATCCATGGTGCTCATTCCGGTCGAGAGAATAACCGGCTTTGAAAGCGCCGCGACACACAAAAGCAGCGGAAGATTGACTATTTCTCCGGACGGGACCTTGATGATTGGCATGTCAATGGTTTCGAGGAATTCGACGCTGTCCACATCAAAAGGGGTCGAGAGAAACATTATATCGCATTTGCGTGCATGATCCGCCAGCTCGATGAACTGCTCAAAACTCAGCCGCAGCCTTTTTATCATGTCCAACTGGCTTTCACCGGCATCGGTCGACTGCTTTTGATAGGGGGCTTTTTCGGCATGGATGGAGATGACGTTCTCGGGAATAAAAGTCTGAAACTTCACCGCGTCCGCGCCGGACTCACTCGCGGCATCTATCAGCTTTTTTGCAAGCTTTATATCGCCGTTGTGATTTACGCCTGCCTCGGCAATGATAAACGTGTGCATGAATTGCCCTCCTGTTTTGAGATCGACGCTCACTCAGGACTTTCTGCCGACAGGGGCACTCTGCTGTAGAACATACCGTTAGCGGCATATTCCTCAAGTTCCGCCTGTGTCAGTTGCCCGATGATATAGACGTCCATGAGCTTCTTGCCGAAGATCACGCTTTCGTTGTAGGTCTCAAAATAACAATCTATGTCGACATATCCCTCGAACATTGCCGTGCCGCAGTCAGCTGCTATGGCCCAGCCATAGGTGAAGCGGCTTGAAGCGATGTACATAAGGGTGCCGTAGGGGATGATGTCGGGGTTTGTAGCGACAAATCCCTGTATCAACCTCATACCGCTGGCGCCGAAAGCTTTGGGACCGAAACTGTATGCTGTACAGACTGCATCCGGTATGATATCAATGAACTTTGAAGGCACGCCGTCAACTAACTCAATATCGGCAAAATTGCTGTAGTTGCTTATTTCCAGCGTGCTTGCCGCGGCAAGCGGGTCGCCTATCAACACATAGGCGCTGACCGGTTCTTCGACGATGACCTCTCCGAGAAGAGAGGAGGAATCGTACTCCCCGTCGATGTATCGATCGAGATAATAGAGTTCCGATAGACCGTCGGCGCCCTCGCTGAGGATGATCTCGCGACCCTCGGAAATAAAGGGGCTTGGTTTCATATCCTTTTCAAAGGGGAGTATCTTGGTGACAGGTGAGCGCTCCTTGTAGGTCACGCGTCTGATAATAAGTTCGTCGTCCTCTTCGAGTATATGGTCGAGTTCCAATGAAAGAATGTCGTCCTTGGAAAATTCGACGCCCTCTGTCTCAAGCATTTCGCCAACCGTGGCGTCAAGGACGTTGACAGGGACTGTCGTACCGTCGACCGTCAAAGCAACAGGATAGGAGCGCACTATATTGAGCATCATCGTGGTTCCGAACTCAACCACATCGACGCGGTCGGATTTGTCCAGCTCCGTGAATGTCATGGCGACTTCACGGGGGGAGGAGGCTGTGGTCCAAACAACTCTCTGCGGAACAGGAGAGCCCTCATCCTCGTCACTGAGATAATAGAAAGTTCCGATGGAATAGAGCGCCCAGAGCGGCGCGAGCAGAGCGAAAATCAAAGTTGCGGCGGCGGCGAGGCGAGGAGTAAAGATGTTTTGAACCAACCACTCGAGAACCGTTGGTCTATAAATATCTCCCGGAAGCAATATGACCGAAGCGGGCTCTTTTGCCGATGACTTCCCGTCCGGCTCCGGCGTTGCCGCTCCATTCTTATTCCTTCCGTGCGCTGTCTGTGATTTGATTTCGGGAGAGTGAGCGGGATCCTCTGCGGGCGGAATAATGGCGCGAATCTGCCGCCCGGTGAGGTTGTCTATCCCGGAGACTTCCGTGTAGACATGGTCAAGCGGCTGGAGCGCTGTAATCAGGGCGAGGCTTTCGGAAGAATCCGGCACATCCTCGGCAATTTGTGATGCGATAGCCGAATCTCTTGCCTGATGACCCGATACATCGAAAAGCGCGTGAGACGTTTCGACATCAGACGATAAGTCTTCAACCACCGGCGCTGACAGGCGGTTCATAAGCAGGAGGTCACCGTCATTCGCGAGGCTCTCCTTTTTTAGAACCTTGTCTAACTTCTTCCGGTCTCTTTTTATTCCCTTTAAATCAAAATCCCTCATAAACAATATATACTCACTCTTTGTCAACGATGCCGTATCCACTTATGTCGCCGCTCTGCATGGCGTGAAAAGTGCGGCGCAGAAAGCCCGGATACTCGCGCTCTTTTTCTCTGATAAACCCTTTCACCACTTCTCTTTCTGAATGTCCGTCTTTTGGGCAGAGGCTTTTGACGACAGGCAGACCAAGGCGGGTGACATAGGAGCGCAGCTCATCTTCCGAGCAGAGAACAAGCGGTCTTATCACGGTTATGTTCTTTCTCGACAGATATGTCTTGGGTCGAAAACTCTCAAGCCTTCCCTGATGAAAGAGATTCAAAAAAAGGGTTTCCACGGCATCGTCCATGTGATGCCCCAGAGCTATCTTTTCACAGCCAGCCTCTTTAGCCATGTCGTGCAGCATGCCCCGGCGCATCCTCGCGCAGAGCGAACAGGGATTGCTCTCGTTTCTTATGTCAAAAATGACCTCGGACAGGTTGCTCCTTCGAACATAAGCGTTCAAAGACAGGCTGTCGCAGAACGAAATAAGGGTTGTATAGTCGGTGTCGACGCCGCCAAAACGCGGGTCTATGACAAGGGCGGTGAGCGAAAACTTCCGCTCACTGTATCGGCTTAACGAAACCAGTGTTTGAAGAAGCGCCACCGAGTCTTTGCCTCCGGAGACTCCGACCGCGACGCGGTCGCCATCTTCAATGAGATCATAAAGACTGACAGCTTTGCGGACCTTTCCCTCGACGCTTTTCATGCGGATTTCCATAAAAGTCTTTAATAGTATTCTTGAACCCGCCCGATAAATAACATCTTACTGTAAACCACATGCGTAAATCCGGTCGGGGAA
>Ga0123353_10014399_pt1 | contig 11398 bp, 6 predicted proteins | sample TergutLab28metaG_3_FD_92763 | JGI IMG/M metagenome (GOLD analysis project Ga0123353, IMG submission 92763) | Labiotermes labralis P3 segment gut microbial communities from Petit-Saut dam, French Guiana - Lab288 P3 | ecosystem: Host-associated > Arthropoda: Insects > Digestive system > Gut ... | reverse complement strand
ACTGTGCGGTTTCGCAATGGTAGATGTACTTGCCGGCGCTGCATACCATTTGAAGGCTTTTCAAAGTCCCGGTCCGGCGGAATTGAAGAAACAGGATTCCGACCTTTTGTCATTCTATGGCAAAACCGATTTGTGCGACTTGCTAACTGAACAGCCCAGAAAAATTCATGCTAATCAAAATGTCAAAGAACAGGTGTTGTTTTAGTTAAAATATGTTAAATGTTAACGCACCAGCAGTATCCCTGATTCTAAAATTTTTATTATAGCATATTAAATCACCACCAAAAATTTAAATGAATGTCCGTATATGTGCCTGAAAAGCGATCGTAATTCGCAGATTATTAGCACTTCACAAAAAACGCACCTGTGGCAGGATAAATTACCATATATCAGTGGATTACTCATGTTTTTAAGGTCTTAATACGGACATTCATATCATAAGAAAATAGAAAGTTAATAAATCCATTTCTCATCACTAAGAGCATCAACCCTCCTGGTTCCTCTTGAGGCGCTCCGTTGCGATAAGGCATTTTGATACAACTCGACTAACTCTTTTTCATGGTTGAACCTCACGTCACTTTTCCTGTCAAATACCATGACGCCCCTATTTTCCAAATTGTACTCCGGCCACTTGACCGGTAGGCCCGGATGGTTGGGATTGCCGGTGCGGGCAAAGCTTGCCCATGCGCCACTCATCTCATTCTCAAGATTATCCATCACACCTTCCATGTGATTGACCGGAACCTTATCGGCATTGTGGCGCGTAAAAGGAATATCCGAACAGTGCCATGCCCCTTTGCCACCATTGTAATCGAATTCGAGAGCAAACATAAAAACATAGAGCGGAACTCCTGGGTAAGATTCATTCACTTTGCGCTCGGCCCAAGGCAAGAGGTTGCCCCTGTAATTTGTATCAAAATCAAGCAGTAAAAGTTCATTCTTGCCGGGATAACCTTTTTTAAACAGTTCGATTAACTGATCTGTGTCTTCGCCAAACACCTCTTTGATAAGTTCCCGTTTCTTCTCTGAACTAAGGCTGTTCCTGTCGGGTATCGGAGGAGTATTGCCATTCTCACATATAACCGAACCCATCATAACCGGCACAGTTTTGGCGTAATCGGAAAACGCATGGTGCGGCGGAGCGCCAAGGAACCATTCGTTTTTAACCGGCATAAATTCTTGGCCTCTATTTGGATCAACTTCTTCTCCAACTAGCTCATTCAACTTTACACGCGCTCTCATGTATGCCCTCGTCAGAACAGGGTATGGTACACGCTCCAGCGTTTCGTATGCTCTTTCCGGTATTTCAAGTTCGCCAAGCATCAGGCTAACCAACTTTTTATGGTGTTCCGACGAAAGCGGATTCCATGGAGTCGTACCGCTTTGGAGGATTACCTTGTGGAATAGCCCTGCCGCTGCAGGAGCCTGCAGGAGGGTTTGGCACTTGCGGCCACCGCCGGACTGACCGAAAATCGTTACATTATTGGGATCTCCACCAAAACCTTCGATATTATCGCGTATCCATTTCAGCGCTTCGACCAGATCGACTATTCCGGCACATACGGAATTTTCATATTTACTGTCGTAAGAGGACATGTCAAGATAACCCAAAATATTCAGCCTGTGGTTCAATGTTATAAAAACAACATCGTGATATTTTGCCATATTGTCGCCGTCATACGCTACCATCTCTATTCCAGAACCTGCTACGAAGGTTCCCCCGTGAAGCCAGACCATCACAGGTTTTTTGGCGCCCCTGTCAAGGCTGTTTGTCCAAACATTCAGATACTGGCAATCTTCGTGTTCCGGCCAAAAACGATGTGTAATCGTTACCTCATTACCAGGACGTGACAGGTTCATAAGCGGGCAACTATAGCCGAAACTCAGCGCATCTCTCACGCCATCCCATGGTTTAACCGGTGTTGGCATCTGGAAACGCTTCGCATCGGCATACTTGATTCCGTGGAACGTATAAATACCGCTCAATTGAAATCCGCGGATTTTACCGCTCACTGTCTGTACGATTGGCTCATTAACTGAAAGCAGGAATTGCCTTTTCGTACGATTTTTTTCAGCGCCACCGTTCGCGCATCCCGTAGTTAACGAACTTAATGAGGCGACTGTGCCTAATGAAGCGACTGTGCCGATGCTTGCATTCTTAATAAATTTTCTCCTATCCATTTTTTTTGAAATTAATTTGATTAAAAATTTAATTGATTGATTATTTATGACCTTCTCCATAATAATAATCGTTGAATAGTTCACTTAAGAATTCATTCACCATGGGTATGGTTTTGTGAATGATTTTAGCATTAACCAATGAACACAACTTTTCATCATCGCTTGGGTGTTTGTTGCATCCAATAGCTGCTGATACCATGAACAAAAAATAAACAACGAGTTTTTTAGTAAAAAATAACCGTTTCATAAACTTAACTTTATGAAATTTTGTTGTTTCATCATTAGAAAACGAAAAATGAATATCCATATATTGCACCCAAGAATAAGGTACAAAAACGGATATTCATAAAACGAAATTATCTAACGTCTTTTCTGGACTGCGCGAACATCCAGTCTCTTACAACACTGTTGTTAAAAGCCGACACCCAGCTATGATGTTCCGAAAACTTCAGTGTATTGGGCGTAAAAATCGTCACGAAGCTGGTATTGCCTTTTGCAGCCGCACGTGCAATCTGCTCCTGAGCAAGGGCGTCCGCCTGTTTATCGCGGAACATGCCATTCCACATCAATTCACCTTCTTCTCCATAGGCCACGTCGATTTTATAGCCATCTTTGTTGACAAGATACGCTTGGTCGCGTAGTCGTTCGCCTTTCCTCCTATCTCCAAGTGGGTCTCTGCCCGTTGCATCAAGTAAACCGCAAAAAAACCAGTTTGGACATGAATCTAAAACCTTCTTCATATTCGCCAGCGAAAGGTCCGGGTCAGTGTAACTCATATAAAAATCAAAAGAGGTGCTCATGGCTGCGGCAAAAAAGGTAGGATACTTGATGATCGTATTCCACATCATTGTCGTACCGCCGGCAAACGCTACTGTATATATACGCGAAACATCAATGTTGTATTCTGCGATTATATCTTTAACCGCTTGATAATAGGATTCGTGAGCCCAAAGTTCATCATGTGTGAGGACGTACATCATATTTGGAAAAACTGTGGAAGCAGCAAGAGTTACTACAAAGCAGGGATGCTTTTGTTGAGATTTTTCGTTCACAAAAATGGTAGCATCTTCATGCTGGTAGAGCCCCCCCGTGCGCTTGCCGTAATAGTCAATACCGGCATAGTTGCCGTTTGTGTAATGCACTACCAACGGCAGATTGGCAAGGGTTGCGCTTTTTTTCTCATACCCTTCAGGCACAAAGAGGGCAATGCCAAAATCTATACCGTTCACCGTCTCCCTGTATTTGTAGATCCAAGGGTCGATATCGGTTCGTATCTCCCTGCTTGAGGAGAATTTACCTGCAGGAACCGTACTGCCCTGACGGGTTACCACATCGCGGGTCTGTGTAACGATGATAGGAGCCAACGGTAACCGCTCCCGGCCGTAAGCGAGTAGTTCTCTTGATGCTGCTGCGTCGAGAGCAAAAGACAGTTTTATAAACACGTATTTACCATAGGGCTTCGCATCATCGAGTTTTCCGGTATTATTCACATAGGGGTAGAGGATATTCAGAGGACTTGACGTGACAAATGTCCTCATATCAAAAGCTCTGGCCTCTATTTCTTCGGAGTACTCAATACGAATGGTGGTTAATGTTTCTCCCCAGTCCAGCACTTCCGTCACAAGACATACCTCTACAACCTTTGCATCATTAATTTTCGCAAAGATAGGCATCGAACTTAGTAATACCGCTGCTGCAATCAATAAAATTTTTGATAAATTTGTCATCTTTACTAAATTTAAATTTATTATTAAAATATATTATATCTGTTAAAAAAAACGTAATTTTTACCACTCACGGTCAAGTTGTGTGCATTTTCCTAATCAATTCTGCACAAAACTTGTCCGTGCGAAGTATATTTAGTTAACGTTTTTTAGACTGTGCAAACAGCCAATCTCTCACAACACTGTTTGTATAAGCCCCCAACCAACTCCAATGCTCAGACACTGGCAACGTATTGGGAAGAAAAAGTGTTACCAAGCTGGTACTGCCGTTTGCAGCCGCGCGTGCGATCTGCGCCTGAGCAAGGGCATCCGCCTCTTTACCGCTGAGCGTGGCATCCCACATCAATTCGCCTTCTGCGCCATAGCCCACTTCAATCTTATAGCCATCCTTGTTACAAATATATGACATGTCGCGTAATCTTTCCCCCTTCAAGCGACCCAAATTAAACGGATCCGAACCTGTGGCATCAAGCAACCCGCTAAAAAACCAGTTAGGCACAGCATCTAAGACCTTCTTCATATTCGCCAGCGATATGTCCGGGTCGGTGTAACTCATATAAAAATCAAAAGAGGTACTCATGGATGCTGCAAAGAGGTCTGGATGACGCATAATAGTATTCCACATCTGTGTCGTACCTCCGGCAAGCGATACTGCGTATATGCGACTGGCATCGATATTGTATGTTGCAATAAGATCTTTTATTGTATTATAATAGGTATTGTGAGACCATAATTCATCATACGTGACGTACATCGCATTCGGAAAACCAGATGAACAGCCTAGAGTTACAACAAAGCAAGGATTCTTTTTTTGAGATTTTTCGTTCGCCCAAATGGTGGCATCATTATGATTGTAGAGCGCCCCAGTGCGTGTGCCTTTGTAATCAATACCGGTATGATCTCCAGATGGGTAGTGCACGACCAATGGCAAGTTGCGCAAATTGTCACTTTTTTTGTCGTACCCTTCAGGTATATAGAGCATAATACCGAAATCTATACCGTTTACAGTCTCCCTGTATTGGTAGGTAAAAGAGTCGATGTCGGTTCGTATCTCCTTGCTCGCAGTAAATGCACCTGCAGGAAGCGTTGTGCCCTGACGGGTTACCACATCGCGGGTCTGGGTTACGGTGATATCGGCAAGTTTTGGCCGTTCCCTTCCAGCGAAAGTAACCAAATCGCGGGATCTTAAAGGGTCGTGAGTATAAACCAGTTTTAGGAACACGTATTTGCCAAAGGGCTGCGCGTCATCGATTTTTCCGCTGTTATTCACATAGAGGTAGCAGACATTCCGGGGGTTTGACGTGACAAATGTTCTGATATCCATAGCGCGGGACTCTATTTCTTCGGAATACTCAATGCGAATGGTGGTTAGTGTTTCTCCCCAGGCCAACGCTTCCGTCACAAGGCATGCCTCAACAATCTTTGCGTTATTAGTATTCGCAAAGACAGGCATCGAACTCAGTAATACCGTTGTTGCGGTCAATAAGATTAATGATAAATTTTTCATTTTATATATTTTTTAGGGTTACCGCGATGAAAGAGGAGTGAAGATATATCCACCTTTACCATTAGATTTCAAAGTACCAAGTCCGGGATAGGGAACGTGCGAACCGCCAACTACGTAATTATTGTCAACAAGGTATCTGAGTACTATTTGGCGCGATGCAATGGCTAATTGCGGATTTCCGTCGAAGGAAATTCCCACAGTCGGATAGGGCATCTGGAATGCCATTGCATGGGTCATATCGCCCCATATGCACACGTTATCAATAAAATAGACAGTGTGGCCGGGGGTATGGCCAGCGCATAACATCGCTTTTACATTGTCATAAACAACAGTTGGAGTAAGAATTCCGGGCTGGAAGATTTCAAAGGAAGGGCCGGTAGGTCCTACAGGCGCGCGTGCCCCATCAGCTAGTGGTGCACGTGTAACATTATACTCCGCAAATATCTTGCGCGTATTTTCATTGGCGTTCTGCGCTTCAAGAGCCGGCACCATAAGCTTGGCATTGGGAAATGCCACTTTGCCCTCTCTTAACAATCCTCCGATGTGATCGCCGTGGAGATGCGTCAAGAGGATTGCATCAATCGATTCAGGCGCCACGCCCAGGTTTTGCAAACCGGCAAAAATTCCTTGTCCCGTACCGGTGTCAATAAGGATTCTTTTGCCGCTATGGGTACGGATGAGGAAGGCGTTGGTAGCCATTGGAAAGGTATTTTTTGGAGCTACTTGTTTAATCATTTCGGGCGTGGCGCCTCTTACAATACCCAATGCGCCGTCCCGCTGCCCATCGGAAATCATGATCACCTCTGAGGGTGTCGTTTTTACTGAAAAGGTGGGGTTTCTCTGTGCAACAGCACTTATCACCAGCATCATACTAAAAAATGTAATTAAAAAAGATTTCATAAAAAAATTAATTTATTAAAGAGGACTTCTAAAATTAAGTTAAATTTTTCCCGTAGCCGAAGTCTTTTAAACTACGGGAAAATTTATATTATAATAACCTACCAACCCGGATTTTGTGAGAGATTGGGATTGGCGTTGAGTTCGAGAACAGGAATGGGCATAAGTTCGTGTTTCCCCTTTTTCCATCCATATTGAGTCTGTATGAGAAACCGATCGTTTACCGTTACTCCATCAAAGTTCGGGATATAATGTCCCTGTTCGCCAAGCACATTAAATGCTGTGATGCCATCCGGATCATTGAGTTTTTCCCAACGCACAAGATCGATATAGCGGAAGCCTTCTTTATAAAGTTCGAGCCGTTTTTCCTTTTTGATATGGGCGAGGGTAACTGAAGCCAAAGGAGCCAGGTGGGCGCGTTCACGGATCATATTAACATAAGTCAGAGCGCTGGCTGCATCGCCTGAGCGAAAACAAGCTTCGGCAGCAGTGAGCAATACCTCTGCATAACGCATAACCCTTTGTGGGTTGAAGGGAGATTCCCTTCCGGTTCCCCAAGTCCAAGACCCTGATTCGGAACGCAGCCGCCGCCACTTATAATCCCAATAACCCTCGGTGCAGTAATACTGACCGTTAATGCCAAGGCCAACTGATTGAAAGTCTTCCCATGTCAAAATGCTGCCTTTCAGACGAAAACCATCTGGCCCTTCAATCTCTATGAATTCGTCGTAGAGCGTTTTTTTGGTGCCGCCTAGGCCGCCATTGGCGTTGCCTACCATGTCATATTCAGGTACATAGACGAAACTACCGCCGTTGTGTGTGAGTTGGTCTCCGCGCCATGCAAAACCGCCACCGTGGGCGCCAGGGCCTGAATTACCGTTCTGGTCCGGCTTTGAGTTAAGTATCAAAACACTTTCGGGACCAAGGCTGGTGGTAGCACGAATTACGTATCCGAAATCGGGTACGCCATTGTGGTTGAGCAGTTCGGCATCCGTCAAAAGCCGGTATTTCCCGCTGTTGATCACTGCTTTGAGTTGGGTTGCCGCTTCGCTCCACCTTTCTTGCCAAAGGAGCATCTTGCCATAAAACGCTTGGGCAGCTTCTTTGGTGACGCGCAATACATTATCCTTGTCGTCTATAGAACTTTTTGAGGGGAGGTCCCCTGAATTAATTGCAGTCTCGAAGTCACGATTCACAAAAGCCCAAATCTCGGCAACAGGAGTGGCGGGTCTTGCAGCATTGGTTGAGGTGATTTCTTCATCGAATAAAGGCACATTGCTGTAGAAAAACGCTAAGAAAGAATATGCCCAGGCGCGAATGACCCGGCACTCGGCAAGTATTCTTCTTTTGGCGGGCGAGTCGGGTTCCACGCGTGCAAGAATGGTGTTGACGCGTCTGATCATGCCGGCAGGGTTTGTATAGAATGTAGGGGAGCGTACTCCATCGCCGTCAAAAATGAATGAGTAATGTGCATTGGCCATGCCGCTGTTATCGCCCTGGTTAGCCCATCCGGGGTAGGAATCTCCAGACATATACTCTAAGTATATTCCAGGTGTGTGAGTGCCATACAAGAGGTTTCTCCAATCTACATAGACGTCGGCTAATGCACTAAGTGCCTGGTCGTCGGTTTTGTAGAAATCGTCAATGTTTTGCACACCCTGTTGCGGAATATCAAGATGCTTTTCACATGAGGTAGCTATGCCTGCCAAAATCAAAATGATAACTGCGAAATATTTATTAATATTTTTCATATCTATATATATTGTTAATTATTAGAAAGTTATATTGATGCCAAAAGTAGTCTTATTGTAAACAGGATATGCGCCTTTGTCAACGCCAACGCCGCTACCTGTCACCTCGTCCTCTGCAGTACGGGTATTTACGGATATTTCCGGATCGAATCCGGGGTATTTGGTAAAACAAAAGAAGTCATCCAAAGATACATATGCCCTAAGACTGCTTATCCCAAGCCTGCGTAACAGATTGCGGGGAACAGAGTAGCCCAATTGGATCTGTTTAATCTTGAAGTAGGAGCCATCAAAGATCATAGCGCTCGAAGCTATGTAATGATGAAATTCGCTATTTCCTGGTTTTGGCTGACTGACGTTGGTTCTATTTGTTGGCGTCCAACGGTCATCGAAGAAGAGCTGAATGCGGTTGCCTGTGATGCGGTCAGGTTTGTAGAGGCATAAGTACATGTCGTTGCCATAAGAGCCGGTACCAAATATCGAAAAGTCAATATTTTTCCAGGAGGCATTGAGTGTGATCCCATAGGTAAAGTCGGCAAGGCCGCTGCCTAGCATGGTTTTATCGAGCTCGTTGATGAGACCGTCTTCATTTATATCCTTGAACATGGGTTCTCCATCATCGGGATTGATACCTTCCATTACCCAGCCGCGCAAATACCATATTGGATATCCTTTTTCCATAACTGTTCTGTCAGGCACATTAAAGAATCCCGTACCATTGACTCTCGTAATTGACGGATCAAGATAGGTAACTTCGTTCTTGAGCGTTGCTAAATTGGCCTTAATACCGTAACTAAAATCACCGATACGATCATTCCATCCCAAGTCAAATTCGAAACCTCTATTATCAATGTTCCCTCCGTTGACCCACATTGAGGTGAAACCGGTAAAGACTGGCGGAGTGGCGGAAACCAACAGACCTTCGGTTTGCTTATTGAACCAATCTACAGTAAAGGTGAGGCGATTGTTCAGGAATCGGGAGTCAATCCCAAAGTTAAGTTGTGTAGAGGTCTCCCACTTGAGGGAGGGATTGGAGAGCTTGTCCGGATAGTAAGACGTAGTATAATTGAAGCTGTTGCGATCGGGGGTAAAGTCATATTGACGATTGGCGGCTGTAGCCATGGATGCTGCATATTGATAATTGTTCAAGGGTCGAATGGAGCCGTTTACCCCCCAGGAAGCGCGCAACTTTAACGACGATAGCCATCTTATGCCTTTCATAAACTCTTCGTTACTGATAGTCCATCCTGCAGAAACACCGGGGAAATATCCCCATCGAGCCTGAGTTGAAAGCTTGGAACTGTCGAAGGCATCAGAGCGAAACGTAACTTGTGCCATATACTTGTTGGCGTAAGAGTAGCTTACGCGGCCAAAGTAGGAAAATTGAGATGCGTCGGTGTAGCTACCGTCAATGCTCCTGGTGGCGTCGGGGTGTATCCAGCTAAAGTCACGGTAGAGGGGGTCAGCGCTGAGGAGGCGGATAGCGCCGGTGCTCAGGCTTTCTGAGTGTGATTGGCTAAAGGAGACGCCGATCATACCAGTAATATCGTGAAGTCCAATACTCTTTCTGTAGTTAGCGAAGTTCTCCCATTGATAGGTGAACGATTCGTTTGAACTGCGTCTCAAGGTTGGATTGGGATTAAACATTACGCTATTTGCATAGTAAGGACCGGCATAAGTCTTTTGCATACGGGTGGATACCTGAATACTGAAGCGAGAGGTAACGACCAAACCTTTGATGGGCTTAAAGTCTGCAAAGAGGGTGCCATTGGTAGCATTGTTAAATCCCTCATTATAACCTCTTTTCACTATGGTAAGGGGATTGGGACTTTCACTGATAAAGAGTTGTGATTCAGCGTAATAGCCATTATCGTCGCTAAGCAACCTACCGTCTGCGGCATACTCCTTATAGTATTGAGGAACGTCGTCCATGGTTGGCCAATAAACAGGAGTGAGGGGATCGAGCGTTAAAATCGCAGTCAGAATACTGTTGGTTTCGGAGTTAGATTGAAAGGCTGGGGTCTTATTTCTGCTGTAAGATAAGTTCACCCCCACCTTGAGCCAAGATTTAATGTTACGATCGGCGTTTACCAGGAATGACCATCTTTCAGAAACATCTCGACTTCCCACAACCGGGCCATCCTGCTTCAAAAAGTTCATTGAGGCGTAAAAAGTTCCCTGATCTCCAGCCTGTGAAAAGGATAGGTTGTGGCGATGGGAAAACCCTGTTTCGAAGCCAACAGAACTCCAATCGGTGTCGGTTTTGCCGTTCCAGTTTTCATTGATGAAATCCTGCTTCAAATAGTCGGCTTCAAGCATATAAGTAATGTAGTCGGCGGCATTGAGCACCTTGGGAGTGCGTGTAATGCTGTTAAAGATGTATTGGCCGTCATAAGTGATGGTGCCTTGGGTAGACCCTGTTCCCCTCTTTGTCGTTATCAGGACTACTCCGTTACCGGCTTGCGCGCCGTAAATGGCTGCAGAAGCGGCATCCTTCAGCACCTCCATTGACTCGATGTTGTTAGGTTCGATATTGCTAATACTGCGAACCTGCATACCATCTACAATGTAAAGTGGAGATGACCCTGAATTCGAACTGATGCCGCGGATACGGATATCAGTCTGGGCGCCAGGTCCTCCGGCGGAGGAAATCAACTGAACGCCGGCCGTTTTGCCCTGCAGCGCCTGGTTCGCATCGGTAATTGAACGGTTCAGAATATCTTTGGCGTCAATTTTTGCGATGGCGCCCGTCACATCGCTTTTGCGTTGTACGCCATATCCCACCACTATTACTTCTTCAAACTCTTGAGACTCTTCCTGCAGAGTGACATTCAGTTGGCCCGCTGCATTTACGGCTAGCTCCTGAGTGACATAACCCACAAATGAAAATACAAGAATAGAACCTTGCGGAACGGAAATAGTGTATTTTCCGTTAAGATCCGTGGCAACGCCATTATTTGTGCCTTTCTGTAATACGGTAACACCGGGTATGGATTCAAGATTCTGGTCGGTAACTGTTCCGGTTATGGTCAAGCCTTGTTTAAATGCAGTCGATTGTGGAGGACTCGCGCTTACATTTGTATTTACATTAGCCTCTCTTTCCACAAGAATCACATCCTTATCAACTACTTTATAACCAACATTTGTGGCTGTAAAAAGTTGATTCAGAACCGTAAAAACGTCTGCCTGCCGGGCGTTGACGGTTACTTTGCGTTTGGTATCTACTATTTTACTGTTATAGTAAAAACGAAACTCGGTTTGCCGCTCAATTTCGTCCAATACTTCCGACACCATTTTGTCGTTCATATTGATTGATAAGAGCGTTTTTTGCGCATACGAGT
>Ga0123353_10014398_pt1 | contig 11398 bp, 8 predicted proteins | sample TergutLab28metaG_3_FD_92763 | JGI IMG/M metagenome (GOLD analysis project Ga0123353, IMG submission 92763) | Labiotermes labralis P3 segment gut microbial communities from Petit-Saut dam, French Guiana - Lab288 P3 | ecosystem: Host-associated > Arthropoda: Insects > Digestive system > Gut ... | reverse complement strand
GTCCGTTCTTGGTTGAACCAACGCCCTTTTTATGTGCAAAAAATTGCAAACCGATCTTTAACATTTTAACTTGTACACCTCCGTTTTGTATTGTATTGCGTTGCAATACATTTTAATCTTCTTGTTCTTCAACTTCCAGAAATTCATAATATTCTTCCGTCATATCGTTCAATTGATAAAAATACGCTTCGATTAATCCCGAAACCGCGAACCGTTTACGTTCGTCGTCCTCAAATTCGGGCAACGCGCTTGTAGCAATAACTTTTATGTCAGTGGTTTCCTCGTCAATCGAGTAATCGACGTTCGACGCGTAAACGACTTCAATCGCGTTTATAATTAGCATCGTCATCGCCGAAAGAGCCGCGCACAGCACGTCGTCGCCTTCCGAGCCGTAACCCGTGTGGCCCTTCTCTTCGAACCCGTAAAAAATCCCGCTGCGTTTAAAAAATGTAATCCTGGTCATTGCATTGATTCCTTAACCGACAATTTTTTCGATTTGGACTTTAGTATAAGGCTGTCTGTGTCCAATTTTTTTCTTTTCATTTTTCTTGGATTTGTACCTTAAAATGTGAATTTTCTTGCCTTTGCCATTTTTAACTACAGTACCGACGACATTAGCGCCGTCTACATAAGGGATACCCGCTTGAAAATTATCATTCAATGAAAGAGCAAGCACTTTATCAAACGTAACTTTTTCGCCTTCGTTGATATTAAGTTTTTCAATAAAAATAATATCGCCCTCGTTGACTTTATACTGCTTTCCGCCTGTTTCGATTACAGCAAACACGAAAAGCACCTCGCTTTCTGGAGTTTCACGTTAGTGAACACTCTTTAATCTCGCTGAAACAGGTAGATTATTCATCTTTAGTGACCTGTAAATCATGCGGCATATTATTATATCACATTTTATATATTATGTCAAGTCTTTTTGTGCAGATTTAACAGTATTTTTTAACAACATTGTAATTGTCATGGGTCCGACTCCGCCCGGAACCGGAGTTATGTAAGACGCTTTCGGTTCGACCGACGCAAAATCAACGTCTCCGATAACTTTTTTGGAATCGGGAACGCGGTTCATGCCGACGTCAATAACTACCGCTCCGTCTTTAACCATATCACCCGTAATGAAATTAGCTTTGCCGATCGCGACAACCAAAATATCCGCGCGTTTTGTTACCTCTCCTAAGTTTTTAGTCCGTGAATGGCAAACTGTAACAGTCCCGTGCGCGTGTAATAACAGCATTGCCATAGGTTTACCGACGATATTGCTGCGCCCGACCACGACACATTCTTTCCCCGTCACGTCAATTCCGTACTTTTCAAGCAACACCATAACGCCCGCCGGAGTACACGGCAAAAAATCGTAATCGCCGAACATGATTCGCCCGACATTTACCATATTGAACGCGTCAACATCCTTATCGGGAGAAATATATTCGGTAACGGCTTTTTCCGAAATGTGTTTTGGGAGCGGCGATTGCACCAAAATCCCATGGATTTTGGGATCGTTGTTTAATCTGTTGATTATACTCAACAATTCGTCCTGCGACGTCTCGGCGGGTAGTTCGATGATTTCCGAATATATTCCTACTTCCTCGCAGGCCTTACCTTTGTTGCGCACGTAAATCTGCGAAGCGGGATCTTCGCCCACGATCACGACCGCCAATCCCGGAACTGTTTTCATAGATTTGATTTCTTCCGCAAGCGCGGTCCGTACTTCCGCGGAAATTTGTTTGCCGTCAATTATCACTGCCATTTTCTTCTTTGACCTCTTCATTTTCATTATTTTCTTCAATTTCTTCTAATTCGATTTGCTTGTTTGCTTTGATACCAAAAAATATCAGCAGAATTACTCCCACAACAAACGATGTAAACCCTACAAGCTGCGAAATTTTAAAACTTCCTATGTAAAGACTGTCGGTACGCAAGGCTTCAATCAACATACGCCCAAACCCGTACCAAGTCATATATAACAAAAATATCTGCCCGTTGTATTTTTTGTGTTTGTAGATGAAGTGGATTCCGATAAATCCCACCAAATTCCATAACGATTCATACAAAAAAGTGGGATGAACGTAAATCGTTTCCGGATAATATAACGCGTTTTGTATCCCCATGCGCCACGGAAGGATAGTTTCCGATCCGAACGCTTCTGCGTTCGTAAAGTTACCCCATCTTCCGATGATTTGTCCGATCATAACAGCCGGCGCGACTAAGTCCAACATTTTGGCCGGATTTATTTTTTTGATTTTCGCGACGATAACTGTCGTAATACCGCCCGCGATAATCGCGCCGTAAATCGCGATTCCGCCGTTCCAAACCGAAATGACAGACATAAACGTTTTATAAGAATCGAGATTCGTGAGAACATAATACACCCGCGCTCCGATCACCGCGAAAATCACTACGAATAAAGTTAAATCGTAAATATCGTCCGATTTAATTTCCTCGAATTCCGAGCGGTATAATGTGTACGCCACTCCGAGTATTACACCTAAAGTTATAATAATTCCGTACCATGCGACTTTGATAAAACCGAACTCGAACGCGATCGGATTAATTGTAAATTCGCCGATTCCAAGTCCGGGAAATGACAATGTGTTTGTCATTCAGCGGTCACCTCAATCGGATAAATTGTCGCCAGCGAATAATAATCCTCTTTGTACATTTCTAAAAGTAAATCCATTATGTAATTGTAATCGATTTGGCTGACTATATCGACGAAATCGAATATATCGCCGTCTTCAAAAATGAAGTTCAGGAAATTGTTCGCGATATCGTCGGTCGAATCGAAACTTTTAACCGTATTCGCATACAGAACGCGTTTGCAGCGGTTGAAATCCGCGCCGTGAATACCGGCGTTCTGCATTACATAAATATATTTTTTGAACCGTTTGAAAATTTCGTCCGGATCATTGGATTCGCCGGAAAACATAGTGAACGAGAACGCTTTATTATGCTCGTTCCAGCAATCAAGCGGACCGGAAATCAATCCCTCTTCGTACAATTCATTGAAGAACGGGCTGCTTTTACCGTAAAGGATGGAGTTTAAAATCGCCATTCCCGCGCTTTTTTTCATGCGTTCTTTTGTGTCTCTGATTATTTGAACGTCCTTGATTCCTATGCTGAACAAAGGTTTCGAAACCTGCATCTTTTTCGTGAAATAGTTATTGAAAACTTTAGCATCCTCTTTATCGTAAACGCTTTCGATTTTTATTTCAGGCTGTTCCGGCAGGATTTTATCCGCAACCGCTACAACTTCGTCGAGCGTGACGTTGCCGCTGACGCACAACGCCATGTTGCTGAAGTTGTAGAACGTATTGTAGCATTTGTATAGCACATCGGCGGTTATTTCGGAAATCGATTCGACCGTGCCTGCGATTTCAATTCTGACGTTGTGCTTTTCGTACATTGCCTGCAAGGTTCCGTATAACAGCGACCGCCCCGGATTATCCTCGCCCATTCTGATTTCCTGCGAGATGATGCCTTGCTCCTTCTCGACCGTCTGCGGCGTGAAGTACGGATGGGTCACGTAATCCAGCAAAATCTCAAGCGAATCATAAAATCTATCCGTGCAGGAGAACAGATAAACCGTCATGTTGAACGAAGTGTACGCGTTAGCGGATGCGCCGGTGCGAGCGAACTTCGCGAACGTATCCTCGCCGTCCTCGTTCTCGAACATTTTATGTTCAAGAAAATGCGCGATACCGTCTGGAACGACCGTATAATCTGTTTCGTTATTAAACCGGAATTTGTTATCAATCGAACCGTAGCGAGTTCCGAAAACGGCGTAGGAAGTAGTCAAATCTTTCGGGAATATATAAATATTCAACCCGCTTTTATGCTTGACGTGGTAATATTTTTCGTTCAATAGTTTACTTTCCTTAAACATTTTCGTTTCCTCCTTTTAACGTTCCGTTCATAAAATATATCGTGTCTAACGTGATTTTTTTGGCAATTTGGATTAAATCATCGATGGTTACGGTTTTGATTTGCTCGATTGCTTTCTCAGGCGAATCCGTCAACCCTGCTAACATCCGTCCGATGTACCAAGATTCAAGCAATGCAGGGCTGTCACTTAGTTCTTGGTATTTGTTGATAATCGAGTTCTTTGCCGAAGATAATTCCTCGTCGGTTATGACGCCGTTTTTAACGTTTTCGAGTTGCAATAATATTTCGGACTGCGCCAATTCTTTGTTCGCGACTTCGATACCGCTTGAAACAATCATGACGCCTTTAATAGGTTCGGGAACCGACCTGCAATAGTAGCACAAGCTCAATTTTTCGCGCACGTTCATGAACAATTTACTCGTCGGCGAACCGGCGTATAGTTCATTAAACAGCACGAATTTGAAGTAATCGCCGTCAGGTAAAACCGAGCCTGTCCGGAATCCGAGCGATAATTTACCTTGCGTTACTGGTTGATCTTCGGTGTATTCCTTGATTTTTTCCGCCGAACGTATGACGTTCGTGTTCAATTTGATGATGTTTTTTCGTTCGTAGGAAAATATATTTGACATTTTTTTAAACAAATCATCGAAGTCGCATGTCCCGACGAAATAAATCTCGATAATCGATTCGCATAACAACTTTTTATATTGCGCGAAAAGTTGCTCAACCGATATTTTTTCGACGTCCTCAACTTTGCCAAATGGCGAAGTTCCGTAGACTTCGTTCTCGCACATAACTTCCTGGCAGCGCGTTACGGCGTAAGCGGTTTTGTTGTTGATCTCCGCTTTGATATTGTCGATCAAATTATTTTTTTCGCTCTCGACGTATTCGGCTTTGAATTCGTCGTGGTTGAAAATAATCTCGGCGAACATATCGATAATACCCGATAATATATCGGTCGATAATATATCGGTGTTGTCGAGGGAATATTTGTTGTTCAAACTTGACGAAACGAAACTGATGATTTGATTTTCGCCGCGTTTATAAGCTCTCTCGTTCAGACTCGCGTCGTATAAATCTTCGAGCTTCTCGCTGATTTTCGCGATATTCGGGAAATTCTTCGTTCCGCGTTTCAAAACCATCGGAATCAAAGCGTTTAAGGAAGCCGTTTGTTTATCCAAACGGGTTATGAAATTCACAGAAATATAATTCGTTTTGAATTTGTCGGTTTCAATTATATTTAAAAATATACTTTCCGCAATTTGTTTTCTTCTAACGGACATTAGTATCACTCCTTTTTAATATTTTACAACAAAACTTATAACTTTTCAACTGTTATTTCAAAATTGTGCCGTAATTTATCAAAATAAAATTTATTGTTTACAATTTTGCCATCAAGTATACATGAATTTGCCATGCCGTATTTAACGTTTATTTTTCAAATTGAAAATTATCTCTGTATTGTAATGGTTGTCATTATGGATTTTGTAATGAACATCGAATTTATATTTTACCATATCGAAAATTTCCTGATTTCCGTAAATGATATATTGCAGGAAGTTATATTTATCTCCGATATCGATCAAACTCTTCAATATCGGTCCGTGTCTGCCGTAAACAACAACATCCGCGCCAAAAAAATTTAGAGTTTCATGTGCCGAACTTCCTATATATAAATAATTTAAATCATTAACTTTGAAAGATAGGCTCAATACAGGATGCGTAGAACGTTTTAATTTTGTGTATTTCATTAAATCAATTTGAATGTTATCGAATAAAACAATAGAAACATCTTCATCTTTCGAAAAAATAATAACGTTGCAACCGTTTAGTTCCGCGAGTGCGGTTATATTATTGAAAACATTTTTATCTACTTCGTTTACCGGTTCGGGCAGAATCACGTTTCTTACGTATGTATATTGCGAAATTCTATAGAACGTTGAAATATGCCTCTGATGGTAATGCGTAAACATATATGTATCGATTTCAAGCATGTAGTAATTATCTGAAAGCAGATTATTTGCAATATTCGTTATACCGTATGAACCGTCGGATATATCGCAAATCATTCCGCGGTTACCGTTTACAACTATAAAACCGTCGTTGTTTTTATAAGTTATATAATTAATACGCACGATTTTCGATTCAGTCATGTTGTAGATAAATAAACAAACGGAAAATACAAGAATCGACGCAACCACCGGAATAAAATAAACAATAGGATTTTTTATCTTCATAAAAGAAAGAACTAAAAAACCTGCGATCAAAACAATAAACACATATTTAACAAAGTCATACCCCAGCGAAACAGTTGAGCCGGAAAATTGTGTGAAGAACTCAACTATGGCGAAAAATATATTGCAGAATAAGTTAATTAAAACTTTCGCGAAAAATAACAGCGGCGGGATTTTATTTAGAATTATTATAAAAGGCGCTAAATATAAAATAAAAGTCGCGGGTAGGTTGACGATGATATTCGTTAACGGAGAAATTATCGATAATTCGCCGAAAAAAATCCACATAAACGGCAATGTAAATAATATCGCGCATATCGTCATTATGAAACTCTCTAAAATAAACTTAAGCGGCTTTATTTTTGTTTTCGGTTTTAAAATTGAACCTAACGTGATAATTCCAAGAGTTGCGGAGAATGATAACAGCAATCCTACATCAAATACCGCGTTCGGATTTATTATGCAAACCAATGTTACAGATAAAAACAACGATGTCACCGAATCATTTGTGCGCCCGAATAAAAACGACAAACTGTAAATGATAAACATTATCGCCGAACGGGTCACCGACGGCGAAAACCCCGTTAAACCCATGAAAAATATCGCGAATACGATGAGGATTATATTTATTACTATTTTATCGATTTTTAATAATCCTAACAATGTTCCGAACATTCCGAACAGAATCGAGAAGTGCATACCGCTGACGGCGATGATATGCGATAAGCCTAATGTGCGGAAATCACGTTTCATCGATGCCGGAAGTTCATATTTGTTGCCCAAGAGCAGAGCGTCTACAAATTTATAATTATCTCTTTCCAAATGTTTGTACAATATATTTGAAAAATATTTATTGCACTCAGTGAAAATCGAACTCGGAGGTTTTTTAATTGTGCCGAAATAATCATAGTTTTTATGTTCATTTGTTGAAATGGTTTTCAATAAAAATCCGTTTGAGATATTGTAATTCTTCTCAGGGAATCCGAAAACGTTATCCTCCATTTCGATAAAAGTTACGGTCATTCTGAAACTTTCGTAATCATCCAAATCGCAAGGGTATTCGGTGTACAGTTTCGATTTAACATTGACTTTTTTATCGTCGATCTTAGTAATCTTTATATCATACCCCGAACTGTAATTCGTGTATGAAGTATTCTTCAAAGCGTAGCCTTCGATTACACTTGTTTCGCCGATTTTGTCCTCAAAACTTTTATAGTATAAATTAAAATACAAAAGCGATATTACAACAGCAAACATTGCAGCAATTGATAAAAATCTAACTTTTCGAAAGAATAATAACGGTATGCAAATTCCTAAAAGAATTAGCTTTACATAAATGTTTGCGTTGTATATTAAAAACGATGCTGCCAAAAATATCAAACATGCAAAACAAAAAGGGCGTTTTTTGAAGTATTGCAGAATTGAAATAATATTACCCCCTGTCAAATTATATTATATCATTTTTAAAATAAAATGTAAATAAGCATTGAAATTATTTATAAATTGTGGTATATTATATTTAACAATAAAACGGAGGAACGAATAGTATGAATAAACCAATAATTGGAATAAGACCCGTAATTGACGGACGCATGAAAGGCGTTAGGGAAGCGCTCGAAGTCCAAACCATGAACATGGCGAAATCCGCTAAAGAACTTATTGAATCAACATTATTTTATCCCGATGGCACGCACGTTGAATGTATCATCGCGGATTCAACGATTGGAGGCGGCGCCGAAGCCGCCGCTTGCGCCGATAAATTTATGAGATACAATATATGCGGGACGTTGACGGTCACGCCGTGCTGGTGTTACGGCAGCGAAACGATGGATTTGAATCCTACTACCGTTAAAGCTGTATGGGGATTCAACGGCACGGAACGTCCCGGCGCGGTTTATCTCGCGGCTGTCATGGCGGGACACGCTCAGCGCGGTTTGCCCGCGTTCGCTATCTACGGGCACGATGTTCAAGATGCGGACGATACTTCGATCCCGTGCGACGTAACGGAGAAATTATTAAGATTCGCGCGCTGCGCGATTGCCGTCGGTATGATGAAAAACAAAGCGTATGTCGGAATCGGCGGCGTTTCGATGGGTATTGCCGGCTCGCAACTTGACGCGAATTTCATGCAGAAATATCTTGGCATACGCGCGGAATGGGTCGATATGGCCGAAATACTGCGCCGTATGGAATTGAAAATCTACGACGAAGCGGAATACGCGAAAGAATTAGATTGGATTTTTAAAAACTGCAAAAAAGGCTTGGAAGTAAACGCGCCGGAACTGCAGAGCACGCCGGAAGAAGATAAACAGCAATGGGAATTTATCGCGAAGATGACAATAATTATCAAAGATATTATGCTCGGCAATCCGAAGCTCGCGGAAATCGGCTGGATAGAAGAATCCAACGGTAGAAACGGGATAGCCGGAGGTTTCCAAGGACAAAGACAATGGACGGATTATAAACCGAACGCCGACTTCACCGAAGCGATATTAAACTCGACGTTCGACTGGAACGGCAAACGCCAGCCTACGGTATTCGCTACAGAGAACGATAACCTGAACGGCTTGTCGCAATTGTTCTTAAACCTCGTCAGTAACAAAGCGGGCGTGTTCGCGGATGTGCGCACGTATTGGAGTCCCGACGCTGTGAAACGTGTTTCCGGTTATCAACCGGTTGGCAAAGCGGCAAACGGATTCATACACCTTATAAATTCAGGAGCGGCGGCGCTTGACGGCAACGGCGGCGCGAAAGACGCCGACGGGAACAACGTTATGAAACCGTGGTGGGAAATGACCGACGCGGATATTGACGCGTGCATGGAAAACACAAAATGGGCGCCCGCGAATAAGTTATACTTCCGCGGCGGCGGATTCAGTTCGCAATATTCAACGCAGGGAGAAATGCCCGTCACGATGATACGCTTGAATTTGATCGACAAACTCGGTCCGGTCATGCAGATTGCCGAAGGTTACACGGTAGATTTACCGGATGACGTAAATTCGCTCCTGCTTAAACGCACAGACCCGACTTGGCCTTCAACATGGTTCGCGCCGATATTGACGGGCGAAGGCGCGTTCACGGACGTTTACAGCGTCATGGCAAATTGGGGCGCGAATCACGGCGCGTTCACTTACGGGCACATCGGCGCGGATATTATCACGCTCGCTTCGATGCTGCGTATTCCGGTTTCTATGCACAACGTGTGCGAATGTAAAATCTACCGTCCTCATTCGTGGTCGGCGTTCGGAACGGATAACGCCGAAAGCGCGGACTATAGGGCATGTGTTGCGTATGGCGCGTTGTATGATTGATTTGAAATCAAATGAAACATTTTTGAAATATCTCCGTCCAATGGAAAAATACAAATTAAGGAGAAGATTTTATGCCCAAAAAAATATTCGCAATATTATTGACATTTATACTTTTATTCTTACCTGCTGCAAACATCGCAGCTATTGAAGAGAGTGAATCCGTTGAAATGCCTACGGTAGAACCGCGGGTAGTTGTAATGCCTGAAATTGAAAAAATAGTCGAAGATTTCATGGATTATGTTCCGACATCGGTATCGGTGGAATCGGAACTCGCCGCCGCGATATTAAAATTTAAAGAAACCTTCGGCGCTACGGACGAGTACAAAGAGTTTTATCATTATGTCAGTATTAATTACGGCAAAAAGATTTATGATTTGAACTGGTCGTCGAGTGATAAAGACGGTTACAAATCGATGTATTCCGGTGTCGGCGTTGACGGGATTATATATTCTTACGATACTTATAACAATAATCAGTACCGTGATTATATAAGGATTCCACAAATCAGCAAAGACGAAGCGATCGATATCGCGTATGACTTTATAAGCGTTATTGCTCCGAATTTAATTGATAGCATATCCAAAGATTATGCGGAAATTACATATTCTACATACAACGATACATATAGTATGACGTTTTACCGAATAGAAAATAATATCGTTATTGGGAATGAATATATAACTGTTTCCGTAAGTTCTGACGGCAAAATAATCAATTATTCGCGTTACAGTATGTCAAACAACGTTGCAAAAACTGATCTCGTTACATCACTTTCCAAAACAGATATATTAAATTCCATGAAAAAGAACCTACCGTTTGAACTGGCGTATCAAATTGTTTACCCGAACGGTTACGACAAACTCGCTGAAGTTAAATTAGTTTACAAATTACCATATGATTACAGAACTAAAGTTTTCGACGCGGCGACCGGTAAAATGTTAAATGTACAGGGTACCACATATTATCCCAGAGTTGCGGCGACAGGCGCGAACGACATGGTAGCGGAAGAAATGTCTGTCGCCCCGCAAAGCAATTATCTAACGCCCATTGAAATAGCCGCTGTTGAATTGGACGAATCGTTTTTGACGGTTGACGAGATCACGAAAATGTTAGTTGATAATCCGGCACTACAATTTACTTCGGATTATTATGTCGTAACAAGCAGGCTCAATAAAAACAAATCCATTTACACCGATGTTGAAACGTATTACTGGAATATTAGCTATAGGAATAAAGACGGCGATTCGGCATACGCAGACGTTGACGCGGAAACAGGCGTAATAAACAATTTTAATTTTTACACCAATAATTATATTTACAGATACGCAAATGAATTTGAAAAATCTTTTGAAGATTGTTATCCGATAGCGGAAAAATATCTAAAAGAATTATATCCGGATATATTCGATGAATATGTATACGAACCGTATATTTATTACAACGAATACATGATTAACTATAGTTATAACTTCTATCGTTATGTGAACGGAATTAAGTTTTCGGATGCCATTTCGATTACACTCGATCCGGATACACAGCTCATAACTTCGGTTTACATGAACTATTCCGACGCAAAATTCCCATCGCTTGACAATATAATATCAAAAGATAACGCCGTTGACAGATACTGGGCGAAGTTCGATTTGAAACCGACTTATTTGATTTACGACAATCTCGAAGATGAAACAATTTTCACATCATATCAAAAAATATCTGATTACGAAAAATATTTGCTGTTGATTTACCGTTATAATTATAGTTACTCCATTGACGCGAAAACCGGTAAAGTCGTTAATTATAATTTTATTGAATTATTAAAAGAGAATGTACCAACAGATAATTATCACGTAAAAGGCGGATTCACCGATATTAAAGGGCATAAATACGAAGAAGCGATTGTAAAACTTTACAATATGGATTTCATAAATTCAACTTCAAATAAATTTAAACCCGATACCG
>Ga0123353_10014396_pt1 | contig 11399 bp, 8 predicted proteins | sample TergutLab28metaG_3_FD_92763 | JGI IMG/M metagenome (GOLD analysis project Ga0123353, IMG submission 92763) | Labiotermes labralis P3 segment gut microbial communities from Petit-Saut dam, French Guiana - Lab288 P3 | ecosystem: Host-associated > Arthropoda: Insects > Digestive system > Gut ... | reverse complement strand
TGCCCTCGCGCTCAGCCCCAGGTAGTCGTACGCGTTCTTCAATACCTCCTGGCTTTCCGCGTCGAGGGCGCAGTATTTATCCAGCATGGAGGACCCGAGCCCGGAGTTGAACATGACTTCGGTTCCCCCGTACCTTTTCCGTTGGATTTCCAGCGCCCCGAGCACGCGGCGCCTTATCTCCCCGGAAGATTCCGGTTTTCGCGCGGACTTGAGCGAACCGTAATCCACGAAAGGCGCCTCCACTTGTAAGTCTATCCTGTCGAGAAGGGGCCCCGAAACCTTGCCCAGGTAATTGGCGATTTCGGCTTGGGTGCACCGGCATTTGCCGGACGAACCGTAATACCCGCACGGGCAGGGGTTCATGGAAGCCACCAGCATGAACCTGCTCGGATATGTGTACGTCCCGTTGGCCCTCGCTATCGTGACGCGCCCGTCCTCCAGCGGCTGGCGCAGTATCTCGAGCGCCCTCTTCTGGAATTCGGGCAATTCGTCCAGGAACAGCACCCCGTTATGCGCGAGGCTTATCTCCCCGGGCATCGCGTTCCTGCCGCCCCCGGCAAGGGAAACGTATGAGGCGGTATGGTGCGGCGCCCGGAAGGGCCTCTTAGTGATCAACGCCTTTTTATTGTCAAGCAGGCCCGCAATCGAGTAAACCTTCGTTATTTCAAGGCTTTCCTGAAAGCTCATGCCCGGAAGGATGGACGGCAGCCGTTTCGCCATCATCGTCTTGCCCGAACCGGGAGGCCCGAGCATCACGACGTTGTGGTTACCCGCCGCGGCTATCTCCAGGGCGCGTTTGACGCCCTCCTGGCCTTTCACGTCGGTAAAGTCCGGGGAAGCCTCCGACGGGAACCCGTCCGGCCCGCCGTCGCCCCCGTCCGTAACGAAACTTTGGGAATCGTTTACGACGGGTTCTTCCCTCTTATCGGTGAAATGGCTTAGAAGCTGCGAAAGGCTTTTCAGGCCGACCACGGATAAACCGCCGACCAAGGCCGCCTCCTCCGTGTTTTCGAACGGGACGACCGCGTGGCTCACCCCGTTTTTAAACGCGGCGTGCACCATCGGCAACACGCCGTTGACCGGGCGGATCAAACCGTCCAGCGAAAGCTCCCCCGCCACGAACACCCCTTCGCACGCCTCCTGGGGTATGCTGCACATGCATACGAGGATGCTGAGGGCGATGGGCAAATCGTACAGCGGACCGGCTTTCTTCGTGTCCGCAGGGGCAAGGTTCACGGTTATCCGCTTCACCGGAAAAACCTGCCCCATGTTCTTTATCGCGGAGCGCACACGCTCCTTGGCTTCCTTTACCGCGGAATCGGGAAGCCCCACTATGTCAAACGACGGCAGACCCTGGGTCACGTCGGTCTCAACCTCGACTATGTATCCGTCCACGCCGCTGACCGCGCCGCTCAAGACCTTAGCGACCATTACGCGCCTGCCTTCCATGCTTTTACAAGATATAACCAAAAAACATTGCCGTCTCGCTTCGGTTAATATAACATACTTAAAGGCATTAGTGAAACCCGGCGCAATATATGCAAACCGCGAGGTCGATATGGACGAGGGCATTTATTTATTATGGCTTACAAGGCTCGACGGCCTGGGGCCCGTCAAGCAGAAAGCGCTTCTTGGCGCGTTCGGAAACGGCGGCGGGGTATACGGCGCATCGCCCGAGCAATTGCGATGCGTTCCCGGCATTTCGGAGCATAACCTTTCCGTCCTGACGAAAAACCGCGACTTGGATGAAACGGCCGCCTTCGCCAAATCCCTGGACGAAAAGGGAATCCGGGTCGTCACGATATGCGATTCCTTTTATCCGGATCTCCTCAGGGAGATCCACGACCCGCCCGTATTGTTATACCTTTTAGGGAGCCTGCCCGACGAAGGCATGCCAAAGGTAAGCCTGATCGGCGCGAGGCGCTGCACTGACTACGGGCTGCGCGCAGCGAGGGACCTGAGCCGTTCTCTGGCGGCTAACGGGGTGGTAGTCGTGAGCGGTATGGCTTCCGGCATAGACAGCATGGCGCACAAAGGGGCGATCGAAGGCGGCGGGCTTACCGTCGCGGTGCTCGGCTGCGGGGTGGACGTCTGTTATCCTTCGGAAAACAGGGACCTCCGAAGGCAAATACTGGAAAACGGATGTTTGATATCGGAATACCCCCCGGAAGAAAAACCCCTGCCCGGTTATTTCCCCGCGCGGAACAGGATAATCAGCGGGCTCAGCAGGATCACCGTAGTTACCGAAGCGGCTAAAAGAAGCGGCACCCTCATAACGGTGGGGCAGGCGCTGGACCAGGGAAGGGAAGTCATGGCGGTCCCCGGGAACATAAACAGCCGCCAGAGCGAGGGCACCAACTCCATGATAAAGGACGGCGCCGGCGTGGTAACGGAAGCCGACGACATACTTCGGGCCCTCGGCATCGAAAGGAAAGCCAGGCGGACCGACAAACCAAATCGTTCGGCGAATCTTGCGCACAACGAAAAAATAGTTTATGATTTGGTCGGCCCGGCCCCCGTTTATTTGGATGAAATCATTGAAAAATCCAACTCTCAGGCGCAGACTATAAACTATATCCTGATGATGCTCGAGTTGAGGGGGCTTATACGCAAACTGCCCGGGCAAAGATACGTAAGAGAGTGAACCGTAAGAGAATAAACCGTAAGCGAGGTAACGCCGTCAATGGCAGACAAATCAAATCTGGTTATCGTTGAATCCCCCGCGAAAGCGAAGACGCTGAAAAAATTTTTGGGAAGCGCATATAAGATCGAGGCTTCGGTGGGGCACGTTAGGGACCTGCCGAAAAGCCAACTCGGGATCGACGTGGAAAACGATTTCGAACCGAAATACATAACCATCCGCGGGAAGGGCGACGTCCTTTCCAAACTGCGCAAGGAGGCGAAGAGCGCTTCCAGGATATATCTGGCCACGGACCCGGACCGCGAGGGCGAAGCCATAAGCTGGCATCTGATGCACGCCCTGAAACTTGACGGCGGGAACACGTCGCGCATCACCTTCAATGAAATTACGAAAAACGCCGTCAGGCGTTCGATAAAGGAAGCGCGCGACATAAACATGGATCTGGTAAACGCGCAGCAGGCCAGGCGCGGCTTGGACCGGATCGTGGGTTACGGGATAAGCCCCCTTCTATGGAAGAAGGTAAAGAAGGGCTTGAGCGCCGGGCGCGTGCAATCCGCCGCGTTGAAGATGATATGCGACCGCGAGGACGAAATAGAGAATTTCAACCCGGAGGAGTATTGGACGCTTAACGTTATCCTTTCCACCGGTAAGTCCGAAAAGGTAACGGCCTGCTACTATCCGGCGGATAACGGAAAGCGGGAGCTTTCCTCCGCAGGCGACGTGGACGCCCTTCTAAGCGAGATCAAGGGCAAAAAATTCACGGTTAGGGAAGTTAAAAAGGGCGCCCGCATAAGGAAGCCCCTGGCGCCGTTCACCACAAGCACCCTGCAGCAGGAGGCTTCCAGGGTTCTGGGTTTCACAACCGGCAAAACGATGATGACCGCGCAGCAGCTTTACGAGGGCGTGGAGACGAAGGAAGGCGCCATCGGCCTCGTCACTTATATAAGGACCGATTCGGTCCGCGTATCGGACGAAGCGTATGCGGAGGCAAAGGATTATATAGGGTCGAATTACGGGGCCGATTACGTAAGCCCGGAAAGGCCCGTATACAAATCGAAGGGCCGCTCCCAGGACGCCCACGAGGCCATCAGGCCCGCGTATATGGACAAGTCGCCCGAATCCTTGAAAAGCGCCCTTTCCAGGGACCATTACCTCCTTTACAAGCTTATATGGAAACGTTTCATGGCAAGCCAAATGGCCCCCGCCGTCTATGACACCGTAAACGTCAGGATCACGGCCGGCGACGTCGTATTCCGCGCCTCCGGATCCGTCCTTCGTTTCGACGGGTTCCTCGCCGTATACGAAAAGAATGAAATGAAAAGCGAAGGCGAAGACGCCGAGAACGTAAAAATCCCCGAACTCGAGGCCGGGCAGGCGCTTAAGCCGGTCGATTACAAGCCCGAGCAGCACTTCACTCAGCCGCCCCCCCGCTACAACGAGGCCAGCCTCGTACGCACGATGGAGGAAATTGGGATCGGCAGGCCGAGCACGTACGCGGCCACGATAGGTACGATCATGTACCGCCGCTACGTCTCCAAGGAAAAGAAGCTTTTTTACCCGACCGAACTGGGCGCGATCGTCAACGAGATCATGAGCGAGAACTTCGACAACATCGTGAATATAGACTTTACCGCGAAGATGGAGGAAAACCTGGACAGGGTGGAAGACGGCGAAGCCGACTGGAAGGAAATAATACGCGGTTTTTACTATGACCTGGAGGAAAAGATAAAGGCGGCCGAGGAAAGAATCGGCGAAATCGAGGTGGAGGACGAAAAGACCGACGTCATCTGCGAAAACTGCGGCCGGAACATGGTCATCAAGTTCGGCCGGTACGGGCAATTTTTGGCTTGCCCGGGGTTTCCCGAGTGCAAGAACGCCAAGCCGTTCTTCGAGGAGGCGGGGGTCGCCTGCCCCGTTTGCAAGGGACGGACGCTCATCAAAAAAACGAAGAAAGGCCGCCGGTACTTTGGATGCGAAAACAACCCCGAATGCGAGTTTATGTCGTGGAAGCGGCCCACCGGCGAAACGTGCCCGGAATGCGGGTCCTATCTTGTCGAAAAGGGCTCGAGGGACAAGAAGGCCGCCTGTTCAAACGCAGGCTGCAGGTTTTCGAAGGAACTGGCGATAGCGGAGGAGGCATAGGGTGAAAAATATAATGGAACTGTTGGACAAAACCCAGGCGAGGATACAAAACGGAAACAACCAGGCTATGCTGGAGGGCATCTGCGAAGACCTGACCTCGGCGGTAAAGACGGGCGTTTTGATAGTGGACGCGGGCGGGTCGGTCATTCACGAATCGCAGCTTGCGGGCGAAAGCTTCAGGATACCCACGAAAAACACCGATACCGACCGGATTATAGACCCGCAAACAAACGACGCGCTCAGGCAGACAGTGGAGCTTAACGGCAACGTCGATGCTGAAAACATGAATTTGAGCGGCGTCTCCAAAAACGTCCTGAAAAAATACGTATTCGCCGTATCGCCCTTGTGCGCCATGGGGAGCAGGATCGGGACCGCGCTGTACTACCGAACCGGCGGCATATACGGAGAGGACGAATTGCTGCAGCTTCAGATCCATTCGATATTAGCATCATTGATCCTATGCTATTCGAAAAATGAGATAACCGCCAGGAAAAACCGGAGGGTAGACGTCGTGAGGTCCGCCATAAACACCCTTTCGTATTCGGAACTCGGCGCCATGAACCATATTATGGACGAACTGGGCAACAACGAGGGATTGGTCGTCGCCAGCAAAATAGCCGACAGGGCGGGCATCACGCGTTCCGTTATCGTCAACGCGCTGAGGAAACTGGAAAGCGCGGGCGTTCTGGAATCCCGTTCCCTGGGCATGAAGGGGACGTACATAAAGGTATTGAACGACTTGCTTGCCGGCGAGTTGAAGAAACGGAAACCATAAGGAGGGAAATATGGCGAAGGCAACGGAGATAATGGACCAATACAAGGGGAGCCAGGACAAAGCCGATGCGATAGACGCGTCCAAGAAACTTAAGGTAGGCATTATCGGCACGGGTTGGATCGCCGACGCGCACATACTCGAGTACAAGAAAATGCCCGACGTCGAGATCGTCGCCGGCGCGGACCTGATTGACGGAAAAGCCAAGGCCTTTTTCAAGAAATGGGGCCTAAAGGGCGTCAACTGCTATCCGGACCACAAAACCATGCTGGACAAAGAAAACCTGGACGCGGTGAGCGTCTGCACATACAACACGGCGCACGCCGAATGCGCCATATACGCGCTTAAAAAAGGCGTAAACGTATTGCTGGAGAAGCCCATGTGCGTGACCCTTGACGAGGCCGCGGACATATGCCGCGCCGAAAAGAAGAGCGGAAGGGTCCTCTCCGTCGGGTTCCAGCCGAGGTTCGACCCGAACATGATGCTTATAAAGAAGATCGTCTCTTCGGGGGAGCTCGGGGAGGTTTACTACATACAAACCGGCGGAGGCAGAAGGCAGGGTATCCCCACGCCGTTCGGGACGTCCTTCATCGAAAAGAAGACCGGCGGGATAGGCGCCCTGGGCGATATCGGTTGTTATTCCCTGGACATGGTGCTCAACGCGGTGGGCTACCCAAAACCCCTTACCGTATCGGGCTTCAAATCCGGATTTTTCGGGGTAAAGGAAGAATACTACGGGAACCGCCCGGAGTACGCGAAGCTATTCGGGGTGGACGACTTCGCCGCAGCGTTTGTACGCCTGGAGGGCGGCATCATACTGGATTTCCGCATTTCATGGGCCATGCACATGGACACCCCCGGCGACACGCTCATACTGGGTAAGAAGGCGGGCCTGCGGATTCCGTCCACGGATTGCTGGAACGGCTCCGTCGGCGGCCCGATGAAGATTTATTCCAACGTGGCCGGAAAGGCTGTCGAAGCCGAAATACCCGTCATTGAAGACGAATCCGAAGGCCTCTTCTACCAAAAAATCCGATCGTTCCTGGACGCGGTGAAAAACGGATGGCCCGCTCCCGTGCCTTCGAGCCAGATAATCTATAACCAGGCGATCATAGACGCCATCGCGAAATCCAGCGACCTGGGCAGGGAAGTGGACGTGATAATCCCGGAAATATAGGGCTTATGTTATAAATTATATAATTTGACTTTTTATTACATTCGTGCTATTTATATTCACTACGAAACGGATCATCCATATAATACGAAAAGATACAAAGGCCCAACCCGGCCGGCGGCGGGTCTTTCGTAATTTCCGATAGGAGGGTGCAATGAAGCCAACGGGTATTGTGCGCAAAGTGGACGAGTTGGGCAGGATAGTTCTTCCGAGCGAATTACGCAGGACCTTGCATATCGAGGAAAGGGATTCGTTGGAGATCTATACCGACGAAGACAAGATAGTATTGAAAAAATACGAACCCTCGTGTATTTTTACCAACGAAATGGACGACCTTATCGACTACAAGGGCAGGAAGGTATCCAGGCAGGCCGTCCGGGAGATGGCCGAATTGGCCGGAATAAAATAAACATCATATAAATAAAGTGGGAGGGGTTATATGGCCGGAATCGCGATTTTAGGTTACGGTACCGTTGGCTCCGGAGTTTATGAGGCGCTTGGCCAGAACAGGGAGCGGTTGAAGCAAATAGCGGGCAGCGCGCCGTACGTTAAAAGAATATTGGATATACGCGAATTTCCCGGGGATCCCGCCGCCGATCTGATCACCGGGAATTTTAACGAAATACTAAACGACGGAGACATCAGGGTAATAGTGGAATGCATGGGCGGTATCGAACCGGCCTATGGATACACGCGCAGCGCCATCGAACGCGGAAAGCACGTTATAACGAGCAACAAGGAAGTGGTTTCGCTTTACGGGCCGGAACTCCTCGCGCTCGCGGCGAAGCACAGCGTCAGCTACCTCTTCGACGCGTCGGTCGCCGGGGTTATCCCTATTATACGCCCGCTCACGCAGATATTATCCACGGACGTCATAACGGAGATCAAGGGGATACTCAACGGGACCACCAACTTTATCCTTTCGCAGATGGATAACGGGAAAGAGAGTTTCGAACAGGCGCTGAAAAAGGCAGCCGCGCACGGGTACGCCGAAAGGGACCCGTCCGACGACATCGACGGCCTGGACACCTCGCGCAAGCTGGCTATCCTTCTGTCGCTTACCTTGGGCCTGCATGTGGATTACCGCAAAATACGGACCGAAGGCATCAGGAATATAACGGAAGACGACATCCACTTCGCCGGGCGATTCGGCTATACCCTGAAATTGTTGGCCGTCGGTAAAATCGACTCGTCGGAAAGCGTGACCGCGATCACGGCGCCGTTCCTCGTGAAGGGCGACTCGGTCCTTTCGGCGGTGAGAAACGCGCTCAACGCCGTAGTGGTGAGCGGCAAATGCATGGACGACGTCATGATGTACGGCCTCGGCGCCGGAAAGCTGCCAACCGGGGCGGCCATAATAAGCGACATAGTGTACGCCGTCGCCCACGAAGGCAAGAATATCCCGCATATCTGGTCCCAGGAGCCCGCCGCGATCAACCCGTGGGAGGTAACTCCCTACCAGAGGATGGTCAGGATAAGCTGCTCCGCAGGTTTGGACCCCGATATAATTTACAGGCATTTCACGCGCGCTTCCGGCGTTATCAAGGACGAGTCGAAGAAGCAGCTGGTGTTTTTCACGCCCCATATGACGGAGGCGGAATTCGCGAACACGCTTGGCGAAATGACAACCAGGGAGAATTCGCTCGCGCTCTTGAGCGCCATACGCATTTCGGAAGCGTCATGACGGAAAGGACATATATATTTTGCTTAAGGTAATGAAGTTCGGCGGGACCTCGGTCGGAACGGACGAAAGGATAATGAGGGCCGCCGGAAGGATAACGGAGGAATACGCGAAGGGCTTCAAAGTGGTTGCGGTGTGTTCCGCCCAGGGCGACACGACCGACGAGCTTATAGAAAAAGCGGCGAGGATAAACCCCGACGCGAGCAAGAGGGAAATGGACATGCTGCTCTCCACGGGCGAACAGCAGTCGGTGGCGCTTATGTCCATGGCCATACACAAACTGGGCTACCCGGCGGTATCCCTTACGGGATATCAGGCGGGCATATGTTCCTCCTCCAGCCACAGGGCCGCCAGGATCAAGCGGATCGAGACGGACAGGCTCTGCTCGGAACTCGACCGGAACAACATAGTCGTGGTCGCCGGTTTCCAGGGAATCGACAGGTACGGGGACATAACCACCCTGGGGCGAGGCGCTTCGGACACCACTGCGGTCGCCATAGCGGCCGCGTTGGATTCCGACATATGCGAAATATACACCGACGTCGACGGCGTGTATACGGCGGACCCGAGGATAGTTAAAAATGCGATGAAGATAGACGTAATCAGCTTCGACGAGATGCTGGAGCTCGCCACCCTTGGCGCGCAGGTCCTCCATAGCAGGTCTGTGGAAATGGCGAAGAAATACCGGGTCAAGTTGGTCGTCCGTTCAAGCCTGACGGACGCCCCAGGCACGTTGGTCAAGGAGGAGACGAAATTGGAAAGCACGTATATAAGCGGCCTCGCGATTGACAAGGACGTTACCGTAATATCCCTTGTCGGGCTTAAGGACATGCCCGGGGTCGCGTTCAAGATATTTTCGCTTTTAGCGAAGGAAAAGATATCGGTCGACATCATCCTGCAGTCCATAGGCCGGAACAACACGAAGGACATAAGCTTTACCGTGAAGAAATCCGAAGCCATGCAGTCGATAGACCTGATAACCGGAAACAAGGACAATATCGGGTACGACAGCATATCCTTCAACGACAAGATCGCAAAGCTTTCCGTCGTAGGCGCCGGCATGGCCTCAAACCCCGGCGTCGCCTCAAAGATGTTCGAGGCCCTTTCGGACGCTGGCGTCAACATCGGGATGATCTCCACATCGGAGATAAAGATTTCCGTTCTTATCGACGCGAACGACGTGGAACGGGCGGCGAATTATGTGCACGACAAGTTCATGATAGAAAAGTAAACCTGAAACGGGATGGATAGCCAATGAACGCGCAAAAAAAGTACAAGGTCGCCGTCGCAGGCGTCGGCATGGTCGGCAGGAATATGCTGAAGATATTGGAGGAAAGGGATTTTCCCGTGGGCGGGCTCTCCGTGTTCGCTTCGAGCCGTTCCGCCGGGCAGAGCCTGACGTTTAGAAAAGCGCGGTATGTAATTGACGAACTGCGGGAGGACTCCTTCGACGAAGGTTTCGACATAGCCTTCTTCGCGGCTTCGGGCGACGTAAGCAAAACCTTCGCGCCGATAGCCGTTAAAAAAGGGTGCGTCGTTATCGACAACAGCTCCAAATGGAGGATGGATCCCGACGTGCCGCTGGTGGTCCCGGAAGTAAACCCGGACGACGCCTTCACGCATAAAGGCATAATCGCGAACCCCAACTGCTCCACCATCCAGTCCGTGGTGGCCCTGTATCCCCTGCATCAGAAATACGGGATAAAAAGGGTGGTCTATTCCACCTACCAAAGCGTATCGGGCGCCGGCATGAGCGGGTATAACGACTTGGCGGACACTCTGGCCGGAAAGCCGCCTTCGAAGTTCCCCTACCCCATTGCGAACAACTGCATTCCGCATATAGACGTTTTTTTGGAAAACGGGTACACAAAAGAAGAGGAGAAAATGATAGCCGAGTCGCAGAAGATCATGCACGCTCCCGGAATGAGGATCACCGCCACGACCGTGCGCGTTCCCGTGTACTACGGGCACTGCGTCTCCATAAACGCCGAATTGGAAGGGCCTTTTGATTTGGACGAGGCGAGGGACCTGCTCGGGCGTTCGAAGGGTATCGTAATAACGGACGACCCGTCGAACCTCAAGTACCCGATGCCCATGGACGCGGCGGGCACGGACGAAGTGTACGTCGGACGCATGCGCAGGGATTTCAGCGTGGAAAACGGGCTGAACCTGTTCGTCGTGGCGGACAACGCGAGGAAGGGCGCCGCCACAAACGCCGTGCAGATCGCGGAATTGCTCGTTAACGGAACAAGTAAATGAATGGGCACAGCCTCAGCCTGCTGACGGATTTTTACGAGCTCACCATGATGCAGGGCTACCTCCGCGGCGAAATGAAGAACAAAGTCGGCGTTTTCGACATGTTCTACAGAAGAAACCCGAGCAACGGGGGTTACGCCGTTGCCGCCGGCCTGGAGCAGGCGGTCGAGTATATCGGGAACCTGCGCTTTCTGCCGGACGACGTCGGCTACCTGAAATCCTTGGGTTGCTTTACGCATGAGTTTCTGGAATATTTGTCCGGGTTTAAGTTTACCGGAGACATATACGCGGTTCCGGAGGGGACGGTCGTTTTCCCCCAGGAACCGCTCCTTCGCGTCAAGGCGCCCATAGCCGAGGCGCAGCTGATCGAATCCGCCGTTTTGAACATCATTAACCACCAGAGCCTTATCGCCACCAAAGCCGCAAGGGTATCCTGGGCCGCGCGCGGCGACGCCGTTTTGGAATTCGGGCTCAGGCGCGCGCAGGGCCCCGACGCCGGGGTATACGGCGCGCGGGCCGCCATAATAGGGGGCTGCGACGCGACAAGCAACGTGATCGCAGGGAAGGTGTACGGCGTTCCCGTCAGGGGGACGCACGCCCACAGCTGGGTAATGAGCTTCCCGGACGAATTGTCGGCCTTCCGCGAGTACGCCTCTCTTTACCCCGAGGCCTGCGTGCTGCTTGTCGACACTTACGACACGCTGAGGTCCGGAGTTCCCAACGCGATAAAAAC
>Ga0123353_10014395_pt1 | contig 11399 bp, 9 predicted proteins | sample TergutLab28metaG_3_FD_92763 | JGI IMG/M metagenome (GOLD analysis project Ga0123353, IMG submission 92763) | Labiotermes labralis P3 segment gut microbial communities from Petit-Saut dam, French Guiana - Lab288 P3 | ecosystem: Host-associated > Arthropoda: Insects > Digestive system > Gut ... | reverse complement strand
AGCCTCTTACGGTCTTGCGGTCTTACACGTCTTACGGTCTCCAAAGGCACGAAAGCGCGAAGGCACGAAGGCGCGAAGGCAGAAGGCAGAAGGCAGAAAGCACAAAAACGTGCGAAAGCGCGAAGCGCGCAAATATTTTTTATCCTTTGCGAAAATCCTTTGCGGTTATCTGTTAGATTTTTTTTATCCATATATCTACTATTTTTTACTCATTCTCCCTTCCCCCTTCTGCTTTCTCCATTCTCCCTTCTCCATTCGCGCTTTCGCCCCCTTAACTCCCCTCCTTCGGAGGGGTCGGGGGAGGTACTACATCTTCTCCGGCACCTCAATCCCCAGCAACGCCATTCCGTGTTTAATGGTTTTGGCAACAAATTCCGACAGGCGCACCCTAAAACACATCACATCGGCATCGGGTTCTTTCAAAATCGGCACCTCTTGGTAAAACTGGTTGTATTCTTTCGCCAACTCGTATATGTGGTTGGCTATCAACGCCGGACTGTATGCGACGCCTGCCTGTCGGACAACATCGGGATACTCGTACAACGATTTTATAATGTCCATTTCCTTTTTTGAAAGGGCAAAATCGGAACTCGCGCGGCTGTCGGTTGCGGGTTTTTCTTGTTCACAATGTTTTCTCAACACCGACTTGATGCGGGCATGGGTATATTGGATAAATGGTCCCGTATTCCCGTTAAAATCAATGGATTCCTCAGGAATAAACATCATCTTCTTTTTGGGATCCACCTTCAAAATAAAATATTTCAGGGCGCCCATGGCAATCATTTGACACAGTTGATGACCATCATCCTCGCTCATCTCGTTGACTTTTCCTAACTCACAGCCCGTTTTAAACGCCGTTTTGTACATCTCATCCATCAGGTCGTCGGCGTCAACCACCGTGCCTTCGCGCGATTTCATCTTCCCTTGCGGCAGTTCCACCATGCCGTAGGACAGATGCTCGATGGTATCCGCCCATTCGTAGCCCAACTTCTTCAACACCAATTTCAACACGTCGAAATGGTAATCCTGCTCATTTCCAACAACATAAACCATCTTGTCGGCTTTAAAACGCTCGTGCCGCATGATGGCGGTTCCGATGTCTTGGGTCATATAGACGGAAGTCCCGTCGGAACGCAGCAACAATTTCTCGTCCAACCCCTCCGCCGTCAAGTCTATCCAAACCGAGTGGTCGTCTTTTTGGTAGAGAACGTCTTTTTCCAGCCCTTCGCGAATGGTGTCTTTGCCAAGAATGTAGGTGTTGGATTCGTATTGGGTCTCGTCGAAATCAACGCCCATGCGACGGTATGTCGCGTCGAACCCGCTGTATGTCCACGAGTTAAGCGTGTGCCAAAGTTGGCGTATTGCCTCGTCGCCGGTCTCCCATTTGCGCAACATTTCGCGTGCTTCCTGCATCAGCAACGACTCGGCGGCGGCAACTTCTTCGCTCTTCCCGTTTGCCATCAACGCCTTAATTTCTTCCTTATATTTCACATCGAACATGACGTAATAGTTCCCGATGAGGTGGTCGCCCTTCAACCCCGAAGATTGCGGCGTCTCGCCCGCGCCCCACTTTTGCCATGCCAACATGGATTTACAAATATGTATGCCCCTGTCGTTCACCAAGTTAACCTTTTTGACGTCGAAATGATTGACCTTCAATATCTCCGCCACCGACCATCCCAACAGATTGTTGCGGATATGTCCCAAATGGAGCGGTTTATTGGTGTTGGGCGAAGAATATTCTACTACAATCGCCTCGTTTGTCCGACAGCGGGCGCGTCCGAAAAGCGGATTTTCGACCTCCGTAAGAACAAACTGCTTCCAATAAAACGGCGCGATCACAAGGTTCAAAAAACCTTGTATCACGTTGTAGGCGACAATTTCTTCCAAATTATCCAACAAAAAATGCCCAAGCAACTCCGCAGTTTCGGCAGGCGACTTCTTCGTCATGCGCACAAACGGAAAAACAACAACCGTAAAATCGCCCTCAAACTCCTTTTTCGTCCGTTGAAACGTAACCTGATCGCACGAAATTTCAACATCAAATATCTTCCGAAAACCCTTAACTATCTTATTCTGAATGACTTCGCTAATGTGCATACCATATTTATTTTACTTTGCAAAGATAGGAAAAAAGATAAAAGATAAAAGCGCCGGTGGCGCGATAAAAAAGATAAAAAAAAACCGTTCGGCGTAGCGTCCACGCTACGTCGCCACCACCGTAGAGACGGGGGCGCGCCTTGTCTCTATAATTTCCCGCCCGCTCCGTCCTTCCCAGTCGCTACTCGTTTCCCAAACCCGCACGCGGTAACAGCAGATCCCTCATTCCACGATGTTCCATTCGGGATGACCGGTGGCTTGGAAAAAAACAGGGGAGGCTGTCTTGAAAGAACACAGATGACGCGTTGCGGGTCAAGCCCGCAATCTCGCAGATGATAAATGTGTTGAGATTCAACATCTGCCTGATTATCAACAATATAAAAATCCGTGCCAATCCGCGTCATCTGCGTCATCCGCGTTCTAAAACTGTCTTGAAAGAACACAGATGACACAGATGACGCTGATTTTCGCAGATAATAAATGTGTTGAGATTCAACATCATATTTTTTTACATTTTATGTGATTTTCATTACTTGTGAATGTAAGTTATACTATAAGAACGCATCATAAAAATATTCTACGAAAAACCGGACAAAAAAATATTGGCGGATTAATAAAATTTGTTTCGAACATGGGGATTCATACAGAAACGAGAAAATAAAATTTTTTTGCAAAAAAAAATGGTTCAACATCGTTATTCCCATTATACTTTATAAATATACCGCAAATATACCGCAAAAATACCGCATTTGTGGTATTGCACAGAAGTTTCTGGCATTGTACCTTCGTCCCACAATTAATATATTGTTTAATTTAAATTTTTATAGTTATGTTAAAACTAAAATTGAATCGCTTAAGCGATAATGTGATTGCTGAAAAGCAAATGAACAACGTGATGGGGGGAGCAGCGGATAGTTGTGGTTGTTGCTGTGGATGTCTAGGTACTTCTAGTAACGCAGATAATAAACAGGCCAATCTCGCAGGTGATAAATGGACAAAAGGTTGTGTTGTGATGGAGACGGTTATAATAAGACCTGATTGATTTAATCTGTATCAGGGGGGCAAAAGTATTTTTTGCCCCCCTGATAATTTTTTTAAAACATGGTTTAAAAATTTCACTACCTTTGCCGAAAAAAATAAAATATAGTATATAATGAACGTATTGAAATCTTTTTTTTTATCTGTTATTATAATTGTCTGTTCGGCATCGGCTATGTCTGCCCAAACAGAACAATATTATGCAATTTTACGAACTTTGGATAATGCTAAAGTTTTGGATTTGGCAAATACAAAAATCACATATTCTTTGACATTTGTTGCCGACAGCAGCAAACCAAAGGAAAAACGGAGTGACCTCAAGATATTGTTGATAGGCGACTCCATCCAACATTTCTATAGCCATTACGCGCGTCTTAAAGATTCGATAGTTACAGAAGATAATAAAAAGACAGGAACCGGTAAATTGCCTTCGTTTCCAACGGGGGTATCTGCTGAATGGTATGACATATACAACAACTATCCTGCAAGAAAGCAGACCACGATTGGCAATATTACCAACTTCAATATGTATGTATATAATGAGGATTTGGCAGATTTTCCTAAATGGAATATTACCGCCGACACTACAATGATCTTAACCTATCTTTGTTACAAAGCCACTTGTCATTATCACGGGCGTAATTGGGAGGCATGGTTTACTTTGGATATTCCATTAAATGCCGGACCATGGAAATTGCGCGGATTACCCGGACTGATACTAAAGGCAAACGACGATAGACAACATTATGTATTTGAGTGTAACGGCATAGAAAAACTTAAAATCCGCAAACCTATTTTAATGTATCAAATGGCTTATGGAGCAGCATCATCCAAAACTCATGCAGGCACAAGAGAAACGTATCTGAAAGATCTGCGTCAGTTTTATGAGAATTATGTAAATTCATTATTGGCAAGTGGATGCACCGTTTATCTTGTTGATGATTCAGGTAAAATAATGGAGATTATTGAAACACCTAATACAAAATTTGCCGATAGAAATATGGGATTTGGACGTAAGGTCAACGCCCGAGATAGAAACAAAAAAATTCCATATAACCCGATAGAATTAGAATAAATAAATAATGACATGAAATTTTATGTAGTCTTATTAACTCTATTAGTAGTTGCTTTTTTTGTAACCCCATCGAAAAAGGCAAACTCACAGTTCCTCTCACAATACTCACACAGTGAATATATAGGAAAAGGAACGGTGCTTGATTCCGCAAAGTTGCGTATTGTTTATTCATTAGATTATATGCCGGATAGTTTAAATCCCAAGCAAATTTTAAAAGACAGAAAAATATTGTTAATAGGAGATGAAACAAACCACTTCTATAGTCATTATACTTATTTGGGTGATTCAGCACTTACGGCAGATTCCGATAAAGGCAAATATGCTGTTGCGCTTAATTTTCCTGCCGACGTGCAAGGAGAAGGTGGACAAATTTACACTTTTCATGCCACAAAAGAGAGAACAGTAATAGAGCCTATTACCGGTTTCTCTACTTATAGATATCAGGAACCCATAGAAAAACTTCAATGGCAATTCAGTACAGATACTTGTACCATTTTATCCTATCTATGCCTGAAAGCCACTACCCATTTTCGAGGGCGCGACTGGGAAGTATGGTTTACCATGGAGATTCCCATTGATGCCGGACCGTGGAAATTATGCGGGCTACCCGGATTAATCATGAAGGCATCGGATAGTAGAGGACATTATGTTTACGAATGTATTGGCATAGAAAAATTTGTGCAAAAAAAAGAACCTATTATTATGAGAAAAAAAAATTATACGGATTGTACAAGGAAGGACTATATGAAAGCGCAAAAACGCTTTTATGACAATCATGTGGATGCTTTCTTAGCAATGGGCGTTCACATCATACTTAGAGATGATAATGACAAGGAGATAGAAGCCTTACGTTCACCGAATGATAGACACAAGGAAAGAGGTTATCTACTAATGAGGTCCGTAAACATAAAAGATAGGCACAAAAAAATCCCATATAATCCAATCGAATTAGAATAAATACCACATATTATGAATTTTAACATCCCCAAAATAACGTATAGAGACTTAACGGTAGAAGCCGTTCAATCACAATTAGCAAATGTTCAACAAATAACTTTTGAGGTAACCGACGCTTGTAATTTAAAGTGCAAATACTGCGCTTACGGTGAGTTTTATGAAGATTACGACAAGCGAGAGAATATCATGTTGCCGGTTGAAAAAGCCATACGTCTATTAGACTACTGTGCCGGTTTTTGGAACTCGGAAAGGAATAAATCGTGTCTGCAACAAGTGTATATTAGTTTTTATGGCGGAGAGCCTTTGATGAATATGTCGTTTATTGAGACCATTGTGGACTATGTGCAAAATAAATTGTACGCGCCAAATCGTTGTTTTATGTTTGCCTTGCCTACCAATGGCATTTTGCTTGACAAATGTATGGACTTTTTGGTAACTCACCGATTTAATGTGCTAATTAGTTTGGATGGTAACGCCGATAATGATGGATATAGGGTTGACCATGCCGGAAATGAATCTTTTGAGCGGGTTGTTCGCAATATAGAACTATTACGGGATACCTATCCTGAATATTTTGAAAAACATATCAATTTCAATGCGGTATTGCATAATAAAAATTCGGTGGAGGGTGTTTACCGCTTTTTTAAGGATCGTTACGATAAAATCCCCAACATTGGTGCTTTAAATGATAATGGTATTAGACCTGAAATGCAACAAGAGTTTTTTAAAACTTACCGGAACACATACCAAAGTTTGCGTGAGTCGGCGAATTGCGACAAAATAGAGAAAGATATGTTTGTTAAATCTGACAGTTATCGAAATGTAACTACTTTTCTACATCAGTACAGCGGGTTTGTTTTTAAGGATTACAATGATTTGTTGTACAGACAGGATGAGATGCACGTAATTCCTACCGGAACCTGTGTTCCATTTTCTAAAAGAATATTTCTTACGGTAAATGGGAAAATTCTTCCTTGTGAAAGAATCGGGCAGCAACACATAATCGGCAGGGTTACAGACGATGAAATATTGATTGATTTTGAGAAAGTTGTTGAAAGATACAATGAGTATTTCAAAAAAATAACAAAACAATGCAATCATTGTCATAATAAATTGTCTTGTCTTCAATGCATTTTCAACTTGGACGACTTGGAAACAACCTGCAAATGCTACGGCTTTATGAATGAACAGGATTTTGAGCAGTATGTTAATATTCACATGAATTTTTTGAAAAAGCACCCCGAAGACTATTACAGAATTATGGAAGAAATTACTGTGGAGTAAAATAGATAGTTACAAGTTACAAGATTTATTAGTTATGATGGAAAATAAAGATAAAAAACAGTGGATATGTATTGAAAACTGGGTGTATGCGATTATGCGTCCGGAGCAGTTTTTGTTGTACAATACGCGCACGGGGCAGTATATTATTTCGGAAGACAAACAACATCTTGCGATTGTGGCAGAGATGCACGAAAGGCAAAACTTGGGTGTTATTCTGTTTCGGGAAGCGTGGGCAGACAATGCTCCCGTGATGCAATTTATTAACGAAGCAGTGGAAAAAAATATTTTTTCATGGGAAGCGTATCAAGAGGGGCAACTAAAACCGATACGGCTGATGCCGGTGTTGAATATTCAAAAAGATGTGGAACGGTTAAAGCGGGAATCCGACCGTTCGGCGGGCGAAGCATCGTTGCATTATCTTGCCGAATTGTCGTTGTATGTCAATGATTTATGTTCTTTGAACTGTAAGCATTGCGGGCAATCGCGCAAACAGTTTATGTGCTGTGTCAAAGACAAAAACACTTCTGCGCCGGATGCCGCTGTATTGACAAAAATTGCCACACAAATAAAATATGCGCCGGTAACAAAGTTAAATATCGTGGGCGGAGATATTTTTTCTTATCCGCTGTTGGACAAAGTGTTAGAGATATTTAGCGATAAAAAGGAGCAGATCCATTTTTGGTCGCATTATAAAAATTTCCGCGCTTCCGAACATCCCGTTACTTGGAATATCATTGTTGATTTTCCGGTTGATGAGCAAACTTTGTCAAATTGTATTACCGCCATCGGCAAAGAAAAAGCGCAATATCATTTCATCGTTCAAAACGAAAATGAAGTTAATCTTGTTGAGAAGATGGCAGAAAGTTTTGATATTCAGAATTTTGAAATGCGTCCGTATTATAATGGCGAAAACATTGATTTTTTCAAAACCGGCATATTCCTTAATGAAGAAGATATCTTGGGCAATACTGTCAGTCAGCGTCGGATTTTTTGTAATCAAGCCTTGAACAGCAACTTTTTCGGCAGTCTGACCGTTTCGCCCAACGGAGACGTTACCGCCAATCCCAACGCCCCTGTTTTGGGCAATATTGTTACAACTTCCATCTTGGAATTAATAACAAAAGAACTCGAACAAAACACCGCATGGCGAAAAACAAGAAACGAAAATCCGTGTAATATCTGTCTTTTTCAGTATCTTTGCCCGCCCATTTCGAATTACGAGATGACTTTTAAAAGAGAGAATTTATGTACGCTTTACGAAAATGGTTAAATATGCGCGTTGTCGCCATTGTTTTATGGTTGCTGCTCTTTTGTTGCCAAGTCAATGGTCAGGTGAGGATAGAGGGAACGATTACCGGTAGGGAGTCGAAGGTACCTGTTTATGGCGTCAATGTTATTTTGGGCAATCCGCACCAAAACAATGTGTTGTCTTATGCTATGTCCGATGAAAATGGTCGTTATTTGGTAACGTGTCAAGTTCATACCGATTCACTACAAATCACCTTAACCAGTTTTGACCATGAAAAAGTAGTTCGCATAATTCCGGCAAAATCGCAAACCATTGATTTTGAATTGAAAGAACAGCCTATTTCGTTAAAAGAGTTTTCAGTCAAGGCGCCCCCTATCGTACAAACCGGCGACACCATCAGTTATTTAGTGTCGGATTTTTCTTCGGAAAGCGACCGTGTGATTGAAGATGTATTGAAAAAACTGCCGGGAATTGAGGTATCCGAAAGCGGAAAAATCACCTATCAAGGAGAGCCGATTAATAAATTTTATGTCGAAAACATGGATTTGTTGCAAGGACGCTATGCGCTTGCCACCAGAAATATTTCAGTAAAAGATGTCGCTACCGTCGAGGTGTATGAGAATCATCAGCCCATTAGAGCCTTGTCTAAAACAACACCTTCCGATAAAGCCGCGATTAATATAAAACTGAGAAAAGATGCAAAGGGTGTTCTTAGCGTCATGGCACAGTTGGGCGTTGGTGCCGCACCTTTTTTGTGGGATAACGAATTGACCTCGCTCTATTTTTCCAGAAAATGGCAAAATATCAACACCTATAAATGCAACAATAGCGGCAATGATGTAACACAAGAATTTACCGCTTTCTATTCCGACGCCGAACAGTCTTTCTATGAAGGAAGAATTTTGTCTGTCCTTGCTCCGAGTCCTCCACCCATCAACCGGCAGCGATATTTGTTCAATGATACCCACGCGGTTTCGACCAATGTACTCCAAGCGTTAAAAAATGATCATCAACTGACAGCCAATGTCGTATATTACAACGACCGGCAAACCAAAGAAAGTTACTCACGTTCAACCTATTATCTTCCGGGCGACAGCAGCCTGATTGTAGAAGAATCATTAAACAACAAAACAGCCGTAAACCATGTAGCCACCACCATTAAATGGGAAGCCAATAAAGAGAGTTTTTACTTGAATAACGCTTTTAACTTAAATGCCTCATGGATGGACAATACGGGAATCACTGCCACCATTGACACCATCGGGCAAGACTTAAAAACTGATTTGGTTAATTTATCCAACCGATTTGAGTTAATCAAAAATTTCTCAGGCGGAAAAGACATCTATTTTAATTCTTTTAACGGTTATGTACAAACACCTCAAAATTTGTTGATACGACCGGCATTGTATGCCGATATTGTCAATAACGGACAACCCTTTGAAGAATTGAACCAACAAACAACCTTCAAAGATTTTTCATCCAAAGCGCACTTTTCTTTTTCCATTAGAAAGCGACGATTTACTCAAAGTTACTGGGGCGGATACGATCTTTCCGTTCAATCTTTAAACTCTTTGTTGCAACCCCTGCAAAATACCGGAATGCCGACACACGCCCCGCCCGATTCTTTACAGAATGATTTACTGTGGCAAAAATACAGGATTTATGTCCAACCTACCTATACGTATTATTTAGGACGAAAATTGCGCATAGATGCGCGATTTCCCGTGAGTTACAACCTGTTGTTAATCAATGATAAAATTCCCGATGAACAGCAACCGATAAACCGCATTTTGTTTAATCCGAGCCTAACCATTGTTTACGATTTGGCGAAAAACTGGAGCATGAAAGCCAATTATAGTTTTTACAACCATTTGGGCAACATTCAGGATAGTTATACAGGATATATCATGCGCAATTATCGCTCGCTCAGTAGAAACGACGGACAATTAGCCGAGACCAAGAGTAATGCCTGTTTTCTACGAACAAGTTATCGTAATGCGTTTCAGGCACTGTTTGCTCATGTTGATTTGTTTTATGAACAATACACATCCAATATGCTGAGAGAGCAAAGTTATACAGGCATATTGCAGATGCAAAACAGCATCCGGCAATCTATTACTTCCGAAACGTATGGTGTTGGAGGCAATATCAGTAAAAACGTATATTCGTGGAAAACAACATTCGCATTATCAGGAAACTATTATGATATGTTATCTTCGCAAATGGTTCAAAGTGAATTGGTTGATTTTCGATATATCGGTTATGGCTTAAAACCGAAGGTGGAATTTCAAGCCTTTTCATGGTCGGGATTGAGTTACACGCTTTTGTGGAATGACAGTAAAAATGTGATTAAGACTGCGGAAAGCCCTTCCATTCGCACTATTTCCCATACCGCCAAACTCTATTTTTATCCCGTTGAACGGCTTGAAATTATAACCGGCTACGAAAACTATTATAACAACGCCATATCAGACGGAAGATATAAATCTTTTGCCGACTTGGGAATAGGCTATCGGTTTAAATGGGCAGACGTCTCGCTTACGTGGTCAAATATTTTTAATACCAACCAATATAACACCGCCTCATATATTGATTTAAACGAATTTATTAATGTCTATGAAATCCGCCCCGCTCAAATTTTAGCCAAAGTAAAATTTAAACTGATCTAAATAATACTACAAAATAACCATGTCCCGCCCCTTCCCCCACCTCCACCAACCTGACCAGATGGACTGCGGCGCCACCTGCCTCGCCATGGTCGCCAAGCACTACGGCAAAACCTATACCATCCAACGCTTGCGCGAGATGTGTTCTGCCACGCGCGGCGGTGTGAGTATGTTGGGCATCAGCGATGCGGCGGAGAAGTTGGGGTTTAAGACGGTGGGTGTGCGGGTCAATTTCCGGCAACTGTGCGAAGAGATGCCGCTGCCTTGCATTGTGCATTGGAGGCAGGAACATTTTGTGGTTGTTTACCGCCTCCCCCGTCCCCTCCGAAGGAGGGGTGACAGCCCCTCCCAGCCTCCCCGAAAGGGAGGAAATAATCTTCAAAATGATAAAGTTGAAGGTAGTACGAACTTTACATCCCCCACTTCGGGGGGGCTTGGGGGGGCTGGGTTTGTGCGTGTGGCGGATCCCGCACATGGGCTGATAACATTCACCGCTGAGGAATTTTGCGCCAACTGGTTGAGTGGCAAAAAAGACGGCGAAGAAACCGGCATCGCCTTGTTGCTTGAGCCTACGCCCGAATTTTACGAACAGGAAGACGAAAAACCAAACAAAGCAAAGTTTTCGTATATCTTCCGCTACCTCAAGCCGTACAAAAAATATATCCTTCAACTCTTTTTGGGGCTGCTGCTGGGGTCGTTGTTGCAGTTGATTTTTCCGTTTTTGACGCAAAGTATTGTGGATTATGGGATTAGCAATCAGAATTTGGGGTTTGTAACGCTGATTTTGGTGGCGCAGTTGGTGTTGTTTACCAGTCAGACGGTGGTGGAGTTTATCCGAAGTTGGATATTGTTGCACATCACGGCGCGTGTCAATATATCAATGATTTCCGATTTTTTGATAAAGTTGATGAAACTGCCGATTCGTTTCTTCGACATCAAAATGATCGGCGACATCATGCAGCGGATTCAAGACAACTCCCGCATACAAAACTTCCTCACTTCCAACACATTAAACACGCTGTTTTCGTTT
>Ga0123353_10014390_pt1 | contig 11400 bp, 8 predicted proteins | sample TergutLab28metaG_3_FD_92763 | JGI IMG/M metagenome (GOLD analysis project Ga0123353, IMG submission 92763) | Labiotermes labralis P3 segment gut microbial communities from Petit-Saut dam, French Guiana - Lab288 P3 | ecosystem: Host-associated > Arthropoda: Insects > Digestive system > Gut ... | reverse complement strand
TGTTAGAAATATATTAATTTCTGATTATTGTATTTGCCTCATTTATGGAGTGCACGATAAATCTAAGAAAAAATGAAAATATAAAAGTCTTCGTAACAACTGGACCTTGATCTCTAAGAATACATAATATATTTTTAAAAAATTGAAGGGAAATGGGAATATATCTCAGCATTAAATGTTGGTACCAAGGATTCTATGAATACGGGTGTTTTTACAGCAGGATCGTGGTCTGGCGGTCCGCACCCCGTCCCACTCGGAAGACGGTATCGTTATGTATTAACCCTTATCCTGCTAACGTGGAGAATATGGTGAGTTCCTAATAATGCCAGCAAATGGCAGATGAGATTTAATTCGGCGTTTAAAGGGTTAATATTGCTAATTTACATTTCTGCCGAATAAATTCATGTTTATGGTCCTAAATCATCCCATCGTTTACAAATTAAAATTTTACAAAATGAAGGTTGTCACCAAAGTAACGCACAATCTCAGCTCTTTTCACAGTGATCACTGAATTACACAGTGAAGTCTGTCTTGTGTTGTAGGGGTTGATAAGACCGCAGTAGTGAGATGGAAACACCTGATTTTAAAAGATTTCATTCGTTAATAGCACTTACTCTGAAGAATGGAAGCGTGCAAGGCTGCTAAAATTGCGATTGTATATTGAAGAGAGATGCCATTCTCTTGAAGAAGTACAGCAGAAAAACTTAACGTAATAAAAAAGGGACGACTCCTCCGCCCTTGACCTTATCTAAAGAGCATTCAAAAGAACAACAGGAGAGGGGAACTTCATTTTAAATCAGCAGAATATATCAGGCAAGAATTTTAGGTTTCTCTTTTTCACCGATAACGAAAATGTTCTGTGTGATCACACCGACACTTTCGTTTATTATTATTATTATTATTATTTTATTTGTGACGCAACAGCCCAGCTCGGGCCTAGGCCGCCTCGTTCTTGAAGTTTCTATCTCTCTCTCTCTCTCACACACACACACACACACACACAAATATATACTCATACACTCACACATGCCCGGTATAACTCCTCTGAATGAGTGATCAGCTCGTCGCATAGGTCGCTACCTACACAACATACAATGAAAGCAAGCGACGAACATTCATGCCCCCAGCGTACTCAAACCCGCGATCCCAGCAATCGAGAGGTTTCAGACCTACGCCTTAGACCGCAGAGCCACCGGGATCGGCTATTATTATTATTTACTGTTGTTCTCGTTACCCCGGACAGAATTGGATAACTGTACCTTCATTTTTAAGGGAGGTAGGTGTGAAAAGGAAAGCATTCTCTACCCCCGCGCATGATCTGACTTCGGGATCGGCATTCGCCACTGACCCGTACATTCCAAATAAAGTTAAAAGCTAAATGGTGAAGGTATTCACATGAAAGGGACCTCATTTTTAGGGTTTAGAGAGGGCATGGAGGTATATTTCCATTCATTATATACCTTGCAAGTAATCCTAATAAAAGAATCAGCTGAAAAACCGTCTTAGACAAGAAAGGAGAGGTTACAGTGAGAGGAGAGGTTACAGTACTCACTGGTTTGAGGGCTGCACAAAGCGTCGGTGGCGATCAAACGCTCTGCCCCCGCTGCGATTTAAGCCTTGGTTATCCACGCCGTATAAACTGGATGTACGCATATTAACAGACTGCACAAGTAGAATGGCCTAAAGGTAACTGAAGTGTTTCAAATAAAGGCCACGGAGACTTCAAAAGAAATGTAAGCAACATACGTATATTTATGACGAGCCAGTTCAGAAAAGAGTCACGACAGCAGTGGTGGAAGCTGTAAGCAAATATTTTTTTAACAATAACACTTCCTACATTCGTCATAACATGTCTACAGTTCCTTTCACTCTGACAGCGTTCGTTTAAAACTTAAGAGCCTGGGCTTGTAGACAGTAGCAAAATAATTACCAAGAAATGACACTGATGAGAGATCCATTGCATAACCCCAACTTTGTGCCTGTCTGGCGTACAGTTCGTCAATGACTTCACAGGAAACCTGCGGTTGCACGGCCACAGAACAAGCAACCATGGATATACATGGTGTGTCGGTGTGGTTGTGTCATAATTAGTTCCTATATATCTGTCTGACATGCAGTCAGTTACTGCTTTACAAGAGATCGGAGGTTACACAGCAAGTGTCTATACAGGGAGTGACTGTTTTGTTGTGAAATAATTAGCTGCTTTATACGTCTTCTGTCACTTAGGATAAAACGTCACGTAGTTGGTATATCGTTACCAACATAAATTTTCTGTCTCCGTCTTCTGAGCAGTTCAAGAATAATCTAGAACCAACTTAAAAGTTAAGGGACGCCTATCCCGGAAGAAGAAACTTTTAATTTTTTATTCATTCTTCTGGAGACTACTGTCTTAAGGCAAAAGAAAATTTTAATGAATTGTCATGATATACAGTAAATGTCACACTTACAGCCTGGCAATCTCCGCGTCGCTGAAGGCGTGATTCTGCACCAGCTCTATCACGTTGTAATTCAGCAGACTGAAAGAAAACCAGATTCTTATGTCCTGGACTAATCCCATACTTCGAAGTCTAGATATCAAACAAGACACATACAAATACTTGGAATAATAATAATAATAATTACTATAATTATAATAAAGGTAAAGGTAAAGTGATCCCGTTACAGGCCCGGTGTGGCCCAGAGGGTGGGTAGAGGTATAGCTCTACTTTTCCATGACCGCGGCACTAGAAGGGGGTGAGGGGTCAGCAGCGTGCCCATGCCGCACATTACCCCCGGGAAAGACCCAGTACCCATTTTACAGGAGGCCCGGTGGGCCCCAGGGCCGGTCTGGACGGGCGGAAAATCTCGTCCTCACCGGGATTCGATCCCGGACCGTCCGGCCCGTAGTCAGTCGCTATACCGACTGAGCTACCCGGCCCAAAATAATAATAATAATAATAATAATTACATTACATTCATATTCTTAACCCTTTTCTGTAAGTAAATTTTAAATATCACCTCCTGTATTAGTTTCAAGTCCAGCAGTCTGTTTGTAGGTCGCAGAGCCCAAATGGTGTGATCAGTTGCGATAAAGCTCAGTCAGGTAGCCTAAGACCTTTTTCCATTTTGATTTAGGATTAACTTTTATTGCGGCCGGAACAGTGTAGTTGATACAGTGACTACACTACGTGCTGGACAACCGATGCTCCAAAGGGCATGAAAAGTTTCTATTCTCCACAGGGTCTGGACTAGCTCCATGGCCTACACAGTCTCCTGTTCAGTGGGCACCGGAAGGTCTCTACCAGGGGTAAAGCGGCCGGGTTGTGAAATTGACCGTTTACCAACATGTACTGTCTAGGTTAAGAATAAGAAGAATTACAAACCCACCCTCCCTATAAACCTTCATGGTGGCTACAGGGACTTCATATCCAAGCTTACCTTCATTAGAATAATCTAAATTACGGTGCTGCGGAAGTTTTTAATACAGGTTTAAGCCCTGCATTTTGAGCCGTAAGTTATTTTGATTTTTTACAAAATGTGTTACCACGTGCGAGCTTAATTATTTTTAATTGCTTCGAGGCCCCGAGTACTCACGGGTCTAAACACATAGCACGTAAAACGTATAGCTGTATTACAATCTGTGTGATACATCGCGAATAATTTTTCAGAGAAAAAAACATAATATAACATAACACAACATAACATAACATATATTTTATATAATACTTGTGTAAATGTTATTTTCTTAAAACCACACAAGTAGTAACGGACAATGTGTCCCATTTCCTGTTATGTTCTGCCCTACAGTTCGTGCCCGCTCTATTTTCAACGCATTGCACACAACTAGATAAAGAGGCAGACATCAGACGTGAACGAAAAGCACGTTCATAATGCCACCCAAAGTGTGCATTTTTTCCTGAATGTTATTAAGAAATGCGTACATAACTCTGTCCAACAAAACAAAGATTTTATTTATTTGTGCAGATCGAAGACATAACGCAAAAACAAGGTTCTAAGCTGAGCACTCGATGAGGTAAGTTTCAGAACACATCTAGACACCAGCTATTCTTACTGTCGTCTTGAAAATAATACAGAGACATCATTTTCCTTCTCATAAAAACCATAGCCGCTGGGGGGCCCTCCGACAAGCGCACTGGAAAAACGACGGGAAGTGAAAAATGAGGGTAGTCAGATAAAGTAATGGCCCTATCCAACCAAACAGGCTGGTGTGGGGGTAAGATTACAGATACGTATGATTATTCGGTAAATGCCGGGTTCGATTCTTGGCCGAACACCATCTACAATGGCTGAGGAGTTCGGTGGCATCCTTCTGTCTCTCTAAGCACATTTTGGGATACTACAACGAAGAGACAACAACCGATTCCTTCCATATCCTTTCTAAAACTTAATTTATCAGTCATCCTACCATCGGCGTCATATAGGCTGACATAGCAACAGCGTGGGATGAACGACACAAGAATTATTTAAGAAAAAACTTTCATCTTATTCGTGTGGGCATGGGATAAGCTACGCCCTTGACACACGCGATTTTCGTGTTCGTAACGGCGCAGACTATAACAAGACAGGGAATGTGCGTATAACGTAACCCTGAGGCGCCTTCGTATAACCACTGTCGTCGTGGTAAAACAGTAAGGCTGAGTATATGCCTGTAGCCTTATTACCCAGGATACAAAAAGCATGAGCCGCCTCATATTGTCTTCTGTGGCCTGTGCGGCTATACAATATTTTTCAGCATTATCTCATAAATAGCATGATTTTCGAGGAAAAATTAATGAACCTAAAATGAGCATTTGATTTTTTCTACAACTCTTTCTCAAACACTTCTCATTCTAAGAATAATTCTGCTAGATATTATCATAAAGGTACATAGATCTTCATATAAAGTATCTGTTATTTTGGTCACATATTAATGGACATTGAACTTTACGGGCAGATTTTGGAAAAATATTCAAATACCAGATTTCATCAAAAACCCGTCCAGTGGGAACAGAGTTGTTCTATGCGGACGGATGGACGGACAGACTTGGCAAAGCTAATAGTCGCTCTTAGAAACTTTGCGAACGCGCCACAGAACGTGAACAGGATACGTCAGCATGATGCTGCTAATTAAAGGCTGTCAGATGTAATAAGCTGTGGCTCACAGGCAAGTTTCCACAGGCTCCCATGATAGGGCACGTACAGACGTGATGGATTATCAATGCTAACCGCCATACACACACACACACATGTGCGATGTCTCCCGAGAAACAGAGTATCTTGCGGTGTTATGACCCACAGCAACAAACAGAAAGGAAAACTGCGTGCGAAGACCGCTGGTGGTAAGTCATAACAGCATTTTTATGGGTGGATATGAAAACTTATCGTGCACAATCACAGTTGAAATCTGAAACGAGGGACTGTATTTCGTTGCCTGGTAGAAGCAACAGCCCATTCTTACCCCTAAAGGCTAAGTCCAGGCAATATATGAAGCCTACCTAGCCTCCTTAGCGCTTTCCCCGGCCAAGAAAGCGGTCGGCTGTGTGGCTGACCTCACTAACCGGTGTCCAAGTAAAGCATGAGTGGAGCTACACATCAGCTCCCTATCAGCCTTCATGGCGCGCAACGGAACGACTTTACCTTTTCACAATGTAAGCCGACGTATTCGGTTACTGTAATGACTGGCTACGGGTTCGGTTCCCGACATAGGTTGCGATTATTCCTCTCGCGGTCGCGTCCAGACCGGGTCTGAGATCCACCAAGCCCTTTCAGTTGGTACCAGGGAATTGTTTCAGGGAGACGAAGTAACCGGGCGCAGATCTGACCTCTCGTCTCCAGCTTGTTTCAAACATAAGACTGCGAGGAGCCGTACGTCGCTCTTCCACATACCTTAATAATGCGGCGTTTAATGACGCACAGGAACAACCCAACCATAACCATTTCGTGAAGCAGGAATTTTATTTGACGTGTCCAAACTAACAATGAAATGTATAACTTTATTTGTTATCGCATTTATGGAAAATAATCGGATTCAGTGTTATATCTACTTATAAATCGAAGTTATCCTAATAAATATGTTCTTTATGTTTTGAACAGCAGTCGAATATATATATTAAATGATATTAGGGTGCAGAATCGATATTTATTAGAATTAATTACCTTAGGGGTTCCCAATGAAGACAACAGCAACAACGGTATTAACAACAACAATAACAACAACAATAACAACAACAACAATAACAACAACAACATCAACGACGATGACAATAACTACGTTCCTAACGTTTCCGTAAAAAGTGGTTTCAGAATTACGCTACAGGGTACGCAAAATTAAATTTAAGTCCACCTCATGTACTTTATTGTAAGAACTGACATAAAAATGCACTTACAATTGTTCGGTCCGCACTTTGACAGATCCGGTTGACACTTGCCTAATGTGATTATTTTCCAGGTCCCTGAAAAAAAAGTTTGGAATTTAATCTAGTGAGAAGGTTCGTGATTGTGACCTGTAGTTACATCAAAGGGCATCATATGAAACGATAAGACAGCTCTGACAGAGAACACTAAAATCACACGTCAAGGTTTGTTTGGGAGACCACTTCGAATGCGCCAATTGTGAAGTAATGTCTATATCAATGTCACTTTGTCCAACTATTTCACGCAGGATTTATAATGGACGAAGTGGCACTTGGGCTGTTTTCTCTCATAGCACTTCGGCATCTCCCTGTCAATTGTCAGTCCACCAAATGTACATATGTATTCGCCTACTACTGGCGCCACATAGCCTAGACACTTATAGAGTTGCTAAACATACCACAAGATCCTAAAAAGACACTGCATGATAATATTAAGACTGGCATTACAGAGAAGGGTTTTGGAGATGACATTGGGTCATGATTGTGTACAATGTATACACCGAGTGGGCTCTCCTACCTGATGTTTTAAAAATGTGAACTGGAGAATATACTTTCCTTATTGCGCAATTATGTTCAAAGTGTTGTGCTACGTTATGACGCTAACAGTCCAGCCTTTCATATAAACACGACCAATAGCGTGAATTCTTCACCAAATATAATTGGGGCGGTCACATGAAGAATCGTGAGATAGGCTGGGTACAGAGGACATATAGGAGAGGCAAAAAAATACAAATTTGAAATTATAAAACCTGCAATCAATAGACCAGCGGGGAGAAGGTGAGAATACTAAACCGGTCTCAATGAAGAAGTCTTGGAGGTGGCAGGACTGAATGCTTCCATGGTCCAGTTACGAATTCTGTGAAAAAAAACAAGATTATGAACTTGAGATCTCCTTAAAATGCATGACTAATAGCTGACTATAAGCTTTGTAAGACGAATTGGTTCGTTGTTGCTAGTTGCAGGATTCGGTTTATGCTGTGCGACAAAATTCCATCCCATTTCTACACGAAATGTTTTCGTTACAGAACTTTTTCAGTGGTGCCAGTCTCCAGCTGCATTCAAACAACGTGTAGCGTGAAATTTTATGCTCTGTGTCATTAACATTTAGTGTGCGGGCTACGAAAGAGGCCCAACACCCACTCCCGCTCTGTGGAGCATCGCGACAGCCAAGCCCATCGATACTGCCGTTCTTTTCTCTCAGACCACTAACAGCTGAGTACTAATACACACGTAAGCGCTAGGCGTCATATTTTATAAAACGCCTCCGATAATATTAAGTTCTCTATTGTCCAACTAATGCACACAATTATTATGAAATTGTTAAACTGTTAAAATCATTTTAAATTATAACAGTTGCTCCAACATATTTCGGTTTACACAAACCACCATCAGGGAGTTCTCATCCTGTGCTTCGCTAAACTTGCAACGCTTACTTCGGCTACATATATCGTTATATGAAGTTATCGGTATTGTGGCTGTATATGCAGCCACAATACCGATAACTTCAAACAATTTCAAACCGAAGCATAGGCTGAGAGCTCCCTGATGATGGTTTATGTAAACCGAAACATGTTGGAGTAACTATTATAATTTTAAATGATTTTAATCGTTTAACAATTTTATAATAATTTGTTTGCATTAGTTGGACAATAAAGAACCTAATATTATCAACATGCACGGTGCAACTACGAAGACACTTCCGATAATATTTACCCTACATTAACTCATCAGTAAATTGTCCTAAACTCAGTTGAAGATATTGAGAAGAAAAGGAAACACGAACTCTATAACACGCCACATTTAATCTGCAGTTAAAAACAAGAGACTGTCAACACATAATAATATCTTGTTTTCACATCAGAAGAGAATTTTAATTTCCTAATACAAACGCCAAAAAACACGAGGATGAAAACCAATGACAGTCAGGAGGAATAAGTAATTACTCTAATGTAATTACTTTAAAGTGAATTAAATACAAGACAGTAAGTCAGGAAAACTATATCTAGGGAGCAGCAAAATTTTACGGACACATGGCCTGCACATAAATCATTACGCGGACAGAGTGAAGCTACAAGATACAAAAGGAGGAAGAGATCTGTAGAGTGTAGTGGTTATGCGACATGAACAAACAAGAGGAGAAAATGAGTCGTCGGTGCAAACAAAGCGGTTTGTTAAAGTCTGCACATAGACAGAATAACGTCATTCCCGAGGGCATTAATTTGGTTCCTCCTCTTTTTCTCATAAAAGAGAGAGACAAACGACAATTTAAAAGCGATGTTAAAAAGACGTTGTTGGAGATGTGCAATATAATGTCGGTTTGCAGCACAGCCCAGTGGTGGGCTTTTGCACTGACGCTGTGAAACTCTTAAGTTCTGTTACAGTACGGAGTTTACTGAGAAGACTAACACCGACCGTTCAGGATGTATTCAACTGATCAGTTCAGGAGTTAATGACAGGGGGTAAAGGTAAAGGTCATGGTAAAACTGTGCATGGCATGAAGTAATACAGGGGACGGAAGCTGCGGCTTCGCCCATTTTTAACCTCGACACTACACGCAAGTGAATGGTCAGCTTCACCTCCCAGCTGCTTTAACTCTGGAAAGGAAGCCCCCTGTACCAACTGAATAAAGGATGGTTGGGCCCCAGAGTCGGTATGGACGCACTGAAAAGATGGAAAACTCTTTTTACTGCCAGAAATCTAAAATAGATTCCTCGGTAGTGACACAACGGTTCAGTTAATTAATGAACCACGGCATTCTGTAGCTGGAAAGAGAAAGAAAAAGACAGGCAATCGTAAGACTTCGACACTGTCTCCAAGACGGGATGTAATATGGCCGTTGTATGTTCCCAGCATGAGACAGTCTTGTAACAAGGAAGTTCGGGAGAACTCTCAAACACCGGCTGTTAAGCGGGGCCGCATCCAAGATGCCAGCCACCACACCCCACAGAACGCGAGTACAATTCATGATCGTGCGTAATCTTTTGTTGTACGAATTGTCTTCAAAGTATGCTGGCTCAATTGATGGCGAATTCTAAAAGGAAAGTGTTCCACTGCGCAAAGTGTTGTCACGAGCAGAACATCAGTTGAACTGTTCAGTTCGGAATCTAGGTGGCTGATGCATCGATTTTGTTTGCACTTCTGAAAAATCGCGGAGTTTTTTGTCTGTATAATGGCTCAGTTGGAGATGCCACTGCGCGGGGGAAGAAAGAATATAAAGATTGCTACGCGCTGAACGTGTAGAATACTGAGTTCAGTGCAACTATTCTCTTACAGGAAAGCGTTAAAGTAGCTGGTACTATTGTCAGAACAGCGCATAAAAGAAAGTTCGAGAAAACAGTATTGTTATTTATTATAAAATAAAAAATATAACTGTAAATATGGGGCCCGGTAGCTCAGTCGCTATAGCGACTGACTACGGGCCGGACGGTCCGGGATCGAATCCCGGTGGACGAGATTTTCCGCCCGTTCAGACCAGCCCTGGGGCCCACCCAGCCTCATGTAAAATGGGTACCCGGTCTTTCCCTGGGGTAAAGTGCGACCGGGGCGTGCTGCTGACCACTAACCCCCTTCTAGTGCCGCGGTCATGGAACAGTAGAGCTATACCTCTACCCACCCTCTGGGCCACACTGGGCCCGTAACGGGATCACTTTAGCTTTACCTTTTTATAACTGTAACTATATCCCATTCAACGCAGCGCGAAAAAAAACGTCATCACTAGATTTTCTGCGAGTAGACATAAACTGTCGAAACCTTCTGTATTAGTTTTGAAGCAGTTTTCTTCTCTAGTGGAAAGTATAGTGTCCATTACGTGAGGATCTCACAGCGGTGCTGATGAAGATTACAGTCTTCTGGATATGACGTCATGTACAGCGATCTAGTGATATCAAAATTTCGGGGGGAGGGGAGGGGTAGAGGGTGGGGCGGTACTGCCTCCACCTTCCGAGTAGTCCAAATGTACTTTCTGTCTTAAACTGGGACGCTGTTAAACACAAAGCATTGCACAGGACATCATATCTCGAAGCACTGAAATTTTCATTGGGCTACATTACTGATATTACATAACAACACATAATTTAATTAGTGTCTACATGTTTAGTCTGAAACGAATTTAAACGACTCTATGTGTCCACACTGAAGTGAAGTAGTCTTGTATAGCAGTGATTAATGAAAATGTAATTATGGCGAAAGTTTATTGGCAGTGACCGCAAGGGAACTTGTGCCTCGAACATTTGTAATTTTCTGCACGGACTAGGAGGACTAACTGAGCGGCAATAAACTTCACTTTAACTGAGAGGCCAGACCAGAACAAAAGGCTGCTTTCAGCTTACTTCACGTAGTTAATTGCTTGAAGAAACTGTCAAAACCCATAATTACGAACTTGAAAATAGCATATGTAAATGTAATTCAACGCAGAGTTTTTGTCTTACATTATCTCCAAATTAGATCGGGTTTCCCAATTAAACAATTAAAATTCCTGTATTGTATACGTGGCGGTTATATCGTTACACTTCAATTGATAAGATACGTAATTGACATTGGGTGAAAATCAAGCCTTGACAGGCTTTATCTTACCTTACATATCGTGCACGTTACAGTAAAAGTCGTATTAGTTGAACAAAATAAACCTTAGCATAGTTTTCACTGCAACCTGTTATTTTAAAAATAAAATCCTACATATTTGTCGGAATGAAAATGGTGTAATTCTTTACCTTTTTTACGTTTTGTTGCCCGTTCATCTCGATAATATCCGTGTGAAGAAAACCAACTTGGTGCACTATTTATCCTCAGTTTATTTCGTCATTCAAGCTCTACGTGTTTCGGGCATATTTGCAGCCCATCATCAGGAGATATACTATACTATACTATACTATATACTATTCTGAGTTTCAAACGGTCATAAATCCGTAACCGTCCAAAATCGGACACATGTTTATATGAACTTTTTTGATCACAAAGACCTAGGAAATCACCTCCTGCAGTTATGCCCTAAAGTCGTGAAACAACCTGT
>Ga0123353_10014388_pt1 | contig 11401 bp, 5 predicted proteins | sample TergutLab28metaG_3_FD_92763 | JGI IMG/M metagenome (GOLD analysis project Ga0123353, IMG submission 92763) | Labiotermes labralis P3 segment gut microbial communities from Petit-Saut dam, French Guiana - Lab288 P3 | ecosystem: Host-associated > Arthropoda: Insects > Digestive system > Gut ... | reverse complement strand
CTGTAGCAAGGAATATATAGCTCCCTGATGATGGTCTTAGGACCGAAATATGTCGGAGCATTTTTAATGTTTTAATGTGTACATTTTATAAATTTTATATTTGTGCAGTGGTTGGTGTGATAATTGAGTAATATCCATTAGCTTGTTTAAGGTCAAAGAATTTAAGATGTCCGAAAGATAATGAAAGAGACCATCTAGATTGTTTAAAAAATTTAGAGAGCGCGCACAATACACTGCATTGCAAATTATATGCATTGATTAGAAAGCGACAGGTTTGTGATTTGCAGGTGCGACCTGAGAATTCCTGCTTGTGTGCGGCAGTTTCCATTTTATTTTAAATCAGTCAGCTGCAAACCACAGCTGATATTAAAACTCGTTAAAAACGAAACGTATAACCAAGAAGTGCCGCAAACCTGCGATCTTGAAATATTTGATCTACAATAACGCGATACTGGAAAAGTGTCGGGCACTTTTATTTCCAAGATAATTACTTTCGTATCCCGTAGCAACTTCGATGACAATGGCGTTAGCTGAGTTACGCTGTCAATAGTCAAGATTAAACGGTAGATGTAGCTCTTGTTGAATATTAATGAGGTGGAGAAACAGAAGCTTTTGGTGTAAAACCAGAGGCAGTGCTATCACACATCGCAAATTGGCAGGCCAAAAGTGAAACACGAGCCTCATTGAAGAAAAGCCGGAGAAGAACCGCCGGAGCCACAGCATCTCACTGGGGGGGGGGGGTCCTAAATGTGTAGGTCTAGGTGCTGGTCTTAGTGTTTGTGTTGTCCTGTGTCGGTAGAGGCCGTGCAACTTGCAGAAGCTCGTAATGATGGACGGCCCTGGAACGATGGACCTGAAGCACCGTATGGTCGATAGACGTAAGGTAACATTTATGAACTGAAATGGGAGCTTAAAAAGAAAGACAGTGGTTTATTTTTTAATTAAATACATTATGGAGAGTGTAGAGTTTCAATATGTGGGTCTTTTGTGTGTGTAATTATGTGTGATGAGATTCGTCTACCACATTAAAGGAATAAAGTAAGTGACAATACTGTACGAATCGGATGATGACGAGAAATTTTAGGCCTGAGAAATATAAAGTAAAATGACATGGAGGTTTTTTTAGTTAAAAGCTTCATAATTTACACTCGTTGCCAAATATCATTAGCACATATGGTTTAAATGGTATATTTAAAAACCAGTAAGTAAACGTGAGTTGAGAGACTACTTTGGAAACGTGTTTGGAGATATTAGGATAATATTAAAATGTATATGAAGAGTACACTTAGGTATTGACTGGATTGCTTTAGCTCAAGAGTGGGACCAGTGGTTAAGTCTTGTAGAAAGAGCAATGATCGTTTGATATCCAAAAGTGACGGCGATATATCTGAGATAATGAATGAGGGCTACTTAAATTAGTATGTAGTTATAGCATGAAGAAAATGTCCCACATCATTAAGAGGGAGTTTATATTGTTGCTTATATTGTTTTAATCTGCCGGGTGAACACGTCTGTACTGCACAAACTCTCAGCGATATTTCGATTTTGGCGGCATGATCATTGGCTTATTCTGTGGTCGTCAGACAGGCTATAACCTGGACACGGGTTCAGAAGGAGAACTGCCGTGACTGTTTGCAAAGTAACACAAATTTTTGCAGGTAAAACTGGAATAGGGAAACTGAGAGATAACTTTGAATCATTCGTCCTTTAGTTTCAGCTGCTGCAACAGGGGTACTGCTGTTGAAGGTAATGTCACGTTTAGGAATCGCCTGAATTTTATGTCCTATTCATGAGGGGTTGGGGGAAGTAAGTCTGAAGATACGAGGGAATGTACGGAAGGACAGGCTGCTAGCAGATGAAGGGCTAAGAGTGAAGAATATTCGCGCTCTTCAAAGTTTTGAACCACTTTATAATGAACTTCACTTATAGGATGTTTCATTTTTCTATTCCAACATGCATGTCCAGATTGAAAATGGGGTATACACGTTTTATCTGACTGATGGGAGAGGTTTCGGAAAACCGTGATTGAAAATATCCGTTGTAAGTGCAGTAATCAGTCAACGGTATCAGAACAATGGACTTCGAGACAGAAGATACAAATGGTAGAGTAAAACACATAAGTATTAGCGTAAGCCATCAGAAAATTCTACAATGGAAATGTCAAAATTTGATACCAACTGTAAAAGAAAGATATATTTGCATAGTAAGGTAATCTCTGCATTCGCTGCAGGATACAAATTTTGTATATATTTCGTTTACACACGCAAGTGTAAAAGCGCTTCGCATGATAATAAATTCGGAAGTCGAGCTTTAAGACTCACATTAATGAAAAGCTCTTTGCACGTGATTGAATGTGTTTAAGTACAAGTAACTTTTGAACGAACAAACTCCATAAAAAAAAGTCGTCTTTGAGACGTTGGTGTTCACGTGACCAGGGAAGCATCCTCCATTTCATGGAATTCGAATTTTGTTATATTATAGTAAATTCACGAAATATACGTCAGCACAACAAATATTTATTGGAGCAAATAGGCATATTTGTTGTGCTGACGTATATTTTGTGAATTTACTATGGACTTCATTAGAGCACTTAATGATGCCTTCTCTCAAATTTGTTATATTATATTTATTTAGAAGTTTCTGTCACTATATCTTATCCCTAGCCAGTGTAATTTAGTCCAAATGATCAGACACTTATTTATACCCAACTCAATTTCTGAACTCAAGTAGGTCTCCAAAGTTTCCTGCCAATCTCACCCTCTAGAATTGACCGCCTATGTTGAGTAGTAGCGTTATTCAAAACAATGGACTCAATTGAAAAGTAAACGGCGCCTCAACACACGCCAGACAGTTGGTTGCGGTATTCCAAGTTCTCTGCTCGCTCTACGGGTTGACTTGCGAGGGCTACGCTCAAAACTGTCTTCAATTCGTCTCACGTTCTCCTCTGATACAGGTGGTCGGTCGGAGCTTTTTTCTTAACACAGACAGCCTATTTGCTCAAATTGGTGATTCCAACGACAAATGCTCTTCCTCGTTGGAGGCTTAATGTTGAAACGAAGACGAAACGCACGCCGCACAGCAGTCGCCGACTCAGTTTTAATGAACTCAACGCAAAAAATCTTGGCTGAATATTAGTCATTTATTCTCAGCTGACGCTGCTGCATGACTGTGAAGTAGACGAGCACTGTAGCGAAGCTATTTGAAACTTCCATATCTTCTTTTTCACATCTTATGTAGATCATTGATATATCTTTTATATTCCAGGAAATATAGATATATAAAAATGAGTCCATCTTTTTTAATCACGCTGTAGTCATTCATCAGGTGATTTTCTCTATTTCCCTTATTCTACCCTAAATCAAATATGTCCCTATGGCTTTATTTTGAGTTACACCCAATGTAGGTTGTTCATTTTTTCTTGGTTACAGAGGTAACTAACAGTTCTAAATTATCCGTAATTATTGTTCCTTTTGACCATCAAAATTACAACTACAAACTCTATTCTACTAAATACTATGGCATGTCAACTGTGAAATATGAATTCCTAATATTATGTTTCCTTCAAAAATGTCCGCTTCACTTAGTTTAACTGCACTGAATAGTTTGACACAATTGAAGTGTCTGGGGCATAGAATGCGTGTTTTATTATCCTCTACAACATTTGTTAAAAATTTTTTCATGGTCAATATCAACCCGTTACGCGCTAGTTCAACTAAACAATTCGCAACCACGCATGGAGGACTTCAAAAAATGTCCTTTATTTTGAAGCAGTTTCTTTTCAAAAGCTGTATTGTGTTTGCTGGTATTAAAAACTACAAAATTTAAAATTTATAAAAACATTTTTATTTTCTCGAATACATAAAGTCCGGTTGAATACATTGACATGGAAATTCCACAATGTATACTTTACGACATCTATTTACGAACACAGAAAGAACCAATAAAACTGTCGTATTTTGGCGCGCTCTGGGAATTGCGAAATGCAACTATTAGCTTCGTCATGTCTGTCTGTCTGTCAGTTCGTCCCTGTGTCCCCATGGAACAGCTCCGGTCCCACTGGACGGAGTTTCATGAAATTTTACATTTGAGAATTTTTCGACAAAACTCTCGATGAAATGCAAGGTTAATTAAAATCTGACAAGAATCGCTATGCTTTACATAACAACCAATACACATTTTTTATCATATCTGACTCATTTCTTCTTAAGGTGAGAAATGTAGTAGATAGAATTAAAGAGAAAATCAAAGGATACATTTTGTTCAATAATTTAAGTTTTTAGAAAATTATGCCATTTATGAGATAATGCTGAAAAATGTTGTACAGCCGGACAACACACAGATAAAAATATGGCAAATACGCATTGCATGCTAGATACGTATAGCTAAAATACACACTTAGACTATGTGATACTTTTTGCCTTCCTACTGCCACAATGGTTGCATGAACGCACCGCAATTTCACGGTACATGTACTTTCCCCGTCTTGTGCCTTCACTGTTTTATTTATTCCACACAGTCGCTGCTTTACAAAATCATTCAAATTTCCACTAACACAAGCGGAAATAGGGTGCAACTTACTACTACTACCACCACCAACACCACCACCACCACTACTACTACTACCACCACCACCACTACCACTATCACTACCGCTACTACTACTACTATTCCTACTGTTACTGCTACTACTACTACTACTACTACTAACTAACAGAATAAATGAAACAGACCTTCCTGTAATATTGTACGTTCACTTATTTGATAAGTTCAAGGACAGATCCTTCTCGAAAGCAGTACACAATTTAGGTTCGTAATATATAAAGTATTAATTAATTAGTCCTTCATTAAAATATTGATCAAACAGGAAAGAGGCTCCAAAGGAGTAAATCCGTCTCAAGAGAAATTGGAGGGAAACCCAGTTTATTTCAATAAAATATAAATGATTAATATGGGAACGGAACTGTACGACAGAAATACGCTTAATACATATCTGTTACGTTCTGTTAACGTTCTTTGTTTCATATGCCCTCCTACTGAGAAGGTTATACCTGTTAGTTAAAGGGTACGTGAAGTAAGCTTAAGGAACTTCCAGGAACGTTTATGGTATTTCGTGTATTTTATTATGGAGTACCATTGCGTAACATGTTACATTTTGACTGTGCGTACCTGTCGACCCTTTGCCCAGCCCCTAAGTAGAAGTGTTACCCCTTGTCGGCTGCCCGCAACTGTTTATTTAATATATTCTAAGCTATCCTCCACATTTGAATGACGCGTCTTTCATTCGCAGCAGAAGGAGGATGTATACGCCAGTGGTAGAATAATATTAAAATGGGTAATAAAAATAGATTAGGGTATGTGGAGTGGATTGGTCTGGCTCAGGATAATGACAATGGTACAGTGAACACAGTAATGAACCTTCGTCTTCCATGTAATGTGGGGAATTTGACTAGTTACGGAAATTTTAGCATCACAAATACGACTCTACCTTATGACTATGTCAGTTCCATCGTGACTTCCATTTGATAGAATGTGATTTTATAGAAACAGGTGCAAGTAGTAAGAAGAAATGTGTTTGAAAGGAAAGACACTTGTGTCCCTTGATATTCATGATTGTAGATGAATGGAAATTGGAAAGTGCTGTGGAATGAAAATGAAAGTGGAAGTAACTAAGGTAAAGAGAATGATAACGCGGCCATTCCCGGTGCTGATAAGGACAGATCAAAAACAACTGGACAATGTGGAATAGTTCAAATATTTGGGTAGCATGATAACAAATGATGCAAGTTGTACACGTGCGAAATTAAATACAGGATTACCGTGGCAAAGGTAGCATTCAACAAGATGAAGACTCTTTTCATCAGCAAATTGGACTTAAATTTGAGGAAGAAACTAGTAAAGTGCTAATAATAGGGCACGGCTTTGTATGCTGCTGAAACTTGGACACTTCGGAAATTATGTCAGAAATACATGGATAGTTTTGAAATGTAGAGCTGGAGAAGGATACAGAAGATCAGTTGGACCGATCGTGTGAGAAACTAAAAAGTATTACATAGAGTTGAAGAAGAGAGGATTATCCTACCCGAAGTAAAGAGAAGGAAGACCAAATAGATTGGTCACACGTCGCGTAAGAATTGGCTACTGAGAGGAAGATATAATGGACGGAAAGAGGTGGAAGGAAACGTAAGCAGCTACTGGATTTCCTTCAGGAAAAGAGAATATACCGGAACTTCAAGGAGGAAACACTAGATCGCACTCTGTGGAGAACTGATTTAAGCAGATGTTATGGATCTCTCGTAAAATACTCGTAGATGACGTAGTGAATAATGTATTTGATTGTGTTTTGAATTCTTGTTAGACAAATGTACTATACACGATATTTTCTTGGATCAGTCAAAGCCCTGAAAACAAATGAATTAATGGGAATTAACTTTACGAAATTTTAGTATCAACGTATGTCGACGGCTCATCGCTTGCGTTACGAGGATACGCAAGTAGGATAGGCGCAAATAATATTACATTATCTCTATAGCACTTGCAACGATATACGTAGTAATAGTCTCTGTTATGAGTCAGCAATATTCAGGCATTTGTGAGTCACATTCCACTTCCAACATCATGGTGCAGCCTCTTCTGTAGAATATATTTAAAATGGCATTAATAAGACTTCCTGACAACTCGAGGAAATTTGGTAAGGCGCCATGTGTGTGTGTGTACACACACACACACACATGTATATATATGCACATATATTTATACATATGTACTTCACACAAGTAAATATTGAAACATTTGTCTCAAATAAACACACTAAGCATGTTGTATAAAAGTGGTGACCGCAGGCCGCATGTGGGTCATATGAGTTCTTCTGGTGGCTCGCGAAATTTTTCCAAACAAGTAGAGAATATGGCTCCAGTATTGCAGTACGTAAATAGTATCTGTTTCTTGGATAAGATTATAAAATTCATTCCAAAATTACTGTAAGAAAATTCGTGTTTTCCACATTTTTAAGGCGAACGTATGGTATCAATTTGATCATCTAGCACGCAAGTACTGGCGACATTACTGTTGTTTTTTTTTCGGTGGATGAGGTGTTTGTTGTGCGTGGATAAAGGATCACACTGGCGAGTAGCGGGAAGAAGTAACTGTTTGCAGAAATATGTAAAACTAATAATTGTGGGACTTAAAAAAGGAATTACACAAAAAATGAAAATATAGATAGGGAACTACACCGTTTTTACTACATAAAACACAACAAGGTCTTGCGTGACAAAAAAAGATTGGAGAATATTTTTAAAGCACCTATATCAATTATGAAATTTTTTCGTTTCCGAGGAATATTTTGTCGGGATTTAGCTGATTTATTCCTTAATATGTACGTTGGCTATGAAAATGGCACACACTGTTAAAAGAGTTTTATGAATTGATAAATGAGAACAAGAAAAAGGTTTAAGCGACCTAAAAGATACAGGACTGTGTCATCACGCAGCATCTAAATTAATTAAACATGCATCTGCAAGGAAAAGAAAATTTAATGACATCATTGCATCGTAAAGTATTTCAGATAAAATTTCGGCTGTACGAAACCAAAATACAGGTAACAACTTGTAGCATTTTGAAACATACATTTCAAATGATTTTCAGTGTTTCGGTTCATGAATCATAATTTCGAAGCTGATATTAGGCGTCCGCTGAACGCACAAATTTGAAGCAGGGCCACATGCGGCCGGCGGGCTGCGGATTGCCTATCCCAGTTGTATAGTATTAGATATTGTACAAATACGCAAATTTCGTTACGGCATTCGTAATATTTTTATAGAATATTTGTCACTCAGTTTGGTGTCTATAGGCCCAGTAAAACAAATAATTGGAGCAAGGTGTGTGAATATAGGTACATTATTTACCAACTGTTTATTGTATGCCTCTACATTTGATGATACCAGATGCTGTATAATACAATTTTGACCTCCTGATGATGAGCACATAGTACTCGAAACATGTAGAGGCATAAAATAAACTTATTATAAAACAAGATCTTGCGCACTGAGTTGGTTAATTGCAAAAAAAATGGTTGTAAAGTTGCTAACACTGCCTCATGCAAACTGCTCTAAAACTATTCACATTTAATTCCCCCATCGAAGTAGTACCCATTGTGTCCTTCACACGCGTGCCAGGAGTCACTAATCACTATTAACACTTGGCAATAACTCTTGTCAGTTAGCCAAATACTGAACCTTAATGGTTGTAACTGTCGGATGATAACTCTGGGTTTATACACCGCCTCATATAAAACTTGTAACTGGCTACAGATTGCCTTATGCAGAAAGCCAGCGTAAACGCGCCCTTTATACCACGGAACCACTTGATAACTGAACAAAGAAACAGAAGCGAAACTAGCCGGCTTCCCGCCTTTGCACACGACACTGAAATTATGCCCCAAATCCGTGAATCATAGTGTGCCTCGTGGTGTCACGTAGGCACTTGGAAAGTTGTGCAACTGCTAGTGAACAAATAAGAAGTTAAAAACAAAACAAAAAGTTAATAAACAAAATTGTTGCACATAATAGTATGCAAAAAATTGCGCTTACCGTGAACATGTCTGGAAGGGCCGAAACAGACGCAGTCAAATCTTAGTCGGTTTAGTTCGTGTCCTGGTCCAAATTCAGTTAGGGCACCTGCAGACTACAACTCAGAACATGAATGCTTGAACCAACTTTCAGTATGGAAGAGAAGGAAAACCGCTGTGTGAGATGCAGGTCCTTCTCTAAAATTCTGTGTATGCATGATACGATTTAACATGATAGAATTGTCAATTTGAAGAACTAAATATTTGTGTTATTCATATCCAAAACATGAGTTTTAAAATGCAAACTGCTTTCTATTACACGGATTTCAGAACAGATTACATAGCCCCACAATAAAAGTAAGGCTTCAGTAAAAAACCATTAGTTGCATATTTGTTTAACTTTATGCGACTAGTAGTGCGCTGGCGGATAAATATTAGTGCTGAATTAAAATTCAGCAGAGTACAAAGAATTTCTAAGTAAAATGATACAGTTTTGTTCGTAGTTAAAATTATTATATAAACTTTAAAGCCGTTAGGATTATATAAATAGAAATCCTACTTAACAAAAACCATGCTGAAGTGGGACAGGAATAACTGAAACCTTCATGGAACTTGACTAGCATATTAGCTATTGTGAAAAATTAATTCAATAACATAAACGTGTATAAGAATCACGTTTTTTATGATGCAACTTTACTAACAGTGATGAGGGATAATCTGCAAAACGCTAAAAACTCTCGCACTTATTATGCAAAAAAATGAAACCCGTGGGACTGATTTGCAATCAGTTTGTTGGTATCCATTATCTTGTGTCCAGATCATCACTTAAGTGCACACAATTCCGTCTACCACAAAACTTTATCATTTATTTCAACGCTACATTTTAAAAAACTACAGTTTTATTGTACTAAATAATTTGTAATATTTGAGAAAGGCCGGACCCAGTGGCGTAAGTCTGCTGCCACTCGACTGCTGAGATTGTGGGTTTGAATCCTAACAGAGGAATGGAAGTTTGTCTATTGTGAGTGTTGTGTGTTCTCAAGTAGAGGTCTCTGCGACGAGCTGATCAGTCGTCCAGAGAAATCATACCGACTGTGGTGTGTCGTTGTGTGTGATCTAGAAACCTCGTGAATGAGGAGGCCCTGGCCCACTGGGGGCTGTCCAGCCAAAATCAAATATTAGAGACATCTCGCAAATAGCAATATTTTATCAGGTTTGTAAGATTTTATATAAAACACGTGATCGAAAAATGTAATGTTGAAAGAAATAAAGTTTTATGTTAGACGGCATTGTGTTTATTTATCGAATTTTTAATGTGCCCTTTCTATGGTAGTAATAAAGATCAATGTGATCTTTATTACTACCATATTACATCAGCAGAGGAAATTATATCTTACAAAGTGTCCGAACTGAGAAGAAGGCGTCCTGTTTTTCTTGGATTGCTAATTTATAAAAACCCAAACAATTTTATTCTTGTGATTCACACTATAACTAAATGTATGCTGGCATGCTGTTACTTTTTCAAATACCGGGGTTTCAAGTTAGGTACTAGACGCAGGGACTGTACGATTGGACCGGAGCATTATTCATTTTCCAAAAGATTCCTTAGTTCCTACATCAAAACAAATCAAGAGTGTTTCTTTTGAAATTTGTTATCCAATTTTTCTTCGCTAAATAATTTATGCAGTTCAGGAATAATTAAACCAAATAATTAATTGCGTGCTAGAGAAAATGGTACGACGAGAAGCTATAAGATTTGGAGTTTCCGCTGCATCTTATTTTAAGTGATTAAGCTAAAGGGCAAGAAATGCGCTTAACGATAAAAACCGGAAAAAATGTTTAAAATTTTTATTTACGGTACCTAAATGAATACGCCAGTTGGAGTAGGTCGGTTTTAGCGGTTGAGATGTCATTACAAGTTTTGCAATCGCATACTCCATAAACTAGCACGAAAAATTTATAGCACCCGACTTTGCATTTTATGATGTTGGTTTGCTTCCTTGTCATTCATTATTCTTGTTCTTAATACTTTTTAAAAACTAGTGGTTGAATTATGTAACACCAGATTCTAGCGTCTAAAACCGTCCAAGACCTACCAATAAAATGTATTTTGTGTTTTGTTTAAAACTCGATATGAAGAGCGATTTTTTTCCAGTTCAACTTTAAATAAGTGGTTTTTAAAAACCAAAATGATTGTGTTTTCCGGTATGTGGAAGACCAGTATTACAGACCTTGTAATTGCGTCACAGCAGTTTGAAAAGATCAAGGAATAGAAACAAAAAATATTTTAGATCCGAAGTTCCGCTATACCCGAGACATGTGTAACCGCGATTGACCCTAGTGTCGGGTGGAAACATTAATGTGCTTTCTAAAAATAGAGGATGAAATATAGGAACGTGTAGGGCGTAATTTGTGAATCGTGGTTACATAAATGTAATAAATTTCTTTACAAACACGAAAGAAATTCACGTCTTTAATTTAGTCAGTTTCAAACACTGATTTTGTTTTAATTATCGTGAAAGATTCTGTATTCCTCTTTTGGTGTCGTTTTGCTATTGCCGAATTGTATCGCTGATTTTCACTTGACACAGTCCTATGGCTGACATGGTTCAGTGTATTTTCAAGCCCTCACAAGTGTCATTCGATACTGATAGGAATGTTTTACGTTTCGGTTGTCGATGGTTGTTAGTTACAACGTAATTTCTTCGGTATTGTCACAAGATTGATCGTTATTCTTCAAACTGTTGCAATTAACTCTCACCTGGAATGCAGGGGACTATTTATAAGCGATAGTCTCACACGGACTGAACATCCCAGTGACCTCCTGTTTATGTCAAT
>Ga0123353_10014381_pt1 | contig 11403 bp, 4 predicted proteins | sample TergutLab28metaG_3_FD_92763 | JGI IMG/M metagenome (GOLD analysis project Ga0123353, IMG submission 92763) | Labiotermes labralis P3 segment gut microbial communities from Petit-Saut dam, French Guiana - Lab288 P3 | ecosystem: Host-associated > Arthropoda: Insects > Digestive system > Gut ... | reverse complement strand
TACTGCACTTTTTTTACTTTTATGCCGAAATGATCGGAAATGCGCCAGCGCCGCCTAATTCCATGCTCGAAACGAGTCGAAAACCGTTGCAGCGCAACGGTTTTCGGACAAATTGTGGCGGAGATAAGCGGGATCGAACCGCTGACCTTCTGACGTTTGTAATGGTAGTTTGCAACTCTGAGCAAATCTATATGTTGCTGGTTCAAGATGCTAGGTATATCAGGTATATTCCCCTGTATTAGCAAGCGTATAGTAAGTATGACGCTTGTCACCATGTTTCTTTATAACCTCTTTAGCTACCATATTGCTTAGGATTTCCCTTGTTCTTTGCGGACTTAGTTTAAGAAGCCATGCAAAATCCGCGTTTTTGCCGTGTCCATTCTTTATTAAGAAATCAGTGATAGCGGACTCTCTGGATTCGCTGCTAATCGCTAGTCTATCGATGTCTATCGCTGTTCTATCGCTGCCTATCGCTGCTTTATCGCTGCCATCTCGGTCGGTTGGTTGGTCGATGAGCTGCTCCACAAAGGTTTTTCTAAACAAGGTTACCTTGAATCCGGAATCCTGTACAAACTCAGGGTGTTTTAAGCCCATCTGCGTACAAAGATTAATAATGTCTTCTGTTCCAGTGCCCATCTGTTCAATAGTGCCATTTAAATACATCGATTCTGCTAATAACGGATTTGCCGGTATAGATTTGTGCGCAGTTAATAAATCGCTGATCGTTAATCCTAGTGGAAGCCTGCCCGAATTTAATATTTCCAAGCGATCAGGAAACAGCATAACTTGTACGCTAGCGTTGCTGGTATAGTCGCGATGTGCAACAGCATTTACAATCGCTTCGGTCACCGCTCTTATAGGAAGTTCATATTGCACATTAACTTGAGGGCTCTTGCTGCGGTCACCTGTGTACAGGTTTATTTTCGATAAAACAAAATCCACAGCAGAAGCAATTATTTCAAAGATTGTACCTTTGTAGATTTGGTATGATGGAATTGGCTTTGACACAGTAAGTCCATGAAAGTGTGCACATTTTACTGTTGATGTGATGAAAAAACGTTGAGGACGATCGGCAAACAGTAATAAAGCGGCGTTTGTCACTCTATCACCGCTTATCAAATCCAAATGTGTCAGCACCTTTATAATATCGGTACTTCTATCAAAAGGAAAACTTCTTCTATGGTGAGCCTCATCAGCAAAATCTCTAATTTTATCCTCATTCAAATCTGCAACTGTAGCTTCCGAATGCAAAGTAGCATCAAAAGGAGTTGTACGGATGTATTCGTTCTCAACTAAATAGTTAACCAAAGACGCATAAATTGCTGTCTTCAACTCCTCAGGAGTTGAAAAACCTTTTCTAACAATAACGCTTTCGGCCTTTTGAATTAGGAGTTCTTCCTTGTGTTCTCTTTGATCCGAACGTTTGATATAGACCAAACGCACCTTGCTATGTGAGGTGGCAGCATCAAATTCTCTCTCCGTTGGAGATACGCCATCAGAATCTTCAAAACCATAAAGTTCGCCGAATATACCAATGTATATATCGCAGTTCGCAACCTCGTTCAAGAAAACTGCAGGCGGACTAGAGTTCAAAGCAGGTACATTTTCAAAAATGAATGGTTCAAAGTAAATACCAAATAAAGCATCAGTAGTTATGTAATCAAAAAGCATCTGCCGCTCCTCGGTAAACTCAGATTGTACACTGCTAATAAATATCCTTTTTCTTTTCATTTCACATCACCTGTTTATTGCAATTCTTACAAGTATTACCGATATCATCAACTAATACTCCTGCCGTCCTAGCTGCTGTTATCTTTGATACAGAACTCTACGTTAATCTTTATAATAATCAAGACCTTTATTTTCAATAACTCAATGTAGTCATTAGCGAGTGTTTCCGGTGATAATGAGTGAATACCGGTCTACCTTGCCTGCTACATCAGCGTCCTTCCAATGTAATCGAATTATGTAACTGAGCGTACATCAATAATCACAGTTGATATATTAACCCAAAAACTCAAACTTTGCCAAGCTTAAGTACATCAGTCTATATCGAAGCGCAGCATCAGACACGCCGTAGCGCTTCATCAAATCAGCACAGATGCCACGCCAAATTCCGAAAGTGTAGTCGTTTTTCACATGCAGGAAACTCTTGTTTCTTGCTTTTTTTGAGTTTCGTAACATACTCAAAAAAGCACTTCTGATTTTGTCCTCTGGTATGAGAAGGCAACTAGCGAAATGGTTAGCTTCGCGCTCAACTCCGTCAGCTGCATGTGATTCTTCAGCGATATCGTCCTCGCTACAATAAAAGGAGGCGTTTTGCAGAATATGCTCTAAGTAGTAATGTCCCAACTCGTGGGCGATTGTGAAATTCCGTCTGCCGACGTTGCCGATGCTTTGATTTACCATAATGTAATACTGCCCGCTATTACCACGGGTCAATGCACCTACGAAGCCAACACTCGTTGCATTAACGTTTTTATGCTTGATACCCTCTGCGCTCATGACACTTGCAAGTTGTCTATGGCTATTGCCTCTTTGAACATGTTTCGCAAAAACAATTGCTGCAACCTGCTCTATCTCTCTATTTGTCATTGTCATCCATTGCGTCAAAGATTTCCCTCAACGTCTGTCGATCAACATCGCCGCGAGCAGCAAGCCCTTGATTCTGCAGCCAAACCTTAAATCGTTGATTAAAACACTCTTGTGTCCCGATTGTTAATATATTATCAGGCGCAATTACTTTCAGTCCTGACCGTATTAAGACTTCTTCAATATATCCTGCATCCTCCATGAAAAACACTCCAACTGCTTTCCAATCAGCTTTACTAACCCCATACTCCTGCATATCGGTGAATGAAGTTGGTGATAATATTATAGAGTTAAGTATGTGGGAGTCGTCTGCTTTTATCATGCTCTTGATTACACTTGCCAGGCGAACTTTTGTTGAGTTGATTCCTTCATTCCTCATTCCATGCGGATCTACAAATGTTATGCTCTGTTTATTCTCTGAGACAACCCAGAGAATAAAGTCGGGATAAAATCCGCTGTTATTAAAGAAACCTACGCCTGCTTTACTTTGATTGCGGAGTAAATAGATTTCCTGATCTATTGGATTGTGCTTTAAAACATATGAACTCAAGTCACGTACAAACTTCATTTCACTTGTATTTAATGCGACAGGGGAAATATAAATCTCAACTCCATTTTCGGCATTGTATATCAACGGTTGATGCAGGTGTTCAGAAACACTAAATACTTCTAACGGATACATGGTTTTCTCGGTCGGAAGCATTTTCTTTTCTCTGAATTCCTTTAACTCTTTTGCGACTTGCTTGAGCCATAACGCAAATACGCCGTCCGTAGTAGTCACAGCATGATCTTTAGGAAACATATCCTCATTTAAAGTGATAAACTCATATCCTACGACACTAGATTCCCAGTTGTTTTGTTTCACATAATAATAACGGTCGAGATATTTCTGCAAAAGCGTCAGCGAGATTCTCTCAAGTCGTTTGATATCAGCGAGGCATGAACAAGTCAGTTCACTTTCCGGTATATAAAGAGTATACCACTCGGAATTTGATAACAATCCCTCAACCGACGCTTTCTGTATCGTGAGACTTGATTTTCCTTTTCGTTTTTTATATCGAACGAGTTCTACCCAAAGGTACTCTATGTCCATCAGGCACACCGCCTCATTCGGAATCTTCCCTTCGCTTTTTCTCACCGAGCCGGTTATGTGTCTATCAGATGATTCATACTGTAATCTTGCATAACAATCAAGAGAAACTTTTCCGATTCCCATTTCATACATTAAAACGGGTTTTGGAGCATCGGTCTTGAATTTCGCATCATCTTTTAAGCGGATCGTCTTCAGTACCCGATTAGGCAGGTTATTAATTACAGGTAAATATATCGTCACCGGTTTGCTTTTATCACTCGGCACCCCTTCACGCTTGAGGAATTCTTTGAATTGCTTCATATAGTCTGCACGGACTCCAAAAACATTCAACGTTTCAAGTAAGGATATGTTCCTCGGTACTTCAGACACGCCGCTATCATTTTGCCATGCCTTGCTACGCTTGAGGGACATTCCATAACCTTTAAGGCGAACCCCGCGACCGAAAAGTTGTATGATCTCGCTGCCCTCGCTGCGACCAACATTCATCAGTCCCATAGTGGAAACTCGCCAGCAGTTCCACCCTTCGGTGAACTTCTTTGCACCTATAAGCAAATTGATTGGTGATCCAGCTTTAGTAATCCCTTGAAAGAGCGATCCGCCAGAAAACATGACACTGCCAGTATCAAAACCGTTACTCGCGCAAAGCTTAATTAGCTCAGAGTCATCGCCGACATTGATGACACCAAAAGGTGGATTGTTCCCCAAGCGCAATTGAATTTCACCACTTACACCATTCAACTTTTCTATATGAAATGCGGCGTTAGATGATGAGTTAAATACCGAAACTATCATATCCGTATATATCTCATCTGCGCTCATCCCCGTTTCTGTAAGATATGGGAATGCTCCGGCAAATATATTCCGATTCAAATCATCTGTCAAACCGGAAGTACCGCTCAGCAAGCTATTAATTCTCCTTATGGCACTTGGTTTATCTTCAAGAAAATCCTTAAAAAACAGCAGTATATCAACCACATCTGAGACTTTGCGTCCTTGCTCTGTGCGAACTGCATTAACACTTGAACCGACAAATACGAACAGCGGATTCTCAATGTTGAAAGGCTCATACGCTACAGCACTTGAGGAAAAGAGTCTTTTCTGCTGATAGAATGTGAGTAAACAAGCTGTCAAATACGTCCTTCGTTGCTGAGAATCGCCATCCTCTTGAAGGTTGATAATGTTGTAATCTTTGCCGTAACCATCCTTATAGAAAAATTTGTATGAGTAATCGAACAGGATACATTTTGCGTATCGGTCGAACAGAGCCCTGTCCCCTGATGATTCCGCTGCTTGTCCAAATGTCGCCGAATACTCGAATGAAAAGCCTTCATTACAGAGATCGTCGCGATACTTTTGCCACGTATCGCCTGATGAACCCCGGTGCCCTTCATCTACGAATAAAACATTCTGAGACCCGAAGCGTTTTACGCTTACGGTTACGCTGTCTTTTTTATCACTATCCCTGTCCGCTAGTTTAGTGTTTTCGAGTATGATTATTCTTCTTGAATCAGTGCCATATCGCAATTCATTCTTATCGTAAATAGCCGCATCTATACCAGATTCTAAATAATCGTCAATGTGTTGAACTGATAACCCTTCCTTCGGAGTAAGCAAGATAAAGCTTGCGCCCTCCGCCAACTCCCCATAATGCAAATACTGCAGATGATTGATATGCATAATGAAAGTCTTGCCACTGCCCGTAGCATTCCAAAGGGCAACTTTATTCAAATCGCTATCAATATATGGTGGAATCTCTGCGTTGCCATACTCTTCATCAGTTTGAGAGCTGAACCTCTCGCGACAGTCATTCAAACTCACAAGTAGTGCCTCTCGATTGTTGAAGTACGAATCGAGATAGAACTCAACAAACATCAGCGACAGCCATTGAAAGTACTTTAGACGGATTTTCTCCTCCCGATTCTCGTTAATTGCGTATAAACTTGTTACAATGTTCAGATCGTATTGCATTAAAGCAGCGTTTTTAATTTGACGTCCGGCTTCCGGATAGGAAAGTATCCACTGCCTTACAAAACCAGTAACACCTTCATCATCGATTTCTTCAAGGTGGCGTTTTTTGATTTCCTGCGTTAATTCCTCTAGGTTACTCACGCCAAACTGATTCCAAACCCATTGATTTAACGTGAGCCTTTGATAAAACTTCATATTAGGCTTTTGTTGCAGACGTGTTCTCCCTAGTGGCATATTTATACCTCAACGAACATTCTCTTTTTCATGACATCTTCGATAAGCAAAGCGCCCTCAATGTGGCAATCCCCGTTGATATATACTTTCTTGTGATTATCGAACTTAGCATAGTAAGCTTCAAGCACAGCATTATCATTGTTGATTTCAGCTGTCAACGTACGCCATATAATTAGTGCGGTGTCACCGTTTGGGAGTGTTCCCTCTACAGCTTTGAATGTATAGGTATCACCTTCCGCGAGAGTAGCAGACAACGCACCATACTGGCCTTCCGTGAAAACTGCACTAAAGGAGACCTTAGCATGACTTCTTTTTGCCGTTAAGCCGATAAGATAGTTAAATGTCTCCGGTAAATCCACAACGGTTGCTATGCTTTCATAATTTCGCGTTACCATCAATTGATACTCAAATGGCCTAACTAAACTGTCGAGCGGCAATAAACTTTGTCCTTCGGCTTCGGCATCTAACATATATCTAAGAAGATACTCCTCTTTGAAATGGGATGGCACAGCAGTGGTTTTCGGCATAGAAATGTTCCCAAGTGCATCTTCATAGCTCTCGAGTCTTAAATACTTAAACGCATGACTGCTACCCTTTCCGTTACTAGCTGGTTTGCCAACCGCCCACTTATCAGAGTAAACAACCTTTTGAACACGCGGCTTTGTAACCGTGTCAAAGTATTCGCCCATTTCTACGAGGATGTATTTCCGCTTACCATCATCATCGGGTCGTCGATTGAGATTAATAACTGCGTGAGCGGTCGTACCGGAACCGGCGAAGTAATCGAGGATTAATGCTTTATCATTACTTTCTGTGGCGATTTGAATACACCTCATAACTGTATTTATCGATTTCGGAAAATCAAATAATTTTTCTCCCAGCATGTTTTTTAGTAATGTGTTTCCATAACTACCTGCATCGAATTCTCCACCTTTCCACACCGTCTTTGGTATAGTCAATTCGTGCGTTAGGAACAAGTCATAAACACCTTCATCTTCAATTATAGTTATCCTATCTATGTTATTTCTAATAGTGTCAAGTCCAAAGTTCCATCTACGTTCAACATTATTTTGGTCAATTGGCCAAATCGCAATCGAACCATCGCTCTGAACCTCGTTCTTTCCAGAGGGATGGTAGCTATCGTCCGGGACTTCACCAACTCTTATTATTCTGCCATTCTTTATATAAATTGGATAAAAGGAAAGTCTCCGCTCTGTCCGTTTCGAGTTTTCCCCCCATCTTCGCATTTTTCTTGGGGTATCGTTTTCTTCTAAAATTCGTGCAATGCAATCTTTTACGTTCTCCTCAGTCACGTAAATGGCATACTCGTGTGTGCGATTAAAATCCTTTGTCGGAGAGCCTTTAGGATTATGCACTATTATTACATTAGAGATTCGATGATCTGAAAATCTCTGCGATAATAAAAGCAAAAGCTTACTCACCTCTGTATCGTCAATAGCAATGGTATATACACCTTTACTGGCTATCAGTTTTTTTGATCGGAGAATCCTGTCATCAATTAAAGACAACCATGAAGAATCCTTATATCCGTTTTTATATGGTATCGGCGCAGAATCCGAGTTATACGGAGGATCGATATAACAGTAATTAACTTTTCCTGCATATGTTTGGTGCAGCATGCCTAATGCTTGAAAGTTTTCGCTATGAATCAGCAATCCGTCCAAGTTCTCATCAAGATTGTCTATGCTGGCAATTAGTTTTTCTTTAAACCCAACATCGAAAAGTTTGGTATCCAAAACAAGGAAAGGATTGGCTTGCAGAAACTCGATTGTAAGCGGGTTGCTGTATGCAGGTTTGTTTGGGTTATCATTCATCTCGTCAATAGCAAACAAGCGCACCCACTCGTCGCGCTGAGCGTCATTTTCGATAACCTCAGCATAAAGCTCCTCTGGCACCCTATCAATGGTGATGCAGTAATTTGTTTCTACAACGAATTTTATCTTGAGAAAGAGCTTCTTCTGAAAGTTCTCGATTTGAGCAAGAAACTCGATGATTTTTCGAGCGATCCTTCGAATTACTTTTGCCTTAGTTATATAAGCGCGGGTATGTGCAAAGCTCTGTTCATCCACATCATCGATATAGAAAACTTCGTTTTTAATGAAAAAATCCAACTCGCGATATAAAAATCCCGATAAATCCTTATGTATAAAATAATCAAATGTGTTTTTTGCAGTATAACGGATAAGTTCGCGCTCAAGCAATGTTTTGCCGTCGTGGGTTTCTAAAAGCCAAGAAGCACCTGATAATGATTCTCCTGCATCTTTAAGAGAAGACAAGATTTCACCAATATAAGCATCTTGCTTCTTATCACCGGATTTAAACTCAAGAAAAACTGTCAACGCATCTCCATCCAACAAAAATGGGGCATTCTCTCTAAGCTGGAATAAACGTTTCTCTTTAGCCTTGTTATTATCGCGCTCAGTTTCAGCGTTAGTTAGTTTAAAGCGACAGACCTGCCCGTGTTCGCCTTTGAATGCGTAATCCTTGAAGTACTCGCTTGTTTTGACATAGTATTGATCAGAATTAGCCCAGTGAAGTTTTACCTCCTCGCCTTCGTATGGTATAGCGTAGACGCCATCTTTGTAGCGACGCTGAGAAATGAAGTCGCCCTCATTATAGTACCTTGAAAAAAACTCGTATAGATGGTTGTAGACATCATGCTCAACACCGGATATATCAATACTATCAGTAAGAACTATGCGCTTTTGATGTAGTTCTTCAAGCGTAGCGGCTTTTAGCGTATCCGATAATGAAGATGTCTTTGTACGTTCAATATCCTTATCAATCGCAGCAATATCTGAACGATTATCAAGGGAAGCAAGTTCTTCCAAGCCTTCTTGGATTTGTGTTATAAGTTCCATTTCCAGATAATTATTTATTTCTTCCCGTCTCATTGCCATAATTCGATATATTCCAAAATCTAAATCAGCTTGATCAAATTGAAATATATTTCGTAATTCTGCAATTAATTTACTTTGAATATCAGTCATGGCGATTCCTCACATTTAGGTTGCTCGCAAAACAGCAAAGGCTTGCAGGTAGTTAGCCTGTAAACCTCTGGGATGATGGTGGACCCGACGCGGATCGAACGCGCGACCCCCTGAATGCCATTCAGGTACTCTCCCAGCTGAGCTACGGGCCCATGTTATATAATTAATTATTTATTGTCTAGTCGTTGTTTTGTGTTTTATATGTGTATTCAAACGTCACGCGACCTTCTGACTGCCAGGCTGTTACAACATCCGTAATTTCAATGGTTTGCGAGATTTCTGCCAAACAACGGGCATTTAGTGATTATACGAAACAGATTGTAATCGCAATTTTAGCACAGTTTCAACACAAAAATCAACCCCCAAATGGCGATAACGGGGCGAACCTGTCAGGGATCTCCTGCGCAGTGTTTCCGGGGGATCCCGCCCAGCGCAGGCCGGCGCCGCCGTCGTTTCTCGGGGCGCTGTTTTCCTGCGAACTGCCGTTACGCGCTTGCAACGCACTTCTCGTCTGCGATGCCCTGTTTGATGCCTGTGTGCCGGTCCTACGGTCGTAGGGGTTATTTCTCGACGATGTTGTCGGAGCGAGCATCTGCCACAGGGCTGCGCGTTGCGCTGCGCTGAGACCTTCTATCATGCCTACGGCTCTTGTCGCATCAGCATTGCGGTTGTTCGAGCTTCCGCGTGCAGTCCGTATAGCAAGCATATATTCAAGGCCTTGAACGTATTGCCGCGGGGCTATGCCGTAGCTTGCTGCGACGATAGCGTCGGCGAACCGGCCGTCGGACATCGGTACAGACAAAGCGCGGAGCATCGTCAGGTCATCACCGCTCAGAACATCGATAATCGTGCGCATCTGCTGCAGGTTCGTTACACCGGCATTAGTGCCTTCAGGATCTAACCTTGACACGGCGCGTGCCACCTCTGCAGCAACACGCGATTCAAGCCCGGCATCATGGTAACGAAGGTAACGATCTACGGCGGTCGACTCGATTTCTCGAAGGCCGATATAGTCGTTTACGCTTATACCGGAAGCAATTGCATCATTTAACTTTGCCCGTTGTGTTGGAGTGCCATTTTCCGTAAGCAGCTTAGTACCCATCATAGCACCAAGTGCCATAAAGGTGTCCGCCTCCGACATCCCCGCCGCCTCGACGGCACGGTAGCGTTGCGTCGCGGTTACCCGCTCATTTACACCGTCCGGGTCCAAGCCGGTAATTGCATGAGCCGCTGTATACGCAACACTACTGCTAGCGCCGGCGTCTATATAACGAAGGTAGTTATTTACTCCAACGCTACCAAGCGAGCGCAGAGAAACATAACCCTCAAGATCAAGGCCGGACCTTAGCGCCCTCAGCAGGTTTGCATATACCGTAGGATTGCCGTTCTCGTTTACCATAGCAGTGCCGTCAGGGGAAAGGGCTGCTATCGCGAGAACCTTTTCCCGGTCAGGCAAATCGGATTCAAGGACAGACTGCAGGCGCTGTATATTAAGAACCTGCGTTTCGCCCTCAAGAATTTCAAGCTGCGTAAACGACTCTACCTGATCAAGAGCCTGTGCAGGGGTAAGGCCTGCGGCAACAAAATTCTCATACCGCGTCGGGGTAACGCTAACGGTAGTCCACGTAGACCATAACGCTTTTATATGTTCAGCATGCCCCGGACGATACATACGCTCATCCACCCACTTTGCAAAAGTCGATGCTTTCATAGTGCCGTTCAGTTCTTCGTTGTTGTTTATAACAGTATATGCATTGAAAATGTTCATAATGCTGTTCCAGCTCAGCCCGGCATCCATCATCTCGCGGAACTTCTCAACACGGTTAGTATCCGTGGGATACAACCCGGCATAGAGCTCGAGTTTCTGCCTGTCGGTCATATCAAGATCGCGGATTGCATTGCGGCGGCGCAGCTCGATTTCCGAATTGCTTGTTTCCTCATCCTTCTCGTTGCCGATCCTGCGGTGTTCCTGGAACGCATCATAAGCTTTGTCCTTATCCACGCCGGCGGCTACAAGCGATTCATACACTGCAGTCTGTGCAGCAGACAAGCCCCTGCGGTCAGAAGCCCAGTGCGAGCGCGATTCGGGCAGCCCGCGGTTGCCGAACAGCCCCGCTCTTAGCGCATTCCACGGATCCGTATCAACAGGGTACTGCAGCCGCGCATCCTCGCCGTAGCCTATATACCTGCCACCGCGCGCGATGGTTTCCGAACCCTGCACGGTGTTGCGGAGCTGGCGGCCACCGGGAACGACTTCGCTGGCAAACCCTAACGCGGCATGACACACTTCCGGCCAGACTATATTATCATCGTCGTCACGAGTTCTGTTTCTGCTGAAACCTGCAAGCGCACCCCCGACGTTAGGCAGCGGCAGGTTGTTCCCGCCGACGCCGAACATCCCTGCAACATTGCGGGCGAACGGTACGCTGCTCAGCACATCGCCTTGAAGCGTGCTCGCGGACGCTCTTGAATTATATGAGTCATCCCAAGGCCGTTGTATGCCGT
>Ga0123353_10014380_pt1 | contig 11403 bp, 12 predicted proteins | sample TergutLab28metaG_3_FD_92763 | JGI IMG/M metagenome (GOLD analysis project Ga0123353, IMG submission 92763) | Labiotermes labralis P3 segment gut microbial communities from Petit-Saut dam, French Guiana - Lab288 P3 | ecosystem: Host-associated > Arthropoda: Insects > Digestive system > Gut ... | reverse complement strand
TATCCCAAGCTGTTTGAGGCCATCGGCGTGCCCTACCCCGATTTGCTGGATAAGCTTATTGAGTTTGCGCTGGAGGAAAACCAATGAACAAGCGTCCCATCGGCGTATTCGATTCCGGGCTGGGCGGCCTGAGCGCGGTGCGCCAGCTTATAAAATTGCTGCCAAATGAGGATATCATATATTTCGGCGATACCGGCAGGGTGCCTTACGGAACCCGAAGCTTTGAAACTATTGAAAAGTACGCGCGGCAGGATATCCGGTTTTTGCTGGAGCATGACGTGAAGATGATCATCGCCGCCTGCGGGACGGTCAGTTCGGTCGCGCCGGAAATTGCCGCAGACCTGCCGGTGCCTTATATCAGCGTGGTCAAGCCCGCCTGTTACGCGGCGGCGCGGGAGACAATCCGCGGCAAAATCGGGGTTATCGGCACCTCCGCCACCATAAGCAACGGCATGTACACCCGCGAATTGCTGGAGCTGAGCGGGGGTTTTGAGGTGTTTCCTCAGGCCTGCCCGATGTTCGTGCCGCTGGTTGAAGCCGGATGGATAGACCCCATGGATGAGATAACCCAGCTCATTGTCCGGCGGTACATTCGTCCGTTGCGAAGCCGGGGAATCGACACGCTGATACTCGGCTGCACACATTATCCCCTGCTTAGCGAAACCATCCAAAAGGCGATGGGCTCGGGCGTCGGGCTTATTGATTCCGGTTACGAGGCGGCAAACGCGGCGGTCAGGCTGCTGACCAGAGAAGACATGCTCAACGACCGTGTGCAAAAAGGCCAGTGCAGTTTTTTTGTCAGCGACAAAATCGAGGGCTTTTCGCAGATCGCGGGAATATTTTTAGGCCAGAGAATGGAATTCGACATCCAGCGCGTGGATATTGAGATGTATTGAAAACGGAGGACATCATTTTGCAAAAGGACATAATAATAGAAATAACCGGCACGCAAAATTCAGGTGGCGAGCCGGATCATGTGGCGTTTATGGCGCAGGGTCAGATGGATTATTCGGACGGACTGTGGTGCATCACCTATGACGAGAGTGATATATTTGAGCGCATGACCACCAAAACCCTGCTGACGGTTGACGGCAAAAAGTGCGTAACTCTGTCACGCTTCGGGGAGCGCAACACCCACCTTATCCTTGAAAAAGGCAAGCGGCATTTGTGCCATTACGACACCGACTGCGGCGGCATGATGGTCGGTATCAGCACCTCGGCGGTGCATTCCAGCCTGAACGGGCACGGCGGGGAACTGCGCATGAAATACACGGTCGACATCAACTCGGGATACGCCGGTTCAAACGAGATAAATATAAAAATCAAGGAGGCGGCGACGCCATGTCAAAACTGATAAGCACAGCCAAAGAGCAAATCAAAACCGCGCTCGAGTCCGCAATAAAAAACGCTCAGGCGGAAAACAAATTCCCCCAAGCGCAAATTCCGGAGTATACCATAGAAGTGCCCGCCGACAAGGCAAACGGGGATTTCGCGGCCAACATCGCCATGGTGTGTGCCCGCGCTTTCCGGTCTGCTCCCCGGATGATAGCGCAGGAAATCGTCAGCCGCGTTAGCTGCGAGGGGACTTATTTCGAGCGGGTCGCGGTGGCCGGGCCGGGGTTTATCAATTTTTATCTCAACCAAAGCTTTTACACCGACGTGCTGGTTGATATCGACCGGAAAAAAGGCAGCTACGGCCGGTCGGATTTCGGCCGGGGTCAGAAAATAATGGTGGAGTTTGTCTCGGCCAACCCCACGGGTCCCATGCACATCGGCAACGCCCGGGGCGGCGCGCTGGGCGACTGTCTGGCAAGCGTGCTGGACTATGCCGGGTATGACGTGACAAGAGAGTTCTACATCAACGACGCGGGTAACCAAATCGAAAAATTCGCCGTGTCGCTGGAAGCGCGTTACCTGCAAATCTACCTAGGTGAAAACGCCGTGCCCTTCCCGGAGGACGCCTATCACGGCGAGGATATCCGCAAGCTTGCGTATGATTTTGCCAAAATCAACGGCGCGGATTATGTCAAAGCGGAACAAAAAGACCGCCGCCGCGCGTTGGTCGACTTTGCCCTGCCGCTGAATATCAAGGGCTTGCAGACCGATCTCGCGCGGTATAACATCAATTTTGACGTGTGGTTCAACGAGAGCAGGCTGCACCGGAACGGCGAACTTGATCAGACAATCGACCTCATGTGCAAACGGGGTCTGACTTACGAAAAAGAGGGTGCGCTGTGGTATAAAGCCACCGAGTACGGCGGCGAAAAGGACGAGGTGCTCATACGCGCCAACGGTCTGCCGACCTATTTCGCGGTGGACATCGCCTATCATCGCAACAAGTTTATGATCAGGCAATTCGACCGGGTGATCAACGTCTGGGGCGCGGATCATCACGGGCATGTGGCGCGGCTGAAGGGCGCGATGGACGCGATCGGGCTGGACGGCGGCAGGCTGCGCATCGTGCTCATGCAGATGGTGCGGCTGATTAAAGACGGTCAGGCGGTCAAAATTTCCAAGCGCACCGGCAAGGCCATCACCCTCAACACGCTGCTGGACGAGGTTCCGGTGGACGCCGCCCGGTTCATTTTCAACTCGCGGGAAACCGGCACGCATCTTGAATTCGACCTCGATCTGGCGGTCGAGCAGACGGCCAAAAACCCGGTGTATTACGTGCAGTACGCCCACGCGCGGATTTGCAGCGTTATCGCCAATCTGGCGGCGGACGGGGTGAGCTGCGAGGGGTATTCGGCGGACGATTTGGCCTGTTTAACCTCGCCGGAGGAGCTTGACCTGATCCGTCAGCTGTCGCGGCTGGAGAGCGAGATAATCTCCGCCGCCGACGCGTGCGAGCCCGCCCGCATGACCCGTTACGCCATCGATACCGCCGCGTTGTTCCATAAGTTTTACAACGCCTGCCGGGTCAAGGGCGAGGAGCTTTCGGTCATGAAAGCCCGGCTGCTGGTGTGTCAGGCGACCGGAACGGTGCTTAAAAATGTGCTGGAGCTGATGAAAATCAGCGCACCGCAGAGCATGTAGGTGCCGATACCGGCATCGACCTACATCCTACCCGTTATCCATAATCCTGTTCAGTACGCCTTTTTCCAGCCGCGAAACCTGCGCCTGGCTGATACCTATCTCCTTCGCCACCTCCATCTGCGTCTTGCCGCCGTAAAACCGCATGGAGACTATCGCCCGTTCCCGCTCGTTCAGCTTTTTGAGCGACTCTTTGAACGCAATTTCATCCAGCCAGTTGTTGTCGTCGTTGGCGTCACCTATCTGATCCATCACATAAATCGTATCGCCGCCTTCGGAATACACCGGCTCGTAAAGCGACAGCGGTTCCACAATGCTCTCAAGTGCCATAACAACCTCCGGGCGGCTCAAGTCCAGCTCGCCTGCGATTTCCTCTATGGTCGGCTCGCGGTTGTGCTTGTTGGTCAGCTTCTCTTTGACCTGCATGGCTTTGTAGGCGATGTCGCGCATGGAACGGCTTACCCGGAGCGAATTGTTGTCTCGAAGGTAGCGGCGAATTTCACCGATTATCATCGGTACAGCGTAGGTAGAAAACCGCACGTTATGCGACGGGTCAAAGTTGTCGATAGATTTGATAAGTCCTATGCATCCCACCTGGAACAGATCGTCCGGAGTTTCTCCCCGCCCCGCAAAACGCTGAATCACGCTCAGTACCAGCCGCAGATTTCCGCTGATCAGCTCTTCCCGGGCTTTTTTGTCGCCCTGCCTGACGCGCTTTAAGAGGGCAATTTTTTCCGGTTCCTTCATCACTTTCAATTTCGCCGTATCTACCCCGCAAATCTCGACTTTATTATACATAGAAAAATCCCCCTTAATTTCTACCCGCTCATACGATTAGTATTGACGGGGAAAAGGGGGATTCATTCGCTCTATTTGCTTTTTATGGGATTAATCGGCTGTCAAATATTTACAAATTTATTACGGCATAATTACCGCTCCTGCGATATACGCCGCCGCCCGAAATCGCAGTAATCCACGTAGCCGAAAGGCTCAATTTCTTTATCATCAAAAATCTTTTGCGCCGCAAAATCGGTCAGACAATAACTTTTCCATGTTTTTTCCTGAAGGTCACTGTAATGATACCGTAGAGTTTTTTGGGCGTTTTCTCTGACCTCCCCGTCCGGAACCTCCAATAGACGGGCGGTATCCTTTGACGCCGCGGGGCCAAGATCTCTCAAAACCTCCATGTAAATCTCGCGGGTATATCCGCTTTCGAAATACTGGTCAACATTATATTTTGCTATCACACCGTTAATGTTGACAATGTTGATAAGCAGGGTCATAGCTATCACACAGCCGCAAACCCACGCCAGGCTCTTGAACTTTGGAATCCAGAGCTTTATGATCGCGCCGGTTATACACAGTGCCAACAAAATCATCAGCCATGTGGAAAATACGCGTTTGACGGTCAGGTCGTGTTTTCCTATGTACATCATCATGCGGTAAATTCCTGAAGCGAAAATAACATAGCTGCACAAAATCAGAATGGTTACGGAAATTGATACCGGCAGCGGGAGCCGCCCGTTTTCTTTTTTTCGGGCGATTATTATGACGGTGGTGATGAGAAGCGCGGATATCACAACCACCCAAACCAGCTGGAAAAAACCGCTGCGTGCATATTCGGCCACGAGGATTCCGCCCGGAAGCGAATCGCGCGGCGAAAAAAGATACGCAAACTGAACCGCGACAAAAGCCAATTGGATAATGTTGATTATGAATAAAAACGCCGCGATTGCCGTCCCGTCGGTCTTGCCGCCGAAATTGCTCTCGTTCAATTTGGGGGTTCTACGCCCGCGCAGGGTAATAAACCACGCGGCGACAAATATCGCGATCGCCGTCCCCAGGATTAAATCCCGCACTATCGACCATATATCTATGTCCTCAAAAATTCTCGAGAGTATTTCGCTGAACACGGCGTCGGCTCCGGAAAACAGCCAGATAAATATGATCATAAACGGAATTGCGCACACCACTCCGATCAACGCTTTTGATATGTGGTTGGAGGTTTTCTTGTCGTCCCGGGAAATGCGGATCGCCTTAAATGGCGCATCCAGAAAATTAAAAGGCTTGAGGATCGAAACAAACACATCCGGGATGATTCTCGGTGAAAAAATGTCAGCCAATGAACATCCGCTCATTTTCGTAAGCTGAAGCGGAATCAGCACAATCAACACAAGGGTGGTTATCATTTGCGTCATGCCCGAATCCGACACCAGAAAACCGAAAGACAGCAGGAAAATCGGAATCAAAAGCAGCAACGAAGACATCGAAAACGCGGACTTTTTGCCGCGAAAATACCACAGCGCAATCCCATAAAAAACGATATTGACAATCGGCACCGACAGACCAAGCCCGCCCTGAATGATAAAATTGCTGAACATCAAACCGAAAATCCAGGCCAATAATATCACCACGAAGCTGCGGGGAGTTTTTGCCTGCGCCAAAACATCGTCCGAATCGACCCGTTTATGCGGCAGTTGATATGCGGGGGCTGCATACTGCGGCGCGGGCGGCGTGTACTGTTGCGCCTGATAGCCCTGCGGTGGAATCCATCCGAACGGCGGCTTGCCCTGCGGCGGTTGCTGCCAGCCGGAAGGCGGCGTCTGAGGCGGCACCTTCCGGGGCGGGGTTTGCACCGGGGGTTGAGCGGGCGGCGCGCTCTGCGTCGCTTCCCTGGGTTGGTTGATTTCATTGTTTTCGGGGTTCATGGTTAGTCCTCCTTGTTTTCATAAATATAATCGATCCTGCCCAGATAATAAGGCAGCCTATTCCGTAGCACAGGATATCCAGCCAATCAAAAGTTCCGCCGAGTATGATGCATATCACGCGGTTGTTCTCCAGACCCAATAACCGTGTCAAATTAAGATACTGCGCGACTTCCACGCCTGCCGCAAAGATAAAAACATATAAGGGCAGTTTTTTGCAGCCCCGCGGGATAATGACGCGGACAAAGCTGTATACGACCATGACGGCCAGCACATCGCCCATATATGGCCGGACAAAGCTGTCATGCACAAATATGGCAATGCACGTTTCAATGATCATCAGCAAGATAAACGCGGCGAGATATAAAAGACGTTTGGTGTTCTTTTTCATGGCGAATTCCTCTTCAGTTTCAGCAGTACATGATAAATCAAGTTCAGCGGCAGCGTCCAGAACAGGTTGGTCTTTGAACGGCTGAGCCGTTTGAAAATGCTCCCCAGCCGATAAAACTCGCGGTTCACATGATTGAACCCGGCCAGCAGTTGTTCCGGCGACATGTTCTGCGGCTGAAAAACAACATCGGTTCGGCTGTTGTATTTCGACCAGTCCCGCGTCAGTATCCTGCCCTGCGATTCCAGCCGGTCAAAAAGCGGGGTGCCCGGATAGGGCGTCAGCATGTTAAAGGTGGCCTGCTGGATACCGTTGCCGCAAAGAAATTCCAGGGTTTGATCGAACACGTCGGTCGTATCGCAGTCAAACCCGAACACGATGCCCGCCTGAATCGAAATGCCGTGGGAGTGGATACGTTTGATGATTTCCTCGTAGCGGGCGACCTTGTTGAAGGATTTGTTCGCGCCGTCAAGCGACATCTGGCTGACGCTCTCAAAACCGATAAACAAATGACGGCAGCCGCTCTTGTATGCCAGCTCCAGAAACTCGTCGTCCTCTCCGGCCGTGATACTCGCCTGAGATGTCCACCACTTTTTGTAGGGCGTTATGGCGCGGAACATCTCCTTGGCGTATTCCATGTCCGCTGAGATGTTGTCGTCCCAAAAGACGACGACCCTGCCCCGAAACGACCCGAAATCCCTGGCAACCTGATCCACCGGGCGTTTGCGAAATTGGTTCTGATACATGCAGGCAATCGTGCAGAATTCGCAGGAGTTGGGGCATCCCCTTGTCGCGAACATGGTTCCGGCGGTGTGGTCGGTGCGGTGGAAATGCCGCTTTTCAAGCAGCGGGGCGTACGCCAAATCGACCGGGCGGTCATCCTCATAACGCTTTTTGATGCAGCCGTTTTCGAAATCCTGCAAAAACTGCGGCAGGGTGTTTTCGGCCTCGCCCACGAAAATGCTGTCGGCGTGGTTTTGCGCCTCGTCCGGAACCAGCGTCACATGCGGCCCGCCCATGATGACCGTGATGCCGCGTTGCCTGAATTTTTGCGCGATGTCATAGGCGTGATAGCAACAGGGCGTGTGAAACGTCAGCCCGACCAGATCGTATTCGCCCCGGTAATCCACCGCCTGCGTTTCCTCATCGATATGCGTCACCTGCCAGCCGGCCGGGAAAAGTGCCGCCAGATACGGCATTGTGCACTGCTGGAATTTAATGTACCGGGCGCGGCGGATTTTTTTGATCTCATCGCTGGAAACCGTGATCAGCAGAACGTTTCTATTTTTCACTTTTTGCTACGCCCCCCACATGATGTATTCATAAATCAAAAATAAAATAGCACAAAACAAAAGGCTGACAGACGCCAAAACGGAAATAACAACGCCCGCAACACACAAATTAACATTCAGGTTATTCTTTCGCGCAATGTGCCGGCCCATAAGCGATACCGCTACGCCAAACGGAGCAAGAAGCCCAGTAATTCCAAAAAGGATAGCCGCGCACCCGTAGTTGTCAACTTTACTTTGCTGATACAACAAATACGCTTCCTGCGGGTTTTCAGAATGTTCAATTTCGCACAAGCGTTTTTCCTGACGTTCGTAAACGATCGATACAATCCACAATGTATATAAAACCGTTACGGCAATAGCCGCAAGAACAGCGATCGCTCCGTACCACAAATGCTTTTCGCCGGAAATAAAGCCATCGCACACCAGAAACAAGTAATAAGACATTATAATATAAGTGCAAACTTTAAAAATCGCAACAGCGTCATCATTTCGTTTTAGAATAAGCGACGAAAGCTTAACGCGCCCATTAAACACCATTAGCGAATATATGGTGAAGCCGATGTGCACAAATAGATGAGCCACGGCAAACATGAAAATAAATCCTATAACAAGAATCAACGCGCCTGCGTTATTGGAGTTTTTGATTGGCATTGTCAAGAAGCTTTTACACATAAAATAGTAGGCAGGAATTGATATCAGGCAAATCATCACAGACAAAAGCAGAGTTTTTAGTTTTGCCCAGATCATTTGGAATCCTCCCCCGGCGCGTATTCCAATATATCCGATGGCTGGCATTTCAACGCTTCGCATATGGACTCCAGTGTCGAAAAGCGTATGGCTTTGGCCTTGTTGTTTTTGAGTATGGAAAGATTGGCCATGGTCATTCCCACGGTCTGCGCAAGTTGGGTCAGGCCTACCTTGCGCTTGGCCATCATTACATCGAGATTTACGATTATAGGCATTGTTGTGCTTCCTTTCGCGGGCGTTGATTACTCCGGCAATCAACATATCTTCTGCGGACGCACACAGTGCGCCCCTACATAAAATTCACATCTCCGACTGCCAAGGAAGTGCGTGACTAAGGCAAATCAATAACGACTTGTTCTATATAACCATTGCCATTGTTATACTCAACAATAACTCTTTCATCTTCCCATATCATATCATAATCATTGTTGGAGAATGGCCTGTATCCATCATCGGTTCCAATATGACAGTCAATATATTTAATAAAAAAAGAATTTTTCTCACTCTTTATATAGCAATTACTACATCCGCCCAAAAGCCACGAACACTCTTCTATAACAATACTTTTTTGATTGTCAGGAGACGAAAATGTAAAATACTTTTTATCAGATTCCCAGAATCCTCCGTTAAACAATTTGACAAATAATAATATAAATACGCACAGAACAAAAATGCTGATTTTGATCCATTTCTTTTTAAATATAATGAAAATCATCATGCAAAAGCTTGTTATCAATACTGATAAGGGTAACACCATGTTTTTGAAAAAAATCTTTCCGTTTAGAAATAAAAAAGTGTTATTATAGGATAGTATCTTTATCAAAAGCAAAAAAGAGAGCGTCAAGACAAATATCACACAAAGCGCAATGCAAACCGGCAGTTTGCGTTTATCAATTTGCACACAGTACACCTCATCATAATATAATTTCCGATTAGAAATTCCAGCTTCTAGCTTCTTGCCTCTGGCTTCTAGATGGTCAGCTCATTTTCTTCCTTGAAGATAATCGCCTGCTTGAACAGTTCGGCGCAAATCAGCACCACCAGCGTCACCATGCAAAACACCAAAAACATAAACACCACAAAAATCGAGAACAAGATCGGTACATAAACCGCGTAGCAAACCGCCATCAGCGCGCACATCAGAGCGATGATCCTCATGTTTCGCACGTTTTGCTTGACGAATGGTTTTCCGTTGTTGACGCTGTTCAGGAAAATTTTCGCGAAGATCAAAATAATCAGAGACAGCACCCCGGAGATGTACAGCAGTATCATCAGCTTGAGATGCCCTGCGTCGATTCCGGAATACATGTTCCTGTAGGAACGGAAGTACAAGTCCAGCAGCCACGGCAGCGTGACCATAACCAGCACGCCCATCACCATCAGCATACCGACCATCATTTCAAAAAATCCGCTGAGCCCGTTTTTTCCGAGAATTTTCATATTATTTATCATGCCTTTCATCTGTTTGTGTTGTGGATATTATAACTCATGCCAAATCGCTTGTCAATACTTTTTTACTGATATTCGATAAATTATTTTTGTTTGTCTTGAAAATCGTTTTTGCAAATCAGCTAATTAATAATTTCTTTACAAAATATTCCTTGACAATCGAAAGCGAACAGAATATACTGTTAACACAGTTAGCAATTTCAATCATGACTGGAGGGGATGAAAATGTCGTTCAAAGAAAGTGATGAAAATGCGGACTATGCGGACAGAGCATTTTTCGCTATTAGTGAAATCATGTCCGGCAACCGGAAAAATATGATGGATAACATGAGCCGCGCAAATAAGGGAGAGCTTTTTGTTTTGCATTTTTTGACCGCGCGCCACGGCCATGTGCTCCCTTCTGAATTGAGCGCGGCTCTGCAGTCAAGCACGGCGCGAATCTCCGCTTTGCTTGGCAATCTGGAGAAAAAGGGGCAGATCGAGCGCGAAATCGACAAAAGCAACCGCCGCAACATTCTAGTGACCATCACCGAAGCCGGACGCATACGCGCGCTGAACGAGATGAACGAAATGCGGCAGAGCGTTACGCGGGTGTTTTTGGAGATGGGCGAAACGGATACGGCGGAATTTATCCGGCTTACAAGGCAATTTTTCAAGCTTTCGCAAAAATACAGGCTTCACAATCACCAGGAAACATAGGAGGAATCAGCTTTCATGTTAAAAATTTTCAAGTATCTCAAATCCAAAGAGTGGATTATGGCGCTGGTCAGTTTGGTCTTTATCATCGCGCAGGTCTGGCTTGATCTGAAATCGCCGGATTATATGGCGGAAATCACAAGGTTGGTGCAGACGCCCGGCAGTGCTATGGGCGACATCTGGCTGGCCGGCGGCAAAATGCTTCTGTGCGTACTTGGCAGCATGGCCGCAGCCATTATCGTCGGATATTATGCCGCCATCATCGGCGCGAGGTTTTCGCGGCGTTTGCGCAGCTTGCTGTTCAACAAAGTGGAATCCTTCTCCATGGAAGAAATCAACCGGTTTTCCACCGACAGCCTGATCACCCGTTCGACCAACGATATTACGCATGTTCAGATGCTGATTACAATGTGTCTGCAGCTTGTCATCAAAGCACCGATTACGGCAGCCTGGGCAATCACAAAAATAGCCGGAAAGGGCTTTGAATGGACGGTGGCTACCGGCGTCGCCGTCAGTATTTTGATAGTGATGATCGGTTTTATGATGTTTTTCGTCATACCCCGGTTCAGGAAAATGCAGACGCAGATCGATGACATAAACCGGGTCACCCGCGAAAACCTGACGGGGCTTCGCGTGGTCAGGGCTTATAACGCCGAAGGATATCAGCAAGCGAAATTTGAACAGGCCAACCGCGTGCTTACCGGTACGCAGCTTTTCACAAGCCGGGCAATGGCGATCATGATGCCGGTAATGACCATGATAATGAGCGGCGTGTCGCTGTCGGTATACTGGATCGGCGCGTATCTTATCAACGCGGCCGGAGCGGCGGACAGACTGACGATTTTCTCCAACATGATGGTGTTCTCTATTTATGCCATGCAGGTGATCATGTCCTTCATGATGCTGATAATAATCTTTATCATGCTGCCCCGCGCCAGCGTTTCCGCCAAGCGCATTAACGAAGTGCTGGATACAAAGCCCACCATACTCGACGGCTGCCGGACGCAGGGTCTTCCCGGACTCAAAGGCGAAGTGACGTTCAAAAACGTCGGCTTCAAATACCCGGACGCGGCTGAAACCGTGCTGGAGGGCG
>Ga0123353_10014379_pt1 | contig 11403 bp, 5 predicted proteins | sample TergutLab28metaG_3_FD_92763 | JGI IMG/M metagenome (GOLD analysis project Ga0123353, IMG submission 92763) | Labiotermes labralis P3 segment gut microbial communities from Petit-Saut dam, French Guiana - Lab288 P3 | ecosystem: Host-associated > Arthropoda: Insects > Digestive system > Gut ... | reverse complement strand
GTATTATAGCCGAAAGGCAGGCCGTAAATATTTGATTTTTAACAACGTCGCCGCGCCTTTCTTCACCGCCCCGACGCGCACCTCGATTTCGTCGGCTCGGCGGGATGGCCGATCATCACGGAGATGGCGTTCAAGGCCGCAAGGCCGGACCGCCTCTGCTTCGGCTCCGACTACCCCTACGAGGTACACGAGGGGCGCGACTTCAAATACTACTTGGACACGCTCGACGAAATAGGGCTGACAACGAAACAAAAGGACGATTTCCTCGGAAACAACCTCGCCCGCCTGCTGAAACTATAGGGCCTGTCTTGCTATAATCGCTCCCGTAGCAGCCCGATGGCGTTTTTCACTTTTATGTGGTCGGCTGCTATCTTTTCGTCGCCTGCCATGAGTTTCTCTTGCACTTTCAAGCATCTTTCATAATACTCTATCGCCGTGCCCGCGTCGTCCTTCCCGTACGCGAACCCGAGATTTGAAAGCACCGTGGCTACCGACGGTAGATATTTTTCCCCGAAGCGCTCTGTCAAAAGCTCGTAGCGCGGCAGCGAGCGCAGCGTTTCAAATGCCCTGACGCCTATTACGGCGCGGACTACTTGAGTTGTTATACCCGCCCTCGATAGAGTAAATCAAACCGATGCTACTATCGGCGATGGCGCCGACGCCTTGAACGTAGTCAAACCCACCCGCAGGTGTTGACTTCAATTGAAGGTAGGGCTTTTCAACATCAGATAGTATAAGGCTTGCGTTGATCAACACAGATAATATATACCCGCAAGCGTGGGCGGGCAGATATCCAATGGACGGAGGACGAAAAACGATCTACAACGCAAAATCCTCTTGTATATTGGAGCTAATAATAAACAATTCAATTAGATATAATATATCTATATACTCACTATTGTTGCATAAAATAGAAGGGAAGTAGACTTTTTGATATAATAGACGAGTATTCAAATTACATATATTAATTAGTATATCGAATAAGAAAGGATAGAGAAATGAAAAAACAAATCATATGCAGCTTCTTAGTTATAGGGTTGTTTTTGTCTTCAGCAACCTGTGTTTTTGCAGACACTTCAAATAGTAATAGCCTGCCTCCGAATCAATCGAATACGATTACTATACCCATTGAAATAATACAGTCAACTTCAAATAATTCAGGGGAGCTGATGTTAAGAAATGCCACGATGACATACAACCCAATGCAACGCGGTTCTAGAACACTTGGAGCTGATGCTTGTGATCCAAGCTCTGGCGTCGTTGTATTCCATTTTGATTTTACGGCATCAACAATAATAGATAATGCAGGGCTTGAAAAATTTGTTCATCCACAATCTCCAAGCGCTACATTAACTAAAAAAAATGCCAATTACACAAATCATGCAGCATCTGGGTCAACGTCCTCCAATATCAGGTTCGACTTTAGTCTTTCTGCAAAAAAGAATGGCAATCCTCTTAATAGAACGGGATTCTTTTTCTTCAACGGTTCAACAATCGTTCTTGTAGGAATTTGACCAGCAAAATATTTAATGTGCTTTCGAATAAATGTATGGAGAAAATGAGTGTTGAGGAATATTGCAATAACGTATAAGGTGCTTGTTCTGGGAGGTTTAATATTAATGCTTTCTGTATCAGTTTTCGCAGGATGCTATTCATCATCTGAAAAATCTATTGATGATTCTGATGGTTTTGAACCGTACGACAGGATAGCAATATTTTCAGGTGACGGATCAACTAAGTGGTTATGCGACGAAGAATTCTTATCAGAATACGGCTTCGATGCTCCGTACAAAACGGATCACGTAACAATATATCTTTCATCACGTCCAAATAGCAACAATTATATAATGATGACGAACGAAGAATATGTCGAATGGAAAGATAGTGATGATGCCGCCAAATTGAGAGGAGATCAGTCCATTGCTTTATTATACGAATAAGGATAGTTTCTGACAAGCAACATGTTTTCTTGAGTTTCCGCAAAAAGCAGATTGGTATGCCATTGCAGAAGAGAAAAATGGGATTAATACGCCCACTGAGCATGGAAACAAGCATTTAATTTACTGGCGATGAGAAAGAAGTTACGAAGCATGTCAAGCCCGCCTGCTGAAACTATAAGGCCTGTCTTGCTATAATCGCTCCCGTAGTTGCCCGATGGCGTTTTTCACTTTTATATGGTCTGCGGCTATCTTTTCGTCGTTTTCGTCGTTTTCTTCATTTTCTATGAGCTTCTCTTGCACTTTCAGGCATCTTTCATAATACTCTATCGCCTTGTCCGCGTCGTCCTTCCCGTATGCGAACCCGAGGTTTGAAAGCACTGTGGCTACCGACGGCAAATATTTTTCCCCGAAGCGTTCTGTCAAAAGCTCGTAGCGCGGCAGCGCGCGCAGATAGCATTTTTTCTGCTCCTCGGTATTGCTTTGCTGATAATAGCACTGCCCCGCCATGACGTCGGAATGTGCCGCCCAAGCCAGCTCGGTTTCGCCTTTCTGCCTTTCATATACTTCCTGATAGTCGGCCGCAGCGTTTTTATATAACTCCGCCGCGCTGATGTACTCATTATTTCCATAGTCCGCCTTCGCGTCTTTAAACGCGGCCGAGGCCTTTTCTATCAATTCCGCCGTGCTGCGCTCTGGCGCGGCGTTTTGCGAAAGGGGCCTCGGGCGCCCTGCCGCGAGCGCGGCGTCCAAGCCTTCAAACACGCCGATCTCCAGAAAATGATTGGAGAGAAAAGCGATCCTGCCACAGTCCCTTGCGCAAATGAAAGCTTCGATTCTTCCGTCGTGCGTAAAGCGCGACAGGGTCAGGGCGCGCGCCACATCCAGTACATGGAGATTGTTTGAGTCATATACTAAAAGCAGGTCGTCAGAGATAAAAAGCATATTCGACGTCATTTCGGCTGCGGCAGGTATCGTATCCTCGTAGTTTCCGGTGCGGGCGTCAAACACCTCTATCCTGCTACTGTGGCAAATCGCAGCGACCTTCGTCCCGTCCAGGGACAGCGCGGCCGCCCCGACACTTAAGGAAAACCCCCCGAAATCATTCAGCAGCTCTCCTGTTTCTATATCCCAAGCTTTGATCGTCGGCTCACTTTCGTTATATGGGAGCTCGATCATCCTGCTGTTAGGATCCGTTGTATCGGCGCGATGTGAGTGCTTGTAATTCTTACCCGCCGTGATCAACTTGCCCTCGTCTTCCGGCAACATCAAGGCAGCCACATTCGTATTGCCGGTATGGATTTTTCTGATCAGGCTGCCTGTGACAACGTCGCGTATGAATACGGTCCCGGATTCGGAGCTGACGACCGTCCTGCCGTCAGGCAGAAGCGTCACGTGATTCATCGCGGGATCTGTACCGTACTCATTGATCGGATCCAGCACATGCTGCTCCCCTGTGACGAGATCATAAAACACCCAGCTATAATGCCTCTTGGGCTCGGGCACCATTCCTTCTCTGCCCAGCATGGATCCCTCCCGGTTTGAGACGATCCCGGTAAAAAACGAATCCAAAGGCATACTCAAGAAGGGCGCCCATTTTTGAGAACGTCTGTTAAACGAATAGACAGCCCTTTTCTTTGTCACGCCAAGTATGCTTTGCCGGTCGCCATGCCAGATGATATTCCTTATATAAATATCGCCTTCTTCGTTTCCTGCTTCACAAACGGCAGTGTCGAATACGCGCATCGCTTTATGCCTTTCCGATGAGAACCGTCCCATCTCATCGGCAAAGGTGATCAGCCTGGAGTCATCATACGAAAAAAGAAGCCTTTTCGCGACGCCGGTCTGGCCGGCTAAGCGCGCTTTTACGTCCCCGCCCGGCAGCGAGATAATGTTGATATGGGTAGTGTCCGGCTGAACGGCCAGCTCGCCATGGTTCGTAAAATCAAAATCAGGAATATATATGTCCTCCGAATGGCATTTAATTCTCTTTTCGGCGCGCAACACGGAATCATATACCAATACATATATTTCATCTACTGTTTTTTCCGTTGGCACGCGGCTGTCATACTCGCTATGACGATATGAATATGCCAAATACCGCCCGTCGGGCGAAACGATAAGCTTCAGGGTACCCCACCGTGAGCCTGTGAGCGGATACGTATCGATATGGGTCCCTGTTGAAACGTCTATCACCAATATGCTTGGCGTCACGCCATATGTCGTTACGAGCAGATAAAGCTTCTTTCCGCACGGGGAAAACGCGATGTTTCGCACGGTCGGGAGTATACTTGTTATTTCCCATGTATCGAAGGACAGCTTCAGCTTTCCTGTTTTTACGTCGAAAACGCTGATTTTTGTCGGCTCTTCGCTTTTCCTCGGCATTGAGTCGTCAGCCCATTCCAGAATGGCAAGAAGGCCGGCTTCCTTGCTGATAGTATAACGGGAATGTCTATTCGTCCTAACAACGGAAAGGCATTTCTTTGTTGTCAGGCTTACAAACCGGATTTCAGAAGGGTAGTTTTCTGCTTTCCCGAAGACGTCAGGTATAACCCCCAAGACGTCGTTGTATAAAACCATGTGTATGTCGTACGGGTTGAAGCTAACTGTCTCAGGCTCACCCGAGTCTAACCGTTCTGATTTTTTTGACTGTGTGTCAAACAGGAAAAGGCCACCCGACGCGTAAATAATGGAACTGCCATCATCGCTTACAATAAACTTGACCGGGTTTTCTATTGGATAGACGTCCTCTGTTTTCATGGTCTCAAGGTCGATAAGGTTGACGGACTGTCCCGTTGCCATTAGTACCTTTTTTTTATCACCGGTCAGGACAGGCTCGCAGATGCAACTGAGCACGCCTGCCAGAGAACTGCCCGCTTTCCCGAGGGACGTCCGCTCAAGGCGCAGCCAGGCTTTCCCCGCTTCCCTTTGTATGTCTTCCATATGAGCGAGCATCTGTTTTACTTCCGGCTCCGCGCGGTCGATCAGCCTCCCCCAAAGCTGGCTTGCAAGCTGTTCTTTGTCAGAGGCAAGGACATTTTCCGACAATTTCAAAGCGCTTTGAACCAGCTTTGTATTTTTGCCGTCCAAATGGTCGTAATCCGAAACCAGGGCGTCGACGTCAAATTCCCTCAGCCGCGTTTCGACAAAGCGATAGTCGAGAAGCAGATTTTCATAATCCAAAGACATGCCCGCCATCGCGTACTGCCATGCCTGCTCCATCAGTTTGTGCCGGTTTTCAAGCGACAGCGAGCCGAAATACCCGGCCAGCGACCTGTGCCATTCGCCTTCGCTTCGGGCATACGGGTGGGATCCTGTATACCTTCCCCTTGCGGCGATCTTGAAGCTCTCGTAGAAAAAGTCGACGCGCCCGTCGCGTTTGGCAATAAACGGCCGCAGTTGGCGCAGTATCAGGTATATCGCATCTATCGCGTCAGCCCGGCTTTCCGCAAGTTTTTCATAGACAAACAAGTCGGCCAGTTCGTCTACGCCCATGCCGTAACGGCTGTGCGCGATCCACCCGAATATGTGCGGCAGGGCGATATTCGGCGTCAGGCCGGTGTATGCCGGGTCGCTCTCCATGCGGGACAATATCGCGTTGAACGCCATGGCCGGCGTGTTGCCGAAGCGGGTGCGTATCACCTCGGCCAGATCGTTGTGAACCCCGAAAACACGCAGCTCGGACAATGCCGCTTTCAGAAACAGAGGGTTTTCCGCGCCGTCCGAGGTCACTAACGCTTGAATACGCGGTTCGTCCAATTCCTTGAAATACTGTTCGAGATAAGTCGATACCAATGCTTTTCGGTCAGCCACGCTGTCAAACGGTTTTACGCTATAGAACGCCATCCCGTTTTCGTTAGACTCCTCGCCGCGCTTGAAGCTGACGACCATTTTGACGCCCTCAGGCAATTCCGTCGGGATCCAGTTCAAATAACTCATGCCGGATTCAAGCTGATTGAGCGCGTCGATGACCAATATCGTTTTGCCGTTTCCGCCGGCTTCCGCCAGCAAGCCCGGAAGCTGGTTCATCATATCGTTCGTGTCGGCAGGCGCCGCGCTAATTAATTTGCCGGCTTCCTTAAGCTCGTTAAGCAACGAGCGGATCAAGCGCTCAACGCTGACGGAATCGTCGCTGCCGCCGATGAAGCGATAGTGCAGACTTTCGCTGTCTTTGGCCGTAAAGGTGTCGATGAAGTGCGCAAGCAGGCTGGTTTTGCCCATGCCGGCAAAGGCGGTCACCGCAAGCGGGCGCCTTTCGTCATTTCTCACATACTCGCCGAGCCCGTCCATATCCCCGGCTCGTTCAATGAACCCCTCACTGGCAATGCGCAAAAACTGGGCCTGCTGATCCAGTTCTTTTTGCAGCGGCGTCAATGCCTCGATGACCATATGATCGGGGAAACGTTTTGCGATGGCGCCCTTTAGCTGGCCGATGACTGCTTCGGCGAGCGGGGCGCCGCCTTCGCTGAAACCGCCGAGCCTTCCGCTTGTGAGCCGCTCGTTGTAGGCCTTTGCTTTGTCAAGTTCGGCGCCGGTTATCTCGCCGCTGTCATCTGCCGCGACGCCCGCGGCCGCCCAGCGGTTTTTCCAGCCGACAAATAAGGCTTTCCAGACGTCGCTGCCCGCCGGCGCGGTGGTCGGCACACAGAGCGGAAGCGCAATCTCCGGCGTGCTTTCGCTTTGTTGCCATTCTGTCGCATAGTATTTTACGGGCCGCCCGGTCTTCGGTATCTCTTCGCCCTTCCAGCGGGCAAGCTTCAGGTCCGCCGTGGCCGGGTCGCGTTCGGCCTCGTTTGTATAGACAGCCCGCAAGTCGGGATGGGGGATCCCGTCTAAATAACCGGGGTCGCGCAGATAGAAGAAAGCATGCTCGACAGCCTGCCCGCTCCGTCCGTCGTCCTTTGTGCCTCGCAGGACGCCGCCATGAAGCGGGTCGATAAGCGCATGGAGTATTTCCATCTCGGTCACCGAGGCTTCCCCTACATAACCCTTCTCCTCCAGTTTGGGGAAAAGCTCATAGGTGTCCTCACCGATGTCGCCTACGCCCGGGACCCACCCGCGCCGCTGGCCCAAAAAACACAGGAAGAATGGCCGGCACTCGTCGATATTGCGCAGGCAGGCGCGCACAGTATTCTTCGCCTCGGAATCGGCGGCGGTCACGCCCCAGCGCAAGTCGATGTCGATCAGGCGGAGCTTTCGCTCTTCGCACCATTCGGACAAAGCGGGGAAGACGCTTTTGACAAGGTAGTCCCGCTCCGCGTGCATGTCATTAAATGTGCTGCTTATGAATATATGTACGTTTTCCCACTGCATAAATAACCGTCTATAAAGTTTGCATCATAAGGGCGCCGGCGGACGTCATTACGACGATGAAGATCCAAAAGGCTATGCTCGAAAACCCGTTGGCGTATGTCCTCGGATAGTAGGGCGCGCCCGTGCGCACGCGCGCCTTCAGGATGTCGCGCCATTTGATCAAGAAGATGACGGAGAGTATCGTGCAGGCGATCATGGCGAGGCCGCCGACGGTCGCGAAGCCCTCGTTGCCGGTTTCCGAGAACAGCATTGACAGGCCGTTGACGATGATGTGCAGGGCGATGGTGGTTCTCATCGACCACCTTGTGGCGGCGTAACCGAGCAAAAGGCCCATGACGAAACCGAACGGGATCTGCAGTATTATCGCGTGGTAAAAGCCGAACAGCAGCGAAGAAAAGAGGATCGCGAAATTGTCGCCGTATCGGCGAAGCGCGCCCAGGACGGCGCCCCGGAAAATAAGTTCCTCGAAGATGGGCCCTATGAGGACGACGTAGATGATCCCGGAAGGCGTCGAAAAGCCTTCCATGGCTTCCCCGTAATTCTCAAGGAGCGAAAGCCCTTCCGGCAGGAGCTCGTCGATCATTGAAACCAAAAGGCCGAAGACAAGCTGGATGGCCTGTGTCGCGAGGACGAGGACGATGAATATTTTCGGCGTCAGCGGCTCGGCCATGGGCAAGGCGAGGTCCGTAATGAAACGGCGCTTGCGGATTATAAAAAAGACGCAGCTTCCGGCGGCTATCCCTATGATGGACATGAGCCCGACCGACTCCCCGATGGAGCCCGTGATTTCGTCCGTGACGCCCTGCAGCTCGGACCCCGACGCCAGCGCGGCCGGGTCGGACAGCATCGAGATGATGGACGAGTTTGCCAATATGCCGGAGACCGTGAATATAAACACGACAGTAAGGTTTACGGCGTAAAAGAAGAAAACAAGCAATGCGCAGTTTCGCACGTCGCGTCGCACGTCGCGATTGAAAAGTTTCCAATCGTAGATTATCATTTGGGGGCCGGTTTCCATAACGTCAGTGTAGCATATTATGATATACTTTTCCGTATAAAGACATGACGCGATGAGGAGAGAAGAATTCAAGCCATGAAAAGAGAAGACTTAACGCTTTTGACCGACTTTTACGAGATCACGATGGCGGGCGGCTATTTCGAAACAGGCCGCGCGGACGAGATCGCGTACTTTGACCTGTTCTTCAGGCGCGTGCCCGACAGCGGCGGCTTTGCCATCATGGCCGGCCTTGAGCAGGTCATAGAGTATATTACGAACCTGAATTTCACCGAGGAGGACATCGCCTATCTGAGGGACAAAGGCGTTTTTTCGGAGGATTTTCTTTCATATTTAAAGAGCTTCAAATTTACGTGCGACGTTTGGGCTATCCCAGAGGGGACGCCTATCTTCCCCGCGGAGCCTCTGGTGACCGTAAGGGGGCCCCTGCTTCAGGCCCAGTTCATCGAGACCATGCTGCTCCTGCTCGTAAACCATCAGTGCCTTATCGCGACGAAGGCGAACCGTATTGTGCGGGCGGCGCAGGGCCGGCCCGTGATGGAGTTCGGCACGCGGCGGGCGCACGGGGCGGCGGCGGCCATACTCGGCGCGCGCGCGGCCTATATCGGCGGCTGCGTCGGCACGGCGTGCACGGTGGCGGGGCGCGACCTCGGCATCGCGGCGCTCGGCACCATGGCGCACAGCTGGGTGCAGGTGTTCCCGACGGAGTACGAGGCCTTCAAGGCGTACGCCGAGCTCTATCCGAATAATTGCACTCTCCTCGTCGATACTTACAGCGTGCTGAAATCGGGCATACCGAACGCCATCCGCGTGTTCAAGGAAACAAAGCCCGCTAAGATGGGCATCCGCATCGACTCCGGTGACATCGCGTACCTGACGAAGAAGGCGCGAAAGATGCTCGACGCCGAGGGGCTTCAGGAATGCAAGATAGTCGTGTCGAACTCGCTCGACGAATGGCTCATACGCGACATACTGAACCAGGGCGCGTTCATGGACAGCCTCGGCGTAGGCGAGCGGCTTATCACCGCCGCGTCCGACCCCTTCTTCGGCGGCGTCTACAAGCTGTCCGGCGTCGAAGAGGACGGAGTCATCGTGCCAAAGATGAAGCTCAGCGAAAACGTCGAAAAAATCACAAACCCCGGATTTAAAAAGGTCTACCGGCTAAGCGACAAAGACGACGGCCACATGGTCGCGGACGTCATCACGCTCGCGAGCGAGGAGCCCCCCGCAGGCGACGATTATATGATCTTCGACCCCTCGTACACATGGAAGCGCAAGAAGCTGAAGAACTTCGTGGCCAAGGAGCTCCAGCAGCAGATTTTCAAAGAGGGCCGCCTCGTCTACGAATGCCCGGACATCGAGACGATCCGCGAATACTGCCTCAGCCAGATAGGGACGCTGTGGAACGAGACGCTGCGCTTCGAAAACCCGCAGCCCTACTATATCGATTTGTCGCAGGAACTTTGGGAACTCAGGGCCGGCCTCATCGAAAAGTACAAGGAAGCCGAACAGGGCTGACCCGCGCCTGTAATATAAAAACCCAATAAAAGTAAATAAAGAGTCATTTTCGCGTAACGGCTTTGTACGCGCCCTTTGATAAAATTTCAGTATCAATCGAGGCTCTATGAGTAACTGGGGGTATGGTATAAAGAGGCGTTAAAAATGATTAAACGTACAATAAAAAGGCTCTCATCGCTCGCGCGGAGGAAACTGCGTTTTGCAGGCGTTAATATCCCCATTGTCATAATAATGATAGCGGGCTTGTCGATCCTGCCGATCGGCATGGCTTTTGGCGAGGGAGAGTCGGAGCCTGCGGGCCGCAATCTCCTCGATCCGGAAAACCCCCTGATCGAGGTCTACTACGCCGGCTTCCATCCCGGGACCCCTACGGACGAAGAGCCGCCGATCCCGAACCTTCAATACACGGACAGCACGCCGATCAAGAACGGGAACTATTGGCTGTCGTTCAATTGGCGTATGCTCGACCTTGAGGGGGAGGTAGGGTACGGCGACTACTTTGACGTCGTGCTTGACCTCGGGCTGGACAGCATAGCGGCCGAGGTCTCGGCACAGCTCGGCACGTTCGCGCCAGTCATCTACACTCCGTACGGCACGACGGCAGGAACCATAAGCTGGATTAACGAAGGGTACTACCAAAACGACAAACGCATCGTTATAAGAATAGAACTCAACGCGCAGGATTTCGCTGGCCTTTCGGGCGACGGGACGGAAGACGGGCGCGTCGCCGGCACGGGCGTCTGGGGATTCCAGTACAAGGCGGGCCAGGACGCCGGAGGGGACAAGATCGTATATTGGGAGATAAGCAACGGGGACAATCCGATAGGGACGACGCCGGTCGGCCCCGAGCCTCCGACGGGGCCGGACGTCCCGCCGGGCGGCAACCCGAATTTCAACCCCTACGACGACCACGAGACAGGATACAACAAAGTCGGGGGGAGGATGACGCCTGATTCCACGCCGGTAGGCGAAACGATATTCTACTGGACCGTGCAAATCAACGGCCACAAACACGCGACCCTGGAAGAGTGGGCGGCCTGCCCGAACAACCACGACAACAACCCGTACAACGACGACCCGCCGCCTCCGAACCAGGAGACGTTTACGATCGTCGACACGGGCACGAATATATCTCCCACATGGCTCAGGAATATTACCGAGGTGAACGGCAAGCCCGTCATACATCCCGGGACGGCCCTGACGGTCAACCGGAACGGCGGCCTGTACGGGCAGCAGCTTTCCGAGACGACAGGCTCGGCCTACATGAAGCTCTATTACGTGAACAGCGAATACATCTGGCAGGATCGAATAGACTATGAGGGCTCGCTGTACAAGACGCCCGCAAACGACCCGAACCAGAGCCACGCGCCTTCGACAGGGCATCCCGTCGGCAGCTACGACCCGTACTATACGACGTGGTATCTGAAAGCGGGCGAAAGAAACGCCGTGATGTACGCGCCGAACTATCTCGACGCGGGCGGGGCGCACGCCGGCTACCTGACGCCGGTCCCGGCTCAGGACATACGGGCGATCCGCATGACGCAAAACGGTTTTGAGATCGACATGGTCACGAATGCCATACTCGGAAAGACGCTTGCCATAGCATATATGGCGATGCCG
>Ga0123353_10014378_pt1 | contig 11403 bp, 9 predicted proteins | sample TergutLab28metaG_3_FD_92763 | JGI IMG/M metagenome (GOLD analysis project Ga0123353, IMG submission 92763) | Labiotermes labralis P3 segment gut microbial communities from Petit-Saut dam, French Guiana - Lab288 P3 | ecosystem: Host-associated > Arthropoda: Insects > Digestive system > Gut ... | reverse complement strand
GTTGCGACGGACGCTGCCGCTGCTGGAAGAACCTGAACAGCAGGCCCTGTTGGCGGATCTGGCCGCAGGGGGCGGCGACGTTTTCGTCTATGGCCGGGGCGCGGAACTCGAACTTTTTGCCTGGCCTTTGCCGGATGTTTTGCGCGGGGGGCGCGAAGAACGAGTCTTTACGGATGTTCTTGAAGCCGCAAGCCTGGTCGGGACGGCACGGATATTTGCCGCTCTCGCCGCCGTGGAGAGCGTGGCCGGAAGCCGTCCGCAACGCCGGGAGGCGCAGCGCCTGCGGCGTCTGCTTGAAAAACTTGACGCGGAAGAGGCGCGTTTACGCGATCTGGCGGATAAACAGCGCGAGGGGCTTGCGCTTCAGGCGCAACTATGGCGCTATCCGTCCGATTTCAGAATCGGAGAACTGACTCTTGACAGCCCGGAGGGTACTCTTCGTATCCGACCGGATCCCCGGCATTCTCTGCGCGAACATATGGAGCGCCTTTTCCACAGCGCCGGCCGCGGCCGCCGGGGACTTGCCCTGCTGGAACAACGTCGCGCGGAACTGCGCGCGCGGCTTGCGCAGGCCGAGGCCGCGCTGCAACTGAAACAGAGACAGGAGAATGGCGTGCGGGCGGAGGGCATCGTTTCCCCGGCTTCTGATCATGATGGGAATCCGGTCGGTCTGCAAGAGGCGCGCAAGTATTCCGGCCTGCCCGCAAATGTCCAGGCTTTTGTGAGCAGCGACGGCATCGTGATGCTGCGCGGCCGAGATGCCAAAGGAAATTGGGCTCTGCTGCGTCTGGCCCATCCTTATGATGTATGGATGCATGTCGAAGGGGGACCGGGCGCGCACGTGCTCATTCGGCGCGGACCGGGCGAAGATATCCCCCGGCGCAGCCTGCATGAGGCCGCAAATCTGGCGCTGGTAAAAAGCTGGCAGCGCGGCAACGCCGGGGGGAGCGTCATTTGCGCGCAAGCGCGGCACGTGCGGCCCGTCAAGGGCGGCAAGCCGGGGGCCGTGCGGGTGGACAAGATGGGATGCGCTCTGGAATTGCAGCTTGATCCCGACATAGAACTGCGCGTTACGCGCTTATAACGATGTCCCAACGCCAAAGCGGTCCAAGCGCGTTTTGTCGTCTTTACGACAAAAAAAGCATCCGCTCTGAATTGTGATTCCCCTTGACGCAACGTTCATCCTAGGATACCACTTGCGAAATACTGCACCATCAGGGATTTTTTCCTTCTCTGCCGCGGGAAGGGTTCTTGTGTGCGGGTCTGGTGTCCGGGGTTTTTTATCTGTCTGCTCTCCAATGGAAGGGTTGCCGCAATGAGGAACGGGAAAACACTACTGCATGGGGCTGGAGTGTTGGTAGCGGTTGCTGTGGTGATGTTTGGCGCGATGGGCATTTCCTGGGCGGCCGATACCGGCAAGCCCGGGATGGTGCGGGCGGTCGATATTATTTTTATCGACGCCATTGCTCAATTCCGCGCGCTGGAAACCACCAAGGCCGTTTTCCAGCATGATCTGCACACCAAGGCCCTGGCCCGCCAAGGCAAGGATTGTTCGGCCTGTCATCTGATGACCAAGAATAAAAAAGGCAAAGAAGTCATGTCGACCAAGTTCATGCGCCTTGAGGACAAGGACGCCGACAGTCTGAAATTGCTGTACCACGGCAAGTGTATTTCCTGTCACACAGCTGTGGGCAAGGATGCCAAGGCCGGCAAAAGCGGTCCCAGGGAAGGAGAATGCAAGGGCTGCCACGAGGCGAGCTCCCGTTATGTCTCCACCCGGCAAGCTTTTGCCTATGGGGCGACCATGCATAACAAGCATGTGCAGTCTCCGCTGATCAAAGCGAAAGACGGAGGCAAGACCAACTGCGTGGCTTGCCATCATAGCGCCGCGTCCGGCAAGGAAGATTCCTGCCGCGTCTGCCATTCCTCCGGTCATGGCATCCGTCCCTGGTACAGCGAAGTCGGGCACACTGCCTGCATCGCTTGCCATATGAAGGCTGCAAAGCAGGTCAAAACCGCGCCTGTGAACTGCGCGGGCTGCCATGCTCCCGAAGCCCGGGCAGCCCAGACCGCGTCCAAGGATGTTCCCCGTCTGATGCGCGGGCAGCCTGACGTAACGGTGATGTTCCCCGTGTCCAACAAGGGTGTGACCTCCGCCGCCGCCATGAAGCCCGTGGTGTTTGATCACAAACACCATGAAGGCAAGATTCCCGGCTGCCGGGTTTGCCATCATGCGCATATCGGCAGTTGCGGCGCCTGCCATACCGTTGAAGGCGCGCAAGGCGCGTACAACGTGAACCTTGCGCGGGCCATGCACACGGAAAAGAATGCGACGCGATCCTGCGTGGGCTGCCACGCGGCACGTGTGAAGGCTCCTGAATGCGCGGGTTGCCACGGTTTTGTGAAGCCCGCCCGCGGAGCGGACTTCTGTGCCGCCTGCCATACGGGTGTGTCCGGCCTGGATGAGAAAGCCTTCAATGCGGGCGTTGCGGGCCAACTGCCTCTGGCCGCAAAGAAGCGGCTCGGCGAAGCCGCCAAGATGGTCAAGCAGTACGCCGGCGGCCCGAATCTGGATCAAGTGCCTGATGTAGTCACGATCGGCGGATTGAAAAACGAGTACGCAGCAACGGAATTCAACCACAAGAGTCACTTGGACACCTATATCATGGGCATGTTGGAAGGCAACAAGCTTGCTTCCGCGTTCCACGCCAACCCGGCGACGCTCTGTTCCGGTTGCCACCATAACAGCCCGCCGTCCATGAATCCGCCCAAGTGCGCGAGCTGCCACGGCAAGACCATCGATCTGAAGTTCCCCGACCGTCCCACGCTTAAAGCCGCCTATCACCTCCAATGCATGGGCTGCCACGACCGGATGAAGGTGGAACCTGTAGCGAAGACCGACTGTACCGGTTGCCACGAGCAACCCAAGAAGAAATAGGCAGGGGGAGCATATGAACCGCAGAAAATTCCTTACTCTGATGGGAAGTGCGGGCCTTGCCACCACGGCGCTCGGCACGCTTCCTGAGGCCGAAGCCGCGAGCGGAGGCAAGTTTTCCACCTATCCGGACAGTTTCTCCGTGCTGCACGACACCACGCGCTGCATCGGCTGCCGCAGGTGCGAAATGGGCTGCCAGAAGGTCAACAACCTGCCCTTGCCCAAACGGCCTCTTGACGATCTCACAGTACTGGACAAAAAGCGCCGCACGTCGGCGGACGTCTGGACCGTGGTGAACAAATACAAGGTGGGCGGCAAGGACGCCTTTTGCAAGACGCAGTGCAACCATTGCCTGGATCCCGCCTGCGCCGCGGCCTGCTTCGTCAAGGCGTTCCAGAAGGATCCCTCCGGCGCTGTGACCTATGACCAGGATCTGTGCGTGGGCTGCCGTTATTGCATGATAGCCTGCCCTTTCAATATTCCGGGTTTTATGTACTACGAAGCTTGGCATCCTTATGTGCGCAAATGTACCCTGTGCCTGCCGCGCCTCAAGGAAGGCAAGCTGCCTGGTTGCGTGCAGTCCTGTCCCATGGATGCCCTGACTTTTGGTAAACGCGCTGATTTGCTCAAAGTGGCCAAAAAACGCATCGAAGCGCGTCCGGATGTCTACAAGAACCATGTATACGGCGAGTTTGAAGCCGGAGGCACCAACTGGCTCTATATTTCCGGCGCGCCCTTTTCACAGGTCGGCCTTGATGAGAGCATCATCAACCGTCCTTACGCGGAACTTACTGCCGGCGCTCTTGGCGCGGTGCCCATGGTCATCGGCGTTTGGCCGGTGCTTCTTGGCGGCGCGTACATGATTTCCAAACGCCGCGAGGCTGTGGCCAAGGAAGAAATCCATGAGGCCGAAGAGAACGCGCAGGCTAAGGCTGAGGAAGCGGCCGGCAAGAAAATGGCTGATGTCGAAGCCGCGCACCAGAAGAAGCTCGCCAAGGTCGAAACCGACGCCGCCAAGAAGGTGGCGGCGGCCGAAGCTGCTGTCGCCGCCGCGGTTGCCGCGGCGTCCGGGCAGGACGCTGAAGGCGCCGAGAAGCGCGAAGAGGAGGATGCCTAAATGCACCAGCATGAACCAGTACAATTCAGATGGGTTACTCCTGGTAATATTATCACTGCCATCATTCTTGCGGCGGGGCTTGTCATCACTGTCATCCGGTTCACGCAGGGCATCGGCTCCGTCACCAACCTGGACGACAACTTCCCCTGGGGCATGTGGATATCCTTTGACCTGTTGTGCGGCGTGGCTCTCGCCGCAGGCGGCTATGTCACGTCCTCGGCGTGCTACCTTTTCGGTCTGAAGCGCTTCCATTCCGCCGTGCGGCCTGCCATCCTCACGGCCTTCCTCGGCTACACCTTTGTGGTTGTGGCGCTGCTGTACGACCTCGGCCATCCGTATCGCCTGCCCTATCCCCTCTTCTGGTCGCCGGGCACCACCTCGGTGCTCTATGAAGTGGGTTTGTGCGTGGCCTGTTACTTGACCGTGCTGTTCGTGGAATTCTCTCCGGCGGCCATGGAATGGCTCAATGACCAACCCATTCCCGTCCTGAACAAATACCTGAAAAAAATTCCCTGGAAGGCCATTCGCAAGGTTATCGTGCACTGGACGCTGCCGCTGACCATCCTTGGCGTCTGCCTTTCCACCATGCACCAGTCCTCGCTGGGCGCACTCTTCCTCATCGCTCCCGGCAAGGTGCATCCTCTTTGGTATTCATCCTTCATCCCGGTGTTCTTCTTCGTGTCCTCCATAGTGGCCGGGCTCTCCATGGTCATTTTCGAAGGCATGTTCGCGCATGCCGGCCTGCACCACAAGATGGATGCGACGCATCTGCGGGAAGCCGATGATGTCGTGCTGGCCTTCGGCAAGGCTGCGTCTTGGATTCTGCTCGGTCTCTTCATGATTCGCGTGATGGACATAGCCATGGACAACGAGTGGGCTTACCTGTCCACCGGCTACGGAATGGTGTTTCTGGCGGAAATGCTGGGCGGCATAGCCCTGCCCGCGTTCATTTATGCCTTCGGGGCGCGCACGAAGAGTGTGAAGGCTATGCGGGTCGGTTCCGTCTTTGCGGTGCTCGGCATCGTGTTCAATCGTTTCAATGTGTGCATTGTCGCCTTCCACTGGCAGTTGCCTTCGGCGGAACGATATTTCCCCGCCGTCACGGAGATAGGCATTTCCATCTTTGTGGTGACGCTGATTGTGACCGTATACCGTTTCATCACATGGAATATGCCCATTCTTTATGAACACAGGGATTATAAGGAAGCCCATTAGCGGAGGAAGAGAGCATGGATTTTCCCAACTACTACTCGATCATGCTGTTCACAAAGAACCAGGCCTATATTCTTATGGGCATCACTCTGGTGCTTTTTGCGTGCTGGTTTCACGTCATTAACGGGCGTGACGGCAGCAAAAAAGATTGACCGCATCCGGCGGCAGGAACCATTCCTGTCGCCGACATTGCGGGAGCTTGAGCCGGCCTGAGTTTTTTGTGATGCGTTTACCCCCAGTCATATCATGACCCGTCCCCAGCCGCGCCTTGGCCGTATCGGCTATTTGAATGTCCTGCCTGTGTACCATCCCCTTGAGGCGGGCATCATTGCCCACGACTTTGAAATTGTCTCCGGACCGCCGGCCTTGCTCAACGCCATGATGGAACGGGGGGAGTTGCACGTGTCTTCGGGTTCCTGCATTGAATACGCCCGCAGGCCGGAACGCTACCTGCTTGTCCCTGACATGGCCATAGGTTCGAACGGCCCGGTGATGAGCGTGCTGTTGCTCTCGCGCATTCCCATTGAAGAGCTCGACGGCAAAAGTATCTGCATCAGCGGGGAGAGCCATACTTCCGTCGCCCTGCTCAGGCTGCTCCTGGCGCGGCAGGGCGTGAAGGCCCGGTTTGAGAACGATCTGGTCAGCGTAAGAATTCGTGGTCCCGAGCCGCCCGTGGCCTTTCTGGCTATCGGCGATGAGGCCTTGCGCCTGCGCGGGCATGCTGAGTATCCGCATCGCCTGGATTTGGGTGAAGCTTGGCGCGTCTGGACCGGCCTGCCCTTTGTGTTCGGTTTGTGGTTTGTGAGCCGTGAGGCCGTGGGACAGGGGATATTCACATGCGATCCCGCTGCCTTGCTCCAGGCGGGGCGCGATTGGGGTCTGGCCAACATGGGAGCGATTCTGGATCTGACCGGCTACGGCTGCCCCTTGACGCGCGAGGAATTGATTCAATATTATACTGGGTTAGTGTACCATATGGGTGTGAGAGAGCTTGAGGGACTGAGGTTCTTCTACGCGCGGCTACATGAGGCCGGGATGCTGGACGCTATACCCGCGCTGGAATTTTTTGCGTAAGCTATGAAAGCCCGCATGACAGCCCTGTGGGCGCTGCTGTGTTTTGTGTTCCCGGCGTATGCCGTGGGGGGAACAATCAGCGAATATAGCGCGGACAGAGTATTTTTTAAGGGCGGCGCCGTGCTGCTCACCGCCAAAGTTTACGTTTCCGGTCGCAATATGCGTTGCGATATCCCGGCCCACATGGGCAGGGCGGCCATGTCGACTATCGTGCGCGGCGATGCGCAAAAAGTTTTCCTTATCTTGCACAGCAAAAAAACCTATGCGGAAACCACAGGCGACAAGGACGTCATTCCCGGCGGCCTGCCCGTCATGCTTGGCGCAAAAATGGAAAAGTCCGACCTGGTGCGCTTGGGCGTCGAGCAGATACAAGGCTATACCGCCACCAAGTATCGTTTTTTGGCCAAGTACAGCGGGAAACGAAAAGGCCGGCCCAGGGCGCACCTGGAGTGGGTGGCCCCGGAATTTGATCTGCCCTTGCGTTCCATGCTGGAAGGCGAACCCGCCAGCCAGGAGCTGCGCGATATCGCGGCAGGGCCTGTTCCGGCGCATATCTTCGAGCTTCCGGCAGGCTACGTGAAAGTCAAGGATGTGCTGACGCTGATGAAGGCGTCTCAAATGTTTTAGGTATATTGCGGTTCGTCTTCATTGACGATTTGAAAGGCTTTCATGGACTTCACCGTTCCGGCCAATCCGTTGTACTTGGGCACTCCGGCCACAGTGCAGGTGAGCAGATCCTCCACATCCGTATCCAACACAATGACGTCGCCCACTTGCAGGCGCAGAAGCTGGTTGCCCGTGATCTGGGCGTCGCCGAAGTGGATTTTGAGTTCCACCGAGGTTTCCAGCAGACGTTCTTTCAATCGGGCCACCCAAGCGTGGTCTATTTCGAGGCGTTCCGTCTGGAAACTGGCGTGCAGCTTGGAGCGGATAGGCTCAATGGTGGCGTAGGGCAGGCAGATGATCATGGTGCCGATGGACGTATCGAGTTCCACCTCAAAGGTGATGACCACCACCACATCGCTGGGCGGCACAATGGCCGCGAACTGCGGGTTGATCTCCGAGCGCACCAGTTCCAGTTTCACGTCATGTACGGGCCGCCAGGAATCTTCCATATTGTCTAGGGCGATTTTGATCACGCGGTCCACAACAGCCTGTTCAATACGCGTGAATTCGCGTCCTTCGATTTTTGGCTGGCTGCCGGCGCCGCCGAAAATATTTTCCACCAGGGAAAACACAAGACGCGCGTCAACCACGATAATGGCGTTGCCGCGCAGGGGTTCCATCTTGAAAATATTGATGCTGGTGGGCACGGGCAGGGAACGGATGAAATCCCCGAATTTTGTCATGTCGATGGAGATGGGGTTGAGTTCCACGCGCTTGCGCACGGCGTTGGACAAGGCATTGGTGCATAGTCTGGCGAAGCGGTCATTGACGATCTCCAGAACGGGCATGCGGCCGCGGATAATACGGTCCTGATTCGCCAGATCGAAGGGCACTATCCCCGCGTCGTCCTCGGGAATGTCTGTTTCCGTCTCTATGGAACCGCCGGAAAGTCCTCTGAGGAGGGCATCCACCTCATCCTGCGCCAGAATTTTGTTCATTGTCTTCCTTCCCCGTTTTTTCCCGCAGCAAGCATAGCCGTCTTGGTTCCCCCCGGTCAAGAGGGGCGCGATGAGCGGTGCTGTGCTGAGCCGTTTCCATCGTACTGTTTTAATGCAAAATCGGGGCCACACGATGTATGCAGGCTGCTCCCGACTTGACAATGCATGCCGTTCAAGGCACTAGCCCGGAATAGACATGCGGCGCATGGCGCGCTGCACGCTGTCAAAGACGGGTAGCGGCCATGAGCATACGCGTACATACTTCCGAAGATCGCATTTTGGAATTGCCCTGCTCGGAAGGCGACACCTTGGCCCGGGCGATTTGGCTTTTTCCGGGGATTCGCCCGCCGGCGCTCTGCTCAGGGCTGGGATGCTGCGGCCGCTGCCGTGTGCGCTTTCTTTCGCCGCCGCCGCTGCCCTTGGATGTGGAAAAAACGGTGCTCTCCTCCGAAGAGCTTGCCGGAAACATCCGGCTGGCCTGTCGCCACCCCGCCGTGACCGGGACAGAAGTGCGAATTTTTCCCACAGCCGCGCCTTCACGCACCATGCTGCGTCCGGATGCGGGCGAAGCCTTGCTGTTGGCGGTGGATTTGGGCACGACTTCTTTGCAGTGGCGCGCGGTAACATGTACAGGCGTTTTGGCCGCGGAAGGCCGGGAATATAACCCGCAAATGGGAGCGGGCAGCGAAGTCATGTCCCGTCTTGCCGCAGCGGCTACGTCTCAGGGCAGGGCCCGGCTGGCCGGTCTTGTGCGTGCCGCATTGGACGAGATTATTCGCACCTTGCCCGGAATGGCCGTGGAATGTTGCATAGCCGCCAATCCCGCCATGACGGCCATTTTCCTTGAGCAGGAAGTGGCAGGACTGTCCCGCGCGCCGTATCGCCTCGGTTATGCCGGGGGCAGCAACGAACGCGTTGCCGGCTTGCCGCCGCTTTGGATTCCGCCGCAACTCGCGCCCTTTGTAGGAGGCGACATTAGCGCGGGCGTGGCCTTTGTGCTTGCGCGCCTGCGCCCGGAGTATCCGTTTCTTTTTGCGGATTTGGGCACCAACGGCGAGTTCGCGCTTGCGCTGGAACCGGACAAGACCCTGGTGGCGAGCGTGCCACTTGGGCCCGCGCTGGAAGGCATCGGCCTGCGCCACGGCAATGTGGCGGAAGACGGCGCTGCCCACGCGTTCAGCCTCGGCCCGTCCGGGCTGCAAGCCTCTGTGATCGGGGGGGGCGAACCGCGCAGCGTCTGTGCAACGGGTTACCTGTCGCTTATCCGCCTTGTGTTGCAGCACGGACTGCTCAGCGTTGAAGGCGTATTCCGGCGTGAAGCCCGTACGCCTTTGGCCGGGCGTCTGACGGGGCGCGTACGGGAGACGGTCGCCGGCCTCCGCTTTGCCCTGACAGAGGAGATAGATATTGACGCGCATGATGTGGAAGCCATTTTGGCTGTCAAAGCAGCCTTTTCCCTGACGCTCGAGCGCTTGCTCGCCCGTGCGGGCATCAGCAGCGCGCGCTTGCGTCGGATTTTTGTCGCGGGGGCGCTTGGCGAGCATGTCAACCCGGACGATCTGGAGGCACTGGGTTTTTTCCCATCCGGCCTGGGGGCGCGTCTCAGCCCGCTGGGCAACAGTTCCTTGGCAGGGGCCGAACTTTTTCTGCTGGAACCTGCATGGCGGGAAACGATCATGCATTGGACGCGGAGCTGTTCGGTGCTGGATTTGACGGCGGAAGGGGATTTTCAAACCGGGTACCTGCAACACATGCGCTTTGCGTGGTGAGTATTGCACAACATGAAGACGGCAAACCGGGATTTTTTTCCACCCCTGGCTGCGGACGCGCGGCGTGCGTTGGAGGATCTTCCCGCCGCACTGGATGCGGTGTTGCCGCTCAAAGCGGCCCATCGGCGCGATCTGCCTGCCGCGGTTCAGGAGCTCTCGGCGCGTTTGACCCGGGAACGCGGCGGAAACGAGCGGCCCTACTGGAGCAGTCCACGCCTGGCTTCGGCCTATCTGCGGCATTTTCTCCCCTGGAATTTGATGCGTTTGATCCGACTCACAGCGGCGCTGGAATTGCCTTGTCCTCCTGCTGACGCGGTGGAACGGACGTTGTTGTTGGATATCGGTTCCGGTCCGTTGACCCTGCCGTTGGCCTTATGGCTGGCAAAGCCGCAATGGCGGGCATTGCCGCTGGATGTGGCGTGCCTGGACACTTCGCCCAGAGCTTTGGAATTGGGACGCGCGATCTTTGCGCATCTGGCCGGAGAAAGGACAAGCTGGCGGATCGTGCCCCTGCGCGCGGGCATGCATGTGCCGGTGCGGGAGCTTCGCGGGCGGCCCTGGCTGATCAGCGCCGCCAATGTGCTGAATGAGCTGAAGGCGGAGCGCGCTCCGCTGGGGGCGCGTCTGGCCGTATTCGTGGAGCAGGCGGCGAAACTCCTGCATCCTCGGGGCGCGCTGTTGTGCGTGGAACCCGGCACACGCCTGGGAGGCAAGCTTGTGCAGAGTCTGCGGGAGGAGGCGCTGACCTTGGGGCTGACCCCTGTGCAGCCCTGTCCGCATGCGCAGTCCTGTCCGCTGCAGGGCGCGCGGACTTGGTGCCATTTCAGTCTGGGCGTTCAGGGGACACCGGAGTGGCTGGCGCAACTTGCGCAGGAAGCGCATCTGCCCAAGAAGGATTTGCATCTTTCCTTTGCGCTTTTGCACAGGCAGGCTGCGCAACGGCACGATGCGCCTTGCGGCGGCGGAGCGGCACACCTGGCAGCGCGGGTGATTTCCGCGCCCTTCAGGGTGCCGGGAACACAGAATTTGGCGCGCTATGCCTGTAGCGCGCGGGGACTTTTGCTGCTGACGGGGGCGGCGGATGCGTCTTCCGGAGCACTTGTCGAAGTGCAATGGCCCGTGCGGCCCCGCAGGGACGATCGCTCCGGGGCCTGGATTGTCTAGAACCTTATTTTTTTTGCACATGTTGGAACCACAAAAAAATTGAGGAGCACGGCTGCCAACAGAGAACATCCGCTGGAAAAAAGAAAAGCGCAGCCGGGGGATATGTTCTGGTATAACAGCCCGAATATCATTGAAGCCGGCAGAAGCAATATCCCCGCAATAAGATTGAACCAGCCGAAAGCAGTCCCACGTTGATCTTCTGGTACAAGATCCGCGACAAAGGCCTTCTCTACTCCCTCCGTAGCGCCCATGAAAAAGCCGTAACAAGCGAACAGGAAAAAAAGCGCTGCAACATTGTCACCAATCCCGGCCATACCAAGATAAAATATGCCATACAAAAGATATCCACCCAATAACACTGGGATACGGCCCAGCTTGTCCGACAGTGCGGACAAAGGAACGGAAAAAAGCATGGCGATTGTCGATACCGCAGCCCACAGCAAGGGTATCAGTTCGGTTGGAACGCCAAGTTCTCCTGCTCGCAGCAACAGAAACATGTTGGAGGAATTGCCGAGTGTGAAAATGGCG
>Ga0123353_10014377_pt1 | contig 11404 bp, 14 predicted proteins | sample TergutLab28metaG_3_FD_92763 | JGI IMG/M metagenome (GOLD analysis project Ga0123353, IMG submission 92763) | Labiotermes labralis P3 segment gut microbial communities from Petit-Saut dam, French Guiana - Lab288 P3 | ecosystem: Host-associated > Arthropoda: Insects > Digestive system > Gut ... | reverse complement strand
TCGTGGCACTCTTCGATGAAATCCGCAGAGCACATCAGCACGATGGGGTGGAAGGCGTAGAGATTATATTTCTTCGCGAAGGAAACGGGGCAGTCGATGATTTCCTCGCAGAAATCGCTGTTCATGGCGTAAAGGAAGGCTATGTGGGTGGCGGGGTCTTCGGCCAGGCAAGCTTGCAGCATGGTCATATCAAAGCTCGAAACCAGCAGTTTATCAAACACGCCCATCTCTTTGGCGAGACGAACAACGGCGGCGGCGGCCTCTTTGGAGCCGTTGGGTTCTTCCTTGATTTCAACATTGATCACTTTTAAACTGCCGCACAGCGCGTAAAATTCAGCAAGCGTAGGGATTTTTGCCCCCGCGAACTCCGGCGCGAACCAGCTGCCGAAATCGAGCGCGCGCAGTTCGTCGAAGGTCATTTCACAGACGAGGCCTGTGCCGTTGGACGTGCGGTCAACAGTGTCGTCATGCACGACGACGAGTACGCCGTCTTTTGTGATGTGAACATCGTTTTCGAAGCCGTCGACATTGTAAGTAAGGGCTTTTTCAAAGGCGGGCAGGGTATTTTCGGGCGCTTCGAGGTTCGCGCCGCGGTGCGAGATCACTAGGGACATGACATAGCCTCCCAAAATATAATTATTTTTGATGAATATTGTAGCACATGTGCGGGGAATTTGCAAGAGTTTGGGTAAAATTGCTTGACTTTTTATAGTGGAAATGCGGCCAGTGCATATCAACCTGCCGCCCTTCTTTTTCGCATGGCTGCAAGCTCCAGTTCACGCGCTGCGGCGATTTCTTCCGGCGAACAGCCGAAGCGCTTGCAGAATTCCTGAGCGAAAATATCAGCCAGAATAGCTTGCTTTTCTTGATTAAGAGTATCATATGTCTCGATAAAAGCTGTCAGGCGGCCAGCGTCGCTTGCAGGAAAGCCGGACGGGCATTCTTCGAAATCTACGCTGCGAATGATTTTGCCGTCGTAGAGAAAGTTGCGTCCGTTGACATCGCCGCGCGCGAGGCCGGGCATGGCGGCGTAAAAGGCGGCCAACCAAGCGCATAGGGCGTGTGCAAGCGCTTCGGGCTCGTAATCGCCGCGTTCGATGAGATCCGGCAGGGCTTCGCCGGGCAGGTGCTCTAACACGAGCAAATTGCCGCGGCAGTTGAGAACTTGCGGCACAGGCACATGATGACTGTGTAAGTGTTTTAAAATCGTAGCTTCTTGCTTTGCGGCTTGTGCAGAGCAAACACGTTTGTGCACAAGGCCATCCTGCAAATGCACTTCGTTGCGTTTTGAAATGAATTTCACTTGAACTGCACCTCGATTGTTGCGCCTTCACGGTAGCCTTCCAGCTCTTTGGCAACCCCCAGCACGGCGTTGCGCAGGATTTTTTGCACGAATGGCACCATGCGGATGTCCTGGCCATTGATGGTCAGGTTGATATCCACGCCGGGGTCAGGGTCGTTGGGGTCATAGCATTCAAGATAGCCGGGCACATTGGCTTCCAAGAAATCGCATAGAGCGCCAGGATTTTCCATGGCGTTATAGATAGGCAAGTCATGCTCTTTCAACTGTGTGCTGATACGGCCCGAAACGCATATCGCTTGCTCGTTGCGCTTATCAAGCGTACAGATAATCGCAGGTACAGGCAGGTCTTCCACGCCTTCGAGCGCCACCCAGCCGTAGCCTTTATAATGCCGCAAAATATCCTGCATAGGGAGCTGCGCAGGAAAAAGCAAATCGGTTTCGCAATGCCCTCGTGCCGTGACGAGCTCTGCCCCGGCTATGCGATGCCTGTGTGTATTGCTGTTTGGCGTGTCGATGGCGAACGCTTCATAGTGAATTTCTTTCACGCTGCCTACGCGATGCCCCCGATTGCGCAGCTCTGCGATTAAAGCTTCAATAGTGGTCGTTTTGCCGGAACCACTGGTGCCGATAACAGTAAAAACTTTCATGTGTATACCTTCCATATGATATAACTTGCAATGAACATGACCATCCAAAATAATATTCCTGCGAACGCGAGCCAATCCCGTTTTTTCATGCGGAGCGGTGCATAGGCGCTGCGTGTTTCCTGCGCCCCGAAACCGCGCAGCTCCATGGCCATGGCAAGGCGGCGGGCGCTGTGGATTCCTGCCGCAACCGTGGGCATCAGCAGCCACGTGTATACGCGCAGCCGGGCGCGTAGTTGGAGACGGCGCAATTCCACGCCGCGCAGCTGGATAGCGGCCAGGGAATCGCGGTAGCTTTGGCTGAATTGCGGCACAAAACGCAGGCCGATGCTCAGCATGTAGGCCAGTTGGTAAGGCAGGCGCAGCTGCAGCATGGCCTGCACCAGCGCATGGCCGGGGTAGCGGGCCAGCAATGTTCCGCCGAGCATGAGAATGGCCAGGCGCTGGAGCACCGTCGCGCCGACCAACAGGCCGTGAACTATATCGGCGCTGAAGAAGGCCTGCAGCAGCGTGACGGACACAATCATAACCCACAGGCTGCGCAGGCGGCGCAGCACTTGCCCCGCAGGGGCTTTTGATATAATGGCCGCGGACAAAGCCGAGAGCAAAACCGGCAGCATGGGTAGCGGCTCGCGCAAAACAACAGAAAACACGGACAGCGCAAATACATATAAGAAAATCACGCGGGGGTCAACCTGCTTTTTAGGCATGCAGCACCCCGTTTTCCATGCGTAGCTCACGCGTGCAATTAGCCCTGGCAAAATTCATGTCATGGCTGATGAGCAGGATGGACACGCCCGCGCCCAGGCATTCCTGCATCGCATCGGCCAATATTGCGCGGCGGCGGGCGTCGAGGCCAGTGGTGGGTTCATCCAGGACAAGCGCGCCTGGCTTATTGAGCAGCAGCCCGCAGATAGCCAAACGCTGCTGTTCCCCCCGGCTGAGCGTAAGCGTGCCGCGTGCGGCAAGGTGTTGTAGGTCGAAACGGCGGAGCAGCTCCACTGCGCGGGATTTAGCCCGCGCCGGGGGAATGCCGCACAGCTCCTGCGTGAATGTGAGGTCTTCTAGTGCTGTGGGCGCAAAAATTTGCCGCGCGGGTTCCTGAAACAGATATCCGATGTGCTGCCCGCGCTGGCCGAGACTCCATTTGGCAGTATTCTCGCTATCGAATAAAACAGAGCCGCCGCTGGGTTTCAGCAGGCCGCAGAGCAGCTTGCCGAAGGTGGTTTTTCCGCTGCCGTTGGGGCCGGTGAGGGCCGCAAGCTCGCCGGGCTGCATGGTAAAATTAACTTTGCTTAAACAAAAGCTGGAATTGGGATATTGAAAGCAAAGATCACGCGTTTCAATGGTCAAAGAAATACCTCCCGGTCCGCGAGCGAGCAGCGTGCGTCGTCGTGATCGACAAAAAGCATGGCCTGCCCGGCGGCTTTGAGCTGCCGCAGCACGCCAAGCATGCGGTTTTGCGCCTGCTCGTCTAACTGGCTGAGTGCTTCGTCCAGCAGCAGCAAGCGCGGCCGCAGGGCAAGCACGGAAGCCAAAGCGAGCAGTTGCTTTTGGCCTCCGCTGAGCACCGAGGGAGATTCATCGCGGCGTTCCCATAATCCAACAGCTTCAAGGCACTCGCGTACGCGCAAACGCATTTCATCGCGCGGGATGCAGAGATTCTCAAGGCCAAAGGCGGCTTCCAGCTCCACTGTGCCGCAAAAAAGCTGCACTTCGGGGTTCTGAAAAACCATGCCCACCAACTGCGTGCGTTCGGCGCGGGTGTATTCAACAGGCGGGCGGCCAAAGAGCAGGAGCTCTCCGGCAATTTGCGCGGGAATACTGCCGGGGATAAGCCCGCAGGCGCAGTGCAGCAGGCTGCTTTTACCCGCGCCGGACTCTCCCCGCAGGGCGACAACTTCGCCCGCCGCGAGCTGGAGACTCAACGGCGGGAAAACAGGCTGCGCCGCGCCGGGGTAAGTTAGAAGGATATCATTCATTTGTAATGGATTCATCGCAATGTCACATCCGTCAAATAACTGCACCAGTGCTGGCTGAATTGGTCGTTTGGTAAAATCATGCGGAAAGGCCCGCGTTCATCACATAGGACGATATAAGCGTCATTTAGTGCACGGCTGATGGTCAGGGCGGACTGGTAGCCATCGGCGGCGGCGAAAATGGCGTTTTGCAGGTTGGCGGAATCGATCTCATGCAACTCCAAAATTGCCGCGAACGGCACGCCGCTGAACATGCGTGTTTCCGCGGGCCTGCCGCTGCGCTTATAGTTTGCCTCGATTGCGCGGGGATAGAGGTTTTCGATGTCATTTATAGTTACGCGATGCTCATCTTCGCCGATGATAATCAGGAAGACTTCGTCTGTGCGCAACTGCTGCCGCTGCGCGATATCAGGCATGTTGAGGAAAATCAATGCAACCAGCGCGATAGCCAGGGCCACCAGCGCCGCTATGACCGCTATAGTGCTTTTTTTCATGTCAACTAAAATCTCCTTGGATGATATTCCAGCGTATCAGCTGTTTCGTGATCCCCCAGGCCGCCGCGCCGCCCAGGCCGCCGCTGAAGGCGGCGATGCACAGGCTTAGCAGCAGGGGAATCAGCGGCATGGCGAAAAATGCAAAATTGACAGATGCGGTGCCTGCGATGTTGGCGAGCATCCCCGCAAAAAAGCAGGCTGGCAGGTTTGACTTCTTCCGGGCGAATATCAGGAACGCGAAATCAACAGCCAGGCCCGGCAGGGTGTAGGTGAGCAAACTCAGCGCGCCGTGGGAGCCCGCAACGCCCAGGGCAAGCACCAGCAGGCTTTGGCACAGTCCGCACAGCGCCCCCGCGCCCCGTGCCCCGGTGAGGGAGGCCGCCAGCACCAGGAAGAGCATGTAAATCCCACCGGCCGCAGCGCCCCCCGGGAGGAAAGGCCCGGTGACCAATGCAGCGAGAGGCACAACGACAGGTTTTACCGCAATCCCCAGCGCCGCGACCACGGCGATGAGGATCAAGTGAAAAAGCGTAAATTTTGAAAGAAAGCGTTTGAGCATGAGAAGTTTCCATTGCAATTTATGATTTGGTATGATAATATATTATCATGGATATGATCAGGAAATGCATCAAGTTAATGGTTCTACTTGGGCTGGCGGCGCTGTTTTTGCTGTGCCGCGTGTTCCCGCTGCGAAAAAAGAAAATCGTACTGCTGCGGCGTTTTCCGGAATGGGGCTCGCTGGGTGCGCTGGGCGACGCCATCGAAGCGGACAAGTGCTTGCAAGGCTACCGTGTACTGCGTGTCGAAGACTGGCGGCGGCTGTCTACGATCTACCATCTGGCTACGGCGGGCATTATTTTCATCAATGATGGTTTTACGCCGCTGCGTTATTTTGCGCTTTCGAAAAAAATAAAGCTGGTGCAAATATGGCATGCTGACGGCGCGCTCAAGCGCTGGGGCGCTTCCGTAAACCCGGAGGGCTTCCCAGAAATGCGGCGCTGCACGGCGGCTGTTTGCTGCGGCGAAGCCGTGCGCCCCGGCTGGTCTGAAGCCCTTGGCTTGCCGATGGACCGCATTCTCGCTTTGGGTTCACCGCGCATGGACGCGCTTGCCCGGCCCTGCGATGCGCAAGCCTTGCGCCGGGCCTTTAACATGAAATACCCACAGTGCGAAGGCAAACGGCTGATTCTCTACGCGCCGAGCTTTAGGGGCGGAGACACTTCGAGCGTGGACATGCTTTCGCATTTCGATTTTGCGAAATTCAGGCAGCGTTTCGGTGATGAACTCGCTTTACTGGTGCGGTTGCACCCAAAAATGCACGGGCAATATAACTTGCCGGACTGGGTGATCGACCTCACCGGTGAGCCGGGTCATGCTGATTTATTGCGTGTAAGCGAACGATTTATCACGGACTACTCTTCCCTGATGCTGGACGCCGCGGCCCTTGGCCTGCCAGTGATTCTATATACCTACGACTACGACGATTACATGGCCAATGACCAGGGTTTTTACACAGGCTTGCGCGAACTGCCGCCGGGGCCGATTGTCACGGATTTCGATGCGCTGCTGGATTTGCTCGCCAAGCCGGACGGCAGCGCTCAGCTGCGTGAGAACTTTGCAGCATTTCACTTGGGCAAAATGGACGGCAAAAGCTGCGAGAGAATTGTCAATACATTCATACTGGGGGAAAATAAATGAGCCGTGTTGCAATCGCTAAAGCTACGTCTAAATCCGTTGCCGTTGCTCTATCCGGCGGGGTGGATAGCTCTGTGGCAGCAACGCTGCTGCTTGAGCAAGGGCACGATTGCGCCGGGCTGCATTTGAACCTTTGCGGCAACGAAGAAAACGCAGATGCCCGTAATGTTTCATTGAAGTTAGGTATGCCCTACCATGCGCTTGATTATCGCGAATTGTTCGAGCAAAGCGTCGTACGCGATTTTGTCGAAAGTTACCTGCGCGGCGAAACACCGAACCCATGCATCGGCTGCAACCGCAACGTAAAATTCAAGCTTATGCTGGAAAGCGCCCGCGCGCTGGATTATGATTGCATCGCAACGGGGCATTATGCCCGCCGGGAGTTCCATGAAGAAAGCGGCCGCTGGCTGCTGAAAAAAGCCGTTGATATAGGCAGAGATCAAAGTTATATGCTGTGCATGCTTACACAGGAGCAAATTGCGCATTGCTTTTTTCCATTGGGTGAATTGCACAAACCGCAGGTGCGGCAAATCGCGCTGGAAAGCGGGCTTGTTAACGCCAAACGGCGCGACAGTCAGGATATCTGTTTTATCCCGGAGGGCGATTACGGCGATTTCATCGAGCGCTGGACAGGCGAAGCGCTAATACCGGGTGATTTTCTTGATTTAGATGGCAAAGTATTGGGGCGGCACAGGGGTACGCCGCGTTATACCTTGGGCCAGCGCAAGGGCTTGGGCCTTGCGCTGCCGCGCCCAGGCTATGTCTGCGCGATTGACTCTGCACAAAATACAGTGACAGTTGGGAATGAAAGCCTGCTGTTCAGCAACACACTTGCGGCGCGTGAGCTCAACTGGATTGCCTTTGAACGGCTCGACCGGCCTTTGCGCTGCAAAGCGAAAGTGCGTTACCGGCAAAATGAGCAATGGGCTGTTGCTGAGCAAACAGGCGAAAAGACTTTGCGGGTGACTTTCGACGAACCGCAGCGGGCGATCACCCCGGGGCAGGCGGTTGTGCTGTACGACGGGGACTATGTGCTGGGCGGCGCGGTCATCCAGCCAAATATTTCGCCATGAGCAGGCAGGGGTTGGCTTCGTCCCAATATAGCGGGAAAATTTCCAGCGGCACAAAACCCATCGCCTGGTAAAACGCGCGGGTTTTGGCATAGCTTTTGCTCGGTGCGGTACCCGCGAGGGTTTTCACGGTGAGAAAACGCGTGCCATTGGCCCGGCAATTCTCTTCGCATGCGGCGAGCAGGGCGCGGCCTATGCCTTTATGATGATACTTTGGCTTTACGCCCATAACACAGATTTCGCGGGTGAATTCGCTGTGTTGTTTCAGCGCGGCGAAGCCGATGGCTTCTTCGCCTGAAAAAGCTGCGAAAACCGGCAGCGTGCGGCACTGCTGCCCGTAGCCAACAATAGCCGTTTCGTTGCCGAACCACTGCGGCAGGCTGCGAAGAATATCCAGGCAGGCAGCCTGGGCTTGGCCGGGGCAGTCGATTTGGCGGATGTTTGGCATATGGCCTCCTATGCTGAATTGGCAGTTGTTCGTTTTATTTTTTAAGGTTTTGCTCTAATTCATCCCGGATTTCCCGCAGCAGGCTGCATTGCTTTTGCAGTATATTGCTGTCGGCGGAAGCGCTGAGCAGGAACTCCAGGTTTTCCAGCAGCGCCTTGGGGCAATACGCCATACGCGCAAGGGTTTCCCCCAGTTTTTTGTCTCCCTGGAAATAGGCCCGGTTGATCGCAAATATCACTTGCGCCATATCAAGGACCGTGTGCAGCACAATCGGAGCGGTAAACAGGATATCGCCCCGCGCAATTGCGCTGTTGTAATGAAAATTATCCAGCCAGGTATTTGCCCTGCCCCAAAAGTGCTTTATGATCGCCTTGCGCAGCTGTTCGGGGTAGCGCCCTGCTTTCGTTTGAAATGCCGCCAAAATGCCATCCGGGTCCCACAGCGGCTTGACAAACGCCAACTCGCTTAAATAAATGAACGTGTAATATCCATTGGATGTCCAGGCCTGCGGGATCACTTCAAACTTTCCAGCCAGGCATTCTTCCACGCGCTGGGATAGCCGGGCAAGCGTATGCACAGTGGTTTCGATGGGAATCCCTTTGTATCGGAAGTCAATCGAACCGCCATAGGGCGCTTCGTCAAAGTCTTTTGACATATATATGGATGAAACGCTGTCGGCAACTTTGCGGATTGCGTTCAATCGTTTCAGGAAGGGTGCCGGTTGTCCTAAAATCATGTAAAAATCCAGGTCGGATTCGCCGTCCGCGCAGCCCTTCGCGTGTGCGCCAGCCAAGGCAATGCAGCAGGGGCCGTCCGCGATGCGCTTGAGTACTTCTGTTATTTCGCTGATCATTTGCGCAGTTTCTGCTTCGCCGTAATGCACAGCCAGCCCTCCTCTTCCCGCATTTCGCCAATGCGAAAGCCTTCCGCTTGCATTGCTTCGAGCACTTCTTCCGCGCGGGCATCAATGATTCCGCTGCTGATCCAAACGCCGCCTTCTTCCAAAAAATTGCGTATATCAGGTGCAAGGGAGATGATCGTGTCGGCGACAATGTTCGAGATGATGACATTATACTTGCCGGTTATGCCTTGTGCCAAATCGCCTTGAATAAATTGCGCCTGGGGTTCGCTCATCCCGTTGCGGGCGGCGTTCTCGCGGGCATTTTGCACGGCCATGGCGTCGATGTCCACGCCAAGGGCAGTGCCCGCACCAAGCAAAATCGCCGCGACGGAGAGTATCCCGGAGCCGCAGCCGATATCCAGCACACCACAGCCAGGTTTAACAAAGCGTTCGAGGGCTTCCATGCACAATCTTGTGGTCGCGTGGCTGCCCGAACCGAAAGCCAGGCCGGGCTCCAGCAGCAGCACGGCGCGCGTTCCGGGGTCAGCCGGGTTTTCCCATACAGGCTGGATCAGCAGCCGCTCGCCCACGGGCAGGGGATGGAAGTGAGCCTTCCAGCTGTTCTCCCAATCTTCGCTGCAGCAGGGTTTCATCTCGATTTTATGCGCAATGCCAGCTGCATTGTAACGCTCCGCGAGCCATGCGGCGGCCTCTGCCGGATTCTCCTGCGGCGCGAGATAGATGTGTACCAGGCCTTTTGACCGATCTTTTTGCAGCAGCGCTTCGTCTATCAAATCGATGCGGGCGATTTCTTTTGCGCCCTGCTCCAGGTCTGTATAGTCTTCAATATAAATGCCATAGGGCACGGCCATGTGAGCGATATCGCCCGCCGCTTCAATTTGCGCGGCAGGGACAGTGATAATGAGTTCGGTATAATCGGCCATGGGTCCCTCCCTAATTCGTCGGCAGTGTTTCATATCCATCGAAATTGCCCTTGTACGAGCATATCCACGCCGGGTAATAACCCGCACGGCGCGCAACGCGCTGCGAAGCGATGTTGGAAATAGAACAGCAATAGTAGGGGACATAGCCCCGATTGAGGATTTCGATGGTCAGCCCGCTGACAAGATAGGCCGCCAGGCCGTGGCCGCGATATGCGGGCAGTACGTCCATGCCCACCTGCCACATATTCGCACAGTCGCCGCTGGAGCCCGCCATGCCCGCGATCTGGCCATCCGCTTTTGCTGTGATTGCCAAAATGTCCGGGCGGGGGTCATTGCTGTCGTATTGCATGGCGCTTTCGAATCCTCTGTGTGAATATAACGCCGGTATGTCTTCCTGTTCCACCAGCTCGTATGCAAAACCCGCAGGTGGAGCCATAGGCCTAACAGAGCTAATATCTGGCAGGTAGCAAAGCGCGTGGCCATATACAAAGGGCATGGAAAATGCTTCGTCGCGGCTTTTGCCGGCAAGCGCGGGCCATGCAATATCAAGGATATCCGGCGTGGCGGATACGACAATGGCCTTGCCCATGGACAGCATGTCAAAATGTTGTTCGCCGCGTGGAAAGGCCCTGCGGCCGGGGTTATCCCTGGCTTGCACAAAAACAATTTGGTCTTTTGCGCCATTGAGATCATCCAGTGCACAGTTTAGGTCTATCGCAAGCTGTGCTTGTGCGATGCGCAATATCTCGGCGTTGGTCATTATTTTTCAAGTCCGATCAGGGCGTAGCAGTTTCCTCCCACATGGGAGATAATTGCGCAGCCAACGGTGTCTTGCAGCATTCGTCCGACATCCGGCAGCAACTGCTTTGCGAGCTCCTTCATGGGGCCGGTTTGCTCGCCTGGCAAATCCGGCGTGTAAAAGAACATGCACAATGAAGGGTCACAGGTGGCGGCGAACTTTGCGGCGCAGTCCCGCAGCCAGGCTTCGGGCGCTTTTTTGCCCCGGTATTTTTTGCCGATGACCGGCTCGCCTGTTTCGGCGTCGATATACATGCAGGGGTGCAGGTTGAACAGCGTGGCCCCCATGGCCACCACCGAAGGGCAGCGCCCGCTTTTGGCCAGAAAGTCCAGGCCGTGCAGGTAATACATCGCCTTGACCTTCGGGCGCAGCCGCATCAGCTTGTCCAGGATTTCCGCGGCGGGAAGGCCTTCGTCGCGCATTTGCGCGGCCTTGATGCAAAGCATGCCCTGGCCCACGCAGAACTGGTTGCTGTCAAATACATGGACTTCGCCGACGGTTTCTTCGGCCGCAAGGCTGGCAAATTGGTTGCAGGAGGAAAACCTGCTGCCGATTGAAATATGCACCACGGCGCAGCCCTGCGAAGTGTGCTGCTCGAAGAACGTTTTGTACTCCAGCATGGAGGGTGCGGCTGTTTTGGGCAGCGAGCCGCGCTGCTTAAATGCGTTGTAGATATCCATGGGGAAGATATCTACGCAGTCGCGGCCGGATTTACCCTCAAGGGTGATATGCAGCGCAATGGCTTGGATGCCGAATTCGTCGCGGATATGGGGCAGCAAATCGGCGGAGCTGTCGGTTGTGATAACGACGGGCTTGTTCATAGGGAATCTCCTTTGCTGGAATTCATTAAAGGTGAATATATTATAGCAGTTTTTTTTGCTGAAGTCAAAAGAAATGAGGATAAAGATTTTTCTTACAAAAAAACTTGCTTTTTGATTATGTTATATGTTATAATAGTCAAAGACTATGGAAGAGGAGTGGAGTTATGGCGACCTATTGCCCCAACCAATCATGCAACCGCAGGCTCAAGCTCACCGATTGGAGGCAAAACTGCCCCCAATGCGGCGTAAACATTCTGTATTACCGCATGGAAGAACGCCTGGACGACGAAGCCGACATTGTGGAACTGGCCAGCTCCGGCACGCGCAAAAAGCTTGACCGCGCCAGGGCGGCGCTGTTCGGCAATA
>Ga0123353_10014376_pt1 | contig 11404 bp, 6 predicted proteins | sample TergutLab28metaG_3_FD_92763 | JGI IMG/M metagenome (GOLD analysis project Ga0123353, IMG submission 92763) | Labiotermes labralis P3 segment gut microbial communities from Petit-Saut dam, French Guiana - Lab288 P3 | ecosystem: Host-associated > Arthropoda: Insects > Digestive system > Gut ... | reverse complement strand
GCGAACCTAGTTAGTTTTAGAATTTTACTGCCTTTTTTCTGAACATCTTGGGGTGTTGGCATCCTAAATTCAGCAATTTTTAACAGTTTTCACAATTGGGTTGAGTTTGACACGATTTTGGAGGGCCTTCGGAATTTCGGGGGAGGGGGGGTTTGAACACCCCAAACCCCTCCCCTTGGTATGCCACTGAGTAGTGCTGACGTTGTAGGTCAGAAAGCCCCTGAAATCAAACAATGAATGGGAGAGGGGTGGATTGGGGGTCATGCACATGCATGATTGAGTTGTACACCATAGATGAGATCAAAGACGGTTTAACAACTTTCTGTGATTGTTTATTGATGACTGAATTACATTGTTGAAAAAAGTGAATACAGAAATTCTCTAATGAACTAATTCATTCACTTTTGTGGACTGGGTGGTGTAAGGACATGATGGTGTTCATGGTTCTATATTCATCCTTACTGTGCAGAATGTGGCACGTGTATGCAGATTGGGGGTTACTGGATATGATGTATTGGATATGTTTCTTATATCTTTTATCAACACCACTGTACTTGGTACATATCATACTGACAACCGTTTCATCTACATGCTATAATATATAATTTTATCTACCAATATATTAATACCATCATACACACATTTTTCTTTATTTCAGGATAGTGACATACTACATAATAGTTACATAAAACATTTCTTACACTCTTGAATTTATCACAAAATTTTATCCGTATTTTATATTTTAATATATATTTTAAACTACACATTTTAAAACTTGTTATCTTATATTTGTGCACTACTAAAAAGTTTTTGTAATAAGGCAACACCCTGAGGATGGCCACAAGTGTGACTGAAATGTGCAGGAGGCAATATTATGTATGTAAAATAATGTAAGATACTCTTAAACGTTTATGTGCATTTGTTGGTTTCATCACCATATTGTAATTAAATAGAAGACTCATTAACCTTACTGGACATAATATTTCTCTGCAATTAAATTATATTCATACTTGGCCAGCACTTGTAAGGATGCTAACTACATACTGTTATACAGCATGGTTAGTTCAAAATACACTTAACATTTTACTTTTCTAACTGTAAAATATTATTTTATATTCACTGTGTTTTAATTAATTGATAAATTCATTTGTTAATTCACTCATTCTTTTATTTATTTATTTATTTAATAATCATTCATTCATTCTTTTTTTTATTTCTCACTCATATTTGGGTTCCTCTATTGAGGCTTATAATTTTGAATACTGTTAAATTATATTCAAAGTGCATAAGACTTTAAAGAGATAATGATGTCAATTAAGCAAAAAAACTTAATCACAAATCAAGATGATAAGAGTTATTGTGTATTGTCATATGCACTTATATATAGAAGTTATCAAATATTAAATTAAGTATTCTGCAAGTCAGCTAATAAAAAATGCTGCACTCTTAACAAAGATAGAGCAACCTGAGGTACAGTAAATGACTGGGTCTTTCTTAGAATGTTTTTACATCAGAAAGCAGTGAATAACACTGAAAAAAACTGAAATATTACTCTCAAACTGCAAAGAGAAGGTTACAAAGGAGCAGAATAATATGCAAGTATGATGTATACCTGCATAATTTGGAGCAATATCCATGTTATTGGAATATACTCCTGAGAACATTCCACCCATGGCAGTAACACCAATACACATTGTTGTTACAACTGCCGTGTGATTGCATTCCACAAATGTGACAGCCAGTAGACATGCAGCAGGAACAACAGATGCTGAAATAAGGGATGCATTCTTGTTTCCAATACTACAATGTAAAGTACTGTTCTCAGTATAGCTGGGGGGAGTATAAACCTTGTGATGACACTGACTTCCCATTTGATGCTTGACAACAAATTGTGCAATTCTCAGAACAATACTCTAGCTGCATCTGAAGGAACAAGAGCTAGGAAAGTATAGGAAACTGGCCTTTTTAAAAAAAGTACAATTCCAAAATTGAAAACTGTTGCAGCTTTATGGTCAAGACTTGTGCTTTGCATATACACCCAGAAACATAAAGTTGTTTGTTTGTTTGTTTGTTTGTTTGTTGTGTGTGTTTTTTTTCTCCCCCCTCAGTATACATAAGAAAACTACCTTTCACATCCTTATCCATTCATCATTTATAGTCACCCTGCTGTTTACAAATGTAACTCATAACTCTTTAAGTCAGAAAGCCAAAAGAAACTGAGCTAGATAACACCAACCCAGAATCAAAGCTGGCATCTCAAGAACAAAAATAAACACCATAGCTGAAATATGCTTTCCTGGTTACACTTTTACTGAAGCTTGCATATATAATGGTAATATCATATACATCACTCCTACTCACCAAGCAACATGGACATTTTTCTCGCTGTTGTTGTAGTTATAAATTTCCTTCTTCGTCCAATATCCAGACATTTACCCCAAATCAAAGTGAAAATGCTTAGTGTCAAGAATGGCACTGATACAAGAAGAGAATCCTGAAACAGAGCAATTGAAACGATTCTCTCTTGTGAGAAATATATGTTGCAATTATGCAAACAATATGATAGTTCACATGGAAAATATAAACCTTTTTTTTTTTAAGAAAATTGTCTTCAATTCGAGCTGAATAAGATGAATAAAACTGTGTAGCATTCGTGCAAGAACTGGGAAATCATATATTGTTTTGTTTTGGGAAAGCCATATAAATAAGACAGTGGATGAAAAATGGCAGAGACTCCACATAAAGAAGACATTTGATGTATCATGGCACAGAATTCACATAAAGAAGACATTTGGTGGATTACAGCACAGACTTCCAACCGAGAAGACATTTGATGGATCATGGCAAAGATCTCACATGGAAACACCAGTCTTTACATGGAGACAACAGTCGCCACATAAAGAAGACATCTGATGGATAAAGGCACAGACTTCACATAAAGAAGATACCTGATGCATTACAGCACAGACTTCACACAGGGAAGACATCCAATGGCTCATGGTACAGAAAAAATTATAATCTGTTTTGAGAAAATAAGCTGTGAGAATGTGGACTGAATTGGTTTAGAATAGAACCACATATTGGCTCTCTGTTATAATGTTGATGAGCTTTCTTACTCTAAAAGAACATGGAAATTGTTTGTAGAGCTGAACATCTGTCAACCATTTAAGAAAATTCTGTAATATAACATTATTTTAGTTACATGTTTCAATATGTGTTAGGAACAGAAAATTTTCTATGAGAAGAAAAATGTACCTATTACTTCTGTGCTTGTAGATGCACAACACAAATTCATTTTACTACCATCTCTTTCTTGTTCCAATCATTTCTTTGGTTGCATGATACCCCAGATTTGAATGTCAATGTCTATCAGCTATCAAAAATATGTTTCAATTTCTACAGCTTCTATGTCAAGCTAAAAAGTCTGAATTGAATTAAGGCACCCAAACAAATAAAATATACACCACCATCACACACATAACCTTTATTCCCACATCTCTCTTTCTGCTGTCCATCTGTCTGTTTGTCTGTCCCCCCTCTCTCTTTCACACACACACACACACACACACACACACACATACAATGACAAACAACATGGAAAGTGCCTAATTTAATACAATATATTTGTTTATAAACATAATTACAGTCCTACTATTTGCAGGAGTTTGCATTGTGGATGAAACATAGGGTGATGTCTCCTGTTATCAACATTCAGATTTTAATTCATCTGTGTGTATGCATCCATTAATATATCAACTTATGCCCAGAGACCTTATGTTATAATCTAATCAACGTGACAGCATACTTACCTCTTCTATTCTGAAGTGTAAAACTTGATTCATATACTTTGGTAGCTCAGTCAAGAACAAATACCAACAACAATTGTTGCAGAAATGTGTAATAATAATAACAATAAATGGTACAGATGTAAATACTTTCTTCCATGGCACTGGAGAAGCCTGAAAGGTGATAAAGTAAAATTATTTTTCAGAACCTAGAACTGGCACTGCTTTGTGCTTGTATTTGACTTAAATTTTGAACAATGTAGAAAAAAAGTATACCATGAAACTAATATCTTTACAGAGACACTTGTGAAACATACTGTAGTTTCATCTCATATAACTACATTTTATGTAATTTCACATTCTCGTAACCTTTTTCTCAAAATATTATTTGTCTTTACTTTAGCATACAGTATTTCCCACCATAGCCCATTAACTCTAGTGACAGGATACACAAACATTATGATTCCATCAGTATAGTGATTGGCAACAGGGTAAATGCCTGGGATTTATGGTTGGTGCTGGCTGGGATATCTTTCTTTGCCATCCTGTCCAGACAAACAATAAGATACAAAGAGCCGTCTATATAATAGGTACCAGACTCTTTTCTGTTTGTGGAAAAATGTATGAAGTTTGAATCTGACTACTTAATTGCATCTAGTGCCAAAATTAAGAGTGGGTGGATCTTCACTTCCAACTACAGACCATCATTACATGATATAGTATTTCAGCACTTGGACTTTTGACCTTATCTTACTTTACCTTTAGATTAGGTAAATGAAAGATTTGTCTGCTCAGCTACATTAAATCTTACAGCCCACTTAATCAAATGATTTGGCAGAAAAAATATTTCATACTTAGTATTGTGCAGAATGCCAGTGGCAATATATACCAGTATACTTTGACAGGTTTACTTCAATCTAATTTATAAGAAACAAACTCATATGAGGAAAGACTGTTTGCATTTGGTCATTACCTTATTAACTAACAATGTTACAGGTTTACATCCTAATAACTGTCAAGTTATATCAAGGAATGATATTAATTTAAAGATGCCTGTGTCCTAACCTCTCTTACAGTACATTTGTTGTTAAACATAAAACTGCTTCTAAGTAGGTCTGTTACATATCAGTAGTTACACATACAGGTGAATGCCAAGGAATTAATATTGTTAAGCAATGCCCTTGCTGCAGATGGTTCCATATACAATAGTAACAGGTACTTGAATTTGATGCCACTAACATATTATGTTTGCTTAAAATACATTTTGCTGTTGAATTCTTTAATTAATTGATAGTGCCACAGCACCATAGTAGCTGAGTAAATTTCTAGATAGTCAATCAATCATTATAATGCATTGCTTCCATTTGGTTTTGTTTATTCTGAAACATAAAACTCCCAAACCGTAAGGTCTTACAGGTGTTCCAACAAAACTCCTGATTATACAGTATTCAATTCAACAAACTGCACAATTAATAATGAATAATCATTCATCATTTATGTTCCTCCTACAGGTTTCGACCTCTACAATGTCACTATCAGGGAGGTGTATACAAAGGCAAAAAAGTACAGAAAATTCTGTCCAGTAGATGCATGTGTAGAGTTAAAATATGTTACGGTTAATTGAAATAACTTAAAATGTTTAAAGCATAATTCACTTAACAAATATTTCATACAATACTATTCATGGCCATGTCATGGAGATCCAGAGACAAGAGAGAATCCATACTGATGTGAACAGTTAGAGCAAACAGCATTAAAGTATGTGTTGTAACTTACACGATTTGAAACCACAGATTTGTAAACCTTGTCTGCACTTTTCACGGATTATATTATCTGCTGACACAAAATGAAACGGGGAGCAAAGTGAATAACGTTTTGATAATCTCGGTATCCCCACAGGAATGCCAACAACATTTTGACCTGTAGACAGCAAGTGATGGAAGACAGCATCTGTTTGGGCTGTAGCCTGTCTTTAAGGTCTATCCTTGTATTCACCAGAAAGAATAAGGGAAAGAAACATCAGAAGCCTCAGTCAGAATAAGCAGTCTTACAGCCAAGATTTGAAACATGTACCTCCTAAATTCAGTGCAAGTGTTCTTGCAATAAATGAAGCTTTTCTGCAAATTACATCCTTCTTTAATCAATCCCTCTCAACAATCCAGACTAGCGTGGGAGTATTATGTGTGGTTACAGATGTAACAATTAATGAGCACAAAAACTGATAGGATGATGCAAAACAATTTTAAAACAACCAATCACACAAGAATAAGAAAGTAAATGTAAAGAAACTTAAACAACTGACCTTACGAGGTAGGCGTGAATCTCCCAGTGAATTATGGATGAGAAGACGCTCCTCTCCTGTTATGTAACGCTGTTTTATGGGATCATCTGCCACCAACCACATCCACAGCAAACACCAAATAAAAGGCAAGCTTCCCATCCAGTAAAACACTGCCTCCCAGCTCTGCCATGCATATATTAAGCCAGAAAATAGCATAGACAAAACTGTCCCTATTGCAGCACCTGCAATTTATCCAAAATTGTTTTCTGTAACTGTGTCAAATTCAGTGCACCAAAATCCACATTATATATATAAGAATCCTCATTCATCAGCAAGTCTCAGCACATCTGCCTATCACTAATTCTAAACACAAGAGATATGCTTGATGAACTGGAGGCATTTATGGCAACCCTGAGGTGGTTTTCTCAATCTCTTGTAGCAAAATTGAGACATACTTTCAATATATTTTACAAAACAGCTCAGAATAAAATTTTGGGCACAGTACTAAATGAAACATCAAATACATTAAGGTCTTTGTGATCACCCATTCAGATGATTCTGTTGTGGGTGAGGTCAAAAATTGCTTTGTAATGTAATTTTTGTGAAGAGTAGCACATATGAATACACAAGCACAGCAGCATCTAGTCTACACTGTGCAGTAAATACACACGCACATGGCGCGAACACAGCATGCATCTAGTGTGCAGTATTTTTCAGCCTTATTAGATTCTTCAAATAAGTAAGGCTGATCCATAATGCTAGTTCACTTCATGGAAACACTGTCTAGAAAACTGTACTTTGTTTCAGGCAATTGAAATTTAAGTAATATTAGTGTTGTGTTATAAAGCATGAAAGATTAACCTTCGACTTTAAATCACAAGAAAACTTTTATACTGCCAAACACTATTTCTATTAGTAAGCACTTCTTGTTGACACTTCATCAAGCAACTTTTGTTGGTTTTGTTAACAAGCCATTATAAGTCCAACATTTATAAGAATGTAAAAATATAAATGTAACCTCATATTATGTCAATAAGAACTGATGTTAGATTTCACTACTTACAGTTTATTGTGTACCTTGTTTTTAGGCTTATGGTTTCATCGTGTTATTATGCACCATTAAATCATATAAAATTTAAGCATTAAAACTTCAATACCCAGTATCTTCCCTTATTTTTCAATTATATTTTCTAATTGAAAGATATAAAAAAATATATAATTTAACAACAAAAGAAGATACTAGATTTAAAGTTTTAAATATTAAATTTTATATAATTCAATGAAGTGTAAAGATACAAAAAAACATACTTCTGAAAATAATGTAAAGAGAAAATTGTGAGGTGTGAGATATCATGTTTTTATTTTAACATTTTTATAAAGGTTGGCCTTGTGGTGGTGTGTAAACAAAGCCAAAATATGTTGCTACATTAACTGTGTACAAGATATATGTACTAATAAAAGTTGTGTTTTAGGGTATAATGTTTGCTTTGATTTATTATAGAAAGCAAAACAGGATGTCATAAAGCAAGATAAAATGCTGAATTTTGTAGCTTCAGTGAAACTGGTTTACTAACCACTTATACAAAAGGAATATGGTGGAAGATATAAAATGGTCATGCAAGGTAGTCAACAAGGTACAGTAGTGACTAAAATTTAATTTGTTAAAACCAAAGTTGATATTTGTTACTGTACCCCTACTCTCCGCCTATGTTGTATATCTGCAAAAGACACCTGTGCATTACTAAAAAAAGTAAAAGGTAAAGTGCACCCTTGTACAGGCACTGAGGCTCTGTACAGGCCATACAGCCCATAAGGGGAGTAGAGGTATAGCTCTACTCTTTCTTGACTATGACACTAGAAGGGGGTGAGGGGCAATGTCACGCCCCGGCCACTCTTTACCCCCTGGAAAGACCCGGTACCCATTGTACAGGAGGCTGGGTGGGCCCCAGAGCTGGTCTAGACAGGTGTGGAAAATCTCGCCCCCACCGGGATTCGATCGCTGGACCGTCCAGCCCCGACTACACTACCCGGCCCACTGTGCATTACTAGGTACAAAAAAATTTGTGAATGACTGTGAAAACCATTATAGGGATTTTTTCTAAAAGAAAATTCTGCGAACATGTACTTGAATTTGTAACTCTTCCAGTTCATATTTAATAAAGTTATGTTATTGTGTAATTAAGAGTATTATTTAACTCGCTGTATCTAATGCAGAGCCTGATTCTTGGGTACAGTGAAACACAGATCAGTTACACAAACTGTTCTAATTTATCCAGTCACATAACAGCAGAGTGTCATTCACAAACTGAAACACACACACACACACACACTTACACACACACACATACACACACACACACACTATGTCAGACACGTCAGGTGGTTCCAAAAAGTACTGGGCATAGTATTTTAATCACTGAATTCTACTTGGAATTGCAATCCAAACATATTTTTAATTATCTCTGGCAAGGATACACATGGTAGAGAATGATCACAAGTGCAAGGTAATTTTAAATGTTCAGTACCAAAATGAACGAGATTTATGTTAGTATGAAATTATTAGGGTTTGTTGCATACAACAGGTACAGGGTGTGACAATTAATGTGCCCAAATATATAGGTCTCACATTGCACTTGTGTTGACACTGTTTTCTTCACCAATGTTCTAGAAGAACATCGAAGAATAGAGCTTGATGTAATGACATGACAAGTCATTCAAATTTTAAAAAAAATTACTTTTTAAAATAAATGTTCAAATCTCACCTGTATACACAATAGTTGTCATAGTATTTCGTTCTTCAGTAGGTGCCCATTTTGAAAGTAAGACACTCAGGGCTGGGAATGAACACCCCTGAAAGAGAGAACTACATTTTAAGGCAAAGTGATGTTATCAGTGTACATTACCATTAATCATGATGGGTTAACATATCTCTTAGTAACACAATGTTGCAATTTTAATCTATAGATATAAAATATGCAGTTACTTGGGCGGTTTTTTACACTATAATGTCAGAACGCTGTATGTAGTGTGCCAACTTTTACAGTCTTGTTTCTCTCTTTGTTACTCTGGGTGTCAAGTGCCAAACTCAAGAGAAAATAACTGAACAATGGTTGCACCTTTTAGTTACTAGAACTGAGCATTTATTCGTATTCCACACATTGAAATTTACTTGTGCACGCCACTATTTTACTATATTTTATCATTCTGAATAATTTGTATTGTGCTGAAACATCAAATATTTTATTACACCATATGATTGTTGTACATTTTTGTGTTGGTTTCACCTTTGATTCCTAAAAAATGTGACTATTTCCTTATCTATATGGATTTTGTAATCCTGTATGGATCTACAGAAGGAAAATAAATGATATGATATGATGTAATATGCAGATCCACTTAATTTCCTGATCTGCGCATAATGTATGCAACCGAAAATATTACAAGACTCTTGCTAATGACTGTCAGCATTAAACTTAGATTTATCTCTTTTTCAGTTTACTCTGATGTGATTATGAACCCATAGCAATTATGAAGTTATACACAACATCACACTCAACATATTCAGTGTATCTTAACTCAGTTTCTTTCCTTGAAAGAAGAAGTCAGCTTATGAGGGCACCAAGCTCTCTCTGTATTACTCCATTATGGCTTTAAACCAGGTTTTCACAAATAGTATGAAATTAATGCCATTGGAGACAACAACAACAACACTGTCTTTCTTGCAACTAATAATATCAACACTGTGGACATCCATACATGTAAACTGGGAAGTAAGCATTATGAGTTTTGTTTTAAAAAAAAACCATCATCTGGAGTAAGCCCACAAAAACATCATTATTAAGATCCCCAGAAAAAAAAACTGATACAGACAATTCTTATCCCATTCAGGGAAAACATAGCTTTCATTTGTGCAAAGGAAAATACACATTTTTTATTCTACAAGCATTGTATATTAAAATATTAGCCACAAGTTTGTCTTGTCCATAGCAGTTATTTTGGAAACCTACATTGGAAAAAATGTAACACACAGAGTCTAACTAAATAATATTGATGAAGTCATGGACCAGTATTGACAAAAGTTTATGCAGTAGGCAAGAGCCTTCATGATATCTGGACAGAAATCCTTGTCCTTATTTTACGAATTCAGATTCATAAAGTATCCAACAAAGTTAACATACATTTCTCCAGTTGTTAACAATCAAAACATGATTACAGCAAGGCCAGCACAATCAAAAGAAATTAAATAAAAATATTAAGTACCTAATGAAATGAAACATACAAAACAGTTGTTATTAAGACAGGCTTTTTCATATTTTGCTTACTGAAAACACTTGAACTGGAACTTCAGTGTATTACATAATACATCTCCTTTATGCAACCACTTTATCTGTTACATAATATGGGTGTTTTAAATGTTGAGAACACTGGAAAAGGCATTAGAAGAGGTAAAAGGTATTAGAAAGTAAGAGGTTGTTGTACACATCTGTTGAATCTGTATAAATTGTTCATACCATCTTTCTCAGTATCAACATACTCTATTTCATTAAAATGAATATTAACTTCTGTTGCTGAAACTTCATTTGTAAGTTTTGTGCTACCACATAATCTGACCATAACTAACAGCTGCAAAACTACTGTTTTGCACTCACTTGGAGTATACAAGTTTTGTGATTTATGACATATGAAATATCAGTACTATGACAATGGATTCACACTATATCACATAATACAAGATAAATGTCACTCTACAGGACATAAATCCTGTAAATTATTTCCATCTATATTGGAAATGATTTTTTCTACAATACACATGAAATCCACATATTTGCAGTTCCTTACCTGACAGTCACTCACCATTAGGGCACAGAACAATCCTACATTATTTCTTTACCTTCAGGTACAACTGTTCCTTCATTTGTGTCTTTGAGTACAGCAATGTCATCACATATAATTATCAGGACATCCTATGACAGCTGCTGTGCTCAGGGACATCATAAAAAGGACAGACTGTGTACAAGCCAATGCAGTAAGCAGTTGCACAGTATTAATTTTATTGTGATTACAATAGTAATGCAAGCTAAAAAATAAATGTTGAGACTAACTAATGTAAATAATACATAAGTCTTATATTTACTCCACCAAGGCCTTCAACAAATCTCAAGAACATGAGGAGAGGTCCAATTGGTGCAACCACTGGTGTTAAAAGTGTGCCAATACTATTCAGTGAAACTGCTGTAAGCATAGCCCATTTTGCACTGAATATCTCCGAGATTCTGCCACCAGGAATCTGACTTATCAAGTAGCCCCAGTAGTATGAACTCAAAATTAGTCCTTGTTG
>Ga0123353_10014374_pt1 | contig 11405 bp, 19 predicted proteins | sample TergutLab28metaG_3_FD_92763 | JGI IMG/M metagenome (GOLD analysis project Ga0123353, IMG submission 92763) | Labiotermes labralis P3 segment gut microbial communities from Petit-Saut dam, French Guiana - Lab288 P3 | ecosystem: Host-associated > Arthropoda: Insects > Digestive system > Gut ... | reverse complement strand
CTTTAAACAAAAAGAATAAAATGCCAAAAAGAAAGCAATAGAAAAAGCCTTCCTTATAGCTGCAGAGAAGAAAATTTTGCCGCATATTTGGCATGGAAAAATAATTATTTTGTAAAATCCTGTATATGCGTTTGAAAAGTTGACCATGCGCCCCGAATTTAGTAAGTATTGCAATTACTAAATAAAGAAAAGGGGTATCAAACATGAGTAATTGCAAAGAAAAAATCAAAGCGGAGATAATGGAATTATGGAAACAAAGAAAGAGTGCGAAGATTGAAAAACGTATAGAAGAGTTGTTATCGCGCTATAAGATAACAGCGAATGAGGTAAGTGAAAAGCGCGGGTTTAGCAGATTAATACCTGCGTTTATCAATTCTAAGAGGGTTGACAGGCTTTCAGAGAAATCGTTGAAGAACTATACATATACGCTAAACCGGTTCGCAAGCAGGTTACCGGACGCGTATAGCGTAGAAGATGTTACCACGGACGATATCAGACAGTTCATATCGTATCTATTAACAGAAAAGAAAGTTAAGAACAGTACGCTTGCCTCAAATATCGGCACACTAAAATCGTTTTTTCTCTGGTTGACAGTCGAAGATGTAATAGTTAAAAATCCAATGGTAAAGATAAAATCAGTAAAGATAGACAAGAAACGTGACAGGAAATCATTAACAATGGAGGAGCTTGAAATACTGCGTAACACATGCGAAACACCAAGAGAAAAGGCTCTTGTTGAATTTTTGGTTAAAACGGGCTGCAGGCTAGACGAGGTCCTTAAGCTTGATATTAATGATATAAACTTTCAAGAAAGAAGCGTTAAGGTAATCGGGAAAGGCGATAAAGAGCGTACTGTGTTTTTTAGCGTTAAAGCAAAATTACTGGTCGAGGACTATATCCGGCAGCGTAAAGGCGATTCAACAGCATTGTTTACAAAGGATATAAAGCCGTATGACGCGATTAAAGGAGGTAGCGTACAGCATAGTTTAAGAAGTCTTGGGGTCCGCGCAGGTATAGCCAAGAATATGCATCCGCACTTATTGCGCCATACTTGCGCTACATTGTTGGTCAATAGCGGCATGGATATAATGTATATACAGCATCTTATGGGCCATAGTGACCCGGCAACAACACAGATATACGCGTTTTTAGACGATAGTTCCCTAAAGCGTGAGTTCGATAAATATAATTGCCATTAATTGCGACACAACCCGCGCTCCAAGACCAAGTCGGGCACACTCGGAAGCGTTGTGAAGCATATCCTGAAAAGCCGCGATATCGCTGTATTTCCAGCTTATGAGCACCTCTGAAACCACATACTATTAATGTAGACAATTATACAGAACAATGGAGCGAATAATTGCGAAACGACCAGAAACTTGCCATTGACGAATGCTTTGACGAATTGACTAATGACTTTGACGGCACACGACGAACCTATATGGAGGTTTAAAAACAACAATTAAAGAGAGGAAGTTTCAACATGCAATCAGTGCAAATTTTGGTGGTCGAAACAATCCAAGGCAATCAGAAACACAGTCAAAACAACAACGTCCAGCCTATCGAAAACAACCAATTTTGCTTCATAACCTCTGCTTTCGTTGAAAATAGTAAACGCAATATACGAAATGTTGTGAACCAATAACACGGTAATTACGATAAAGAGCATCTGTGTTTTAAAGATTGCCTCTAACGGATAAACCCAGCATCTATCAATTGCTAATATCCACAAGCGGGATTATGGCGGAGATTAGTATTCAACCCGGTGGCGGGGTCCGCTATGACCCCTTCTAGTAATTGGTAGCCATCGAAAACAGGTTTATCCATGCCGCGGTCCAGCTCTGACACAATTCGCCGGCAGCAAGAAGCGTCCTTCGGGGCGTTTTTTGTTTAAAAATGCTGTATATGTGACTTACACGCATCCCAAAAACCACATACTAATAGTATACCAATAAATAATAAAGAAGGGAGTTCAAAGTTAATGGATGAATACAAAAGATTTTGTGAGTATCAAGGTAGCATACAAGCAGACAAGACGCTTGAGCCGGGACAAAGATTATTCGCATTTTGGAGATACGACACATTGCCTTATTTCTTAGGCGGTGAAGTTGAAGAAATTCTCGAATCAGGAAAGGTGAGACTAAAGAGTGTTTATAAAAGCCTTGAAGTTACACCGGTTAAAATTCTTCCGTACGAGATAGGCATAAAAGCAAAAGCCAGATTAGAAGAACTTGGTCGCGAAACAAGAGAAAAATGAGAGAACTGGGTCAACTACCCAAGTCTAAAGAGCTTGGGCTTGTAGTAAAACGCAATACGAGCCCGGTTGAATAGCCTAAGACCTTCGAGGTCTACGTTACCCAAGAATAATTCAATAGGCACCATAGGGTACTTCACAAGCTCTATGCAACTGCGGTACATGGTTAAACATCCCTGTGGGTAGGGGAAGTGCTGTGTACAGTCACAACTTAAGGCAGAACCCGTAACGGGCCTATGCTGGTGGCTTGAAACCTTGGGATACCCTTGGCAATGTGAACCGATACGGTCAGATAGTACCAGCTTACCGCTAAAACTATCAAAAAAATGGGAAGGAGTTTATCGCAATGGTCTATGTCGTATCACACGAAGGAAACCCTTTAATGCCGACGTATCGGCACAATAAGGTATCTAAGTTGCTTGATGAGAGAAAAGCTGTTGTGATAAGCAACAACCCGTTCACAATTCAACTGCTTTATCAAACGGAAACCGAAGTAACTCAACCAATCACATTAGGCATCGACGCAGGCTACCAAAAGGTCGGTTACAGCGCAATAACTGACCAAGAGGAACTCATCGGCGGCGAACTCGAACTATTACACGGCATGAAGAAGCGTATAGCGGACGCTGCAATGTATCGCGGTCAGAGACGCGGCAGGCTCCGCCACCGTGAACCGCGTTTTGATAACAGGGCAAGAGACGAGGGCTGGCTGGCACCGAGTATACAGCATAAACTTGACAGCCATATACGGCTCATCGAAAAGGTACTTGGGCTAATGCCAGTGACAAGTATCATAATCGAAGTGGCAAGCTTTGATACCCAGCTATTGAAGAATCCCGGTATTCGCGGCAAGGAGTATCAGCAAGGCGAACTAATGGACTTTTGGAACACCCGTGAATATGTACTTCACAGGGACAAGCACAAATGTCAGAACCCCGATTGTACGAACAAATCAGAGCAGCCAACACTTGAAACACATCATATCATATACCGCAGGAACAATGGCTCTGACGCGCATTGGAACCTCGTAACGCTCTGTAGTAAGTGTCATACACCTCAAGCACATGATACATGGCTCAAGGATTGGAAGCCTAAATACAAAGGTTTTAAGGCTGAAACGTTCATGTCAATGGTACGGTGGAAACTGATAGAACTGCTCTCGGAGTACAATGTGACACATACTTACGGTTACGAGACGAAGGTTAAACGGTTAGCATTAGGTCTTGATAAGACACATGCCAACGACGCGTTTGTTATAGCCGGTGGAACGACACAGGCCAGATGCAAGCAGATTAATTTTGCACAAAGAAGACGCAATAACCGCTGCTTGGAGAAATGGTACGACGCTAAATATACAGATAATCGTACCGGTAAACCTGAAAAGGCGGCAATCTTGAATAACGGCAGACGTACACGTAACAAAAACAAAACCAAACCCGAGGACAATCTAAAGGTGTTCCGTGGTGAGAAGTTAAGCAAAGGCCGCCGCTCGATAAGAAAACAGCGTTATCCGTATCAGCCGGGTGATAAAGTTCTTTTTGAGGGTAAGAGATATACGGTTACAGGTGCTCACTGTAAGGGAAAAAGCGTAATACTTAAAGAGACCGGTAAATCGGTAGCAGGAAGCAAACTAACACATCTATCATACGGCAAAGGTATGGTAGCTGTGTAAACAAAATGATGCTTGCAAAAGGCATGCTATGGGTCTGATTGGATTTGATGGCTGATAAAAGAAATAAGAAAGGAAAAAAGAAATTGATTAATACATGGGTAGATTTAGAAAACGCTTACCCTGAATGCAGGTCTGAGATGAGTGACGAAAGAGAAAGAGAATTTCTAACTCATTGCTACAGGCTCTGCAGAGAGCAAGGTTTCTGTGAAACGTTTTCGACATGCTCTGAGGATACTGAAAAGCATAACGGGAAAACATTCGAGGTGCTTAAAGAACTTTGGGATGACGAACATGCTGATATCCAGTATTTGCCGGTATGGTTAATTAAGCTTGAGTGTGGCGAAGAGATACATGCATTTGCAGATGAGATTTGCCAAGCTGAGAGGTCTTAAGATGGTCGAGCGTGTAGATTACTATTCGGACGACGAATACCGACAAGCTCTTCGTCATGAGGAAGAAGCGTGCCAACGAGCTATTCAAGAAGAAGAAAACATTTTGCAATACGCAAGAGAAGAATACGAAAAGGAAAGGAGAGACACAACAAGTGAAAACATTGACACTTGAGATGTCGCACATAGAGATAACCGGCAGGCTATGCAGCAGGAGTTGCACGGAACCGTTAACGGTGACAATAGCCCCAGATGACGAGATAAAGGATTTTAGCGGCTTCTGCTACCAGTCCCAAATAGAAAAATTTCTGTCGCTGCAACCCGCATCCAAACATCACGAGAAAGGTGACCCTTTGACAGTAGGAAACCTGAAAGTATACGAAATCTATAAATACAACGAAACGCAAGAAATCCGAAAAGAGGTCGGGATATTATCAAGTTTTATGCTTAATGAAGGAGCGCTTTGCAGATGAAATATGAAAATGCTATGGTTGTATCAAATGTCATCATGTACTGCGCAAAATGTGATGGCGGCTGGGATGCTACCGTGTCTATCGACCTCTCGTTTGACCGGTTAATCGAAGTTGAGAAAACTTGCCCTTATTGTATGGCAAAAGCTGTAACTACGCACAGCGTTATAAACGGTGAGGTTTATGTAGGCGACAGATTCCAAAATCAAGAAGGAGAAAAGGTATGAGTAATACTAAAAATGAAATCATCAAGACAGCGAACCAGTTAGTTGAGCTTATAGAAGCTTACGACGATGGTGAAGAAAACGCGTACGCTTTTATTGATGAAGTAAAAGATGCAGTAACGTACGGAGAGTACCTTGATGCAGGAGAAGAAAGCGAAGAAGAAACACGCGAACATGCTGAACATACCGATGAATACGAAATAGACGAACTTGCGGTTAGGCTTGGTTGGCATGTAGGGCTGCTTGAAAATCAAGGCATCATCAAAGTTGATGACTGGGAAGATGTGTATAGCGCAATCGGCAGTGTTATTAGAGCTTACGACAAAGCTTTAGAGGACTATAGCTCGTTTAACCGCGGAAAAAATGAGTCCTTTAATGCCGATGAGATGCTGGACAAACTGCTCAGAGAGAAGTTTAGCGGGAGGCAGGCTTGAGAGATGAATTGGATATTAACAGATAACAGCAACTCACAATATGTCCGAAAGCATAGTGAGTATGTGTACGAGGTTATCTTTATACAGAAAAAGTCAGCCAATTACGACGTGTGTTGGCAATTGGTAAATGTAGCTGAATACATGTCAGGCCACGAAGATGATTTAAACACTATCCTTCGCGGCTATGGCTATGCTGATGTACTAGATGTATATGAAATATATGGTGATGCGGCGTATCAAATCATTGCCGAATGCATTTCTGAAACAGTATGGGAGCTGTCGGTAATAGTCTTTACAGGAAGCAAAGAAGAGTGTGAGCGGTATATAGAAAACTTGGTGAGGACATGAGAATAACGAAAGCCATGTATGACACGGCATTAAAACACGCAACCGAAGACTCGGGTACTAACATCGAGTACGCGAATATGAACACTATCATTAATTTTTCACAGTTCCCAAAAGGCGGTGTTCGCATAATAGGGTTGCATGGAAAAAACAGGCGGCTCTCAAAAGACAAAACGATTAACAACTGGCGCTCCTATTCCAGCGGCGAACTCAATAAAAAGTTTGCTGAGATTGAATGGAAAGCTTGTTGAAGGAGGAGCGGAATGAGTTATCTCTTTGACAAAACCCCGCCGGCCAGATGTTTAGTCGGCGATACACCATGCGTGTTCCTTATAGAAAAACTGAACATGCACGGGAAGAAAAGATATTCCTGCAAACTCGGCATGGCGATGGACGGCTGGAGCGAAACATGTAACGCCAACGCTATTGCATGTCAAAAAGAAAAGATAAGGAGAATAACAGAAAAATGGTCATTAGTTATTCACTAAAGGAAAGCATCGTGCATTACTTCGTATATGGCGAAGATAACGAATTGCTCGAACAGGGCGAACCGTTCCTTACTCTCGATGAAGCAATAGACTGTGCCGAAATGTACGGTGGCGAACACATCGTAGAATGTTGGTGCGATTCAGTCAATGATGATGGAGTAAGAGAATACTTTTCCGAAGAAACGGTTTGGGAAAACTCCTATCATTACGCAGCTTAAAACATCCATTAAAAAAGAACAAAACGCCCTCCGGGGCGTTTTTCTTTTACAAAGCAAACAACGCCCCACATAATGCAAGAGCGTTGTCGATTACTCCTTCTACGCATGGCAGACGAGTTATTATAATAATACCTTGTGCCGCCAGAAAAGTCAAGAAAATATTAACTGCTAAAAGTCTGCGCCCAATATGTCCTCCCGTCATCAGCCATGAATATGCCTATACCGGTATACTTGTAATCGGGGTCTAATAATGCAGCACGGTGCGAATCAGACTCCATCCACATCTTGACCACTTCTTCCGGTGTCCGCTGACCCATAGCCAAATTCTCAGCCCAATCACCGGCAGCGACATCCGCCTCCATAAACGCGGTAGAGAAATGCGCACCATTAGGCCTTGTATGCGAAAAGGACTCCGGCAACTCCATTACGCGTATAGTAGCAGCATTAATAAGCGCGTCATCAAATACAAGCGGTACTCTGCCCGCCTTTTCACGTTCAATGTTTGCAAGGTCTAATGTCTCATACACGAACAGTTCTAAATCGAACACAATAAACTGAACGCTTGTCTTAGCATCGCCGGAAACAGCCGTAATGGTATACAGCCCGGCAGCATGAACTACAAAAGAGTTGTCAACAATGTCCGGCGCGTCAATATCCGGGTTGCTGTCCAGCTTAACACTGACAGTATACGGTTCGCCAGTGCCGTAATTATCAACAACATTAAAATCAACGGTATCACCGATACTAAATATGTTCCTCGTCAGTTCAATCTTAATCGCTCTCGGCATAACGACAATGACGTTAAGAGTAGCGGATAAAGCGCCCATATGTGTAGTGATAACAGCCGCACCTACGGAATGCGCGGTAGCGACCCCGTCAGAGGTAACGGAAACTACACTATCATCACTTGATTCAAAAGACAGTTCACGCAAAGGCCCGTCCTTCGTTAAGGCAAGTAAAATAACATCGCCTACATTAAATACCATTTCAGAATCAGCAAAGCTAAGCGAAGGTGTAGGCAGGTCAACATGCGGTCGGCTACATCCCGACACTAACATTAGCACTATTAAAATTAAACATAAAAGAGTTGTCTTCTTCATATATAAAAATACTCCTTATATATAGTATACAAGAATCTGACCTAAAAGGAACTCATATACAGAAAAATAATTGCAAAAATAGAAAAATTTTTGGTTATGTCACGGAAATCGCTCAATATAGGGGGATTTCCGTCTATTTCGATTCATGTTCTTGCATACTTTAAGTAAGAAGAAAAAACAGGGGGATTATAAAATGATGAAACTGAAATACGCGATGAAACTGGAATACGCAGTAAAAGTAGGGTCGGGCAGACAGGTTGTGTTTGTATTAACTGTGCCTGTGGGTTATGAAGCGTTTGAGAGCGCGGAGCAAGCTAATAAGTATATCCCGCAATATGGCAGCAGGTTTGAAGCAAGGCTTATCAACCTTCTGTTATGTAATGGCAGGGAAGCGTGTTTTATATCCCTTTACGATACGCTCAATGATTGTATCGTGGATACGGTACATTGGGACGAACACCTGAAATATAGCAGTGTTATTACCAAGAAAGAAGCGGCGGGCAGATATTCAAGAGTATCGGACGATTACGAGCCGAGTAAAATGACCTTTAGCAACACCTTCAAGTTACATGCACAGAACAAAAACACGCATGTAATTTGCATGGAATATTTGTCAAGCTATATTGTGCCGGTCTTAGTACAGGATGAAACCAACCAAATCGTAAAAGAGCTCGTTCCCAAACACAAACATGAGATGGACGCGGAAACAATAATCACGGAATATTACAAGCTGTTCAACGCATGCCGGGAGTTAGAGTCTGTACAAAAACAAAGCGAATTTGCAATAGCGTAACAACCAAAACAAGTAAGAAACAATATCGGGAAAGAGAAGAGGGGAAAAGAGATGCCTGTTGATTTATATGTATATGTAGGTGCGATTATTGCGGCGACTACAGCGGTCATACTTGTGCTTATCAGAACCAATAAGTATACCAGAGATTAGGGGATTTTATATGCGAAAGATGTTAGTTATAACGGTATTGGTTTTATTTTGCCTGACGATGACGGCACCGGCCGCTATCGCACAGCAGTCACATGAGGACGAGAATACAAGTCAAGGTACAAGTGTCAGCGTCAGTGAAAGCGAAGGCTCTAATATGGGTTTTGGGCTAGGTCTAAGTTTAGGTGTAGGCGAAAGCTATAGTTATAGTATGGGGTCAAGTGACGGGGAATTTGCCGGCTTTACAGTAACGGGAAACGATGGGCATGTCACTGTGACAGCATTCAGTGGCGGCGAACGTTTTTCCCTAAACATGCCATCAGGCGCGTATGACGAGATGCTCCGCGAACAGGAGTTGCAAAACGAGATGCGGAACCGTGAGTTTGAGCAGCTATGGCGGAACCTTGAACTGGAAGAACAGCGCAGGGTTTCGGAATGGGAGCGTATAATGGCCGATTTCGCACATTTGTCAATGCTGGACTTTGACGAAGCCGCGTTTAACAATATGTCAAATGCTCTTATAGCCGCAAGCAACGAGTTTGAGGTAAAACATGGTATTACTATGGTAATGATAAGTAACGCATTATATACGTTCTGGAAAAACCATGCCGAAGCAGAACAGACTATAGACGATTTCTTTGATGTGTTCTGGGCTGAAAACAATGACACGCGCGTAAAACTTGACAGGTTCTTTGATACATTTGAAACGCAAAACGTTTTGATACAAGGTAATCTGTACGCCATGCAGAAATACGTTGACAGCCGGATATCGGCAATGGGTATCGGGTCAGGTTACGGTTTTGGTGTAACAGAATATGTAGCACCGGCTCAAGAAGCGTCCGCCCCGACAGGGATAGACGCGGGAACAGTAAATTACATTATCGTATATTTAACTATTGCCGTACTGCTCGGGGTATTGATGTTTGTGATAATTAGCAGAAAAATGAAGGGCGGAAGATACCATCAATAATGTCGCGTAGAGCGGGGTTTTCTTGCTTATCTAATAAAAGAAACCACATACTATTTATAAGGGCACAAAAATGCTTGAAATAACATCAGAAAGGGGCTGCCGTTTTATGCCGGTTGGGTAATAGCGGCAAAAGAAAAACCATGAGTGAATCAACGAAAAACAAAAAAGAAAAAAACACAGAGGAGTTTTCGGTCAGTGGAGAGGACCTTATAAATAAGGTTAAAGAAATCCTCAAAAAAGGACAAGCCAAGAAAATCGCTATCAGAAACAAGGACGGACAAGAAATAATGAGTTTCCCTGTAACCGTAGGCGTAGCGGGCGCGCTATTAGCACCTATCTTTTCGGCGTTGGGTACAATTACAGCGTTGGCGGCAAAATGCACGATTGTAGTCACTAAGAAAGAAGCCTAAAGGAAGGAGCGGCTGTGCGCTGTCTTAACGTAATTACGATTGAGGCGGCGCAGAACTCAACAAAATCATGGAAAATACTAATCAAGCAGAAAACACGAACCAAGAAGTAAAATATAATGAGTACGAAGGCTCAAAGTTTAAGGTAGAGATGGAAATAAACGGCCACGACCTTGAGTTGTTCGACAGCTATACGGAGCGTAGCGTGGACGACACGGTGGGTGATATACCGATATCGGAAGAGAATCTGCCTGAATTTGCACAGAATATGCTTATGTACGCAAAGACGTATAAGAACTGGCGGGTCAATCCGCGTACTAATTTGCGTTCATATAATAAGAGCGATGTCATTACGTCAAAAAAAGAGATGGCTATTACAGCTAAATGTTATTTCTATGATACCGCGCACCGAATGTTACGGTCCTTAAATAAATACGGCGCTGAAATATCGAAATACGTTAAACCCGGAACCCCGCATTACGAAATGTGTAGTAACATTAATCTGGCGACAAGCATTTTAGAATCCTTTATCGAAGATTATACCGAAGATAAAGTACAAGCGTTCTTGTACGAAATGGTGAGTATCGCGGAAGATGTTTATTCACACTGTAAAGCTACAAAGGACGCGTTCATAGCTAACGCAATGTCACAACTTAAAAAAGAAAACAGAACGGAGGAAGCCGTATCGGCGCAGGCGTAACGAAAGAGCGGGTATGGCAAATAGAATTATGACAGAAATGGCAATAAGAGGGCCCAGTCTCACACTCGACGCGCCGGTTCAGGGTATGGAGCCGGTACTTGTAGGTAATACCGAGATAGCGACGCTTGCGGAAGAGAGTAAACTTACACCGGAAGAACTGGCGAAGGTTAAGGAGTTTTCCAAGAAAATAGATATCAAAAACCCGCATCAGGTAATGCAGTTTGGAGCCAGTACCCAAAAGAATATAGCGTCATTTTCGGAATCCACTTTAAAAACAGTACGCACAAAGGATATGGGCGAAGTCGGACAGATGCTATCCGGGCTCATGGGTGAGCTGAGCAAGGTCGGTTCAAGCGGTGACGGAAAAGGTATTCTTAGCGTATTCAAAAAAGGTAAGAATAAAGTCAAGGCCCTTAAAGCGAAATACGCGAAAGTATCCGCTAATATCGACGCAATAGCGTCCATGCTCGAGAAACACCGTGTAAAGCTGTTCAATGATGCCGCTATGCTTGAACGTATGTTTGAGCTTAATAACGTATATTACAAAGAACTGTCTATGTATATTATCGCCGGTAAGAATAAACTTATCGAATGTAATGAAACGGAACTCCCGATGTTACAGAGTAAAGCAGCGGAAACCAATCATCCTGCAGATATCCAAGCCGTTAACGATTACCTCAATATGATAAACAGATTCGAGAAGAAACTACATGACCTTGAACTGACACGCGCTATGTCGCTACAGTTAGCACCACAGATACGCATGCTGCAGAACAATGACGCGCTTGTAGCGG
>Ga0123353_10014372_pt1 | contig 11405 bp, 4 predicted proteins | sample TergutLab28metaG_3_FD_92763 | JGI IMG/M metagenome (GOLD analysis project Ga0123353, IMG submission 92763) | Labiotermes labralis P3 segment gut microbial communities from Petit-Saut dam, French Guiana - Lab288 P3 | ecosystem: Host-associated > Arthropoda: Insects > Digestive system > Gut ... | reverse complement strand
CCCTGCTTGACGCCGGCTGGGAACCGGCCCGCTGGGGCGCCCACGCGCTGCGCGTCGAGACGGCCGCGGTCCTGGGCGTGGCGGCCGTCCGGATGGCGGCGGCGGGGCGGGATCCGGCGGAGCGGCCGCCCCCGCCATGACCCCGGATTTGCCTTTGCCCGCCCGGCCGGTATGCTGGGATGCCCCGGGATCCGGACCCCCCCCGGGGCCGTCCCCAGTCCCGCGAGGAACCGATGCGCATCCAATGCCCCCACTCGGACACCATACTCGACCTTCCGGACGGCCGCGCGGACATGAAGTTCAACTGTCCCGCCTGCGGCCGCATGCACCGGGTCACCGTCCGCATCAGCACCCCCGGCCAGGCGGCCGCGGCGCCGGCGATCGCCCCGGGCCCCCGCAAGTACGCCACCGGCGCCTTCCCGCCCGTGGTCGACATCCCCATCGAGGCCGATTTCGTGCTGGTGGGCAGGTCGGCCGACCAGACGCTCGACGGCTCGGGCGGTTCGGGCACCGCCGCCTTCGCGGCCGCCTCCGCCCCGCCCGCCGATCTGGACGTCCGTTTCGGGCAACCGCCCGCCGCCGCGCGGCGGCGCCGGCTCCGGCTGGCCTTTTCGGCCGCGGCGGCCGCGCTGCTGGCGGGCCTGGGGGCGTGGACCGCCGCCCGGTGGTGGCAGTCCGAGCAGGCCCGCCACCAGGCGGTCCGGCTGATGGCCGAGGCCCGCGCCCACTACCGCGCCGGCCGCGTGGACGAGGCGGCCTCCCGGGCCCTGGAGGTGGAGGCCCTGTTCGGCGCGCTGGCCGGGTCGCCGGAACCGGTCCCGGCCTCGTCGTGGCCTTTTTGGGGGGCCGAGTGGCGGCCCGAGCTGCGGCATTACCGGCAGGCGGCCCGGCAGCTGGAGGAATTCCGCGGTTTCCTGGACGGGCTCGCCCGGTCCGTCCGCCTGGCCGACCCCCCGGCCGCGGCCGGCGCCTGGCGGGCGGCGGCCGCCGAGGCCGACCACGCCCCCGACGGCGAGCTGCGGCTGGCCAGGCGGCGCCTGCTGGACGCGGCGATCTTGGACCATTTCGGGCGGACCGCCGATCCGGACGTCCCGGAAGGGGACCCGGACCCCACCCTGGAGTCCCTGGCCGACGCCTGGGCCGGATGGCGCGGGCGGGCCCCGCTGTACGCCGCCGGCCTGTCGCCCGAGGGCGTGGCCCGGCTGGAGGAGGATCTGGCCCGCCACCGTGGCCGCCTGGCCGACGCGGCGATGGCCCTCGTGGCCGGCTGGCACGCCGAGGCCGCCGGGGCGATGCTGCGATCCCCCTCCGGCGGGGAGGCGGTGGCCGGGGCCCTCGACGCCTACGCCGCCCGGGTGGCCCGGCTCGACGAACTGCCCCCGGCCCTGGGCCAACCCGCCCGCGACGGCTTGGCGGCCCTGCGGATCGCCCTGCTGGACGGCCCGCCCCCGGCCCCGGGGGCCGAACCGGCCGGCGGCGCCCCTCCCCCGGAAAACGGCGGAGCCCCGTTCCCCCCGGATGATCCGGAAGCCGCCTCCGCCGGCGGCGGGGACGATCCTTTTCCGGGCGGAGCCTGGGCGGAGGTGCCCCCCGTCCTGCGGCCCGAGGCCTCCCTGGCCCCGGCCGTGGCGCAGCTGCTGGCGCTGGCGGCGCTGGCCGAATACGCCCACGACGCCGCCTGCGCTGCCCTGTCGCGGGGGGGGGACGCCACCCCGCCCGACCCGGCGGCGGACGCGGCCCTCGCCCGCGCCGCCCTCCACGCCGGCCCGTCCGGGGACGCCTACCGGTGGGCGGCGGACCGCATCGGGGCCAGCCGCCAGGCCGCGGCCCAGGTCCGGACCCTCCACGACCGGCTGCGCCAGCGCCTTTCGGGCGGCCCGGGGGACGGGCAGGAGTTCGGCCGGCTGAACTACGAGGCGGCCCAGCTGGCGTTCGGCCTGGTCCGCGCCGCCGCCGAGGCCGACGATCTGCTGGTGCGCCCCTCCGGCTACCGCACCGGCGTCCGTGACGCGGACGACCGCCTGGCGCTGCGGCTCGCGATGGCCGCGCGGCTTCCCTTGGCGCCCGGCGGCGCTGACCCGGCCGGGGCGCCGCCCCCGCTGGCCCTCCTGCCGCCGCCGGACCTTCCGGAACCCGGCCGGGCCGTCCCGCTGGCCGGACGCGCGGCCGAGCCCGAGCGGCCGGTTGACCGGGTCGTGCCCCTGTTGATCGAGCTGGCCCCCGGGGACGTGGGGCAGGTCCTGCGGATCCAGGCCCTGGGGTACCGGTTCGCGGCCGCCCAGGGCCCCCTGCCGCGCAAGACGCTCCACGCGGCCGCCCGCCTGGCGGCCGGGATGCGGGACGCCGGGGTCGATCCGGGCGAGCATGGGTCCTGGGACATCATCGAGGGCCCCGGGGCGCCCATGGCCGTCCGGGCGCCCGCCGCCGGTCCGGCGCCCGGTTCCGCCCCGGGCGCGGAGCCCGGGCTGGGGTTTTTCATGGGGCGCCTCCACGCCCTCGAACCGCTCCCCGCGGGCGGCCGCGACGACCTGGTGGCCTTCGTGTCGGCCGCGCGCGCGCTGGCCCAGGCCGTGGCCGCGGAGGACGACGGCGCCATCCCCGAGGCGATCCGCCGGACGCTGGCGCCCGTGCTGGAGGGCGCCTACGGCCCCCTCGACGCCCGCGACTTCCTGGACGGGGCCTTCTGCCGGCGGCTGGTGGCGACCGACTACGTCGAGCGCCACGCGCCCGGCCGATCCGCCGCCGTCGACGGGGCGCTGGCGCGGTACCGCCAGACGCTCGACCGCCTGGAGGCGGGCCGCCCGGCCTTCCGGTTCCTCCTGCCCGACGGCCGCGCGGCGGTGGCCCTGCGCGGGGTGGAGGCCGGCCTGCAGCAGGCCACGGAGCACGGGGACGAAATGCCGCCGCGGCCCGACGCGCCCGACGGCGATCCGCCGCCGCCGTATTTTTGGCGCGTCGATCCGGCGCCCGGCCAGCGCCCCGCCGAAACCGTGTTCGTGGAGCCGTTCCCGGAGCGGCGCCACTACGGGCTGTCGCTGGCCACCTGGTGGCCCGGCCGCCTCGACGAGAAGCCCCGCGACGCCCGGCCCCTGGCCACCGCGGCCCTGCACCACGCCGACGGGCTCCTCGCCTGGCACGCCGCGGGCGGCGCCCGGGCCGAGGGGGATCCCGGACGCTGGGGCCGGGCCCTGGGCCGCGATTGGCGGGGGCGCGAGCCCTACGGCCTCGACGCCTGGGGGTTCCCCCTGCACCTCCCGCTGCCCAACGACCAGGGCGACACCGTGGCCCTGGCCGTCCCGGGCGGGACGGTCGAGAGCCCGGACTTCGGCCCGCCCCCCGGCGGCCCCCCCGACGGCCCGGACGCCGGGGCCTGGGCGCTCCGCCGCGCCGCGCAGGACGCCTGGCTGGACCGGACGGCCCGGCTGCTCGTGGAGCCGGGCGAGATGATCCTGCTGTTCGACCACTTCTTCCGGTACGCGCTCGACTCGCCCAACACCGGATTGCCCACCCTGCTGGGCAACCGGCTCGACGCCGGCGACTACCACCAGACGGTGTACGAGAGCCTGGACCGCAAGATGGCCGGGCGGTTTTTGGGCGACTGCGACGACCTGGCCGAGTTTTTCCAGCAGCTGGCCCTGCGGCAGGGCCGGCTGGCCTTCGTGATGAGCCTGCCGGGGCACGCCGCCTGCGGATGGGTCGACCGGGAGGGGGATCCCCTCCCGGGGGAGGGGGACGCCCCCGGGGCCGCGCCCTACCGGTTCGTCGTGCTGCAGACCGGCCCCGCGATGCGCCACCGCGGCGCCACCCTGCACGAGGCGGTCCGGCTGGCCTACACCCACTTCTCCGAGGGGCGCGGGTTCGGGCAGTTCAGCGTCGCGGCCGTGCCCATCCTGCTGCGCTTCGCCGGCGAGCAGACGGCCACGCCCTTCGTGCTGGAGGCCCGCATCTACGAGGACCGCCCCTACGCCGAGACCATGATCCGCATCCAGGAGCACTGGCACCGCCACACCTACTGGGCGGCCCTGCGCGAGATGGAGGACATGCTGGCCTCCGGCGACCGCTCGATCGGCAACCTCAAGGAGACCGCCAGCCTGTACGAGCGCGTGGGCCACCTGCCCGAGGCCGAGGCCCTGCGCCGCGAGGAGCTGGAGGCCGCCCCCGGCGGGGACCCGGCGGTGGTGGCCTCCACCTGGCACGAGCTGGCCGGCCTGTACGCCCGCCAGGGCGACGAGGCCGGCCTCCTCGACGCCGTGGCCCGCATGGGCCGCCTCTTCGACGGCCTGCGGAGCTCCGGCCAGGGGGAGGCCCTGTTCCAGACCCGTTCCCTGCGGCTGCTGGCCTCCGATCTCCTGGCGCGGCGGGGCCATCCCGCCGAGGCGTGGCGCCTGCTGCGCCCCGACATCGACCAGACCACGCAGCTCATGCGGCTGGGCGTCCCCCGCGCCGCGTTCCCCAACGCGGTGGCCCTGTTCCTCACCCGCGTCTACGCCGCCCTGCGCGCGCGGGCCGGCGGCGGCGGGGCGGCGGGCCCGCCCCCCCTCCCGGCGGCCGGGAGGCGCGGCCTGTCGGAGGCCGGGCCGCTGCTGGAGCGGGGCTTCCGGCAGCATTTTTTCTCGGAAGACGACAGCTGGGGCGACCGCGCCTCCAAGTACGCCATTTTGGGCGAGTACGCGCTGGCGCGGGACGGGCGGGCCGCCGGCCTCGCGCGGCTGCTGTCGGACGACGGCCCCGCCCTCGACCTGTCGCGGGACCACGCCGTCCGCGCGGCCGACCTCGATCCGCAGGACTGGGCCTGGATGCGGGCCTGCCCGCAGCTGTACGTGGGGCTGGCCCAGGGGATGCTCGACCCGGACGAATGGCCCGGCTTCCACGATCCGGCCATGGCCCGGCGCCTGCTGGAAAAATTGCCCGAGGCGATGGACCGGGCCCGGCGGGCGGGGTGGGCCGAGACGCAGCGCGGCCCCTGGCAGACGGGGCGGCTGGTCCTGTCGCTGCTGGCGGCCGATCCCGTCCGGTTCGGGGAGGTTTTGGAGGAGGTCCGCGGCCTCGACTGGAGCGATTACGACGACGGCATGGCCACCGCGTTCGGAATCCACGCCCGCCTGGCGCCCCTGGAGCGGCTGGAGGCGTTCGCGGCGGCCTTCCGCCGCCACATGCCCCACCGGCAGCACCATTTCAAGGCCGCCTACCGCGCCATCGACAAGGACGCCTTCGCCCACGCGCTGGTCCTGGCCCGTTCGGCCGCGGCGGCCTTCCCCGACGACGCCGGCATGGCGGCGGAGGCCGGGGCCTTCGGGCTCATGGTGGCCGAGCTGGAGCGCCGCGCCGCGGCCAAGGCCGCCCGGTCCGCGGCGCCGGAGGGCGCGGAGGCCGGCCCGGGGGAGGACGGTCCGTCCGGAAACGGGGGGGAAGAGGGGGAGGAGGAGGGGGCGGAGGCGCCCGCGGACGGCGGGGAGGAGGCGGCGTGAGCCCGGAGGGCGGAGCCCCGGGGAAGGCCGTTCCGGAGCTCGCGTTCGCCACCCGCGCCCTTTTCCGCGCGTGGCTCGGTTGCCACGCCTCCGCCGGCGGCGGGGTTTGGCTGGTGTTCGGCAAGAGCGGGGCCCTGGCCACGCTGTCGGCGGCCGAGGCCCTCGAGGAGGCCCTGTGCTTCGGCTGGATCGACGGCCGGATGCGCCGCGTGGACGGCGCGCGCTACCTTAAATATTTTTCGCGCCGCCGGGACCGGAGCCCCTGGTCCGACCGGAACAAGAAAATCGTGGCCTCGCTCCGCGCGAGGGGCCTCATGGATCCGCGGGGCGAGGAGGCCGTGGCCGCCGCCCGGAAAAATGGCCAATGGGACGCCCGGCGGGAACCCGTGACCGACGCCGACGCCGCGGCGCTGGCCCGCCGTCTGGAGGCCTGGCCCCCGGCCCTGGCCGCCTTCGGCCGCCTGCCGCCGTCGGCCCGGCGTACCCTGGCCCGCCGGCACCTTTCGTTCAGGACCGAGGAGGCCCGGACGCGGGATCTCGGCCGGATGGCGGCCGAACTCGGGCGCGCGCCCCCGGCCGCGCGCCCCCGGGCGTGAGGACGGCATGTTTCCGGCTAAGAACCTCACCGTGGGGCAGCTGGCCGCCCTGCGCGGGGCCGCCACCCGCGACGGGCTGCGCGTCGTGTGGGCCGAGGGCTGCTTCGACTGGATGCACCCCGGGGCGGCGGGCTGCCTGGCGCACGCCCGCGGCCTGGGGCACCGCCTGGTGGTGGGCGTGTGCCCCGACGGGTCCGCGCGGGAGACGCGGGGCCCCGGGCGCCCCTTCCTGCCCCAGGCGCGGCGGGCCGAGGTGGTGGCGGCCCTGGCCTGCGTCGACTACGTCTTCCTGCCGCGGGACCCGGCCGACCGCGACCTGGCCCTGCGGGCGCTGGCGCCCGACCTGCGGGTCGACGGCTCGGGGGAGGGGCGCGCCCCGCCGGAGGCCGCGGAGGGCGCCTGGACGGCCGCGCCCCACGCGGCCGGGCTCAGCGCCACCCGCCTGGCCAGCGACCTGCGGCGCTCCGACCCCGAGCGGGTGCTGTCGGCCGCGTTCGGGCTGCTGTCCGATCCCGGGGGCCGCCTGCTGCTGGTCCGGACCCGGTACGCCGGCGGCGACGCGTGGGGCCTGCCGGGCGGCGCCCAGCGCCGCTACGAGCCGCTTCCCGAGGCCCTGCGGCGCGAGCTGCGCGAGGAGACGGGCCTGGAGGCCGTGGAAACCCGGTTCCTGGGCGTCCTGGAACGGGTGGCCCCCTCGCGGGACCGCCATTTGGTGGCCCACCTTTTCGGGGTCCGGCCGGCGCCGGGCCCCGGGCCGGAGGCCCGCCCCCGCGAGGACATCGTGGAGGTGGGCTGGTTCGACGCGGCCCGGCTGGCCTCCGAGCCGGGCCGCCTGATGGGCCGCCGGGCCTGGCTGCGGTATTTGGCCGACCCGGCCGCCTGGCCGGGCCATGTCCTGCTGGGCGAGGGCGATGAATAGGGCCCCGGCCCTCCCGGCCCGGCGAAGGCCGCGCGTCGGTCAGCCGCCCAGCAGCTCGGCCGCCAGCGCCCCGGCCCGCTCGGAATCGTGCGCCTGGCGCAGCAGGCCGCGCGCCTGGGCCTCCAGGGCCTCGGCCTCGCCCAGGCGGCCGTCCCGGCGCGAAAGGCGGGCCCTCGCCGCCAATATGCGGGCCGCGGCCCAGCGGGCGCCGTCCGCCGCCTCCTCGACGGCGTCGTGCCGGGCCATCAGGCCCAGGTAGGCGTCCAGGGCCCGGTCCTCGCGGCCCTCGGCCTCCAGGAGGCGGGCGGCCGCCCAGGCCGCCTCCGCGGCCTCGGCCTCGGTCCCCGCGCCGTCGGGCGGCCAGGCGAGCGAGACGGCCGCGCGCGCCTCCTCCAGGCGTCCGGCCCGCAGGTGCAGCTCGGCCCGGAGGAGGTACAGGGCGCGGCGCGTGGCGTCGGAGGCCGACGGCTCCCCCAGCAGGCGGTCGGCCAGCCAGGCGGCCTCGTCGAGGCCGCCCGCCGGCGACCCGGCGAGCGCGCGCCCCACCTCGCGGACGGCGGCGGTGGCCCACGGGCTTCCGGGGGCCTCGCGGGCCAGCGCCAGCAGCCCGGCCACGGCGCGGCCCGCGGTGTCGGCGGGCGCCGCGGGGGGATTGGCCTCCCCCGGGCGCCCGAGGGCCAGCCGGTCGCGCCGGAAGGCCGCCTCCCGCGCGCGTTCGGGGGTGAGGGGGGGGCGGGCCGGGGCCCGGGGGTCGGCCGCGCGCCGGTAATCGCCCCACGCCTGCGCCCACTGGCCCAGGCGCTCCCCCGCGCGGCCCGCCGACAGCGCCGCCTCGGCGTCGAGGTCCGCCAGGGCCCGCCACCGCCGCGCGGCCCCGGCCAGGTCGCCCTCCGCCTCCAGGCACCCCGCCTCCCGCCGCCGGGCCGAGAGCCGGAGGCCGTCGCCGGCCTCGGGTTCGGCCGTCAGGCGCGCGTAGTCCCGCCGGGCCTCGGGCCACCGCCCCAGCGCCTCGAGGGCGCGGGCGCGCAGCCAGCCGGCCCGCAGGCGGCCGGCTGGCAAGTCCTCGGACAGGCGGGCCGCCTCCAGCGGTTCCAGGGCCGCCTGCAGGACACGCGACGCGTCGAGGCGCCAGGCGTCGGCCCGCGCGGCCTGGCCCCCGAGGGCCAGCGCCCGGGCCAGGTCCAGGGCCAGCAGCCCCTGCCACAGCCGGGCCCGGCCCCGCGCCAGCCACCGCCCGCCGGACGGGGCGGCGGCGTCCTGGGCCTCTATCATGCGGGCGACCGCGTCCTCCATGCGCCGCATGGCCTCGGCGGCCAGCGCCTCGTCGACGGGCGCGGAGGCGGCGGCCCGTTGGCCCGCCTCCCGCGCCTGCCCGAACTCGGCCTCCCACAGGCGCCAGGCCAGCGCGTCCGGGTCCATGCCCTCGGGCGGGCGTCCGGCGAGATGGGTCCATAAACGGACCGCGGCCCCCGACGGCGCGGGATCGGCCAGCCAGCCGGCGGCGTCCCGGGGCGGCCGCCCGCCGGGGGCGCCGGGCGGGCGGGGGACCGGGGCGGCGTCCTGGCGTTCCAGCGCGGCCAGCCGCCCGAACCCCAGGGCGGCCTCCTGCCCCGCCGCCCGCAGCCGGGCCGGGCCGGATCCGGCCTCCGGCGGGAGGCGGGCGGCCTCCCCCAGGGCCAGCAGGGCCCGGACGGCCGCCTCCGCGGCCGGTCCGGCCCTCCGCCCGCCCCCCGGGCCAGGATCGTCCCATTCGGGGGCGTCCTCGGGGCCGGGGACGGGCAGGGCCAGGCCGGCCCGTGCGCGGGCCAGCAGGACGTGCGCCTCCGACAGCGCGCCGAACTCCCTCGCCCCGCGGGCGGACGCGGCCGCCCGCGAGGCCCAGAAGGCCGCGCCTCCCCAGTCGCCGAGGTCCAGCGCCCGCGACGCCAGGATTTCCCGGGCTTCGCGGACGGGCGTTTCCCCCCCGGGCCAGGCCGCCATCTCCCGCCAGCCCTCCCCGGCCTCGTCCTCCCGGCCCAGGCGCGCGGCCGCCTCGGCCGCCAGCCCCCGGACCCGCAGCGCCAGGCGGGACGCGGCCCGGCCGGGGCGGGAGGGCAGGGCGCCGGGCGCCAAGGCCCGGGCCGCCCAGCCGGCCGCCGCCGCCGCGTCGCCGTCCTCGAGGGCCAGCCGGGCGGCCAACGCCATGCCCTCCAGGGCCGCGTGCGGGAGATCGGCACCGCTGTCCCCGGCCGCGTCCTCCAGGGCCGCGCGGGCCAGCGACCGCTCGCGTCGCCGGCCGGAGGGGGGCAGCGTGGCCGACCGTTCAAGGTGGGCGGCGGCCAGCGCCGGCAGCAGCGCCCGGCGGTCGCCGCCGTCCAGGCCGGGCTCGGCCAAGGCGGCCCGCCCGGCCTCCACGGCTTCGTCCCAGCGGGACAGCCGGACCAGGCCCCGCGCGCGCAGCGCCATCGCCCCGGCGCGCTCGGGGCCGGGCTCCGGATGCTCGCGCAGGAAACGCGCCAATTCGTCCAGGGCCGCCTCGACGCCCGGCACGTCCCCGGCGGCCATGCGGCGCCGGGCCCGCTGTAGCCGTATCTGGCGGTGGCGGGGCCCGGACGGAAAGTGCAGGTCGGCGCGGTTGAGGGCGTCCATCGCCGCGCCCAGCCATTCGGCCCGCAGGCGCCCGGCGGCGCCGCCGTCCCCGCCGGCGGGCGGCGGCGGCAGGGCGTCGAGCCGGGCCAGGTGCGCCTGGGCCAGCAGCCAGGCCGTCTCGCCGGCCAGCGCGTGGGTGAGGTCGACCGAGTCCTGCGCGGCCAGCAGCCAGCGTATGGCCTCGGCCGGCCGCCCGGCCCTCAGGTACAGCCGCCCCGCCGCGTGGGCGGCTTCGGCCGCGCGGAGGGGACGGGCCAGCCGGCGGCGGTTGGCGGCCAGCGCGGCCATCTCCCCGGCCGCCTCCGCCCATCCGTCCGGCGTGGCGGCCAAGGCCTCCAGGCAGCGCGCGCGGCCATAGGCGGCCTCCTCCCAGGCGGCCTCGCGGACCAGGCCCTCCCCGGGGGTTTCGCCGGCGGGGAGGGGCGCCGCCTCGAACCCGGCCAGCAGATCCTCCCACTCGGCCAGGGCGCGTTGGTGGAAACCGCTTTCCATCAGGCGCGCGGCCCCGGCCGCGCGCTCGGCCGGGGAAGCCGGCGCCGGGCCCGGTCCGGCCTCGCCGGCAAACGGCGGGACCCGCGCCGCCAGCCACAGGACCAGCGCCGGGCCAAGGAACCGAACCGCCGCGCGGGAGCCGTCTCGACGCATGTTTTTCCACCCGCCGGCGCCTGTTTCGGGGCGGCGGGTCCCGTCCGGGCGCCCCGCCGCCCGCTTTCCGGACGTTGGCCGGACGGCCGCCGGGGCATACCGCCCGATTTTGGGCCGGCGGGACGGGCTGTCAACCGCGGCCCCGGTCCACGGCGGCTGGAGAGGAGAGTTTCCTTGAGGGCTTTCCGCCGCGCCTTCCGCCCGCGCTGTCCTTGCGCAACCCCCCGGGGGAATGTAAAATGTCGCAAACCTAGGCGCCCGACCAACCCGTAGACGCGGGGGACAGCCGATGGAGACGCGCATGGGTGGCAAGCCACGCGGATTCACGCTCACCGAACTGCTGGTGGTGATCGCCGTAATCGTCATCCTCTCGCTCATGACGGCGGCGACGCTCAAGCCCCTCCTCCGGCAGGTGCAGGCCAACAACCAGCCGGCCCTGCGGGCCGCCCGCCAAATCGAGGCCGCCTTCCAGGAAGCCCGCCGCCTGGCCATGCATTCCGGGGTCCCCCATTCGGTGGTTTTCAACCGCCCTCCGCCGCGGGTGACGTATTCCGGGTCGGATGTCGAATCCCTGTTCCAGGCCAACTGGGCCGATTCGGCCGCCCAACCGCCGCGGGGCGACAATTTTTACGTCATCGTGCGCCACCAGTTCCGCCCGTCGGCCGGCGCTCCCTGGGAAGGCGGCGTCGTGAACCCCTGGAAGGGATGGCGGGAAAGGTTCATGGAATTTTACTCCATCCGGCACGGCAACGGCGATTTGGTGTCCCGCGCCACCCAACGGTACGGCACCGGCACCGCGGGCCTGCTCACCGACAGCCACTGGGATATTTTTGTCCGCAACGCCAACCCCGGCGAAGCCGCCATGCAGGAAATGCGCGCGCCATTGGGCGCCTTGCCTCTCCTGCTCGAACACCACGGCGTCACGACCGTCGAGGCCGGCCGCCTTCCGGCGGGGACGGGTTTCCACGCCTTTGGCGCCGGGATACCGGGGCGGGAGGATATGGACGGCGCTTGGCACCGCGTCTGGCGCTGGACCTGGGACGATCAACTCGAAATGGACGCCCTCGACCGGGGAATGATGAACCTTAACGGGGGAATCATGGCGGGCGAGGGCGAAGGCATCCACGCCTGGATAGACGCGGCCGGTTT
>Ga0123353_10014370_pt1 | contig 11405 bp, 8 predicted proteins | sample TergutLab28metaG_3_FD_92763 | JGI IMG/M metagenome (GOLD analysis project Ga0123353, IMG submission 92763) | Labiotermes labralis P3 segment gut microbial communities from Petit-Saut dam, French Guiana - Lab288 P3 | ecosystem: Host-associated > Arthropoda: Insects > Digestive system > Gut ... | reverse complement strand
TGCGCAGCCAGAGCTCTTCGACGTCGAACGGGTCGGCGCCCAGCAGGTGGCGGTGGCCCATCGCCTCGGCCAGCCGGCAGGTCTCGTCCACCCGGTAGGGGTGGGTGATCTCGCCGACGCCGGTCAGGCCCTGGTCGGTGTGGATCCGGACGTAGCCGAAGTCACGCCAGGCGGTGCCCAGTTGCAGGGTCTCGACCTTGCTGATCCGGCCGGCGGGGCCGGCCGGGCGGGTGGTGTTCACGGTCAGCATCAGCGGGCTCCCGCCCCGGTTCCTGCGCCGCCCATGGTGGACGCGTGCGCGAGGTCGCTGGGGCCGCCCTCGGCGAGGGTGCGCGTGACGGCCGCCTCGGTCGCCTCCAGCAGCCGGTCCACGTCGGCGTCGGTGTGCGCGTACGACAGGTGGCTGCGCTTGAGGTTGAGCGGCAGTTCGAAGACACCGTGCTCGACGAGGTGGCGGCGGTAGCCGACGAACATCGCGGTGTCGTTGGCGAGCAGGTCGTCGTAGGTGAGCGGGGCCGGGCCCGGCATGAAGTAGCTGACGAAGACCGAGCCGTAGCCGGTCACCACCGCGGGTACGCCGATCCGCCGGTAGAGCGCGGTGAGTTCGCTGCGCACCCGCGTACCGAGCCGGAACACGTGCTCGTGGACGGGCTGTTCGCGCAGCTTGCGGAGGGTGGCCAGGGCGGCCGCGACCGGCAGCGGGTGGCCGTTGTAGGTGCCGGCGAAGAACACCGGGCCGCCGGGGCGGCTGCTGAACTGCTCCATCAGGTCGGCCCGGCCGCCGAGCGCGCCGATCGGGGCGCCGTTGGCGATGGCCTTGCCGAGGGTGGTCAGGTCGGGGGTGATCCCGGAGATCGCCTGGTAGCCGCCGAGGGCGTGCCGGAAGCCGGTGATCACCTCGTCGAAGACCAGCACGCTGCCGGCCGCCGTGCACTCCTCGCGCAGGGTGCGCAGGAACTCCTCGGTGGGCAGCAGGGCGCCGACGTTGTGCGGGATGGGTTCCACGATGACCGCGGCGATGTCGGTGCCGTGCTCGGCGAACGCCTGCCGTACGGCGGCGGGGTCGTTGAAGCGCAGCACCAGGGTGGCGTCGAGGACTTCGGGCAGGATGCCGGTGGAGGTCGGGTCGTGCCGGCCGACCCGGTCCGGGGCCGAGATGACGTTGAGGCTGACCGCGTCGTGCCAACCGTGGTAGCAGCCCTGGAACTTCACCACCAGGCGGCGCCCGGTGGCGGCGCGGGCCACGCGCAGCGCGTGGAAGGTCGCCTCGCTGCCGGTGCTGGTCAGCAGCACCTGCTCGATCGAGGGGATCAGCTCGGCCAGTTGCTCGGCGAGGTCCACCTCGGCCTCGGTGACCGCGACCCCGGTGAGTCCGATCCGGCCCGAGGCGTCCGCGACCGCGGCGGCCACGTCCGGGTCGTTGTGGCCGAGCAGCGGCGGCCCGAACGCGGCGTGGTAGTCGGTGAACTCCCGGCCCTCGACGTCCCAGAAACGGGACCCCTCGGTACGGGCGATCACCAGGTCGGTGAGGCCGGGAATGCTGCGCTGCCCGCTGTTGACACCGCCCGGTATCACCCGGCGGGCCCGCTCGGCGAGCTTCATGTGGTGCTCCTCGCGTCGATGCTGTGGGTGACGGTCCCGGCCCTGCCCGGCCGGGACCGCAGGACGCCATCCGCCCGGCAAGTCGTCGCAGGATTCGTTCGCTGTGCTGAAGGAACGATTTTCAAGAACGCATTTTCAAGAACACTGTTCTGCATATCCGAACAGTGGCTGATCTTAGATCCGGCTTCACGCTCGGTCAAGGGGGTTCCGGTGGTAAACTGTTTCGCTATGCAGAACAGTGTTGAGCGCGGGCTCGGTGACGAGCGGAACCGCACATCGGGGGCGGAGCCGAAGTACCTGGTGAAGACCGTGGCGCGCGCCGCGGAACTACTGGAGGTGCTGGCCGCCGGAGGCCCCGGAGCGGGACTCAGCGTGACCGAGGTCGCCCAGCGCAGCGGCGTCTCGAAGAGCGCCGCGTTCGGCCTGCTGCAGACGCTGCGGCACTACGGGCTGGTGGCCGACGAGGGCGAGGGCATGAACCGCCGCTACCGGCTGGGGATGTCACTGGCCCGGCTCGGCGACCGGGCCCAGGCGCAGGTCTCGCTGCGGGACGTGGCCCGGCCGCTGCTGCGCGAGCTGACCGCCGCCACCGGCATGGCCTCGCGGGTCGCGGTGCCGCAGGACGGACAGGCAGTGATCCTCGACCAGGTCGACGCCGGCGGCGGCCTGCGGCTGGACCTGCGGATGGGCGCCCGCGAGCTGCCGCACTGCACCGGGATCGGCAAGGCCCTGCTCGCCGCGATGCCGGAGGAGGAGGCCAGGGAAATCGTCGCCCGCACCGGGCTGCCCCGCCGCACCTCCCGCACCATCACCGACGAGGCGACCCTCTTCTCCCACCTGGCCGACGTCCGCGCCACCGGCTACGCGCTGGACGACGAGGAGGACGCGGACGGGATCTTCTGCATCGGCAGCGTGGTCCGCGACCACCGGGACCGGTGCGTCGGCGCGATCAGCATCACCGGCCTCAAGCTCGATCTGTCCGGCTGGCGGTTCCGTGAACTCGGCCTCCAGGTAAGGGACTTCGCCGACCGGATCAGCCAGAGCCTGGGGCACGGCAACGCCGGGGCGACGCCCGAGAGCCGCACGACGGCCACCGCCGGGTCTTGACCGATTCACCGGCAGGGGCATAACGTCTCGCCCCGTCGGACGGTGCCGCGCTTACACCCTGCCCCTGGTCTGCGCTTTTACCGCACCGGTCCGCACCGCCATCCGCATGTCCGGCAAGCGTCACGGGATTCGTCCTCACCCCCAGGCCCATCGAAGGCTGAGGCACACCGTGAACGTTTCCCCTGGCCCCGTGCCGGGTTCCACCACCCACCAGAGCCCCGGGTCGAGACCCGAGCCGATTCCCGGTCCCAGCACTCCTGACACCTCCCGCCGCAAGCTGCTGCGGGCCGGCGGCATCGGCGGCCTGCTGCTCGCCGCCTCCACCACGGCGGTCGCCGCCGCGGCGGGCACCGCGTCCGCCACCGGATCCGGTGCCGCGACCCCGCCCGGCCAGGCCGCCCCGCCGATCACCGTCGACACCGTCGCCCGGCTGCTCGCGCTCGACCCCAGGCCGCTCGCGAACGGCACGGTCGCGCTCGTCTCCGGCTACCGCGCGGCCGGTGACGGCGGCGGCCAGGTGGCGCGCTGGGACGCCGCCTCCACCGCCGCGCCCAACGGCGGCACCGTGCTGCGCCCGACCGGCACCACCGGTCAGGGCCGCTGGCTGACGGTCCACGACGGCCTGCTGGACTTCCGCCAGTTCGGCGTCCTCGACGCCTCCACCCCGGCCGACGCCGCGCTGGACGCCATGGTCGGCGACCCCTCGGTGCACCGGATCGAGGCGCACACCGACCTGAACTTCACCAAGCGCCACACCTTCTCCCGCTCCCGCATCGAGCTGGACTTCGGCGGCAACAAGGTCACCACCGAGGGGATCGAGCCGAACTCCTACAACAACCCGTTCGGCGCGGTGCTGTACTTCCTCGGGAAGGTCACCGGCACCACCGTCACCTCCCGGCTGTCCGCCCCGATGCCCGACCTCGCCGACATCTTCGAGGTGCCGTCGAGCGCGTCCTTCACCGTCGGGCAGTGGTGGAGCGTGGAGATCGACGCGGCGCCCGGCACCGGGCTGTACGAGAAGGAGGTGCAGAAGCTCGTCCAGGTCACCGAGATCGTGGACGGCACGCACATCCGGGTCAACTACAAGATCGGCTGGGACCTGGCCGCCGGACGCACCTTCACCTGGACCCGCGTCGAGCCGGTCGAACGCGCCCATGTGCGCAACATGGTCTTCGAGGGCGTGCCCGGCGTCGCGGACAACGACACCGTCACCGGCTCGCACCCGATCGCGTACGAGTACGCCGTCTCCTGCGACGTCTCCGGCATCGACGCCACCGGCACCTTCTGGCCGGTCGTGATGCGCCGCTGGTGCACCTACTTCCGCACCTCCGAGTGCCAGTTGAAGAACCCCGCCTCGGTCACGTACGGCGGCGCCGGCTACCTCACCCAGCAGATCTACTGCCTGTACGGCCACGTCGAGGACTGCCACGTCGCCAACGCCCGGCACCTCAACGACTGGACGGCCTCCGCCTACGGCTACGTCACCAACTGCCACGGCGACGGCGACGACCAGGGCCCCTTCGTCACCCACGGCCAGTTCGAGCACGACCTCACCTACACCGGCAACTCCGGCCTGATGACGTTCGCCAACTCGGGTGCGGCCTGGGGCGGCGCGGCCAAGCGGGTCACCGTCCGCAGGCACGCCTGCTCCTGGTTCGTGGCCAGGACCAACGTCATCGACCTGACGCTGGAGGACATGCTGGTCATCGGCAACGCCCAGCCCAACTCCGGGATGATCTGGGTGAACTCCGACGGCGCCCAGCTCCGCGGCTGCGTCGCCTCCGGCCCGCTGGTGGTCTCCCAGTCCTCCAACCGGTCGAAGCGGCCCACGGTGATCGCCGACTCGGCCTTCACCCAGGGCAAGGCGTCCGAGATCACCGCGGCCACCGTCAGCTCCGACCTGCACCTGCTGCGGGTCACCCTCAAGGGCCTGGACGGCGCGCAGTTCAACGGCACCGGCGCCCTCGTCCTCGACCACTGCACCTTCACCGGAGCCTCGGCGGACGCCGACCCCAGCGTCGTCGCGCACGCCGACACCGCGGTGCACGGCGGCACCTTCGCCGACACCGGCCTGGTGCTGAAGTCCGCCAAGGACCAGCGGCTGTGGATCGACGGCGGCGCCCGCTTCGGCGGCACCAACAGCGCGGCGGCCTTCCTCGCCCGCAGCGGCGCCGACCGCACCGTGAGCTGGCAGCTCGACGGCATCGACTCCCGCGCCGGGAACGCCGGGACCGCGCACCTGCTGATCACCGACGGCGTCAACCGCTACCGCGCGGGCGGCTCGGCCTTCGCCGGCGGCCGCCTCGAACTCGCCCCGGCCGCCTTCACCGGGGACAGCCACCTGCTGCACACCGGCTGCACCGAGGACGGCGTGACCCGCACCACGATGCCCACCGAGGGCGACCGGGTGCGGCACACCGCGGGGAACCTGCTGCTCTGAGCCCCGCAGGCCGGACCCGCCACGCCGGTCCCACCCGGCGCGGCCGGCCCGGCCGCCGCCCGGACCACCGATCCGCGATTCCCTCGCCCGCCCCGGGCACCGCACGCCCCGCTCCAGTCCCGCCGGCCCTTCGCGCCCACCGTGAAAGAGAGACCATGGCCACCGAACAGACCAGTACCGGAGGCACCCCGATCGAGGGGCGCCCGGTGCGGATCGCCCTCGTGGGCGCCGGCAACCGCGGGCTGACCTACGCCGCCTGGATCCGCGACCACCCCGAGCGCGCCCGGCTCGTCGCCGTCGCCGACCCCCGGCCGGAGGCGCGCGCTTCCGTGCCGTCGGCGACCGGGTACGGCGACTGGCGGGAACTGCTCGCGGCGACCGAGGCGAACGGCGGGCCGCTGGCCGACGGCGTGATCGTGGCCACCCAGGACCGCGCGCACGCGGAACCGGTGCTGGCCCTGGCTCGGGCCGGGTACGCGGTGATGACCGAGAAGCCGCTGGCCCCCACCGAGGCCGAGTGCCGCGCCATCGTCGAGGGCGTCGAGGCGGCCGGAGTGCCGTTCGCCGTCTGCCACGTGATGCGCTACACCCCCTACACCGACCTGGTGAAGAGCGTGGTGGACAGCGGCGTCCTCGGCACCGTCACCGGGCTCGACCACCTGGAGCCGGTCGGCTGGTGGCACTACGCGCACAGCTACGTCCGCGGCCCGTGGCGCCGCGAGGACGCCTCCTCGCCGATGATCCTCGCCAAGTCCAGCCACGACCTGGACTGGATCGCGTACGTCACCGGCCGCAGGATCGAGACCGTGGCGAGCTTCGGCTCGCTCACCCACTTCCGCCCGGAGAACGCCCCGGCGGGCGCCTCGGACAACTGCCTGGACTGCCCGGTCGAGCCGAGTTGCCCGTACTCCGCGCCCAAGCTCTACCACCCGGCGCTGCGCACCACCGGCGGCGCCTGGCCGATCGACCACGTCACCGCGCACGCCACGGGCCCGGAGGACCTGGAGGTCCTCGACGAGGCGCTGCGCACCGGCCCGTACGGGCGGTGCGTGTACCGCGCGGACAACGACGTGGTCGACAACCAGGTGGTCGCCATGCGACTGTCCGGCGGCGCCACGGCGGTCTTCACCCTGACCGCCTTCACCGAGCAGACCCACCGCCAGACCCGGATCTTCGGCAGCCACGGCTGGCTGCGCGGGGACGGCGAGCGGGTCGTGGTGCACGACTTCCGCGACGACACCACCCAGGTGCACGACGTCGGCACGAGCGGCTCCAACGCCGCCGACGGGCACGGCGGCGGCGACCGGGTGCTCGTCGAGTCCTTCGTCACCGCGCTCGCCACCGGCGACCGCTCCCACATCCGCTCCGGGCCGGTCGAGTCCCTCGGCAGCCACCTTGCCGCCTTCGCCGCCGAACGCTCCCGGCACGCCGGAACGGTCGAGACCGTGCCGCCTCGCTGACCCGTACTCCCACCACCGCTATGCTCCACGCCACGAAAGTGAGAACCACCGTGAGACGCCGTAACATCGCCGCCCTCGCCGTCGTCACCGCCCTCGCCGCCACCGCCGTTGCCGGCTGCGGTTCCGGCACCGGTTCCGGATCCAGCTCGAAGAAGACGATCAACACCTGGGTCTACCCGGTGATCAACGACCCGAAGGCCAATGCCGCCTACTGGGACGGCCTGGTCAAGGGGTTCGAGAAGGAGAACCCCGGGGTGACCGTCAAGGTCTCCACCTACCCGTGGGCCAACCGGGACACCGCCCTGGCCACCGCGATCGCCGCGGGCAAGGGCCCCGACGTGGCGTACCTGATCCCCGACCAGCTCTCCGCCTACCAGCGCAACCTGATCCCGGCGGACCAGTGGATGCCGGCCGCGGACAAGGCGGCCTACCGCCCGGCCGCGCTGAAGGCGGTCACCGTGGACGGCCAGGCGCTCGCCGCCCCGGTGCTGATGTCCAGCTACCCGCTGCTGTGCGACAAGAAGGTCTTCGACGCGATCGGCGAGACCGCCTACCCCACGACGTGGGACCAACTCGCCGCGCTCGCCCCGAAGCTGAAGGCCAAGGGCTTCTACGCGACCAGCTACAGCGGTGACACCACCGCCACCCTCAACATGACCTTCTACCCGCTGCTGTGGCAGGCCGGCGGCGACGTCTTCTCCGCCGACGGCAAGAAGGCCGCGTTCAACAGTGACGCCGGCGTCAAGGCGCTCACCTGGCTCAAGACCTTCGTGGACAACGGCTGGACGCCCAAGGACCTGGTCACCACCACCCCGCAGATCGAGCAGACCGACCTCGCCAAGAACAAGGTCGCCTGCACCTGGCAGAACACCGCGGCCGAGGTCGAGCCGTTCTGGGGCAAGGACAACATCGAGGTCGGCCCGGCGCTGGGCAGCACCAAGTCCGTGGCGTACGGCACCGTCGGCACCCTCGCGGTCTTCAAGGGCGCCAACGACAAGCTCGCCGGAAAGTGGATCTCGTACGTGGCGCAGCCGAAGAACACCGCGGGCCTGCAGACGCCGGGCGGGTACTTCTCGCCGCGCACCGACGCCGCCCCGCTCTACCCCGGCGACGCGCTCCAGGAGGCCACCGAGAAGGTGCTGAGCAGCACCGACGTCGGCCCGCTCAACAAGTCGGCGCGCGACGTGATGGGCCTGCTCGCCCCGCAGATCCAGGCCGCGCTGCTCGGCAAGACCACCCCGAAGAAGGCGCTCGACGACGCGGCCCAGGCCGCCGACCAGCTCATCGCCCGCAAGCGCTGACCGTCCCCACGCCGCGGGCCGCTCGCCGCAGCCGAGCGGCCGCCCGGCGCACCCCGTCCGCCCCCATCCCGCCGCCGAGGTCCGGCAGCACCCGTCGCTCCCCGAAGGAGGTCCCGTGGCCGCAGTCGCGGAACGTACCACCCGCCCGCAGAAGAAACGACGCGGACCGCACGAACGCCGGGAGGCCAGGATCGGGCTGCTGTTCGTGCTGCCCTGCTTCCTGCTCTTCCTGGCCTTCCGCTTCGGGCCGGGCATCGCCGGGCTGGTGCTCGGCTTCACCGACTACACCATCGGCGACACCACCCACTTCACCGGGCTGCAGAACTTCCAGCGGATGATGCACGACCCGCTGTTCTGGTCCTCGCTGCGAGTCACCGTCGTCTACAGCGTACTGGCGGTGCCGTTCACCATCCTCGCCTCGCTGGGGCTCGCGCTGCTCACCCGGCGGGCCTTCCGCGGCTCCCGGCTCTTCCGGTCGATCTTCTTCCTCCCCGTGGTCACCAGCCTCATCCTGGCGTCCACGGTCTTCATCTGGATCTTCTCCACCAAAGGCCCGTGGTCGGACCTGATGGGACTGCTCGGGCTGCCCGAGCAGTCCTGGCTCACCGACTCCGCCCTGGTGCTGCCGGCCATCGCGCTGGTCGGCATCTGGTCGCGCTGCGGCTACGGCATGCTGATCCTGCTCGCCCGGCTCCAGGACGTGCCAAGGGAGTTGGAGGAGGCCGCGCTGATGGACGGCGCGGGTCCGTTCCAGCGGTTCCGCTACATCGTCGCCCCGCAGCTCAAGCCGGCCTTCTTCTTCCTCGCGGTGATCGAGACCACCAACAGCTTCCAGATCTTCGACGCCATCTACGTGATGACCGGCGGCGGCCCGGCCAACGCCAGCTACAGCCTCGTGTACCAGCTCTACGACGCCGGCTTCAAGTACAGCGACCTCGGCTACGCCAGCGCGCTCGGCTGCGTGCTGTTCGTGATGACCGTGGTCGTGGCGCTCGTGCAGCGCATGGTGCTCGGAAAGGAGAAGTGACCATGGCGAACGTGACCGCCGAGGCCGCCGACACCACCCAGGCCGCCGGGACGGGCGCGGCCGGCGCCGCCGCCCGGCCGCACCGCACGCGGCGCGCCGACCGGACCCGCGAACGCGACACCGTGCCCAGGGCGTTGCGGCCCGGCCGCGGCGGGCAGGTGCTGCGCGGAGTGCTGCTCGCGGTGGCGTCCGTGGTGACCGTGTTCCCCTTCTACGCGATGCTGGTGCTGTCGCTGAAACCCGGTGCCGCCGTCTCGCTCCCGGGCAGCCTGCTGCCCTGGCACCTGAGCGGGTCCTCCTACAGCGCCGTGCTCGACGCCCAGGACGTGCCGCGCTGGCTGTTCAACACCCTGGTCTACTCGCTGGTCTCGGTGGTCGGGGTGCTGGTGCTGGCCGCGCTCGCCGGGTACGCCTTCGCGAAGAAGCGGTTCCGCGGCAGGGAGGCCATGTTCTGGTCCTTCCTGTCCATGGTCATGGTCCCGTACCACGTCACCATGATCCCGACCTTCATCATGATGGCGAAGCTCGGCGGCGTGGACACCTACTGGGGCCTGATCATCCCGACCCTCGCCAACGCCCAGGCGGTGTTCCTGATGCGGCAGTTCATCAAGGACCTGCCGGACGAGATGTTCGAGGCGGCCCGGCTGGACGGGTGCAGCGAGCTGCGGATCTTCGTCAGCATCGTGCTGCCGCTGCTCAAGCCGATCCTCGCCACCCTCGGCACCTTCGTCTTCCTGTGGCACTGGAACGACTTCCTGTGGCCGCTGATCATGGGCCAGAGCAGCAGCATGCGCACCCTCACCGTCGGCATCGCGTCGCTGCAACAGCAGCAGGTGCCGCTCAGCCAGGTGCTCGCCGGATCGGTGATCGCCTTCGTCCCCATCTTCGCCGCCTACCTGGCCGGCCAGCGGTACTTCACCGAGGGCGTCACCGGTTCGGCCGTCAAAGGATGACCACGCACATGCCCGACACCTCCACGTCCGCCCCCGCGTCCCCTGCCGCCCCTCCGTCGCCTTCCGCGGCTGCGGCGCCCGTGCCCGCCGTGCGCCCCGGCCTCGCGGACTTCCCCGACGGCGAGCGGCAGCTCGAGGAGCTGCTCGCCACTCCCTCCCCCGCCCTGGTGGCCGACGCCGCCCGGCTCGACGGCGACCTGGTCGTGCTCGGCGCGGGCGGCAAGATGGGCCCCAGCCTGTGCCGGCTCGCCCGCCGGGCGCTGGACGCGGCCGGCCGCGGTGACCTCGCCGTCCACGCCGTCTCCCGCTGGTCCGACCGGGCCGCGGCCGACGCCCTCGCCGCCGAGGGCGTGCACCCGGTCGCCTTCGACCTGCTCGGCGGCGACCCGGCGGACCTGCCCGACGCGGGCAACGCGGTGTTCATGGTCGGCGCGAAGTTCGGCTCCGCGGGCAACCCCGCCCACGCCTGGGCGGTCAACGCCGCGCTGCCGGACCGGATCGCCCGCCGCTACCGGGACGCGCGGATCTCCGCCTTCTCCACCGGCAACGTCTACCCCCTGGTCGACACCGCCTCGGCGGGCTCCGCCGAGACCGACCCGGTCGGCCCGGTCGGCGAGTACGCCATGTCCTGCCTCGGCCGCGAACGGGTCTTCGGCTACCACGCCGCCGAGCACGGCACCCGCGTCGCGCTGCTCCGCCTCAACTACGCGATCGACCTGCGCTACGGGGTGCTCGCCGACATCGCCTCGGCCGTGCACGCCGGCGAGCCGGTGGACGTCACCACCGGCCACGCCAACGTGGTCTGGCAGGGGTACGCCAACGAGGTCGCGCTGCGCGCGCTGCTGCACGCCGACTCCGACGCCTTCACCCTCAACCTGACCGGGCCGGAGACCGCGTCCGTCAGACGGCTGGTGGACCTGTTCGCCGCGGAGTTCGGGCATGACGGCGCAGCGACACGCGCCGAACTCGCCTCCAGGCAGGCCAGTTTGACGACAGGTCAGGAATCAGGCACGGCACTGCTGTCCGACGCGGGCCGCTGCCACGCCCTGTTCGGCTATCCGCCGGTGCCGTTGCGCACGCTCGTCGGCTGGCAGGCCGAGTGGATCCGGCGCGGTCTGCCGCTGTCCGGCCGGCCGACCAAGTTCCACGTCCGCGACGGAAGGTTCTGACCCGCTGTGTCCACCCCCAACCACCGCCCCACCGCGCCCGCCGGACCCGCCCCCGACGGCGCCGGCGGCGCGCCGGGCGAGGCGAGCGCGCTCGACCTGCTCGCCGCAGGAACCGTCATACCCGCCCACCCGCTCGCGCTGGACGCCGAGCGCCGCCTGGACGAGCGGCACCAGCGGGCGCTGACCCGCTACTACCTGGCCTCGGGCGCCGGCGGGATCGCCGTCGGCGTGCACACCACCCAGTTCGAGATCAGGGACTCCGCCGTCGGGCTGCTGCGCCCGGTCCTCGAACTCGCCGCCGAGACCGCGGACAAGGAGGCCGGCCGGCCCGTGGTGAAGATCGCTG
>Ga0123353_10014369_pt1 | contig 11405 bp, 11 predicted proteins | sample TergutLab28metaG_3_FD_92763 | JGI IMG/M metagenome (GOLD analysis project Ga0123353, IMG submission 92763) | Labiotermes labralis P3 segment gut microbial communities from Petit-Saut dam, French Guiana - Lab288 P3 | ecosystem: Host-associated > Arthropoda: Insects > Digestive system > Gut ... | reverse complement strand
ACGAGCGGCCACGATTCGATTATGCCGAGCTGCGAATATATGCCCCAGTGCATCATGAGCGCGAGTTTTTGATCTTTGAACCATTCGAGACGTTCCTTGATGAGTGGTTCCTGCGGTTCGACGTAGGTTTTCGGGTTATAGCCGTGTACGTGTTCTTCTGCCATTTTTGATCATTCCTTTTATTTTATTTGTTAATAATAGACTGAAAATCGTTACAATATATACTGTAAATATTCTAATTAAATAGCTCGACAATGTTGACAATCCCGCGGTGAACTCGTCAACGATGAAGATAAACAGGCAATGCGAGAGGTAGATTCCGTAACTCACTTTGTCGATTTTGTTTATGAATTTTATTTCTTTTATATACTGTGCGGTCATAAAGAAGAACAAAATCGCACTCATGCAGTACAAAATGTGAATGTTTTCGTATTTAAAAACGACATTCAAAACGGCGGAAACGATGAAGATAACAGTAATAAATACGCGGTTATTCAATAGAATATCCTTGAATTTATCGTAATACAGACCCGCGTAACATCCGGCTATCCAATACACGAGATATGTCGTGAACACGCGGTCGTTGTAAACAAAACCGATGAAAGTCTGATAAAAAATTATTGTTAATATTAGCGAGAACGAAATAAACAGCGCGCCGTTCACCCTTTTGACGAGCCAAATCCAAACCGGCGCGAGCAAATAAAACTGCACGATGATGATTATAAAATAAAAGTGCCCGACCAAATCGCCGACAAAAATATACCGCAGCAAATCCATGATCCGAAACGGGAAATAGTTGCGGTGGAAACAAAAATATATGTAGTAAATAACCACCCAGATTATATACGGAATGACAATCGAGAGCAATCTGCCCAGCAAAAATTTCCCGTAGTGAAAATTATCTGATTTCGTCAGCAACAGTTTGAATCCGCTCAAAAAAATGAATCCGTAAACCGCGAACGCCGATAACCGCCACGGAATATATACGATTAAATACTGCCAGCTTGTTTTATCCAAATTCGAAATGGGCGCGGACGAAACGTGTATGAAAATTACCAGCATACATAAAAATACGTTCAGCAGCGATATTTCGAAGAATCTTTTTTTGGGTTCCATATAATGCTCCTAATGTTTGTTTACAGGTTAATTATATAACGGAGGGGAAAATTTGTCAAGTATCCCCCCTGTCAACTGCGGTTGACATCCCCCCTTTGGCAAGGGAGGGAAAGAACCAAATATATTATATTCCTTCTCCCCTTGTCAAAGGGGGATACGGCGAAGCCAACGGCAAAGCCGTGGGCTGAAGCCGAGGGGGATTCTACTGTAGGTTGAATCCTGTCAACAATACCTCTCTTGCGGATTATAAATTTTTGTGATAAAATACCATTCGGAGGTGTATTAAAATTGTATATATCTAAAAATTTAAAATGTTTACGATTAGACAGGGGTTTGACACAGGAGGAACTTGCGGAACACATCGGCGTGAGCGGGCAGGCGGTCAGCAAATGGGAGCGGGACGAGTGCTATCCCGACATTGTATTGCTGCCGGGTTTGGCTAACTTCTTCGACGTGACGGTGGATTATCTGCTTGGCATGGAGGAAATAAGCGAGAAAGAGAAATTGCAAAATATTTATCCGCGTATAAATGAATTATACGAACAAAAAAATTATGAAGAAGCTGCTGAATTAATTGAATCGATGTTAAAAATCTTTCCAAGTCATCCAATTTTATTAGGATGTTTAGGTGAAACTTACGCTTTAATGGGTATTGAAACGGAAAAAGCTATCCAACTCTGCGAACAAGGATTAGAAGGAAGGTCATACAAAGCAAAAGGCACGATTTATGCTACACTTTGCATGTTACACAAAAGAAATTGCGAAATCCAAAAAGCAGAGAAATTAGCGCGTTCACTACCTCATACATGCGAAAGCCGCGAATTACTCCTGCCGAACTTCTTAAAACAGCCTGAACGCGACGAATACTTACGTGAACATCTTCCCGGAATACTCAAAACAATTTGTATTCTCATTGAAAATGAAACGGAATTTCCTGAACAAATATATTGTAAGCCAAATGATTTCGACCCGATCGAAGCGTGTGAAAAAATCGCGGAATTCTTTAAATAACCAAATGCCTGTCGTTTGACAGGCACTTTATATTATACATTTGGCGGCTTTGGTTTTTTGGAACGTTTTTTTAAATTCAGCCCGTCACAGTGCAGGAAGTCGTTAGCGTTAGTAACGCTCAGCATCGGGATTTTCTGCGAAGCGCCGCATGTTCTGCAAAAAATATCAACGGAATTGTCCCTAAATTCGAAATCGTACATACTTTCTCCGTGATGTTCACATTCGCATTTCAATTTACCCTCCTCATCAAGCTCTACAAGCATATAACGCACAATATCCTCGATTTGCGGGTCGTTAAGCGGCAATTCATTCTTTAAAAAATCAAAATCGTCAAGTCCGGCTTCCTGCAGCATATTGTTGAGTTCTATATCGGATTTTTTTAATTCCTCCATGACAACTTCGTGCGTCCCGATAAAACATATTTCAACTGATGTGTAAGTACAGGACAGATTGAAAGATTCTTTCTCAAAGAACGTATTCGAGCTTATCACGTAGTTGTGCGAATTAGGGCAAATCAAACATGGAACATTCAATCGGATTTTCCGGTCAGATGTATAAGTTATCGTAAGTTCGCTCTTACCGCACTTGCATTTGAGTTTGAACATATCTCCGCTAAGTGAGAATATACCTACCATGCTTATTGTGTTGATACCGCAATACGGGCATCTGTACGCTACGGCGGCTTGGCGGGAATTTAAAATCATTCTGTTATATGACCTCGTTTCTCAATCTTTGATCCGATAAACGGGATTGACGTTCAGTCGTTTATCCGTTACAGGCGTTTTAGATATATTATAGCCCTCATCCATGAAGTAATAATCGGCTTTCAATACAGGAAGGCTTCCATACGGCGGTTTGGTGAATCTCACGTCGTCGCAGTAATAGATGTCAACGTGAAACTCGTCCGCGGTCAAATCTATGCCGTCGAAGATGATTCTTTTGTAGTTGTACAATAATTTCCTGTCGCTGATATATTGATAATTTCTGTAAATATTACCGTTTGAATCATATAAAATATAAATAAAAGGCTCGCCTACAGGGTCTTTTTCGAGGTTGTAATCGGCTTTCAGAGTTTTGATAGTGCTGTTGTTGTATCTTATCGTGAATTGAATCTGTCCGGCATTGGCATCCGCCAATTTGGCGGTGTGGATATTACTTACCGCGAATTTCCCGTCGCCGGTGATATATTGATAATTCATACTTTTTTCATTGACAACATTTATAATAAAATTGTCAGAGTTACTATTATATGCCGAAACGCCGGATTCGTTCCAAACAAATTCCTCCATGCTTTTAGGATCGCCCATAGTACAGATACGAACCATGAAGAATAAGTAAACGAATATAATTAAGCCGTAAACTGAATATTTTAATATTTTGCCGATCGTGATTTTTTTTGTTGTCATGTTAATAGCCTCCAAGTTCTACCACCCCGTCAATGCTACGCATTGCCACCCCTCCAAGGAGGGGAATGGGGTTTTAATTCCCCTCCTTGGAGGGGTGCCGTCGTAACGGCGGGGTGGTCCGTTTCCCATATTTATTTTCTCATTATACCACAAAAATAAATAATATTCAAGTAAAATTAATAACTACTTCTTGAAATATGCAAAAATTTTATGTATAATGATTAAAATTATAAAATTAAGGTGACTGTGAATTAATATGGAATATAAAATATCAGAAAAAATGAAAGACATGAAACCTTCGGCTATCCGTGAGATATTCAAAAGTCTGTCCGACCCGGAAATGATAGCGTTCGCGGCGGGGAATCCCGCGCCGGAATCTTTCCCTGTGAAAGAACTGAACGAAATCTCGAATTATATTTTTCAGAATAATGCGGTAACCGCTTTGCAGTACAGTATCAGCGAAGGTTATCCGGCGTTAAGGGAATCTGTGAAAAAACGGCTTAACGTAAAAGATACAGTTATAATCGTTTCAGGCGGACAGCAGGGACTCGAACTCACAAATAAAGTTATGTGCAACCCCGGCGACGTCGTGTTGTGCGAGAATCCGAGTTTTATCGGAGCATTGAATGCCTATCGATCTAACGGAACGATTCCTGTTGGTGTAGATATCGACGAAGATGGCATAAACATAGAAAAGCTCGAACACGCGCTCAAAACGATTCCGAACGTGAAACTTCTGTATGTCATACCTAACTTCCAGAATCCCGCCGGTTTAACGATGTCGCTTGAGAAACGCAAGGCCGTTTACAGCCTCGCGCTGAAGTACGGCGTGATTATTCTTGAGGACAATCCATACGGCGAACTGCGTTTCCGCGGCGAGGACATCCCGACCATCAAAAGCATGGATACCGAAGGCATCGTCGTTTACTGCGGCTCGTTCTCGAAGATACTCTCCGCCGGTATGCGCGTGGGATTTCTATGTGCGCCCGACGAATTGATGCAGAAGATCGTCGTGGCGAAACAGGTCGAGGATGTGCATACGAACATTTTCTTCCAGATGGTATGCGAGCGGTTCATGAACCATTACGATTTAGAGGGGCATATCCAAAAAGTGCGCGGGATTTACCGCGCGAAATGTCACAACATGCTCACCGCGCTTGACAAATACATGCCCAAAGAAGTCAAATACACGCGCCCCGACGGAGGGTTGTTCATCTGGTGTACATTGCCGGATTCGATACCGCTCAACGATTTTGTGCAGACGGCACTGGCGCAGAAAGTGGCGGTCGTTCCCGGAACGGCGTTCAACTGCGACGAAACCGCTCCTTCGCAATCGTTCAGAATCACGTACTCAACGCCGTCGCCGGAGCAAATCGAGCGCGGCGTGAAGATAATGTCCGAAATAGTGGGAGGTTTTCTGCGATGAAAACGATCTTTTCAGGTATCCAGCCGAGCGGCGATTTAAATATTGGCAATTATCTCGGCGCGATTATTAATTGGAACAAGTTACAGGAAGAATTTAATTGTATTTATTGTGTTGTCGATATGCACGCGATAACCGTCAAACAAGTCCCCATGGATTTGCGGAACCGTACGTATAAAACGTTGGCGACTTATATCGCGTGCGGACTTGACCCCGACAAGAACGTCCTCTTCGTGCAGAGCCACGTTCCGGCGCACGCCGAACTCGCGTGGATTTTAGGTTGCTCTACGATGTTCGGCGAGCTTTCACGCATGACGCAGTTTAAAGACAAGAGCGCGAAGAACGAGCAGAATATCAACGCCGGACTATTCACGTATCCGGTGCTGATGGCGGCGGACATACTGTTGTATCAGGCGGACTTGGTTCCCGTCGGGCAGGATCAGAAACAGCACATCGAACTCACGCGCGACGTTGCAGAGCGGTTCAACGCGGTTTACGGCGAAACATTCATAGTACCGGAGGGTTACATCCCAAAAATCGGCACGAAGATTATGTCGCTGGTTGAGCCGGAGAAAAAGATGAGCAAGTCAGACGAAAATCCGAACTCGTACATCGCCTTGCTCGACAGCCGTGATGTGATAATCAAGAGATTCAAGCGCGCCGTAACGGATTCGGACACGAGCGTTCGTTTCGCGGACGGCAAGGACGGCATTAATAACCTGATGACGATCTATTCATGCTTCACGGGAAAAAGTTTCGACGACATTGAAAAAGGGTTCGACGGACGCGGCTACGGCGATTTTAAATCCGCGGTCGGCGAAGTCGTCGCGGACGGACTCGCGCCGGTACAGAAGAAGATCGGCGAACTCATGGGCGATAAAGCGTATCTTGAGGGTATAATGAAAAAAGGCGCGGAATCCGCGTCGAGAATAGCAAGTAAAACCTTGGCGAAGATACAAAAACGGGTGGGGTTTGTGGTGTAACGGAATCCCCCCTGTCAACTGCGGTTGACATCCCCCCTTTAACAAGGGAGGGAGAGAAAAGAAATATATAATTGTTCCTTCCCTCCCTTGTTAAAGGGGGGATGTCAACCGCAGTTGACAGGGGGGATTGAATTGTGAGGTATTAAAAAATCATGGATATTGTTAAAATTATATTCGGCTGCGCGGGAATGTTATTCGCGTTCCTGATAGCGTTTACAACTACGCCTGTGGTACGGGTTATCGCATTTAAAATCGGCGCGATAGACGACCCGAAAAGAGACGACAGGCGTATGCACAAAGAACCAACTCCGCGTATCGGCGGACTGGCTATCTTTATCGGATTCGTTTCCGCGACGATGCTTTTCGCGGAGTATTCGCCGACATTGCTCGCGATATGGTTCGGCGGATTGATACTTGTGGTGATGGGCGTACTTGACGATATTTTCAGGCTCAACGCGTTCCTCAAACTCGGTGTACAAATACTTGTAGCACTTATCGCGGTATGGCAGGGAATGACGATTGAATTCATCAACCTGTTCGGTCATTATATCGTGTTCGGATATTTAGAAATACCGATAACTATCCTTTGGATCGTGGGTCTCACCAACGCGATAAACTTCATCGACGGGCTTGACGGATTATCGTGCGGCGTGTCGGCGATATGTTCGATATCGTTGCTGCTCGTTACATTAACCACATCCGACAATGGTGCGCTCGCGCTGGTTATGGCGATAATGGCGGGTTCATGCCTTGGATTTTTGCCGTACAACTCGAATCCGGCGAAGATTTTCATGGGCGATTCGGGCGCGTTGTTCTTAGGCTATACGTTCGCCGTGCTGTCTATCGAAGGCTTATTCAAATTCAACATGGTAATGTCATTCTTGATACCGCTGTCTATTTTTGGAGTGCCGCTGTTTGACACCGTGTTCGCGATCATCAGGCGCACGTTGAAAGGTAAAAATCCGTTCACAACGCCCGATAAAGGTCATATCCACCACAGGCTTATAAACATGGGCTTCAACCAAAAACAATCCGTGCATATTTTATACGCTATCAGCGGAATATTGGGAATTTCCGCTATAATGCTTGCGAATGAACTTTGGATTAAAACGATCGGGATAATAATTATCGGGGTCGCAACATTTGTGATAAATTACTTTATTGTTAAGAGTCAAAAGACGCGCGACTTGGCGGGTTTTGATTTTGGTGTAAAGAGCGATGAAGACAAACCCCAATGACAAAAGATTAATGGTTTTATCGACGGCTTCATTGATAGCGTTTGTTGTTATATTTTTTTTATTAATTATATATGGATTGTATCGAATAAAAATTATTGAAATACCCCGGTCTTTGCTTGATCTGTTTGGCAATCCGGAAATCGTCGAAACGCCGCATAATTATAACGAAATAGACAACAAAATGTTTGAATTGTTTAATAACGCCGCCGAAGAAAAACAAGCGGTATATTATGATATCAGCAAAGAAGATTTAAAAAAATTTTTGACTGACGCTCCTTATATTAAAGAATATTTGCTCACGCAGCAAATATATTATCGTAACGAAAGCGACGGCAGGAGAATAACGTATAAACATGATATATGGGTTAAAAACGATAAATACCGTGTTGATACTTATGACAGTGAGTCTGTTTTAATCAGAAAATTGATTTGTGACGGCAATGTAGTCGCTATAACTGATTATACAACCTATGACGAACCTGTGACGAAATTTTTTTCGGTAACGGATGAATTCACGTTTGAAAATCAATCCGGCTTGCCTTCGATTGCGGAATTTTTGAATGAAGATTTAAAAATCGAACTCGTTCGTGACGTAAGAAACAATATTTACCGCGTTGAGTATACATACGACGATATACCGCAACAGACCGAAAAGCTCGAAATTTCATTCGATTACGGCTTGATCCTTACTGCGGAATCCAAATACGATAACGTTACCGTATATAATATGAACACGACGATTAGAGATTCTAAGGTTGATGATAAAATATTTGAAATTACTCTTGATAAATAATTAGAATTAAGCTATAATAAAAATACGGTAAAGGTGTTACCGCTAACGCGGTTGACCTCAACATTCCAGATTATTTAGAAAAAAATAACCGTACGCATCGGCTAAATGGGGCGGTTATTTTTTTCTGTTGTTTTTTGAGAATATCAAGACTAACAGATTCACGATTTTATTAAATTTTGTCAATATTTTTTGATTTTTGCTTGACAAATGCAAAATATTGTGATATAATCATATAGTTCCAAAGACAGCAGGCAAAAAATTTGCAATGCAAATTTGCATAAGTCCTGCCGAGGAAAAAGCTAAATTAGGATATTATTATGCTTTTTCGCGTCCTTATGTTTATGGAACGGGAAGCATTTTTTATATTATGGAGGTGAAAAATTAAATGCCAAGTAAAAGCATATTGGCGGAAAAAGAAGCGATCGTGGCGAAACTCGCCGAGAAAATCAAAGGTTCAACAGCGGGCGTTGTTGTAACTTACACCGGAATTAACGTCGATCAGGATACAAGAATGCGCGTTGAACTGCGTAAAGCGGGCGTTGAATATAAAGTTTACAAAAACTCAATGACCGAGCGCGCGTTTGATATAACCGGTTACGGCGGGATGAAGGAACATCTCGTCGGCATGACCGCACTTGCATTGAGCGGCAAAGACCCGATAGCTCCGGCGAAAATTTTGAAAGAATTTGCGGAAAAAATCGAAAAGTTCGAAATCAAAGCGGGATTCGTTGAAGGCAGATTGATAAACGCGAAAGAAGTCAACGCGCTCGCGGAAATACCGTCCAAAGAAGCATTGATAGTGAAGATGATGGGAAGTCTGCAATCGTCATTGTACGGATTGTGTTACGTCCTTCAGGCGAAAATCGATAAAGAAACAGGCGGCGGTGCAGAACCTGCGCCAAAAGAAGCGTAAAAAATTATATTAAAATATTATGGAGGTAAAAAAATTATGGCATCCGAAAAAATCACAAACTTATTGGAAGAAATAAAAACATTGACAATACTTGAACTCGCTGACCTCGTGAAAGCGCTCGAAGCGGAATTCGGCGTTTCAGCGGCTCCGGTAGCGGTAGCAGGCGGACCGGCGGTAGCAGCGGCTCCCGTTGAAGAGGAGAAGACAGAGTTTGACGTTATACTTACAGGCGCAGGCGCGTCCAAACTCAACGTCATCAAAGTTGTACGCGAACTCACAGGGCTCGGTCTCAAAGACGCGAAGGATTTAGTTGAAGCCGCTCCGAAGGCGCTCAAAGAGGGCGCAAGCAAGGAAGAAGCCGAAGAGCTTAAAGCCAAACTCGTTGAAGCCGGTGCGGAAGTCGAAATTAAATAAGGGTATTTATTCCAATAAAACGACACGTAATTATGCGTGTTGTTTTTTCTTATTGCCTTGAAAAGTTCACAAAAAAGACTTATAATGAAAATAAAAAATTTGAAAGGATGCAAAAAAATGATAAACGACCTACATACAATCATAACCAACCCCGACTTCTCCGCGCTTGACCGGAAATACGCCGGCAGGAAACCCTATTGGGGCGACCTCCACGTCCATACAAACTCGGGCGGTACGAGCGACGGCTCGGTGGAAATCGGCAAATGGCCTGGAATGATGAGGGAACTGCAACTTGATTTCGCCGCGGTGATGGATCACAGACAAGTCAGGCATATGTTTCTGCCCGAATGGGACGACGCGATTTTTATCGGCGGCTCCGAAGCGGGGACGATGATAAACGGTTTGAACGCCGCGAGTTACAGTCAAATACACTACAATATGCTTTTACGTGACAAGGGCGACCTGCAAAAAGTTCTCGAAACTTTTCCGGAATTTCAATTCGATGGCGAAAACTTCCAATATCCTTCATTTACAAAAGAGCGAATGTGCGAGATCGCGGCGTACATCAGGAGCATCGGCGGTGCTTTCGTACACGCGCACCCGAAGCAGCTCATGGTTTCGGGTGACCCGCTTGATTATTATTACGGCGAGAGAACGGGTTTAGAAGTGATACTCGGCGCGCCCGAAACTCTCGAAACCACCGATAACTACAAACTGTGGCTGGAATTGTTAGCCGCGGGCAAGAAAGTCTACGCAACGGCGGGAAGCGATTCTCATGAAAAAACTTACAATACTGCGGTTAATACGGTTTACTTGACGGAAAGATCCGGAGCGGAATTTGTACAGCGCGTACACGAAGGCGACTTCACAGCAGGAGCGGTTGGGATTAAGATGTGCGCGACGGATTACGTTCTTCTTGTAAGCATCGGCGACATTTTCCCTCCGGTATTGAACGTAGATTCATATTCGTTGAACATTTATACAGACAGAGGTTTAGTTTGTACAATACAAGAAAATAGAATTGCCCTTAAACTCGAAAAGCGTGTGTTTTATAGAGCGGAGATTCACGATGGAAATGGAATTATAGCGATTGGAAATCCTATTTGGCTTGCGTAACGGACAAAACATCGGATTTTAAGACATGACTTTTTAGGTTGTGTTGTTGTATAATATTCATAAGGAATCTTCGATTCCTTTTCGAAAGGATGGCGCGTGTGAACTGGATACAAGGCTTGTCGAAAGCTATTCACTACATCGAAAAACACTTGACCGACGATATTAACATAGACGAAATATCGAACGAATCCTATGCCTCAAGCTCTCATTTTCAGCTTATTTTTCATTTGGTAATAGGTATGACTGTAGGCGAATATATCCGCAACAGACGGTTAAGTTCAGCCGGTTTGGACTTGCTGCTCACGAAGAGCAAAGTCAACGATGTGGCTATGCGGTATCAATACGATACGTCAGAAAGTTTTTCCAAAGCGTTCGCGCGTTTTCACGGAATCCCGCCGTCGGGTGTGAAAAAGCACGGCGAAAAACTCAAGTGCTTCAACCCTTTTACTATTAAAATATTTATTCAAGGAGGATTCAATATGTCAAGAATCGTTATGGAAAATGATCAGGGAATAAAATTAACATGCGAAAATTTTGAATACTGCACGCTTGGCAAGCTGCGTTTTATCGGCATTGACGCGTGGCCTAATGAAGGATGGGATGAACTTTGGGCGCGCAGGGATGAATTTATGCTTGCTTTGGACGGGTTAATGGAGAAATACGCGGCGGATATAACTTACGATTGCGCGTTTATGCACCACAACGGACATGAAGTTGATTCGGAGAATCATTACTTGGCAGGGCGGTTTTACAAAGCGGACACGCCTGTGCCGGATGGTTACGATTATTACGACGTTCCGACGGAGCAGGCCGCTTACGCAATATACAATATAAACAAATATGACGGCGATATAGGGTTGGCGTATTATTTTACGCGCGATCAGATATTGAGTGAAAACATCCCTATTCCGTACCCACATGCGTACTGGCACGCGGCGGTCTATACAGATGGCCGCCCGCGGGATGGTGATTATCGTTTTGGATATATGTTT
>Ga0123353_10014368_pt1 | contig 11405 bp, 7 predicted proteins | sample TergutLab28metaG_3_FD_92763 | JGI IMG/M metagenome (GOLD analysis project Ga0123353, IMG submission 92763) | Labiotermes labralis P3 segment gut microbial communities from Petit-Saut dam, French Guiana - Lab288 P3 | ecosystem: Host-associated > Arthropoda: Insects > Digestive system > Gut ... | reverse complement strand
CTTTTTGAGGATTTCGAGGCGGGCGGCCTTCCAGTCCATTTTCTTTTTGAAGCAGTCGTATGTGGTGTGGATGGCTTGCGCGACGCCGCAGTCCGCGGGAATGTAGGTGAGGCCGATCTGGACGGCCTCGTCGAGCGAGCCGCAGACGAAGGCGGCGCTTTCCGTGGCGGCCATGAAGACTTCGGCGTAGGTGCCTTCGCCGTCGCCGTGGTCGAGGATGGCGTCCTCGTAGGCGTAGCGGGCTGCGACTTCAGGCATGCCAGGGGCGATGCAGGCCCAGATTTCACTGCGGATGTAGGAGCCGCAGCTGTGTTTGTAGACGTTGTTGAGCGTGCCGGAGATGGGGGGCATGAGGCCTTGGCGCATGTTGATTTTGGCGTTGCCGTATTCGGCCCAGTGGGGGGTGACGTAGGTGAGCCAGTATTCGGCGAGGCGATCGGCCTTGATGTTGAGGCCGATTTCCTCGAGCGCGACGAGCCAGAGGAGCTGGATGTCGAGGTCGTCATTGGCCACGGGTTTGCCGTCGGGGATGGTCGATTCCGTGTGCGTGTAGAACGAGATGTCGTTGACTTGGCGGAACCATTCATAGGGCGCGCCGACGACGCCTCCGACGTTTTTCCCCAGCCAGCAGCCGAGGACTTTGTTGCGGTATTCAGTACGATTGAGTTTCATATTTCGTATAGGTAGAAAATGGAGCCGCTAATGCTATGGGGAAATCTCCGCCGTGGCTATGAAAAAGTTAAGAGTTAATAGAAAGATAGAAGAAATAGGTTTAGAAACTTCGCAAGAGGTTTGCGGATATCCCGAAATAAGCCGAAATAGCCCGAAATAGCCCGAATTTACGAGGAATAAAATGGTTTTCTATGGAGAAAAATCGTATTGAGCAAGGCTTGAGGGAAACGGGGAAAAATGGCGAAAATCTCACAGGTTTGAGGGTGGTTTTAAGCAAATTTCCACAAGATTTGAGTGAGATTGCAGAGGTGTTGCAGGGATGATGCATTCAGCTTGCAGAGCACCGTCGAGATGCAGTTTTCGAATTATTTCCAGCCTGTTGGTTCGAGGGTTTTGGAGTTGTTGATGAGGAGGTGGGCTTCCACGAAGTGTGCCCAAGAAAGAGGTTGCTTTGCACGTGTGGCGAACTTGCGGGCGTAGCGGATGCGTTCGGTGATGGCCGTGAGTCCGTCGTTGTGTGCAAGGGACTTCAGCAACGCATAGGGCTTTTCCGTCTTTCCCTCGACGGTCACGGGTTCACCCGACTGTGCCCACGCTAAACCAGAGGCCTCGACGATGAGTCGGACATCGGCGGCGTAGGGTGCGTCGGGTAGCGGATAGCTGTGCACCCCGCGTTTGCGGATTTGTTCGAGTTCGATGCGGGCTTCCAGCGAGGAGTCGAAGAGTTTCGTGCCGCAGAGCACCAGCCCCGCGCCTGTGTTGTCGCCGATGCGTCGGATGAACTCTACGCAGGCGAGGAACTTCGAGCGGTGCAGTGTGTGGCAGAGCAAGTGCATTTCGTCGATGATGAGGACTGTGTTTGCATGCAGTGTGGCGTGGATGGCCTCGCGCATATCCTCTACGCTGTCGGCTTTGCACCCGATGGCCTTGCCGATGTGCATCACGAGCTTCTTGAACGCCATGCCCGGCTCCATGCTGCAAAAGACCGTATTGGGGTGTGTGGCGGCGTAGTGTCGCAAGGCCCAAGTCTTGCCGATCTGGGACTTGCCAATCACGAACACGGGTTTCTTGCTCTCGCGGGCGAATTCGCAGGCGTTGAAGATTTTTCGTGCCATCGAAGTCTCGACGAACTCCGTACCACTGACTGTGATGTTGTCATTTGTGGCGGACTTGTACGTTGAGCGGATTTTCTTTATCGGTGTACTTTTTCTAGTCATTGTTTGTATGTGTATAGCGGCGACCTTGCGTGGTCACCTATGTTGATGATTTAGGGAGTGTCCAAAAGGATTGATGAATTGAAAGCGTTTTCTTCGAGGATGGCATCGGGAATATCGATAGCTTCCGCGTCACTGCACTCGTCGAGCAAGATATCTACCTTGGCGTTGAAAACCTTCTGCAAGTACTGGTCGGCGGGAGTTGTCGCTGTGAGCACTTGCGCGTTGTGGCGCATATTGGCGGAGCGTTGCTTCGCGGCAGCGGCGTGACGACGACGGAAGGGTTCGAGGGCTTTGGCTTCGACAGCGCGGGCTTTACCCACTTCGCGCATGATTGCCTCGGTGTCGGCACGGTCAATAGACTCGATACGCTCAGCGGCAGCGACGAAACGTCCGGCAGAATCATAGGCGTAGATTTCTCGTGGGTAGTAGGGATTGAGGACACAGGCATAGGTGCGACGATCGTCGAGTCCTGCGGAACGAGCGTCAAAGCGAAGTACGTCGCCAGTGATTTCACCGTTCTTGAGCAAGAGCATTCCTGAGCGCACGGTTAGTTCGCGGGGTGCATTATCACGCCAGAGGATGGCGGCGACAATACGAGGATCGACTTGTACGAGGTGGCGGCGATCACGGTTCCAAACCTCCACGGGAGCCATTTTGCGCATCCTAGCTGTGCGACGGTCGAAGACATAGTTCATGTCCCAGCCTTCGAGGCTGTGTTCGGTGCGGGCGTTGATGTTGGCGTAAATGTGGTTGAGGACAAAGCGGAATTGTTGAATGGTGAGTAGCGGTAAGTGCAGCAGTTCGATTTGCTCGGGGTGCAGTTGGGAGATTGCCTTAAGCAACGCATCGTTTTCCTTTAGCAATCCGTGTGTTTGTTCGGGACGGTGGGCAATGTCCATACCCGTCTGTCCGGGGAGGAAGGCGGTTTCGTTGTGAATGAGATTTGTGTAACTTTCCAGTGCCGCCTTGATGCAAAAGTTCCCCTTCGTGCGGCCTGCGTACTGATGGGCTGCGGCGGCGAGGCCAGACTTCTTGATGCTCCCTCGCTCGACGGTTATCAGTCCGTTAGTGAAGTCATGGAGCATGGCTTCCACCTCGGGACGAATTGCCGCCGTGCCATGTTCGACAACGAGTGTCGTGCCACGCAAGGAGTATCCATAGCATCGTAGCACATAGGCGAGTAATGAGCGCATTTCGCGTTCATTCAGACCTTCCATAGTACCGTCCTGTCGCTCAAGCCTTATCTTCGTACCCCATGCAAATTTGTTGGCTGTGAAAAGGTCGAGTGCATGGAACTCCAGTGGCCTTCCCGCTTGGAGCGTGTCGAGATTGTTGCAATACAAATCATGCCAAAGGTCGTCGAAGAGGTAGTGGCTACCGATCCACAAATTTGCTCGGGTGGTATAGACAAGTCGCGTCTCGCTCCTCGCGGCTTGGCGGCCTTGGCGAGCAGCCTTGAGGATGAAGCGACTGGAAATATGGCGCATGAGGTTGGCCTTGCTCCAGCCGCGAGGATAGCCCGTTCTGGCAACAACGGGTGTGTCGGTGTGGATTTTTCCTTCCCGCCAGTCTCGCAGAAAAGCACGGATGGCGGGAGCACTCTTGCGCTGGTTGTTCTCGACATAGCGGCAGAGGTTTTCAGCATCTTGCTCACTCAGGCCGACAGGTTCATTGCGCTTCCACAATGCCGACGAATGTCGTTTGTCTACGAGAACGGCAGGAGTGCCCTTGCGCCGTAGCTCGTAAAATTTGCGCTCGAGCGTCTTGTAAGGAATGCCCGACTCGACAGCAAGTCGCTTCAGTTCCTTCGTGATGCCTCGCTGTACTCCAAGCAGCGGCGTGAGCATGGCAGCGAGATTATAGGTACGGGTGCGTTGACGTTCGGGTACGTTGGCAAGCACCACGGCGAGGGTGGCACTCATTTCTTGATCGGCGCCGTGAGTTTCGAGAGATGGTCTTTGAGGGCTTGGTTCGAACGCTCTTTCTTCGGAGTCTTGCGCCACTTGGTGAGCGTGTCCAGCGTTGCTTGGCAAAAGTGGACGGCATTGTCGAGTTCCACATCGTCGAGTGTCTGATAGGCATATTCCTTTTCCACAAGCTCCATCAGATGCTTGAACGTACTTACCGTATCGGTGCGTACTTGTGCCATGAGGATTTCCAGCGTCACGGGCGGAGATTCGAGGGGAACTGTGTCAGCTTTTTTCTTCACTTCGACAATGCCGCCGAAATTGAGGAGCAATTGGCGAGCACTCTTACCTTCAATTGCCTCGACGATTTGATTACGCTTCCGCTTCATCTCTTCGGGCCAGTGCTGTAGCGTTTTCTGCTCGGCTTGTAAAAGCTCGGCAAGAGATGCATGCTCAGCAAGTTGAAAAGCTTGCTTGATACCTTGGGCAATTTTCAGAAACTCATAGGCACGTTGGAAAGGAATTTCAGGTGCGTACGTACGCAACCATTTATTCACACCACCTTGTGGTCTGCCACCCTTCAGGGAGGTTTTTTCCGAATTCGGAAAAAACTCCGAGTCACGGACTATCTGCTGTTCAAGTGCGTCGAGCATCGCACCCAGAATAACCATATTGCGGTAGCCCTCGACGGCAAGTTTGTATTGCACTGTGAGTTGTTTCCCCATCGCTTCGTAGTTGAACGAAGTAACGAGGAGGGCGCGTGGCCTATTCTTGCAAGATGAGCTTTTCGAGTGCAACACGGGCGAGGCCTCGTGGGGTATTACGCCCTTGTTCCCAGTTGTGGAGAGTTTTGACCGAGACTCCCCACGCCTCGGCGGCTTGCTGTTGGGTGAGTCCGTCTTGTTTTCGTTTGGCTTTGAGGAGGTCGGCGAAGGAAACCTCTGTGCGGGAGTTTGTTTGTTGCTTGCGTGTTTGATTTCGCATTGCCTTTGATGTATCTTTTTCATTGTCATTGACTATTGGTGTTAACGTATCTAGTTGATGGCTTGCCGTGGGGTGTTTGCTGCACCTCACGGCTCTTTTTTTTGCGGCGATGAGCATTGTTCTCGTCGTCATTTTTAATATACGCGATTCGCGTATTTAATGCAACAAGAAAAATACACTACAATGTTTTTTTTTGCAGACCGTGTGGTTTTTCGTAGCCTCATAGAAAAATTTTGAAACTTAAAAAGTTTACAAAAGACGAAGACGACCGTGCACAAATACAAATTCACGGAGCGAGACAAAACGCAGCGGATTCGCTTACTTATGCCTCAGCCAGAACGGATAGGATTTGGGTTCTGGGTAGTAGCTTGATCTGTTGTGATTTTGCTGCACAATTAATTCAGGCATGGTGGGCGGTCGAGGAAAATCGCGTATTTTGGGATACGGGCCACCAAAGGGGACGGACGATGGGTCGAAAGCTCCGTCTTGCGAGGGGTTCGGATAGCTAGATTCAAACGGGGAGAGTTCTTTGGCTGTTTCCCGTGCCCAGCGCAACCATTTTTCCTGTTTGTGGGTCAGCGTGTCGGATTGTTGTGCTTTCCATCGTTGTTCGCATGCTGTGATGAAGGTTTCGGTTTCGAGATACAGTCGCCACCATTGAGAGGCTTTTAATAAATTGTCACGTCGCGATTGAATTATTTCTTTCAGTGCTCCGGCGTGTTCTTGTTCTACCTCTTCTTGCAGTTGTCTTTCTTCTTCAATCTCCTCTTGGATACGTCGTTGCTCGCGTGCGATGGCTTCGGCTTCGCGCCGTTTCAGTGCTTCAACGAAGTACTCACGAACCTCTTTCACCAATGCAACGATGATTGTTTCCAACGACGTTTCTTCGCTCGCTGTCCACTTTTTTTTAGGCCATCGATTGGGATAGTTTTTGGAAGTACGACGGGTGAGAATAAAAGTCAAATGTCCACAAGGCACTGCCGCCACTTCCCGCCATGACGAAGAACCCTTTTTGCGATGTTTCAGTATTTCGGGTTTTTCCACGAGAGCTTCCTCGATTGAAAAAAATATGGAGTCGGAATCTCGCTTGAAACAACCTCCGCCATACTCTGACACGAAAAAAATGCCGCACGGTTCGATCCATCGCAGCACATGGTGAAAAACACCAGCAGCGCGCTTCGCCTGTGCCTTCGAGACTTCCGCTGAGGGGTAGGCTTGCTCGTAGAGACGAACTCGTTGCTTGTCGTAGCTCAATTCCGCTTTTTGCAGTGCATTCAAAAATCGTGCTGCCAGCGGATGCATCGTGGTTTGCTTGCGCGGCAATGGAAATTGTTGAGGAATGGGTTTCTGCGCTTCCAGAATGAGGCGTTCGTCTGGGGTCGGGGGCAGTGGCGTCTTGTCGGGTGCTGTTCCGACTTCGAGTTTGTTCCAGTAACCTCGATGCGGACGGGGCACATCCAACTTTTTACACCATTTGGCTATAGCAACATCCGATATGCCAAATTCCGCTTTCAGTTTGCAGCCGGGTGTTGTCCAGACGGCATCGTAGAGTTCCTCGCGGATAAGTTCATTGATTTTACGCTGTTCTTTCATAAGGTTTTTTTCAGCATGCCCTTAATGAAACTATATTTTCAATCGAGAGTTAAGAAATGGGTGTCTCATGATGCTGTATATCGCTTATCAGTAAGCAACAACTCAAGCAATGTTACTTTCAAAGGAACTGATTTGCATTGGAATACATCAAATCCGAAAACGCACCAATTCGACTCACAGGTGTCTTTCCATCGTGTTTCTATCCACTCACGCAATGCATAATCAACGTTTTCCAGTGCATTTCCCCGAAGCAACCACGGGTAAGAAACCCATTCATCAGGTGAATTGCTTTCTTTCAATTTTTGCAGCAAAAGCGAGGCGACTTCTGGATCTCTAAAACAACGGCGTGTCACAAAGTCGCGGATTTCCCGTAGAAACCAATGAGATGAAGCAGCGGCGCATTCTTTTAGCCAAATTGGCAACCACAACATGAATTCTTGTGGAGCAGAATAGGTCGCGATAAGCACAGGAGAACGTTCTAGTAAAGAATGTTTTGCCAATTGACTTTTCCAAACGAATTGCAAAACATCAGACTGAGGCCAACCATGGGCAAGGGTTTTGAGTGCATTGTCGAAAAACCCCACTCCTTTCCTAACACACTCTTCCAGCCGTGTCTTTATGGTCTCGTCGTCGCGACCATATTTCACAAGCAAACGACTTGCTACGTCAGGTTCATTACCATAAACGACACGGACATGTCCATCCAGCGCCATCGCCTTGAAACACGCATCTATCCATCCAGACGTTTTGTTTTTAGCCATGAACGAGAGTTTGCCTTCCACCTCGCTTTCGTCCTTGAACATGGCGGTGATTTCATTGGCTATTTCTGTCTGACCAGTTTCGATAGCCACGTTTTTTAAAGTACGCAATTCGGATTCTGACTTGAAAATCTCTCCGAGCTTATTACCGAAGGATTTTTTCAATAGAGGCCAGTTTTTGATGATGTACTTGGGGAAAAGAGTTGTTTTTTTTGGTGAATACCCAAAACTGATACGAAGTGCCCGATCATTTAATATCCTTTTCGTCAATACACGATTCGCCTGATTGAGAGCGATGAGTCCGGCGATGCCTGCACTGCTTCTGGAGTCAAATTGTGGCCCCGTCGCAATGGTTTCTTTGGCTAAATCATCAGCGAGTTGCGAGGTGTCTTCGCCAAGTGTCTGCATGGTTTCCGCCATTGTGACTGCTCCGATAATTCGTGCATCCGCATTGTTTTCCCATTTGAATTTTTCCGCAATCGAGCGGAATCCAGCGTCATACGCCGCTCGTTGTCGGCAACGAAACATTATTTGAAGACGAAGCGTGTCGGGTAGGCATCGGCACATGGTTTTTATGCGTTCCCTGATTGCGGAATCACCTTTGTAATATTTTGCAATGTTTCCCCAACTGCATTCAGGGTCATTCATCCATCGTTCGGCAAATGCCCGTACTTTGGGGATGTCGCCAAATCCCTCGATAGTGGTTGAACACGTCCCGAAACAGTCTCTGATATCACCTGCTTCACTTTCCACGCATCGCAACACGGTTTCAACGACTTCGCTGTCTGATTCTTCAGTGCGTATCTTGCTTAAAGCGCGGATGACTTCCCAGTCTCCGAGTTGTGAATTATCTTTGTCGCGTAGAGAATCAAGCAGTTTCTTTCGGGCTGCCGTTTTATCCGATTCTTTGGGCGCAAGTGTTGTGGCGTACGTCCGAATAAGGGAAGGGTTCTCTCGCACTTGTTCCAAGGCATCGGATACTTCAGCATCCGTCTCCCCCCATGCCCATATGAGGCAATCCGCGGCATGAAATCCCATGCCTCCATTGGTGGTTGTCCAATCAATAAGCAATTTTTTGCTCGAGGCTGTTTTAGCCAAGGCGGCAATTAAGGAATGCTTGTATGGGTCAAGACGCTCTGCATCCGCTATGATTTTCTCGCAGGCATCTTTGAGTAGCGGATGACCGCCAAAGTTTTCAATGATTGTCTGGCGAGGAATCCTATGCGACAAGTGAAAGTATGGTTTTAATATCTCCTCAGCAATCGTGCGCGCCACATCATCGTCATGCGGATAACCTTCAACGAGAATTTGCCACGCCGAATCTGATGAAAAAACGCGTTTAGGATCATAACCGTCTGGCATGGAACAGAGTGCCATTTTTTTGATTTCGTCGTCTTTCGGCCATCCCTTAAGCGTCATTTCCGCGACTGTTTCACCAAGGTAAATTTTATTTGCATAGCAAATGAGCGCGTCTTTGCAACTCTGGTCGTGACGACCAGCATTGACAAGTCCAAGGATGGATGGCAATGCGACTTCAGGTGCATTAGTATTTTTCCCTTTGATGAATATTTCAATGGCTTCTGCATCCGAAAACCATCCATGCGCAAGAGCTAATATGTACGAGCCCAGCGACTCGCAATCAAGAGGCTCATCGAGGCGCGCAATCAAACGGTCTCTCCATTCTTTTTGTCCCTTACAACGAGTCGCCAACGCCTTTGCCGCACGAATTGTTTGCCACGAACTCTCGTGGTTCAGAAGAGACCAAAGGGCTTCTTCCGCCCCGCAGTCATCTGGCCATTCCATGAGAGCCTCATAGACATGAAAATCATAGGGTTCGGGAAGCCATGCGTTCAATCGTTCAAGAAGCAGGGGATGGACATTTGTTCCTGTTGGGGCGAGCAACGCTTTTTCCAACAAGGCTTCACGGAACGGTAGCCAAGCGCCGGACTCAATGTCATCAAGAATTTTTTTCGCATGATTGGCACGAAGTTCAGGAGACATGCGAATTTGCGAGAAAACAACCTCCGCCAAAAGCAGTTGTGCAAATTTGTATTCCCGCAGGCTGGTACGAGGTTCGGCAAGCGCGTGAACGAGTTCATCGGTGTTTGTTCTGTTGTTACTCTTTTGGATAAACAGTAACAACACTTCGTGCCATGCAGTGTTTCCAGCGTGTCTTTTGCAGAAGTCCACTTGCTCTTCAAAACGAAGAGTAGAAAGGTGTTCAGCCGCAAGCAATTCTTGAAAAGCTCTGTGTATGAATTGTATTTCATCGGGAGCCGCTTCGTACAAAATGCCGATAATTTGCTGTGAAATGGGAAGCATGTCTCTGGCGTGGGCTTTCGCTTCGGGAATCCCCATGCCTTCGGCGCGTCTGAAATAATCTTGGAAACAGTCCTGTGCGTCTTTGCGACTTATGGAAGTGCTACTTCGCGAATTGTGGATTGTCCATGCCAACTCAGCCAGTGCATCTCGACGCATTTGTGATGAAATCGTGCCAAGCGTTGGGATTGGCGCTGAACTGGAAGCCCTGCGTTGCGGGTGCTCCTCCATCATTTCGGTCACCAAAATCTCATATACTGACACTCGTGAATCCGGCAAGGATTGCTTGCGGATCCACAGCGCAAGTAATCCTGTCAATAATAATGGGGTTGAAGCCATTTCGTCCAACGCACCTTCAAGATAAATCGTTCTTATGAATTGGTCTGTCTTTATCCGTAATTGAGATTCAGTGCCGGGATAAACATGCGTAAAGATGAGCGATGCAAAATTTTTCTGTTGCTCCCGCGAAAATGGCATTAGCTTGCCCGTTTCCCATTCTCCCGCCAATCCCCCCAAGCGTGAATACCCAAGAGGACGAGATGTCACAAAGCAACTTGCCGCAGGATGTTGACTCAAAAAGCCTTGGATTGCCATAATGGCGGTGCGGGCACAAACAGGATCTGACCATTCGTCCAGACCATCTATAAGCAACAAGAGTCGATCATCTTCAATCGCACTAGAAACCAGTGAAGAAAGTTTTTTATCCCCTCCGTGCTTTCTCACCCATTCCCCCAGCACTTCGGTAAAGGGCATCCCCTTGTCGACCTGCGTACTCAAAAACGCAAACGGCACCCATACCGGGAGACAGTATCCGAACTTTTGCGCAATGGATGGCATAGATGGACTGTCACCAAGAATGTCAAGAGCAATCATGCGGAGCAGTGTGCTTTTTCCGCTTCCCGGATCACCGAGGACAATGCCGCGATTCGTGCCGCTGATGAACGCTTCCGCGCTCATATTGCCGCGGCTGTCCATGCTTATGGGTACGTTTTCCGCTTCTCCTTTCTCGTCGCTTGGCGATTGGTCGTACGAATTCTTTGGACGCTCTGTTGGTTCGTGACATGGAACAACAGACGATGCCACACCACACTCAAGCATAGGCATGACCCAACGCTGAGCCAATGGGACAGGGTTTTGCCCTCCCGTGGCAAAAGTCAAAGAATAGGATGGATCCGCTTGCGCAAATACAGATGCGTAAAGTTCTCGCAGTTGACTTCGATATGTGGTGACTTCACTCGGCGATAAACGATGCGTAAATCGTTCTGCGACATCACGTCCACAACATGCTTCAACCCAACATTTCCCAAAGAAATCATTGATGATTGACGGATGCTTCTTTAATTCTTCAGTCAGCTTTGTACGACCCATCAGCTGAAACTCTATCCCCTTCTCACGCAAGGTCTTTGCAGCCGCTATTTCAGCATCAGCCAATTTTGCCTCCTCGGTACTTGCCGATGTGACTAAAACAAACTTCGAGGTTTCAGCAACGAATTTTCCGTCTAAAAACTTTTTGACCGCTGCATTGACATCACGAACGGTAATTTTTTCATATCGCTTGCATTGCCAAACTTCCATTTTAGTTTGACCAGCCACTCTTGCATAGAGATCAATGCCTTCTTGTTTCTGGCCTAGAGTTCCATACTCCTGACAAGAAATAGCCTCACTTGAAGCCGAAAGCAATCTGACGGACAAACGTTGAAAATTATCAAATGAGAGTTCGCAAAGAGGTAACAACGGAACACTCGTCGTAACAGGCGGCTCAATATCGAAATGCCCTGGCACTAATAAACGCGATGGAACTGGAAGCTTATTCATGAGCACCTTTGTGCGTGCTCTGTTATGTTGTTCCTGTTTCATTGTTCAATAGTTGGGTTCATGAGTTTAAGAGTGTACGCCCTTAAAAATAATGCTTCGCCAGCAATTCGGGGTCGAGAAAGCGGGTGGCTTCTAACTCG
>Ga0123353_10014367_pt1 | contig 11406 bp, 5 predicted proteins | sample TergutLab28metaG_3_FD_92763 | JGI IMG/M metagenome (GOLD analysis project Ga0123353, IMG submission 92763) | Labiotermes labralis P3 segment gut microbial communities from Petit-Saut dam, French Guiana - Lab288 P3 | ecosystem: Host-associated > Arthropoda: Insects > Digestive system > Gut ... | reverse complement strand
AGGCCGACGGTTTCATAGCACCTCAGGACGTAGGCCGAGCCGTCCTCCGACTCCTTGAGCGCGGTGACGGCCACGTTCGCCGCGGATACACGCAGCCCTCCGTAGCGCTGCGGCAGGGGCCCCTCATGGTAGGTCTCGACTATCTGGGAAAGCGGGACGTTGAGCTCAAACGCCTTCCTGACGCTTTCCGCCCTGGCCGCCAGCATCGCCGCGCCGAACCTGGGGTCGCCGGGTCCGCCGAAGCCGGCCCCGTCCGGCCCCGCCGCGCCCTGGCCGCCGGGCCCGCACGGGCCCACCATATTCGGCATCACCGTATACCTGAACTCATGCAGGCCGATGTCGGTGTACTCGTTGTAGGCGTCCCTGCCTTCGCTCCCCCCGTCGGAATGCACCGGGCTGCGCAACGCGGTGAGCCTTATCTCGTCGCCCAGAGCGGAGACCCCGTACTTGCAATCGTTTGCGATCGCCAGCGAAAGCACGTTCGGCCCATCCAAACCGCATAGCTCGGCCCATTGGCCGCAGCACTCCTCGCCCCCCGTCCCGGCCTTCGCGACCGAGCCGTAGGGCGTCTCGTGGATCAGGCAGGCATGGTCCGCGTTCAGCCTGTACGAGAGCTTAAGCATCCTGCCGCCTTCCAGCCACGCCACGCGGACCCTCACCTCCAGGTCAGGGCTGCCTTCGTGCAGGATGAAGTCCTGCCGCACCTCGGACCGGTTGTGGCGGCTCACGACACGCACCCTCCGGCGGATCGGGCCGTCCTCCAGCGACTCGAACGTGGCGTCCGAGAAGCGCGCCATCACGTCCGTGTAGTCCCCGCCCCAGTTGTTGGCGTAGTGCTCGTCTATGACCAGCGGAACCGCGCCCCTGCCCCTAAGGAAGCCTTGGCCCGTGCCCTTGTCCACGTACTCTGATATGTAGCCCGTATGCCCCTCGAACCTTATCCGGACCTTGTCGTTCTCCAGTATGAGGGGGTCCTTGCCCAGCGTCTCCGGCTTGCGTTCGGGCTTCCCGAAGTCCCGGTAGATCCAGTACGTGGCGTAGCCCAGCGCAGGCACCTTCCCGCGGAACAGCGTGTGCCACCTGTCGAAGTCGTCCTGGGCATGCCAGCCCTTCACGTGCTGGATCTCCAGGGCGTCGCCTTCGGGGCCCTCCACCCTGCGCACGGTCTTGTTCACCTCTATGGGCAGGTCGGCGTCCCAGGAGAGGGGGTTGAACACGACCAGCGGCGCGCCGAGCCCGCCCTTCTCCCATACCCTCAGGTCGTCCTCCTTGTCCTTCCGGACTTCCGGGGCCCTCGCCGTATTTACGGCCCATGAGACGGACTGCAGCGAATGGTTCATGACCTTGGCGGCGGCCGAGAGCGACTCGCCGTGGAACTCCGCCATGTCCGGGTACGCGGGCTTTATCGAGACGCCGCATATGGCGTCGTGGAAGTGGATGAGCATGACGTTCTCCCACGCTTCCCTCAGCCTCGCCGTCCGCAGGCCGCAGCCGGTCAGCGCGTCAGCGAGGACGTTGTACCGCTCGGCTTCCAGCAGCCTATGCTCGGCCCTCCTGTTCATCGCCTTGAGCTCGGACTTGGCCGAATAACCGCCGGTCGCCGCGTGGTTCAGCTCCTTGGCGTACGTGGGCAGGGCGGCCGGGTCGACCTCCCTGAAGTACTCCTCCGGTGAGCTGAACGCGCAGCGCTCCCCGCCATTCCCGCCGCGCATCCTGATGATCTCGTCTATGTGCGCGATCGTGGGCCCCCCGCCGTGGTTGCCCACGCCGTAGAAGACCATCACGCCCATATCCAGCCCGTCCGAGAGCGCCTTCGCGGCCGCCGCCTTCTTCCTCAGCTCGGAGCCCCTGTCCGAGCTCCAGTGCGGGTAGCCGTCCCAGCTCATGTAGGTGTCCTGGATCTTGTAGGCGACCACGGAGCTGCCGTCCGTGCCCACCCAGTTGAAGGCCGTCGGGAACTCCCCCTTCTGCGGGTTCTTGAAGACGTAGCAGTCCATGCCGCTTTTTTTCAGTATCTGCGGCAGGCTCGCCGAATGCCCGAACGAGTCCACGTTGTAGCCGACCTTGCACGTCATCCCGAACCTGTCCAGATAGTACCTTTGGCTGTACAGGCCGTGCCTCGCCAGGGCCTCCCCGCTGGGTATGTTCGTGTCGGCCTGGACCCACCAACCGCCCACGACCTTCCAGCGCCCCTCCCTCACCCTCTCGGCGACCTCGGCGAAGAGCTCCGGGCAGTTCTCCTCGACCCACCTATAGTACTGCGCGCTGGAGCAGGTGAATATGAAGTCGGGGTACTCGCGCATCCTGTCCAGGGCCGATCGGAACGTGGCCTTCACCTCGGCGAAGCCTTCCTGCCAGCGCCACAGCCATATCGGATCCAAGTGGGCGTTCCCTATGAAGTGCAGCCTGCCTTCCCCCATACGCGCCTCCTGAGCCTCACCGTCGCGGGCCCCTATCCGGGGCCCCGCCACCATCGGACTCCGCCTGAGCCCTATCCGAACCTAACCTTCAGGAATGACTTCTTCCCCTTCTTTAATAAGACCGACCCCCCGCCTTCCGGCCTCGCCACCATCTCGTCGGGCGAGGCGCACCTCCTGCCGTCCACCGCGACGCCGCCCTGGGCCACGAGCCTGCGGAGCTCGCTCCTCGACGGGACGAACCCCGACAGGACGAACAGGTCGACCACGCTGATGGTCCCGGCGCCGACCATGTAGTCGCTCTCCGGCGCGTCCCTGCCGTCCTCTTCGCCGCCGAATAGGGACCGGACCGCCGAGAGGACCTTGGCCGTCTCCTCCTCGCCGTGGACCAGGGCCGTTATCCTTTCGGCCATGACCTTCTTGGCCCCGATGATGTCGCCCGAGCACATGGCCTCGATCTCGGGGACGGGGATCCTGGTGAAGAAGCGCAGCAGTATCGGGACTTCCGCGTCACCCACGTTGTAGAAGTATTGGTGGAAGTCATAGGCGGTCGTCCTGTCCCTGGCCACCCATAGCGTGCCCGACTCCGTCTTGCCCATCTTGACGCCGTCCTTGGTCAGGAGGAGGGGGCACGTGAGCCCGTAGACCTCGTCGGCGCCGTCTATGCCGGCCGGGCCCTCCGCCCGCTCGGCCCCTTCGGCGAAGCGCATCTTGCGGTACAGCGAGGTCCCCGCGACCAGGTTGCCCCATTGGTCGCTGCCGGCTATCTGCAGCACGCACCCGTACTCCTTGTTGAGGTGCACGAAGTCGTACGCCTGCATGAGCATGTAGCCCATCTCGAGGAAGGTTAGCCCCCCCTCCTTGATGCGGTTCGCGTAGACGTCGGCCGCCAGCATGACGTTCACGTTGAAGTGGACCCCCACCATGCGCAAGAACTCGACGTAGCTGAACCCGTCGGTCCAGTCGGCGTTGTTGACCACGATCGCCGGGTTGTCTCCGTCCGTCCTGACGAACCTTTCCGCCAGCGACTTCACTTCCAAATAATTCGACCGCACCTGCTCCTTGGTCAGCATGTTCCGCATGTCGCTCTTGCCCGTGGGGTCGCCCACCATGGCGGTGGCGCCGCCGATGAGCAGTATGCCCCTGTGGCCGGCGTCCTGCAGGTACCGGAACATGGTGAGCGCGCAGAAGTGGCCTATGTGGAGGCTGTCGGCCGTCGGGTCTATCCCGAGGTAGAAGGTCAGCCTCCCCCCCCCGTTAAGGAGCCCCTTCAGCCTCTCCAAATTGGTGCACTGGTATACGTAGCCCCTCGACTCGAGGGTCGAAAAAAGGTCATCCATTCGAGGCGTCGTCCCTTTCCTGATAATTTAGCCATGGCCGGGCATTGCCTTTGGGATACGTCCCCGGGCATGCCCGATGCATGGCGCGGCCCGATGGATTTTATTGACATAGGCCCACGCCAGGTATATCATTATAGCGTAAACTTCCAATTATGTATGGGATGGCGGCCCTTTCGTTCGGCTACGCTTCCTTATGGCCCTACCTCGAAGTCTGATGGATAATATGCGGAAAGGGAGGCTATGCGCATGAGTTCCGACGGTCCCGGAGCCGTTTCCGAAGGCGGCGGCTCTATCCACGAATCGCTCTACAAGCTGGCCCTCTCCGTCCTGAGGAAGAAGTTCGGCGAGCTGCCGGACGCCATAGTCGCCAAGTTGAAGGACGCCGACGAAGACGTGCTCGACGCGATAAACCAGGAGATCGCGGATATCCTGAACTTCGAGCATCTCATCAAGTACCTTAACATCAGGTAGCTCGCCCCGTCCAGGCACCGAAAGCCCCTAACGAAAGCCTATGGCCTATTCGTCCAGCAATGTCCTCGCGCCCTCGCCGGACAGCCTCTGCTCGTCCTCCTTCCTGAGGAACACGCCCATCGCCGGGACGTTCTTGGTGCGGTAATAATCCGGGTTCCCGAACATCCCCTCCTCAAAGGCCCTGACCCTGCTCACCCTGCTGCCCGACCTCAGCTTCATGACCTGGACCCCGACGCTCGCGCGGGAGGCCTTCGCGTTCACGTCCCCCGTGCCGAACAGGAGCGTCTTCCCGTTGTCGGAGAACATCGCCAGCTCCATGTCGTCCCTGAGGTGCGCCATCCACACCAGCCTGGACTCACCCCCATAGGCGCCCGAGAGCCTTTTCCTGTTCGTCTTGGTGGCGTATGAGGAGAGTTCCACCTTGGCGACCTTGCCGTTCTCGAACGCGAACAGCGCGTGCCCCGAATAGTCGCCCGTCACGATCATGCCCACTATGACCTCGCCGGGCTCCAGCCCCAGGTGGTTGGGCAGGTACTCACCCAGCATGCCGGCCTTGAAGTCCGCCAGCTCGTAGAGCCTCATCTTGTATACCGTGCACCTGTCGGTGAACAACAGCGCGTCGTCCCTGTTCCTGCAGTCCGCCTCCTGGACGATCGCGTCGTCCTCCTTCGTCTTCTGCTGCGGGCTGACCCTGAGGGCCGCCAGCGGGATCTTCTTGAAATAGCCGTGCTCGCTCAGGAAGACGCGCACGTTGTAGTCGTCGACCAGCTCCATGCCGCTCGCCTCCACCACCTCGCCCTCCATCGCGATGGCCGTCCTCCTGTCCTTGCCGTGCCTCTTCGCCACCCCCGCCAGCTCCCCGGCGATCATTTTGCGCACCTTCGGCTCGCTGCCCAGCGTCTCGCGCATGTCGGCCATGGAGGCCTTCAGGGACGAAACCTCCTTCACGCGGTCCAAAAGGTGCCTTTTATTCAGGTTCCTCAGCCTGATGTCGCAGACGTACTCCGCCTGGGCCTCGTCTATCCCGAACCCGTCCATCAGGTTGGGCACGACCTGCCTCTCCTCCTCGGTCCCGCGGATGATGGCGATGGCCTTGTCTATGTCCAGCATGACGGCGGCCAGCCCGTTCAAGAGGTGCAGCCTCTCCTCGGCCTTGGCCAGGTCGTGCGCCGTCTGCCTCATGACGCAGCCGATCCTGAAGATCAGCCAATGGCCCAGGATCTCCCGCACGCCCATGACCCTCGGCGCGCCGTCGACCAGGATGTTGAAATTGCAGCTGAACGTGTCCTGCAGCGAGGTCACCTTGAAGAGCCTGTTCATCAGCGCCTCGGCGTCCGCGCTCTTCTTTATGTCCAGCGTTATCTTCAGCCCGCGCAGGTCCGTCTCGTCCCTGACGTCGTTCACGTCCCTGAGCTTGCCGTCCTTGGCGAGCTGCACGATCTCCTCGATCACGGCCTCGATCGTCGTCGTGTACGGAATCTCCGTTATCTCGATGTAGCCGCCGGCCTCGTCGACCGCGTAGTTGGCCCTGACCTTGAACCCGCCCTTTCCGGTCCTGTATATCGCATCCATCTCTTCCTTGCTGAGGATGAGCGTGCCGCCGTTCGGGAAGTCCGGCCCAAGCAGCCTGTCGACGCACCCCTCCTCGTCGCCGCCTATGTACGCTATCGTCGCCTCGCAGACCTCCCTGAGGTTGAAGCCGCATATGTTGCTCGCCATGCCCACGGCGATGCCCTGGTTGTTGCTGACCAGGACGGACGGGAACGTGACGGGCAGGAGGGTCGGCTCCGTCATGGTGTTGTCGTAGTTCGGGATGAAGTCGACGTTGCCCTTCTCTATGTCGCGGAAGACCTCCTCGCATATGGGTGAAAGCCTGGCCTCCGTGTACCTGGCCGCCGCGCTCTGCATGTCCCTGGAGTATTGCTTGCCGAAGTTGCCCTTCGAGTCGATGAACGGGTGCAGAAGGGACGCATTGCCTTCGGTCAGGCGCACCATCGTGTCGTATATGGGCAGGTCCCCGTGCGGGTTGAGCCTCATGGTCTGGCCGACTATGTTCGCCGACTTCGTCCTGGCCCCGTTGAGCAGGCCCATCCTGTACATCGTGTAGAGCAGCTTCCTGTGCGAGGGCTTGAACCCGTCGATGGACGGCAGCGCCCTGGACATGATCACGCTCATCACGTACGGCATGTAGTTCTGCTCCAGGGCGTCCGATATCTCCAGGTCCCGGAAGCCCCCCCCGTCCCCGCCCAAGGCGCGGTCCTTGCGCCCCCTCACCTTATCCGGGCCCAAGTCACATCACCTCCTCGAGGGCCTTGCCCATATACTTGCCGCCGTTCCGCTCGATGTAACCCTTCCTCTCCGCGAGGTTGTTGCCCAGCAGCACGTCGAACGTCTCCGCCGTCCTCTCCGCGTCGGCCTGGCCTATCCGGATGAGCCGCCTGGTCTCCGGGCACATCGTCGTCTCCCACATCATGTCGGGCTCATTCTCGCCCAGCCCCTTGGACCTCTGGATCGTGCACCGGCCCTTGGCCCCCCTCACGATCTCCTCCTTCTCCGCCTCGTCATAGGCGAAGCGTATGGCGCCCTTCGCGGTGATCTCATAGAGCGGGGTCTCCGCTATGTAGACCTTCCCCTTGAGGATCAGCTCAGGGACCAGCCGGTAGAGCATGGCCAGTATGAGCGTCCTTATCTGGAACCCGTCGTAGTCCGCGTCCGTGCAGATTATCACCTTGCCCCAGCGCAGCCTCTCGATGTCGAACAGGCCTGCGTCCTTGGCGCCCCTGGCCCCATACTCGACGCCGCAGCCGAGGACCTTGATGATGTCCATTATCACCTCGTTCTTGAAGATGCGCCCGACCTCGGTCTTCATGCAGTTGAGCGGCTTGCCCCTCACCGGCATTATGGCCTGGAACTCCGCGTCCCTGCCCAGCTTGCAGGATCCCAGGGCGCTGTCCCCCTCGACGATGTACAGCTCCCTCCTGTCTATCTCCTTGGTCCTGCAGTCGACGAACTTCTCCACCTTGTTGAACGAGTCCGTGTTGCCTATGACCTTCTTCTTTATGTTGAGCTTCGCCCTCTCGGCCGCCTCACGGCCCCTCTTGCTCGCGAGCGCGCGGCTCTGGAGCGTCTCGGCCTCATCCTTCTCCTCTATCAGGTAGACCTCGAGGTTCTGCCTGATGAACTCCGTCATCGCCTCCTGTATGAACCTGTTCGATATGGCCTTCTTCGTCTGGTTCTCATAGCTCGTCACGTTCGAGAAGGAGCTGGTGACTATGACCAGGCACTCCTGTATGTCGGAAAAAGTGACCTTCGCCTCGTCCTTGGCGTACCTGCCAGAATTGCGCAGGGCCTTGTCCACCTCCTGCGTGAACGCCGCCCGGACGGCCTTGTCCGGGGCGCCGCCGTGCAGGAGGAAGCTGGAGTTGTGGTAGTACTCGGTAAGGCTCCCCTCGTCGCTTATGCAGAAGGCCAGCTGCATCCTCACCTTGTACTCGGGCTTGTCCTCCCTGTCGCGGCCCTGGGCCCTGCCCTCGAAGTAGCGCACCCTGCCCGGCGCGCCCGCGCCGGCGACCTCCCCGACGTAGTCCTTGATGCCTTCGGCGTAGTGGTATTCGGACGCCTCGCCCGTGACCTCGTCATTGAAGGCGAACCGCAGCCCCGGGTTGACGATGGCTTGGCGCCTGAGCGTGTCGGCGTAGTATTCCGGGCCTATGTCGATCTCCGTGAAGACCTCCCTGTCCGGCTTCCATCGCGTCAGCGTGCCGGTCAGCGCCTTGTCGCAGCGCCTCTTGCCCAGGCCCCCGATGTTGTGCCCCTTCTCGAAGTGCAGCGTGTACTCCGTGCCGTTCCGCCAAGAAACGACGTCGAACCACTCGGAGCTGAACTGCGTGGCGCAGCAGCCCAGCCCGTTGATCCCCAGGCTGAACTCGTACGAGCCGCCGTCCGCGTTGTCGTACTTACCGCCCGCGTACAGCTCGCAGTAGATTAGCTCCCAGTTGTACCGCTCCTCGGCTTGGTTGTAGTCCAAGGGTATCCCGCTGGCGTAGTCCCTTACGGTTATGGAGCGGTCGGCGTGGCGCGTGATCTCGATGCGGTCGCCGTACCCCTCGCGGGCCTCGTCAACGGAGTTCGAGAGGATCTCGAAGAAGGAGTGCTCGCACCCCTCTATCCCGTCGGACCCGAATATGACACTGGGCCTCAGCCTGACCTTGTCGGGCCCTTTTAAAGCCTTGATGCTCTCGTCGTCGTAGCGCCTCTCCCTTGCGGCCTTCAAATGCCCGTTCTCCTTTACCTATTATTCTTCCGACCCGGCGAGCGCCCTCATCTCCCCGCACACCCTCAGGTGGTAGGGGCTGGGCATGGGGCCGAACAGCAGCGGGTCGCCGGTCTCCCTCATCCACCTCGCGAGGCGCAGCCTCAGGCCGTCGCGCATCTCGGCATAGCCCGGGTCCTTCGCCAGGTTATGCGCCTCATCCGGGTCGCGCGCCAGGTCGTACAGCTCCTCCCGCTCGGACTTTATGAACGGGAACCGGAACCAACCGTACTTCGGCGCGGTCGCCACCCTGACGTCGTAGAGGGTCTGCGCGTCGAAGTTCAGCACGTACTTGTGGCTGCCCGTCCGTATCCCCCGCATGGGATCGTAGTTGTCGTGGTAGGTCTTCTCCAGGAAGACGGCGTCGCGTATGGGCGCGGCCCCTTTTGGGTCCTTCAGGTGGCCGAGCAGCGAGATCCCTTCCGTCCCTTCGGGGACGGGGACGCCGCAAGCCTCCAGCAAGGTCGGGTACACGTCCAGGTGGCTCACGAGCGAGCCGCATCTGCCGCCCGCGGCCCATCCGCCGGCGTCGTACCTCATGAACAGGCCCACCTCCACCCCCGGGTCGAAGAGCGTGCCCTTGGCCCTCGGGAAGTCCAACCCATGGTCCGTCGTCACGGCGAAGATGGTGCCGTGCGCCAGCCCACGGGCCTCGAAGGCCCCGATGACCCCGCCGAGGCCGGCGTCCAGGTCGTTGGCCGACCCTTGCATGTAGGCCATGTCCCGATCCACCTCCGGGTCGTCTATCAAGTAGGGCGCCTTCCATACGCCCTTCGCGTCGTACGCGTCCGTCAGCCTGTCCCAGTCCCTGTGCGTCTCAGCGCACACGACCTGCATATACAGCGGCTCCTCGGACCCGGCCTTCGGGTTCGCATCCAGCCAGGCCCCGATCGCCGGCCCCGCGTCCTTGACGGTGTCCGTCTTGTTGACGGAGAAGTCGTTGATCTGGAAGTCGAACCCCGACTCCAGGGGCCTGCTCAGCTCATGCGCGTACCCGCCGCACAGGACCGTCCTATACCCGGCCTTCCCCAGCACGGACGCCAGGTGCCGGTCCCTCTCCACCATCTCCCACCTGCCCAGCGTGTCGCCCGGCAGCCCGTTCACCCCGTTCTGGTGCGGGTACCTGCCCGTGACTATGGACGAGCGGGCCGGGGAGCATAGGGGCGTTACGCAATAGGCCCCGTCGAAGGTCACCGCCATTCCCGCCAGCCTCATGAAGTTCGGCTGGCTCACCGTCCCTATCCCATACGGCTCATAGAACCTGCCCGTGTCATGCGATATGAGCAGCACCACGTTCGGCCTTTTCATGCGCTTCCCCCCGTCCGCTATTGTATATGAACAGACGTTCCCTTTGCCAGCCATGCCGCGCCTACCCGTACACCTTCATCCCGCCCGACCAAACGCCGCACCGCCTGAGCTGGCCGAATCCGGTGACGGGCTCCCTGGTCCCGTCCACGCGCGGGTCGGCGTTGCCGACAAAGTACGCGTCCAGCCTGGCCTTCATCGACTCTATGAGCCCGGCGCGTTCCGCCTCGCCTATCAGGTTCGACTCCTCCCCGGGGTCCGTCTCCATGTCGTACAGCTCGTTGGGCCCGTACGGGTAGCGGTGCACGTACTTCCACCGCACCCCGCGTATCATCCTGACGGGCCCGTACTCGTCGTACACGACCACGAACCGTTCCGCCTCGCCGGGGCCGGGGCCGGGACCCGTCCCCGGCGCGCCGTCGGCCCCCGCCGCCGCGGGCCTGGCCGCCCCACCCCGCAGCACGCCCGCGAAGCTCGCGCCCAAGAGCGGCTGCCTCGCCTCATACCCGCCTATCCCCAGGTACTCCATGAGCGTGGGGAATATGTCGCACTGGCACATGAGCCCGTCGCAGACGGAAGGGGCTATCACGCCCCTATGGCTCGCGATGAAAGGCACCTTCACTGAGGTGTCGTACATATTTTGCGGGAACGTGCCGTTGCCCTTCCCCCAGACGCCGTGGTGGCCCATGTTCATGCCGTTGTCCGAGGTCAGTATTATAAGCGTGTCGTCCAGCTCCCCCTTATCCTCCAGCTTCCGGACTATCCTGCCCACGTTCTCGTCCATCGCCGTGATGGCCGCGAAGTACCCGCGCAGCAACTCCCTCCGCACCTCGCCCTTGCCCCTGGGCGCGGAGTTGATCTGCCATGGGTGCGGCTCCGGGTCCGGCACGGTCAGGAACCCGCAGTCCCTGTATAGGTCGAGGTGCTCCCTTTTGTGGTTCGCCTCATCCCATGGGCTGTGCGGCGAGGTGTAGTGGACGCTCAGGTAGAACGGCGCCTCGCCGCCGCATAGGCCGTCGAGCATCCCGAGCGCGCTGTCCGTGATGACGTCCGTCACGTACCCCGACTCGAACCTGACCTCCCCGCCCCTCACGGTGTCCGGATGGAAGTAGGCGCAGCCCCCGCCGACGAGGGTGAACCACTCCGAGAAGCCGCACTGCGGCCTCAGGCTGTCACCCAGGTGCCACTTGCCGCTCAGGGCGCACCTATAGCCGTTGTCGGCCAGCACGTCCGTATAGGACGTGAAACCTTCAAGGAAAGGGATGGCCTCATGCTCGCCCGACCCGTAGTTCGGGTTCCCCTCCGGCGCCCTGACCTTCGATCGGTCGATGTTGCCGGCCCTCAGCCAGTCATGCACGCCGTGCACGGACGGGATGGTGCCGGTCAGTATGGAGGCCCTGGCGGGCGAGCAGACCGGCGATGAGCAGAAGAAACTCGTGAAGAGCATCCCCCCCTCGGCCAGGCGGTCGATGTTCGGCGTCCTGCCCTCCCCGTTCCCCAGGCAACCCAAAGCCCATGGGCCCAGGTCGTCGGCGAGTATGAACACGACGTTGGTCCTTTT
>Ga0123353_10014365_pt1 | contig 11406 bp, 5 predicted proteins | sample TergutLab28metaG_3_FD_92763 | JGI IMG/M metagenome (GOLD analysis project Ga0123353, IMG submission 92763) | Labiotermes labralis P3 segment gut microbial communities from Petit-Saut dam, French Guiana - Lab288 P3 | ecosystem: Host-associated > Arthropoda: Insects > Digestive system > Gut ... | reverse complement strand
GCCCCTCCCCAGTCGGATTCGAACCCACAATTTCAGCAGGCGAGCAGCCGCAAACCTACGCCTTAGACCGCGCGGCCACTGGGACCGGCTCGGATTTGTATGTAGGATACTGAAAAGAACACAGCATTTCGAAAGCTGGATGTTTCCATTCGCAAATTAAAGGGTTGCGAGGCACCAGGTCGGTTGGATCCGTTGATTAAAAGCTGATCTCAGTGATAACACTAGCGACTGAGATTAGTTGCGCTTAACGGACTCAGCTGAGCAGGTAAGCCCCCACCTCCCCACCAGCGGACGAAACTCGGACCAGTTTCCGGAATGCCGGGGTTTGTTTGTAATGCATTTAATGCAGTAACGTAGTAACGTACAAACCGATTAATAATCGTCCTTACATGTGTGGTGTTTGTTACTACTGTGATTAACAAAATTTATGATTGCCTGAAGTGCGGCTTCCGTTTTGTTGATAAACCTCGCAATATACTTGCACGCGCGCGCGCAAGTGTGTGTGTGTGTGTGACCATAAAAACAGGGCTTACAGTATAACAAAATGCCGCGATTATTGGCACGATGGAAAGCTAATAAAAGATTGTTATATAATCTGTAATTAACGTCGTGACCGTGTTAGGAGTAACGGATAAACTCTATAATCCACTTCTAGATTTACTATACCACTGGCCGAACAACAATATTACACAGGATTAATGATAATGAGTATGAACACTAAACTACATTTTCAGCCATGAGCAAATAAAAGGTACGCTAATTCGAATTATCAGTAACACAAGCACATCAGTAATAAATGTACTCAAAAAACAGTGGTCCTAAAGGGGGCCCTTCTGGAAGCGGAGTTCAAAGTATACGAAAAAGTATCCCAATAAACACACACACACAGGAAATTATGTACTCGTCAAACAGCTCTGGAAGCCAGTAATACAACCGGAGGAAAGTTAAAAATTATAATGTGTACGAAAATGTAAATCATGGGTATTGGTGTCAGAAGCAATTCTTAAGTGAAAATAAATATCAGTTTGTCCTTAGGTACTGAAAGAACATGAAACAATAATTAAGATGAACAAACAAAATTGATCGAGGCAGAACAACTTTTTCGGAAACCATGCTTAAATAGATGAAAATAGGCCTAGAAAAAATAAAAATTATTCCACATATAACTAAAACAGTGAAAAATTTGTTAAATGCGAAAAAAGGTCTATAAAAGATGTTACAACAGCCTCTTGAATACTGGCACAACACAAGACCGGGAAGGTCTCACTAGTTACACTGAAGTTTACAGTGCAACGTAACAAAGAAAAGTCCCTTAAGTAATAAAGTGAAATGCCAACTTGATGCAACAATGTAATTTTATTGATGTATTCTTAGTTCGACATGTTTCGGGTGCATACGTCCATCATCAGGAGCTTTAGATGTTGAGTTGCAGCGTATGGGTTTCTGCGCCGAGTTTTTGGATGGGTGGTGGTCTTGAGAGCCGCTGCGTAGGTCGTGTGTACGGTGCGGATGGTGCCGTGCGACGGCACAATCCGCACCGTACACACGACCTACGCAGCGGCTCTCAAGACCACCACCCAACCAAAAACTCGGCGCAGAAAACCATATGCTGCAACTCAACATCTAACGCTCCTGATGATGGGCGTATGTACCCGAAACATGTCGAGCTAAGAATACATCAATAAAATTACCTAGTTGCATTAAGTTGGCATTTCACTTTATTTTATGAGGAAGATGCACGGTCAAACAACCCCCAAAAGTACCTTAATTAGACGGGTCCACAACTTTATGGTACCAAAATATATATTGCACTTTTCAAGTTAATACTAATAAGCTAATTTCAAACCTCGATGCACAGATACTGACTGCACTACAGTTTTTAAGAGAACTGTAACGACCACTGGTCATGAACACGTTGAACACAAGAACAGTTTGGAGCATGTTCGCAGAACGGAAGCAAACAGTGTGCATTTCAGAATATGAAGTTCTATTAAAGAATAACAATTAATTCGACTTTAAATACTATGTCCTCACTACAGACTGCGTAATACATGGCACACCTTCCGTACGTTCATATGTCTTGCACACAAATGAAAAGAGAGGGTAGCAAGAAATGAAGTTCAAAATTTGTGACGTCCCACTTTTGTGATCGGTCAACCCCATTTTGTCACAATTAGCTTAGGTCTTACGTGTTATCGAAAAAATGTGGAATTTTATTGTGCTGTGTTACGCAATATGCAATTATATTAAGACCCACACATTTGGACGGTTTATGGTGCCGACTTCCTGACAGCCGTGGTCGAGATAAGAGCTGTAGATAAAAAAGTCCATGTAACACATTCGAGCAAGATGTGTTAAAAATGGATTTAAAGTCATAATCAGAGAAGCTTCTTCTACAATGGTCGTGCACTTTCTTATCCAAACTGGTCATTAACTTTCAGTTACGTTAAAGTATGATTTTTAATCTTATGTTTATGGTTCCGTGCATCACTGATCTATATCAATAATTGTCCAACGAGATGGAACACAAAGCAGTCTATTTATTATTCTGCAAGTTCACTCTACATGTTTCGGGTGTCAACCACGCCCATCATCAGGGGTACACAAAACTGTAACTACAGCCTCCGGTACTGTGCAGCTACCTCCCTCCAACGTGGCCAAGCTTGGCCACGTTGGAGGGAACTAGCTGCACAAAAAATATGACCAGTACCGGAGGCTGTAGTTACAGCTTTGTGTACTCCTGATGATGGGTGTGGTTGACACCCGAAACATGTACGGTGTACTTGCAGAATAATAAATAGACTGCTTTGTGTTGCATCTCGTTGGACAATTATTAATATAGTATGATCTTGCCTAGTGAAACCACATAAACCTTCCACAACAGTGTTGTTATTCGCTACAATGTCCATAGTTGTAGGTGTTTTCAAAAACAGGATTTCGGGAACTACCGTCATCAGGTACGCGGGCTTGCACTTAGCCGAATGCCTCAGACCAGTGTGGACTACCTCACAGTCAGTCACTTATCACCGAGAGTTTGAGGTGTGCTCAAGATTCAAGTCGTCTCGAATGCTAGACCTTCTCATCGTTTCGAACGATCGAAATGCTTTCATTTCAGCGTCAAACAGTCCAAGAAGAGTGAAGCTCTGAAGGTCAGGTCACAAGCGAGAGGTCAGGTGACGGATGGGTGGATGTGCAGTGGGAACTGAATTGTTTAGATTATCGACGCCGTCAACTGCTGAGATTGCAAAGCGTCGATGGGAATGCAACGGGAGAATGAAGCATGGTAGAACTATGACAGAGAAAAAGGGCCATTTAAAAAATATATAAAAATAAATAAAACTAAGTGTCGTGGACTAAAATATTAATTGATATACGTCAGCACAACTATTTTATTATACGAGGCTACACGTTTCGACCTGTTATCGATGTAAACATATTGGGATCGCAACATATATACAGCATTTGTTGAGTCGATCTGTTAGAAGGCCTGAAGATGACCGTTCAACAGGTCGAAACATGTAGCCTCGTATAATAAAATAGTTGTGCTAACGTATATCAATTAATATTTTAGTATATTCCTAGCACACCGTGATGCCTTCCATTAAGTGTCCTGGGCTTCGATGACACCATTAGGTATCCACCAAAGCAAGTCTGAGGTAATCTGGAATGTAGTTAGTGTCGAGGGGAGAAAAAAAATGCGTGGTCCTGAAACAGGTTGACTTATCCTGAGGGTGAAAGCATTACGATCCGTCGAAACGTCCGTAGCTATTTACCAGCCGACAAAGTGTAACATCACAGAAGACTTGAATCTTTTAGAGCTGTGTCATCCATGAAAGAACGAATCAAACATAATGGGTCTTCAAAATAACCTCGTGGTATCGTTCATTCACAGTCCGTTGTTACATTCGTGCCGGACCACTTTCACATGTCACGTCACAATCGGAACAAGCATGCTTGATCCTCAACCCTCTTGGCCAATCGTTCATCGTCCATGCAGCGCCGTATTTCACTTTAGGGCGTGGGGGCCCGTCGTGCTGTTCAGCCGGTCTGCTGGCCCATGCTCACATAGCCTTAAACTGTATATTTAATTTGTTTAAGTATGAATCCCAGTTTGGGCCAGAGATTTTTCTCTTTTCCAAAACGTCCAGACCGGCTCTGGAGCCCACCCAGCCTCCTATGCAATGGGTACCGGGAACTCTGACTGCAACGTAGGGCTGACTACCTCCCATCTTGTGTCGAAGTTAAGAACGAGTGGAGAAGTAGCAAACTTTATAGCTTCTAACTGAAGTATTAAAGAAGTAAAGGCATATTAAACTGTTTTTTAAAAGTGCTCGATGATTTTATAAATACCGAACATTAAAAACATATAACTTGAACATTTGATTATAAATAGTAGACCCTACATTGCTAAATTAATACCAATAACATAATATTTTGCTTCTTTTAAATGTAGATAATTGCATAAGATGGTGAACAGCAACCCGCAGCTTGCCACTTACGTTGTTAACTTAATAACGGAGGCTCCCCCATCGGAGGAATGGGGGGCAATTTTTGAGAGAGCTGGTGAACTTCGTAAGCACACTTGAATTTGGTATAAGACATTTAAGTTGTAACAGGCATTCTGCATACTGCACGGGAACATCCAGTGTTTGAAACGTCCTATCAGGCAGTGGAGGAAGTGAGAAAAAGACGCAGCGGTGTCCTCCACCATCCCCCTTACTCTGTTTTAAGTATGTTCTAATGGTTATTAAAAGGACGTATTTTAGCCATAATGTTACAGAATGTAACTCTCCTTAAATCGCTAAGAAATAAGCAGTGACAAACAAACAGTATACAACTTCTAATGGACGTTCGTCCATACTTCACAAGCAACATGTCCTAAGAATGAAATTACACTATCTCATTATATTTTCAGTACAACAGAACTAGTGATTATTAACAGAAATTTTAGCCCCTTAATTGGTTAATGTTAAAGCTTCCCTTGTAAAAGTAAGACTTTATTATTAACAGCGATTCTTCGGCCCGCGCAAGGTTCGAAGAGCTTAAAGAGAAATCAGGTGTAAACTGTGGGTGTATGAAGTAATTTAGAAGGAATTCATAAATAAATTTGATGTTCTAACATCTGTTTTTAAGGAAAAGTAACAATTTCTAGTCCGCAATATGGACGGCAATTTCAAACTAAATACCTTAATTCCCATAACATTCACTTCATGCAGCCAGATGTTTAGACGCTGATTGTGGCTCAACTGGTCAAGAATTTCCAGACCTTAGGCAAAAAGAACTGCATGCAAATTAGCAATTAAGGCTTGAGCTTACCTCGTGTGGGCTTAGGAATCCTACAGAGAAGCCAAAAGAAGAATAAATCATCAGGTACTGCCAAATTCCGGCAGAATTGAGGCAAGCGTGAAGGAAAAATCACTGCTTTGAGATCCACAACCATATTCACCGTTTGGAACAAGGGAAAATCGTGAAGAAGTGGAGAACTCCACCACTGTAACTATTTATAACACGGACGATGAAATACTACAATTTAATACAATACCGCCTGCCGGTTACCAACACACTTTCCACTACTTCTAGGAGTATACGACGTATCTGCGTTCATGGTCTTGCCATTACGAGGGGAAAGTCAGCAGCCACACTATTACGTACGTTTTTAAATACATGTGATTGATGCCCGAGAGATTTGCAACCAAGAGCGAATTGTATTTTAAACTTACTACATTTGACGGTATTATTTCAATATATGTCGACTTGGGCAGATGAAACAACTCGAACAATTCTATTTACCACATCTCCGTTAGAGGGTTTCCAGATTTACTTAATTCGACGCTGGTTATTTGTTACGTTATTAAGTTTCACTTTATAAACCTATGGTAAAGGTAAAGTAATCCCGTTACAGGCCCGGTGTGGCCCAGAGGGTGGGTAGAGGTATAGCTATACTCTTCCATGGCCACGGCATTAGAAAGTGGTGAGTGGTCAGCAGCACTTCCTGGCCGCACTTTACCCCCGGGAAAGACCCGATACCCATTTTACAGGAGGCTGGGTGGGTCCCAGGGCCGGTCTGGACGGACGGAAAATCTCGTCCCCACCGGTATGCGATCCCGGACCGCCCAGCCCGTAGCTCAGTTGCTATACCGACTGAGCTACCCGGCCCCATGATAAACCTATGCCTTGGCATAATCCAAGAAATGAAACCAACGAAGCCTATCACTACTGAACAGTTCTGCTGCATAAACTTCATCCGTGAATGTTCAACAAACAACCAGTTCCTTTGAAATTCTATAAATACTTTTAAAACGTGCCATGTTCTGTGGACACAGTCATGACGCCTCACAAAGAACCTAAGTACATTTTTTTAAATCACTGTATGGAAATTATTCACCTAAACTCTAAAACAGGGGCAGCCATAATGAGGCTTGCGCAGGTTGCCTGTGAAAAATAGGGTTCAGATGGTTTGCATGCATAAGGCTGACAGTAAAAGGCGTCTGAAAAGGTTTCCTAAAGAAAGGACATCCGTTACCAATTGAAACTAATTTTCTGTACGAACAGAAATAAAACTCAAGTAAAAAAATACTTTATCTTTAAAGTTCATTCACCCACAAATGCACACTTTATTCAACTTGACAAGGTTTTAAAATTTACATTGAAAATCACTTTAGCTTGCTCCTACATGTTTCGGTCAGCGACCATCATCAGGGAGCCTTCACTAGAGCCTAGCTAAATTTATGTTTAGGCTAAGATTCGGTAAAAACTACGTCGTTATATGTTATGAGGTGGTGTGGCAGCATGTCATAAGGTATGGTATGTGTACTGTTCGCTGTGTTGGGTGCGACTGCACTCAACACAGCGAGCAGTACACATACCATACCTATGACATGCTGCCACCCCATGCACTCAACACAGGGAGCAGTACACATACCATACATATGACATGCAGCGTCACCACCGCATAACATATAACGACGTAGTTTTTACCGAATCTTAACCTAAATATAACTTTAGCTAGGCTCTAGTGAAGTTTCCCTGATGATGGTCGTAGACCGAAACATGTAGGGGCATGTCAAAGTGATTTTTAATGTGATTTTTAAAAACTTTGTCAAGTTTAATAAACAATGCATTTGTTGGTGTATGGATACCAAAATGCACGGTACAACGATAAAAATTAAAAAAAAAACTTTTTCTTATTAACAAATGGTCCTTGCTTCAGTTGCCTCCTGAAGCGCCGTTCCCGAATCTCGTCTAGCTGGCCACCCCTGCTCTAAAACAATAATAGATACATTTATTTTTTCCTTCCCTGGCAGTGTGTAGAGCACATCAATAAAGCAGGAATAGTTATTAGGGCAATATGCAACGGGACAGATCCACCTCAGGTTGCCGCAACTTTGCACGTAGCAAACATGTCGCAGACAAAGACAGTCAAACGTAATAACAGGACATTACCGACTGAAAGAGTAGTTGTATTCGTACGTTTCCGAAGTTCAACACACACCCACACACACACACACACACACACACACAGGCGCGCAACGGTAAGTCAAAGTGTCTGAAAAATGACTGCAGTCTTTGGGGAATGTAATTAGAAAATCGATCGTGAATGCGATAAATAACGACAATCTGGTGTGACAGTACAGAACGCTTGAACATGCCATTTGTTCGATGCTACCAAGATCTGAAAACCCACCAACTGCGAGTGACTTCAGCCAAACCGGAAGTAGCCATGAAATGAACTGCAGCTGTCAGCGTTGTGACGTATAACAATTACGATTCTGCAGAAGCTGCAAAGAACTCGTCCACGATGACAGACGAAGAAATGGTCTGAAAGCCAAAGGAAAAAAGCAAGAAAGAAACGAAGACCAAAAGGAAAGAAAAACGAAAGATTAGTCTGAGACTCTCAAGAAAACATAAAGGTAAAGCAATCCCAATACAGGCTTGGAGAGGTCCTCAGGGTTCCAGGAGGATGGGGCTCCCAGATTTCAACACAATCGGCACAGGAACGTGGTAAGGTTGTCAGCCGTACGCACTGGCCGCCTTTACCCCCAAGGAAATATTCCTGGTACTCATTACTGTTAGACACTGAGTCAACCCCAGGGCCACAGTGCGGCCGGAAGGATTATGTCAATGAAAAATTCCCATGATACCACCGGGAATCGAACCCGAGACCTTCCGGCTTGTAGTGCAGTGCTTCAACCAACTGCGCCACCGCGTGCCCTTAAGGAAACATGAGCCAAGCAAAAAGCCCCAACACCTTCAAAAACAGAATATACAAAGTTATTCGCATCACCGAACTACAAGTACTGTACCTGTACAAACTGCGTATGTAGTCAGGCTCTCCAGGGCTAACTACATGACATAACTCTCTCCAAAGCCCACCTACCGTGCATCAGGAGCAAACGTCTTGAATAATACTACAGGCCTGGGAAGACGTACAGTGGGTCGGTCAGGCAGTACAGCGTTATACTAATCACACGTACTTCCAAATGCAATTTAGCATTCGAGAATTAATAAGCACAAGATGTCTCAGCGATGCCACATAAACAAACCGCAATATAATCTAGAAGCGGATGAACCTCAGTATTCATTCTGTGATGTTAACTGAAGAGAAGAAAGAAACGGACTGTCACTGAAGATCCCTTTATCCCAAAAGACGGAAATTGTTATCAGCTACGATGTGACGGCTGCAAATGTAGCAGAGTTACTTATTTCCTGCAGTTTATAGAACCTGACGGCTGATCCGCTATCACAGCATTCCGATACTGACCAAACATCATTCACGTACACACACCTTATTTAGGTGAATAATATATCCCCCTCAGCTAAGCCTACGTCTCCCAAGTGGCCTCTACATACGGTTTTCTAACTAAACTATGACACACCTTTCCGAAATTACGCAATATATGTACACGAGGTGCGACGTAAATACGGACAACACAGCTACGAATAAAACACAGCAAATATGCACGAATGATACTACCTTAAGTATTAGAACGAGTTATGATGCTAACACAACGTGAAATAAAGATACAAGGCGTGGTGATGAGGTATGTTTACTTCCAACAAAGAGCATGGTTTCAAAATGAAACCATCTGAGAAAAAAATACGAGACAGGAAGTGAAATGTAAGAAGAAATGAAGAAAATTACACGCGGAGACAGGCAGGATAAGCAGAAAGAAAAGTAAAATAAAACACGCATACAGTACTTAGGTAGGAAAACAATCCAAGTGCTGCATTTGGAGCACACCTTTGCATGCTGCTGAAACTTGGGCACTTCGGAAAGCAGAACAGAAATACCTGGAAAGTTTTGAAATGTGGTGCTGAAGAAGAAAGGACTAGATCAGCTGGAACGATGGCGTGCGAAGTGTCACAAAGAGTCAAGGGGGGAAAGGAATTACACACAATAAAAAGGAAGGCTAACTGGAATGGTCACATTTTGGGTAGGAACTGCCGTCTAAAACACATTATTGAGGGAGAGATAGAACGTAGGATAGAACTGAAGGGAAGACGCGGAAGAAGACGTCGGCAGCTACTGGATGACCTTGTGGAAACTCGTGTACTGGAATTTGCGAGAAGCAATGGATCGCAATCGTGGAGAACTCGCTTTGGAAAAGGCTATGGACCTGTCGTAAAAATGACTGAACAAGAAAAAGAGAGAGATCACTTGAGGAACGTAAAGCGTTAATCGAAGAACAAAATTAAAACGGACATTAGAGAAATAGGAAGCGAATGTGCGGGGTTGGTGCAACAGATCAGAATAAGCCCAAACCCGCTTTTGTAATCACGGTGATGTATCTTACGTTCTTTTAGAATGCGAACATGCGTTCACTAGTTGAATAATTGTCAACTATTCAAGGCACAATTTGTACCCCGACTGTAACTAAGCACTGGTGGAAAGGGCGCTTCATACTGTAAAAGAAACATGTCCTATCCACACTTTACAACTCTGACACAGAAAAACTGTAGGAAAACAGAAAATAAATACCGACGATTAAATAATGATTACTGTGAAGTAAGGTCCGAATTCAGATTACTGACGAGGAAAGCGAAGTCGCGCAAACAGAACGAAGGGCTTCATATTACATACTGTTTCACTAAGCAGTACAGCGCCAACAGCGGTCGTATGCAGAGTTAAAAAACCCGTTTCGTACCTCTTCAACAATACGTCACATGAAGATAGAAAAGAAAATCGATGTTACGCATTATAACACGATTACAAGTAACAGACGAACTGGTTCCGTCTTCCGAAAAGATAATTTCGCAGAAATATCCCGTTCTGAGACTAAACATTGTCCCTTCCATCTGATGGCCAAAGTAATGTGTTACATTAGACAAGTGTGCCTGCCCCGGGAGACGTTCAGTCTGCATTCGTCAACACAATTCACTTGTATCCTGTGGCATATTCGTTTCACAATATTAATCGTTTCTACTCATTTCCGTTTTTCTTCCCTACTCATTTAATCTCTGACTCCTCATGCAGACCCAAGAGACCTCATGTCACCTGCGCCCTTAGCACCCATATGCCATTATCATTATGGCTGGCTAAGAGCGTCTTCAGTTTAAGTAATGCTTAATTCAAGATTTACTGCTGACACAGAAGGTTTTCAAATTATAGCATAATGCCTACTAGTTTAAAATGTATCCATGAAAATGAACCTTCACAGCCATAAACACTTGAGATCTGACTAAAGGTGATCGCTGTTCAGCAAATCGGTGTCAATCACTCAACCACCCCAGTCAACAGCCTACCAGCCAATCGTCTGAACGTATACAATAAACGTGTTCAATATCTCTATCACACTCAACCTGCGGTGCCCAGTTTCCCTGACTGCCCATGTTCTTGACATCTAGCAACAGACCGGCGATGGATGACATTCACGAAGAACTCCAAGTCTTACGCAATGAGAACCAACAAAATGCACTTTTTAAATTAACGTTTTAATTCATTTTTAAATTAACCTTTTAATTCAAATGAATTAAAACATTTATTTAAAAACTGAATTTTGTTGGTTAACATTACATAATTGTATCACAATGCAAGGGACAAAGAACATAAACTCCAAGTCATTCAAAATCTGATACTATGTACGCTAGTCAAGAAACCGTACGTGTTGGTCATCCTTCCATCTATTCCTAGTTCTTTCAAATGGTCTCTTCCTTTCAGATTTTCAAACTAAATCATGCACCCTCCACCACAGTAGACCGAGATTCTTCACATACTGTGTGGTGAAATAAAACAACCTAGCAACCAAACAAGAACAGGTTTATCTATTAACTGCCATCAGCATGGTCGATACTGTTACTGTTAGGCTGAAGGTCACTTATCTCCAATATAGGAGAGTATTCCATTATCTCAATTAATTGCAGCACTATCTAATCGCTACCATCGCCATCTGTCATGAGTAATAAAAT
>Ga0123353_10014363_pt1 | contig 11407 bp, 13 predicted proteins | sample TergutLab28metaG_3_FD_92763 | JGI IMG/M metagenome (GOLD analysis project Ga0123353, IMG submission 92763) | Labiotermes labralis P3 segment gut microbial communities from Petit-Saut dam, French Guiana - Lab288 P3 | ecosystem: Host-associated > Arthropoda: Insects > Digestive system > Gut ... | reverse complement strand
CCCAATTTCCCTTCGCCTGACGCCGTCAAGGCAGCCATTGCCGATCTCGCGGCCTCGGAGGACCCGGTCGCGCTTCACGGTTATATGAGCAATATCGGTTTCGCCGATGTGCGGCGCACGATCGCGGACTCACTCAACGCAAGATTCGCGACATCGTTCAGCGAACTCAATGTCATCATGTCCGTCGGCGCCGCGGGCGGCCTTAACGTCGTATTGAAGACGCTGCTCAATCCCGGCGACGAGGTCATTGCCATATCACCGTTCTTTGTCGAGTACGGCAATTATACGGGCAACTATGACGGCTCGCTTGTCGTCGTGCCGGCAAGCCGCGACGATTTCCAACCGGATCCGGAAGCGCTGCGCGCGGCGGTCACGCCTTTGACGAAGGTAGTCATATTGAATTCTCCGAATAACCCGACCGGCGTCGTCTACTCCGTGGAGACGATCAAAAAGCTCGCCGCCGCGCTCGAGGATAAACAGCGCGAGTTCGGCACATCTATCTACATTGTGTCCGATGAACCTTATCGCGAGCTCGCCTATGACGGCGTCGAAGTCCCGTTCCTGACGAAGTATTACATGAATACGATCGTTTGTTATTCCTGGTCGAAATCCCTGTCGCTTCCCGGCGAGCGTATCGGGTACGTGTTGATACCGGATGAAATCGACGAATATCAGTTGATTTTCGACGCGGCGGGCATAGCGACGCGGATCCTGGGGTTCGTCAACGCTCCGTCTTTGATGCAAAAGGCCGTTGCGAGATGCATCGGTGAGAAGACCGACATCGGCGCGTATGATGAGAACAGGAAGCTTTTGTACTATGGCCTGAAGGATTGCGGTTTCGAGCCGGTTTTCCCGCAGGGCGCGTTTTATATGTGGCTCAAGACGCCGTGCGGCGATAAGGAGTTCGCCGCCGCCGCAAAGAAATACAACATCCTTCTGGTACCCGGCACGTCGTTCGCCTGCCCGGGGTACGTGAGGATCGCTTATTGCGTTTCGAAGAAAACGATACAAGACGCTCTTCCGGGGTTCCGTAAACTCGCGGGGGATTTCGGGCTGGTGTAGCATACGCGCCTGGCCCATTCTTGCACAGCCTGGTCTGGCATTAACCGATAAACCTTAACAGACGTGGCGCTTGTGCCTGAACATAGTGAAAGGAACATGTTACAGTATGGACGACAGGAAGATCATCCTTTCCGGCATACAACCCAGCGGCGCGCTCACGCTCGGGACTTATCTCGGGGCGCTCAAGAACTGGGCCGCGTTGTCGGATGTATATGACTGCTACTATATGATAGTCGACATGCACGCGATAACGGTACGCCAGGATCCGGCTGAGCTGCGCAGGAGGACGCTGGCACAGCTCGCGCAATACGTAGCTTGCGGTATCGACCCGGACAAGAACATGCTGTTCATCCAGAGCCATGTGCCGGCGCACGCGCAGCTTAGCTGGGTGCTCAGCTGCTACACGATGTTCGGCGAGTTGTCCCGCATGACGCAGTTCAAGGATAAATCCGCGAAGAACACGGAAAACATAAACGCGGGCTTGTTTACCTACCCGGCGCTCATGGCCGCCGATATACTCCTGTACCAGGCCGATCTGGTACCCGTCGGCGGCGATCAGAAGCAGCACATCGAGCTGACGCGCGATATCGCCGTTCGTTTCAACAGCGCGTACGGCGACGTGTTCAATATACCTGCCCCATATATCCCGAAAGTCGGGGCCAGGATCATGGATCTTCAGACGCCGGTCAATAAGATGTCGAAATCCGAAATCTCGGACGGTGGTTGCGTCTTGATAATGGACAGGCCCGAGGATATCCTTCGCGCGTTCAAACGCGCCGTGACCGACAGCGAGACGAGTATCCGGTACGATACCGCGGCTAAACCGGGCGTTTCAAACCTTATGCAGATATACTCCGCTTGCTCGGGTAAGAGCATAGAGGATGTCGAAGCCGAGTTTTCCGGTCAGGGTTACGGTTCGCTCAAGAAACAGGTCGGCGAGGCCGTGGTCGAAACGCTCCGGCCCATCCGCGAAGAGACGGAGAGGCTTATTTCCGATAAGGCGTATCTTGAGAGCATCTATACGCAAGGCGCGGAAAAAGCGTCCCGCGCGGCGAACAAGACGCTCAGGAAGGTCTACAAGAAGGTCGGGTTCATTTCGGCGTAATGATAGGAGAGGAACAAACATAAATGCCAATTTTCGCGAAAATCGGGGTCGCTTTGGGGGTCGCGCTGGTTCTCAGCCTGGCCGCCACGCCGGGGGTAAAATGGATCGCAAAACGCGTTGGGGCTATCGACGTACCCACTGAAGCGCGCCGTGTCCATAAACGCCCCATACCCAGGCTTGGCGGGTTGGCGATATTCGTCGCCTTCGTTTTGAGCGTCCTGTTTTTTGCCGACATCACCGAACAGGTCCGTGGCATACTTATCGGGTCTGTCATCGTGGTCATCATAGGCGTTATCGACGATATTATGACGCTTTCGGCGTATCTCAAGTTCGCTATACAAATCCTCGCGGCGCTTGTCGCCGTCTTTCACGGCGTTGTCATCGAGATTTTCTCGAATCCCATCGTGTTCGCTTCCTCGGAATATGTGTCGCTCGGTTTTCTTTCGATTCCCATAACAGTGCTATGGATCGTGGCGATCACTAATGCCTTCAACCTCATAGACGGGCTCGACGGGCTTGCCGCCGGTGTGTCGATAATATGCTCGATCACCATGCTCGTCATATCGCTTATTGTGTCTGACGACCTCAATGTCGCCATCATAATGGCGTCGCTGGCGGGCGCCTGCCTTGGGTTTCTGCCGTATAACTTCAACCCTGCCAAGATATTTATGGGCGATACCGGCGCGTTGCTGCTCGGCTATGTGCTGGCTACCGTGTCTATTCTCGGGCTGTTCAAATTCTACGCGGCCGTCTCATTCACGGCGCCATTCCTTATTCTCGCTCTGCCGCTCGTCGATACGGCGTCCGCGTTTTTACGACGCATACTCAAGGGGAAAAACCCCATGATGCCGGATCGGGAACACTTCCATCACCGCTTGATCGATATGGGGCTTACGCAAAAGCAGGCGGTCGCGATCATGTACTCTATCTGCGGCCTTTCGGGTTTTATCGCGGTGATCGTGACTATGATCGACAAAATCAGCGCGCTCATCCTCGTAATCGCGGTGGTCGTTGCTACTGTCATCGTATTGTTCGTTTTTAAAGGCAAGAGAAAGAAATGATCACAATATGAGTACAAAAAGGATATTGGGCATAACGCTCTTTGGCGTAGTATTCATCGGTGTTGTCATCGGTATCATGCTGCTCACTTCGTATCTCAGGCGCGAGCGTGAGATCGTCGTACTCCCTGATGTTTCCGCGTCTGTGGAAACGCCGGGAGAAACACAGCCCGATACCCTCGACCGCATCGAGGTCACGACGGAGACGATCCAGGCGGTAGTCTCTACATTGTCGCGGCCCGCGGTATACAGGCGCGATATAGCCATAGAGAGTTTTTGGGACGCAGGCCGGGCGGAGTATAGCATCAGCGTATCGGTGTCGGGTGATTTGACCTCACTGCGGAGCATACCGCCCGCGGGGATCGAGAAAAGAATCATCATCACTCCGGATACGCTGTATATATGGTACAGGGGCGACAAGACTCCTTACACCGGCCCTGTCAGCGGCGCCGGCGATGGTAACAAAACCGCCGATGAATGGCAAATGCTCGTCACATATGAGGATGTGATCGGGATGGATAAAGGGAACATCATCGACGCTGGGTATATCGAATACGGCGGTGAGGATTGCGTGTATGTGGAGTATCTTTCCCCGCTGTTGGGCAACAAGACGATATGCTATATTTCCCTTGAGTTCGGCCTTGTTACAGGCGCGGAGGAATACGACGGGACCGGGAAACGTATATATGCGATGACAGCCGGTAACTGCCTAATCGGCGAGGTTGACTCAGCGGCGTTCATCCTGCCGGATGGTACTGATCTTGGAGTATCGTGAATCGTGAAAATTTTGGTTTTTTCAGATTCTCATGGTGATAAAGATGCTTTGTTAAAAGTTGTGGCCCTGGAGCTGCCGGAACTTATTTTACACCTTGGGGACCATGATCGCGATTGCGGCGTGGTCGAGTGGGAGTTTCCGGAGATTCCGCTGCGCTCTGTGAGGGGAAACTGTGACCGATCGTCGTCAAACCTCGATATCGATGAGTTCACGCTTGGCGGTAAGCGGTTTTTCATGACTCACGGGCATCTGTATGGCGTAAAAATGGGATACACGCCAATACTCAACTCCGCAGCTTGCCGCGGTGCGGATGTGCTGCTTTTCGGGCACACGCATGTCGCGCTGTATAACGTCTGTGAAGGTATCTCCATTGTCAATCCGGGCAGCATAAGCATGGGCAGAAAAACATACGCCGTCCTGGAGACCGGGAACGGCGTTGTCGGGTGTGAGATTAAGCAAGCGGTCAGGGCTTAGGCTTAGCTGTCAGAGATAAGCAAACTCCTCTTTTATGGTTCTATCGAGAAGTCTTCTTTGGTCAGGTTGGATGCGTCCAGTTCATGGGGGATCTCCGGTATGCGCTTCGTCGGTTCGTAGCGAAAAGCTCCGCATGAACCTTCCGCTGACATGATACCACGCCTTTTGCAGGCGACTTTCCCATATCCCAGGACCGATCCATGGCGGCAATACACGCACCTCGGTTCAATATTCCGGTCAAACAGCATAGTACACCTCAATTCACTACTATACAACTACATATATTCCTTCATCAATTATGTGTAATTGTATCACGGTTGTCCTGACGCCGCAACAGGTTTTTTATAACTATTCGCCGCGCTTGATTTAGTAATTATTCAAAGGGTGAAGTTGTTCAGGGATCACTCAACTCCGCGCCGCGGCGCTTGCCACGCGCCCTGTTTCGCATACTCCCGCTATGCGGCATACACCGCAGTTCGGGGCTCTGGCGGAGCATACCGCGCGTCCGTGGAGTACCAGGCGATGGCAGAAGTCTGAGGAGCTTTCCGGTGGCAGCGCCTCGCGCAGGGCTGTCTCAATTCTCAGGGGATCCTTCGTATCCACAAGGCCCATCCTGTTTGAAAGCCTGATGCAATGCGTGTCAACGACTACCGCCGGCTTTTTGTGTATGTCCCCAAGCATGAGGTTTGCCGTCTTCCGCCCCACCCCGGGCAGCCTGAGCAGCTCTTCCATCGTGTCAGGCACGCGGCCATCAAACTCTCCGATGAGCATCGCCGCGGCGGCGGCGATATCGCGAGCTTTTATCCGGAAGAATCCGCATGGATGGATTATATCCTCGAGTTGCGCAAGATCGGCGGTGGCTAGCGATTCGAGCGTCGGGTACCGCTCGTACAGTATCGGGGTGACTGTATTCACACGCGCGTCAGTGCATTGCGCCGCGAGGCGCGCGGCGAACAGCAATTCATAGTCTTTGCCATAGTCGAGCGCGCATACCGGCTCCGGATAGCACTCTTCCAACAATCTGATTATTTCGATTATTCCATCGTTTGTAAGCATCCCGTCACCTCAGTTTGCGGTGTTGCGTTTGATTATATCATAAGCGCGATCATTATATCACGGGTGGGATAATATTTGCATCCAGGTTATCACGTTTGTTTATGAAGATTTCGATTATAAGATGTTGAAATGCGCCGGGGACTTCTGTTATAATAGCGGTCATACTACAACATATGGAGGCAAGAACCAGTGATCAGAGAAATGATGTCGTTGATCTCGCAAGCCGATCCGGAAGTTGGCGAAGCCATCGATAAGGAGTTCAACCGGCAGCGCAGGAACATAGAGCTCATAGCGTCCGAAAACTGCGTGAGCGAAGCTGTCTTGATGGCGGCGGGGACGATACTTACGAATAAATACGCGGAGGGCTATCCAGGACGCCGCTACTACGGCGGATGCGAGGAGGTCGACGTCATCGAGGATATCGCGATCTGCCGGGCCAAGGAGCTTTTCGGCGCGAAATATGCCAATGTCCAGTCACATTCGGGAGCATCCGCCAACTATGCGGCATATATGGTGCTATGCAATCCCGGCGATACGGTTTTAGGTATGAACCTGGATCATGGCGGCCATCTGACGCATGGCAGCCGGGCGAATTACTCCGGCAAATACTATAACATCGTATCATACGGCGTCACTGACGATACTAACCTGATAGATTATGACGATGTCCTCAGAGTCGCGAAGGAATGTAAGCCTAAGATGATCGTAGCCGGCGCGTCGGCATACCCGAGAACAATCGACTTTAAGAAGTTTTCCGGAATCGCGCATGAAGTCGGCGCTCATCTGATGGTCGATATGGCCCATATATGCGGCCTCGTCGCGGCGGGTGAACACCAAAACCCTGTGCCATACGCCGATGTAGTCACAAGCACGACGCATAAGACAATGCGCGGCCCGCGCGGCGGTTTTATCCTGACCAACGACGAAACGTTTGCAAAGAAAGTCAATTCCGCCGTTTTCCCCGGAGCGCAGGGCGGTCCGCTCATGCATATCATCGCGGCGAAAGCGATCGCGTTCGGCGAAGCGCTCAAACCGCAGTTCAAGGAGTATCAGCGCCAGATATGCAAGAACGCTAAGGTACTCGGCGACAGCCTCCTGGAATACGGGTTCAATCTCGTTTCCGGCGGGACGGATACACATCTTTTACTTGTGGATCTGCGCGGCCTCGGCACTACAGGGCGGGATTTGGAACAGCGGCTCGATTCGGTCCATATAACCGTGAATAAAAACAAGATCCCAAACGATCCGCAGCCCGCGTCGGTGACGAGTGGCATACGTCTCGGGACTTCGGCGGTCACAAGCCGTGGTTTCCTCGAAGACGATATGCGCAAAGTCGCGGAGCTGCTCTTCCTCGCCGCGTCGGATTATGATTCTAAAGTCGACTATATACGCTCCGAAGTGGGCAAACTGTGCGCGAAGCATCCATTATACGAGTGATGACTGCCCGAAGTGTGAACATACATATGGATATCAGAGTTGGCGACATCCTGACACTCAAGAAAAAGCATCCTTGCGGAGCCGTCACGTGGCGTACTCTGAGGATAGGCGCGGATTTTAAGTTGAAATGTCTTGGCTGCGGCCATGAGATCATGGAGCCCCGCGGCAAGATCGAAAAAAAAGTCAAAGCGGTTGAAAGGCAGACATAAGCGTGAGTTTTTCTCCAGTACCGCAATATGCTTATCGCGAACTTACGGATATCCCCCCCGATTTTCTAAAGAAGCTTGGCGTAAAACTGCTGATGCTTGATCTGGACAATACGGTGGCCGCATATACAGAGCATATCCCGCCTGTAGGCGTTGCGCGCTGGATTGCGGAGGTCATGGAGCGCGGCATTACGCTATACATCTTATCCAACAGCCGGAAAAAGAGAGTCGATACATTCGCGCAGGCGCTTCAAATCGGCTGTATGAAGGGTGCGCGAAAGCCCTCGCCGAAGGGCGTCAGGAGTACCGCCGCTCAATTCGGCTTCAGCTCCGGCGAATCGGCGCTCGCGGGCGATCAGGTATATACGGACGTTCTTGCAGCCAACAGGGCCGGCGCCATCTCGATTGTCGTGCGGCCGCGACGGTTTTCGAATCCTTTTCTGGCAATCAGGTACGCGCTCGAAGCGCCGTTTCGCGCGATGTGCGGGAATAAGATGTATTGTAAAGATAAAAGATAGCGCCACATCCGGCGAGAACCTGGCGTATTGCGTTGTGTCGCCTCTTTGATGAGGGCGATTCCGAAATTGAATGATAAATGGGGTTATTACGATGAACAATATTGAGAGAATTCGCCAGGGGATAGCGAAGCGGGAGTTTGGAGCTATGCTGGTCACAGATCCAGCCGGCAGATTATTCGCTACCGGATTCCACTCAAGTGCCGGGGCCCTGCTCGTGACGGCGAGCGACGCGTGGTTTTTCATCGACTCGCGATACTTTGAAGCCGCTGAAAAAACGATTGCAGGCGCACATATAAGGCTTATTTCATCGGAGAAACCACTAACCGATCAGCTAAAAGCCTTACTCAATGAGCGAGATATTAAATCGGTCGGATTCGAGGATGAAATAGTCCCACACGCTAAATATCTCGAATGGACAGAAAAGCTTGAGACGATGCTCGTCCCGGCGCGGAGGCTTATCGACAACCTGCGCGCGGTCAAGTCGCCTGACGACCTGGAGAAAATGATAAAGGCTCAGCGCGTCGCTGAAAAGTCATTCGAAGAGATACTGCCGCTTATAAGCATGGATATCACCGAGAAGCAACTCACCGCGGAACTCATCTACCGGTTTTTACTCAACGGCGCCGACGATAAGTCGTTTGACCCGATTGTCGTTTCCGGCGCAAAGTCAAGCATGCCGCATGGCGAACCCGGGGATGTCAGGATCAGCGCGGGTTTTCTGACGATCGATTTCGGCGTGAAGCTTGAGGGTTGGTGCAGCGATACGACAAGGACGCTGTGCATCGGTCAACCGGACGACGAGATGGTAAAAATCTACGACACCGTGCTCGCGGCGCAAGACGCAGGTATCAAAGCGATTCGCGCGGGGGTTCCGGGCGCCGATGTGGACTCAGCGGCGCGGACGGTGATCGAGGATGCGGGATACGGCGAGTACTTCGGGCATGGCTTCGGCCACTCCCTCGGACTCGAGGTGCATGAGTCGGTGACCGCCTCTCCCCTTTCCGAGGATACGCTGGTGGCGGGCGTAGTCCTCTCAGCCGAACCTGGTATATATATTCCGGGGCGTTACGGCGTAAGGATCGAGGATGTGGTATATGTGACGGAAACCGGCTGTGAAAACATAACGAATATTCCAAAGGATCTGATGATATTGGGCGGGACTTAGGACATTCGACAGTTTGACACTTCCAGGACTGTTGAATTTGCGATTTTTCTTGCATTCCTGTTTATTTTAGGATAATATATCAGCGTTACAGGCAAGCGGGCAGCTAAGGAGGAGTATTGATGATTGTCGCGGGCGATTTTAGGAACGGCGTAACGTTTGAGTGGGATGGAAAGGTCATGCAAGTGGTCGAATTCCAGCATGTCAAGCCCGGGAAGGGCGCCGCTTTCGTCCGTACAAAAGTGAAGAATGTCATCACGGGAGCTGTCGTCGAAACATCTTTCAGCCCATCGGAGAAATTCGAAAACGCGTATGTCGAACGCCGCGAGATGGAATACAGCTATAACGACGGGAATCTCTATTACTTCATGGATCTCGAGACGTACGAGCTCGAGCCGATCGATCAGAGTCTGCTCGGCGATAATTTCAAGTTCGTTATGGAAAATATGAACTGTACGATACACTCTTATAAAGGCAAAGTCTTCAACGTTGATCCTCCGAATTTTGTCGAACTGACCATTACCGCCACCGATCCCGGGTTTAAGGGCGACACAGCGACGAATGTCCTGAAACCCGCGATTGTCGAAACGGGCGCGGAGGTGAAAGTCCCCCTGTTTATCAGTGAGGGCGAAAGAATACGTATAGACACGCGTACGGGTGAGTATCTCGAACGCGCGAAAGGTTGATTGTCTGAGAAAATTAGGAGAGGAATGAAATTATTATGTCAATCAAGGAAAAAGTCGCTTATCTAAAAGGACTGGCGGAAGGGCTGGGACTCGATCCGGAATCGAAATCGGAGAAGCTGATTTCGGTCATTATCGACACGCTTTCTGATATTGTGGACGAGATTGAGGAGTTGGGAGAAAACGCCCTGGATATCGGCGAGGAGCTCGACACGCTTTCGGACGATTTGGCCGACGTTGAGGAATTCCTTTTCGACAATGATCTGGATGATGATCTGGATGATTTAGACGATTTTGACGACTTCGACGAAGACGACGAGGACGAGGACGATGAGGACGACGACGTTTTCGACGACGATGAGTCCGGTTGCGAGTTGTGCGGACGCAGAGGGGTTATATACACGGTCGAGTGTCCCTCTTGTAACGCGGATATAAGGCTTAGTGACGCGGATCTGATGCGTGGGTCAAAAACCTGCTCCTCTTGCGGGGAACTGCTCGAGTTTGATTTCGATGAGGATGAAGACGAGGAAGAGGAAGAAGCAGAACTCGGTGATGATGAGGAAGAATCCACTTCAGCCGAGGAGGCCGAGGTAGAAGACGACGCCTGATTATCGGGGTTTCGAGCGCTGAACATTGAATGAAGACTGTTCCAGGTTGTTGGCGTAGCAACCAATGATAGTTTATTATTACAGCAGGCTGCTTGTCCAACGGACGCGCAGCCTGCGGGACAGGTAAATATGGGCCCGTAGCTCAGATGGGAGAGCGTACGGTTCGCATCCGTAAGGTCGAGGGTTCGATCCCCTTCGGGTCCACCATAGGTCAAGCCTTGCAAATGCTACATTTGCAGGGCTTGTCTATTAAAGCGTTTTTTAGAATTTTCAGGGCCTCTACCCTACTTGGTATCAAATTCTACCAGATTGGATAGAGGCCATAGAAGCTTTGCATTCTGACTTATCATTCTGTTTCGGTATTTTTATCCTTTAAGCTGATATCAGGATATCCGGAATCGGGTCGGTGTCAGACTTATTGTCGCGATACTCTTTCATGATAGTAAGGCCAAAGGCGTGGTTTAGTGTTTTTTTATGAATTATTTACATCAATTTGCCAGACACCATCTGGCAAGTTGATGTGTCCTGAAAAGGGTGCGATTTATAAGGATTCTTCGCCTGTAAGCGTCGACAAAAGATATCGGAATGGTTTTATACCGCCTTAGTCGGTATTGTGAATATGCATGAGAGAAAATGCCAAAATCATACCCTTGATGTAGCCACGCACGGGCAGCGCGTAATATCGCCTTTCCATCACAGATTCTCAATATCTTTGTTCTCCTGCTCGTGCCATTCATTTAAAACCGCTTCGACCTGTTCGATTAGTTCCTCTCTATTTGGAATATAATACACATAGCTTGACGCGAAGATATTGTTTGATAAACCGCCTAACGCATATTCGGCGTCAACACTGTCCTTATCAGTACAGAGGATAATGCCGATAGGGGGATTGTCATTCTCGTCATTGACTTCCGCGCTATAGTAGTTCAAGTACGCATTTAGCTGTCCTGCCGCTTCCGGCAAGAACTTCACGGTCTTTAATTCTATCAATACATAAGCCCGTAGGATTTTGTTATAGAAAACCATATCGACGTACCTGTGAGTGTTGCTGAGTGTAACGCGCTGCTCCGTTCCTACGAACATGAAGCCTCGACCAAGCTCCAGTAAGAACTTTTCAATTTGCCGAACAAGAGCTTTTCGTAAATCGTCCTCGACAATAGGTTTATTCTCAGGAATACCCAAAAACTCAAAAACATACGGGTCTTTAATCATATCAACAGGGTCAGACATTTCAATCCCGTGCTTCGCGAGAGCCAGCACAGT
>Ga0123353_10014362_pt1 | contig 11408 bp, 4 predicted proteins | sample TergutLab28metaG_3_FD_92763 | JGI IMG/M metagenome (GOLD analysis project Ga0123353, IMG submission 92763) | Labiotermes labralis P3 segment gut microbial communities from Petit-Saut dam, French Guiana - Lab288 P3 | ecosystem: Host-associated > Arthropoda: Insects > Digestive system > Gut ... | reverse complement strand
GCCCCAGACTGAAACAGGCGCTCATCACGCCGGCCAGCAACGCAATCAGAATACCCTTTTTCAGGGCAAAATCCTTCACGGCTTTACGTTTTTCCTCCTCGCTCATGTTTTTGTCGCGAAGACTTCCGGCATAACCGATAACGGCAATACCCGCAATGGCGATACATACGCCGATAAGCAATATCAACCCGTCGCCTCGGAACAGGTTATCTCCTTTCAGCAAAGCAGGAATCAAAGTCCCGAAAGCCGAGCATGTGCCCAATGCCAACGATTGACCCATAGCCACGCCAAGGAAACGCATACTTAACCCAAACGTCAGGCCGCCCACACCCCAAAGCGCGCCGAACCCCATTACCTTCCATGCCGCCATGGAACCTCCGGCATCGGCTGCGGCTAATATTTCGCCCAACGAAGCGCCTGCCGGAACAGCCATCAAAGCGCCCAAGTATGGAAATACCAACCATGCAAAGATACCCTGCATCAACCAAAAACATTCCCACGCCCAGTCCCTTACCTTTTTGATGGGAACGTAAGAACTTGATTGTCCGAAACTTCCGACTGCAATAATCAATAAACCAATCATCGTATTCATGCAAATATGATATTATTTTGTTAAAATTCATTCACTACAAAGAAAAACAAAATTTTGTTAAAAAAAAAATCTATGGTTGTATCAACAAAAAATCTTAATTTTGCAGTAGAAGTATCATAAGGAATCAAACCATGACACCATCCGTCGAATCACGAACAAAAGATTTGCAGTTGCTGCAACAGTTTCTCTCAAACCAAAATACGACCATCAACACCCTTCGCGAACTGATGCCGTTCAGGGTAACCGAAATATTGATGGTAGCCACGCTTTACGATACGTTTACCATCGAAAACGAAGGCCGGTTTATCGAACATATCATGGGCGAGCATTACCAGAATAATATCGTTTCCATGCCGCGTATCACAGGAGTTACTTCGGTTGTCGAAGCGAGGACACGGTTGAAAACCATGCGTTTCGACCTTGTTATCATTATGGGTGGCGTCGACCGCGATATGCCTTTTGAGGTGAGCAGGGTTATCCGTCAGGAAGCGCCCGAACTGCACATTTTTCTGCTCACGAATCACAGCAGCGACCTTGCGTATTACAAGGAGCGAATCCGCCTGCAACCCACCATCGACCGTATTTTTATATGGAGTGGTGAGACGAAGGTGTTCTACGCAATGGTTAAATACCTCGAAGACCGGATGAATGTAGCCAACGATACGCAAGTGGGGCTTATCAAGGTGATATTACTTGTGGAGGATTCGGAAATATATTATTCGAAATACCTGCCCTTATTATACGATTGCGTACATGAACAAGTGCGCAAATTAGTGGAGGATGTGGATGCGGACAGGGTGATCAAGGCGTTGCGGGCACGATTACGACCCAAGGTATTGTTGGTTTCTGCCTACGAGGAGGCAATAGAAATCGCACGTCTTTATAGTGACAATCTGATGTGTATGATCACCGACGTGGAGTTTCCGAAAAGGGATACACTCGCGCATGACGTTGGTTTTGAACTATGCCGGGAAGTCCGCAAACTGGTACCCGACCTGCCCATTGTACTGCAATCAGCGGAACTTGACCTTGCACATAAGGCTTTTGAAATCAAGGCTACTTTTATCGGGAAAAATTCGGAAACGTTGTTGAGGGAAATACGAAGTTTCATCAACCATCAGATGGGTTTCGGCAGCTTAGTTTACCGCGACGGCACCAGTATGAAGATGATCTCAATACGGTCGGTGCAGGATTTAGAGCGGCAGCTCGATTCGATGTCCGACGACAGTTTGATGTACCACGCCAAACACCATCACTTTTCGTTGTGGCTGATGGCACGCGGCGAAATAGGGATAGCCAAATTGATTTACAGAATCAAGATAAGCGATTTCGATGATCTGAATGAATACCGTAAATATATGAAGTTCATGCTGAACCGTTACCGCAATGAAGCCAACGCCGGACGGGTGATTGAGTTTAATGAGGAAGCGCTCGGCGAAGAACAGTATGTCGTAAGTTTGGGTAGCGGCAATCTTGGCGGGAAAGGGCGCGGATTGATTTTTGCCAACACGCTCGTTTATAACCTGCATTATACCGATGTCCTGTCAGAAGCCAACCTCAATTTACGAACCCCGCGCACGGCAGTTATCGGTTCTGACGAGTTCGATATTTTCATTGAGCGCAACAACCTTGCACAGTTGCTCGAAACCGAAACAGACTTTGAAAAGGTGAAAGAAGCGTTCCTGCAGAGTGAACTGTCGTACAGCCTCACGCGACGACTGAAAACATACCTCCGATATATCGACGGACCCATAGCGGTGCGTTCGTCGGGCTTATGCGAGGACAGTTCGGTACAGCCTTTTTCGGGTGTTTTCGATACCTATTTGCTGCCAAACAACTCCCCTGATTCGAACGTGCGCCTGCAACAACTTGCCGAGGCGGTGCGTTTAGTGTATGTGTCGCTGTACACGCCCGAAGCGCGCGAATATTTCAGGGCGATACATTATGATATCCGTAAAGAAAAGATGGCTATTGTGTTGCAGGAAGTAGTGGGCAACCGGCACGAACAGTATTTCTACCCTGATATCAGCGGTACGGCACAGTCAAACAACTACTATCCGGTGGCTTACATGCAGCCTGAAGATGGTTTTGCCACGTGCGCCGTCGGATTGGGTAAATATGTGGTAGACGGCGGTAAATCATTCCGGTTCTCACCCAAATATCCGGCATTGGAACCTTTGTCGCCACAGGAACAGTACAAAAATTCGCAAACGAAATTTCTGGCACTCGACCTAAACAACGACTGCCCCGACCTCTTCCGCAACGGCGAAATGGCAGCAATGGCAGAGTTGGATATTTCGGAAGCCGAAGCGCACGGTACGCTCCGGCACTGTGCATCGGTGTATACGGCAGATGACCGCATCGAACCCGGTCTCGACAGCCGTGGTCCGCGTGTGGTCAACTTTGCCGACATACTCCGGTATGATTATATCCCTCTGGCGAAAATGATCGGTTCAACCCTCGACCTAGTGAAGGAGGCAATGGGAATGCCCGTTGAAATAGAGTTTGCCGTTGAATTGAGCAATGATGCCGGCAAGCCTTCGAATCTGTATTTGTTGCAAGTGAAACCAATTGTAGAAATGAAAACCGATTTCGAATTGGCGCCAGACAAAATTGACTCTGAACTTACAATTCTATATTCATCCAAAACTATGGGTAACGGTCAGATTGACCATATTACCGATGTGATTTACGTGGATACCGACAGTTTCGATAAAACAAATACACTGACCATCGCCGCCGAAATAGACCAACTGAACCAACAGATGATTACCGAAAAACGCGAATACATTCTTATCGGACCGGGACGCTGGGGTTCGCGCGACCGGTTTATCGGTATCCCGGTCACATGGCCCCAGATTTCGTCGGCAAAAGTGATTGTGGAGGCAGGTTTACCTGACTTGCCGCTTGACCCGTCGCTCGGTTCGCATTTCTTTCACAACGTGATTTCGATGCACGTGGGATATTTCTCTATTCCATGTGATTCATCACCCGATTTTATCCGTTGGGAAAGGTTGAAAACGCAAGCTTTGATACATCAAACCAAATATGTCCGGCATGTACGCTTCGACCATCCGCTTTGTATACAAATGGACGGGAAGAACAGGAGGGCGTCAATAAGCCAATAATTTACTTCAAATATTCATCCGGTATTTTATTAATCGGACGGATTTCGATATTCCTGTAATAGATTTCAGCGCCTTCGGATTGCAGTTGTATCACGCCCTTCGTGAGGGGCACTTCTTTGCCATCGACTACAAGGTGTGAGTTGGTGTTGATCATGTTCACCTTGCCGTTGATGACATGAATGCTGGTGCCTTCGTAACACAACAGTTCAATGGTGTTCCATTCGCCAAGCGGTTTTTCGTTTATCGGATTTCTTTTACAAATAGCAGGCAAACCGGTAGACTGCGGACCGAATTTTACTACTGGGGCAGTGGGGTCGAAGGTGTAACCGCGTCCGTTTTCGTTGGGGCGCGCCGTTATGTCACAATAGGTTGTTCCCATGCGGTACGAATCGCCAAAATCGTTTTCCATTACCTGACATTCGTGCGATATTTTCCACACGTTCAATCCTTTGCCAAATTCGCCCGTGCCATGATACAACAAGCCTGAATTACGTGGCAATTCTGCGCGCGGCGCCCACTTCTTTTCGCCCCATTTAGCCTGAAGCCGGAGGTGATAGTTACCATACTCGTTAACAGTTGCGAACGAACCGTAAATTTGTCCCGAAACATGTAGGGCAGGTTCTCCATCCACTACTGTCACAGTGAACACTTTCAGCGGGTCGTTGCCAACGCCCAGCGGACGGGTATATTTGCCGTCCTCGTCGCGTTCCATGCCCGGAACATCTACAGAAGGGTCGGGAACGCCAATATAGACTTCCCATCCGGTGAAATCTTTGCCGTTAAACAGCGATTCCCACTTAGGTTCTGAATCGCAGGATACTAAAAACATCGTCGCTACAAGCGGAAATACAAAAAAAACTTTCTTCATTTGATTGGTTTTGATTAATTATTAATAATTTATACATATATTTTCAACACATTATACAACTTCTCAAAATTGAGTATACCTTCTATCACTTTGTTGCACCGGCTATCCACAATCATCTGGTTATAATACTCGTTGTATTCGGGGACAACTAATACCAGTGGTAAACCTGCCCGCACAGACTTCACCTGCCGGAGTGATTCGGGGTCTTCGTTTTGGAACACGCAGGAATCAGCCAATACCAAATCAATGTCTTTGTTCAGGGTAATGGACTCAATCCATTGTTTGAGCGTTTGTGCATGAATCAGTGTTGCCCCGGTGGATGCCAATAAGGTTTCGAAATACCGGAACGTCATGATTTCAGGTTCGATAATCAGAATATTCATTCCTTTGAATTGTTGGTCGCCGGTTGGTCTTTCTGCGTTAGTTTCAGCGAAAAGCGGTTCGTCTTCGGAAATAATGGGAAAATACGATACGGTAAACCTGAAGGTGGAACCTGCTCCCTCTTCCGATTCCACAGTGATATCACCACCCATCATCTGTACCAGACTGCGCGAGATGGTCAACCCAAGACCTGTACCACCGTATTTCCTGCTGTTGGTCAATTCCGCCTGACGGAAACGCTCGAAAATGACTTCCTGCTGGTCAACAGGCAGTCCGATACCTGAATCCTCCACCCAAAACTCCAACTTATCAGGCGACGTCTGCCTGTATCCAAACCCTATGAATCCCTTTTCAGTGAATTTAATAGCATTGCTGATAAGATTGCTGAGTACTTGCCGCAGGCGTATCGGGTCAATGAAAATAGAATCCATATTAACAAATTGACTGTCGTCGAGTATCAGGATGACTTTGTCCTTGTTGTTAGCCTGAAGGTAGGTGTCGAAAAAGACCTGCAGTTCGGTCATAAAAGCGTTGAGTTGGAAAATCCCCGGACGAAGGCTCATCTGTCGGGCTTCAATCTTTGCCACATCAATGATATCGTCGATGAGTTTGACCAACTGTACACTGCTGTTGTTCACCACCTGTATGTATTCCTGCCTGCGTTTGGCAGACAGGTTGTCGTCGGCAAGAAAGTTGAGGAAACCGATAATACCGTTAATGGGAGTCCGTATTTCGTGCGACATGTTGGCTAAAAACGCCGATTTCAGTTTGTCTGATTCTTCGGCTTTTTCCTTGGCGCGAATGAGTTCCATTTCGTTCATCTTGCGTTCGGTAATGTCGCGAATCACAAGGATGATCGAAGAAGTACGTCCCTGTTCGTCCTTAACGGAAGCCGCTGAAATTTCGCCGAAAAAGTCGGAACCGTCTTCGCGTATCAGCAACAGTTGGGGTAAAAACGAAACGTTGTCCTCTACAAGCGCATTGAACAAATTGTTGGCTTTATGCGCATCGTGAGGATGAACATAACGGGCTATCCGCACTTTCCTGATATTCATATCGTCGCTGATAAAGAACAGTTCTCTTGCCTTGGGTGATATGAAAATTATCTTTCCCCGCGGATTGCACACAACAACGGCATCGGGCGATGCTACCGTCAATTGACGGTACAGTTCCTCGGATTGACGCAATGCCTCTTCAGCTGTCTTGCGTTCGGTAATGTCGGTGGCGTATTCCATGTGAACCAACCGTCCGTCAACCCATTCAATCGCTGCATCGGTACACTCAAACCATTTGTTTATGATAAGGTTTTTAAATTCCCAGCGGTACAATCCGGTTGGTTTTTTCTTGCTGTCCAATAATTTGGGATTCGGACAAAATTCACACGGACCCGTCATCCCATTCTGCAGTACCTTCCAGCATACTTTTCCTTCGAGGTCTTCACCTATGTGGTCTTTCAGCGTCTTGTTGGCAAACAGTACCTCGTACGTGTTGAAGTCGGCTACGTAGATACTGGCATTGATGTTGTCAAGTACCGTGCGCATGGTTTGTTGCGACAACTGTATGGATTTTTCGGCACGGAAACGGCGGGCGGAGGAAGAAATGATTTGCGACAAACTGATGAGCAGTTCCACTTCCTGTTGCTGCCATTCCTTATGTTTTGTACATTCGTCGAATCCAACGAAACCATAATTGATGCCATTGGCTTCCAATGGAAGTACCAGTATGGACTTAATACCTTGTGGCTCTAATATTTCGTAAACTTCGGGAGCGAGGGTGACAATGTCGTGCGTACATATATAATCGTCCTTTTCGAAAGCATCAAACCATGTGCTCAGGTCATCGTAGGGTAAGTCCTGCAGGTTATCAATTTCGGGGGTGACACCCTCGTTGCACCATTCGTAAGTATTGCTGACCGTTTTACCGTTAACGGACTTTTCAAAAATATAACTTCTACTCACTCCGGCATATTTTCCTATCTCTGTCAGGGCAATATTGATGGCGTCGGACAGGTTTCCGAGGGATTGTACTATTTGCAACACCTTGATAAGTATGTTCTGTCGCCGGCGCGTTTCTTCCAGTTCCTGCTCGGTAATTTTCCTGTCGGTAATATCTACCATGAATCCATCCCACACATGCGCCTTATCGTCCTGCAAATGATAAGACGAACGCAGTTGCAACCATTTGGTTTCGCCCGTATCCAAACATATCCGGCATTCTGCATCTGCAAATCCCGATTGGTCGGAACCGAACAGGTCGAGAATTTTTTCACTGTCATCAGGATGGAACATGTTAAAAAACAGACTGCAATTGTCCAGCACATCGTCAACCGCAATGTGGAACATGTCTGCAAAACGGGCGCTGATGTAGGAAAATTGCAATACTCCTCCCGCTTTGCCGTACATCTGGAAGATAACTCCGCCCGGCAAGTTATCGCTGAGCGAGGTCAGGCGTTCCTTGCTTTCTATAAGTTCGCGGGTTTGCGATGCCACCATTTCTTCCAGTTGCGTACGGTAAAGTTCCAGTTCTATGTCGATTAGTTTACTTTCGGTGGTATCGCGCACGATCTGTCCTACGAAATATTTTTCGCCTACCTCTATCTGGAAGGATATCATGGTAGCATACCGTTCGACACTGTCCAGCGAATAAATCTTATGTTCCGTTTCCTGAGAATATTTTTGTTTGTTGTTGGGGTCGAGAAGTTCAAGGGTAAGTTTGCGGAACTCTTTTGTCATTTTTTCTGCTACATCAACTTGCATCAGCATTCGATAAAGATCCCATGAATAGTTTCCGAGCGCCACTTCACTCTTAATTCCCGTAATACGTTCCTGTTCGGGATTCCACTCAATTACCCGTCCTTCGTCATTGATAATCACGATACCCTCTAATGTCTGCGAGATAAAGTTACGGAATTTTTTTTCGCTTTCCCCCAGTTTCTGCATCACTTCTCTGCGTGCGGCTATTTCATCATGTAACTGGTTGTTTTTATGGTGCAGTTCTTCGTTGATGGAGGCAAATTCCTCGTTGGTGGCGTGCAATTCCTCGTTGGTGGCATATAATTCTTCGTTAGCCGCTTCGAGTTCTTCGGTCCGCTCTTTCACCATCATTTCAAGGCTGTTCCGGTAATCTTCGAGTTTCAGCTCGTTATTTTTCTGTTCGGTAATATCAATGATATACCCGTCCCATACCACCAAATGGTTTTCCATGTGTGGGGTCGACGACAACAGTAACCATCTCGTGGTCGTATCATTTGGGGGTCGGAAACGCACTTCAATTCTCTTTTTGGACATGGTTTCGGCGCTTTTCAGAAGAGTGTCCATCAGCATAGGCAAATCTTCCGGAAAGACAAGGTTAAGCGCGACATTCATATCATTGAGTACGGCATCAACGGGGACTCCCGACATGGCTTCCCAACTCTTGCTCAGATAGGTGAATTTTAATTCTTTCGTGCCTATGTTTGTCGTGGCACGGTAGAGGCAACCATCGGGGAAGTTATCCCCTAACGCCTCCAAACGCTCTTTTACGACAAGCAGTTCCTGTTCCCTTTTCACACTTTCGGTAATATCGCGGTAGATGACGCAAATGTCGGTAGTTTCGTGCTGAGGTATCGGAAAATAGAGCGTATGAAGCGTACTTTCCTGCTGTGTTTTCAGGTTCACAAATTTCCGGATAAAGATAGTTTGTTCCTTGCGGGAAATAGTCTCAATAAACTGGACTCGCATTTCCTCTATCTCTTTTTTGCTGTACCTGCCATACGGAAGTAGCATAGCGACTACATTCCAGAGTTTTTTTCCAATAGCCTGTTCTTTCGAAAAGCCTGTTATATTTTCGACTCCCCTGTTCCACTCCTTGATAATGCCATCTTCTCCGATGAGGACAATGCCATCTGTCGAGTTGTCGAAAATACTTTGAAAAACTTCTAACCGCTTGATATCGTCAGATTGGTTCATATACATGCGAATTCTTTTTGTGATGCTTTTTTTTGAAGGGCTAAAAATACACATATTTGTTTGAACCATCAAAAAAAATATTTAACTTTGATGTTTCATTCATTTAACGCATCATGCCTGACAATAAACGTAAAATAGTCAACGACCCCATTTACGGGTTTATCAACATACCATTCCCAATATTGTACGATTTGATGGAGCATCCCTATTTTCAGCGGTTGCGACGCATCAAACAACTCGGACTTACCCATTTAGTGTATCCGGGAGCCAACCATACGCGATTCCAGCATGTGCTCGGCGCGATGCATCTGATGGAAGAAGCCATTGCAACCTTGCGTTCCAAAGGTCTCAACATCACAAGCGAAGAGTCTGAAGCCGCCCTGATAGCCATTCTTTTGCATGACATCGGGCATGGACCGTACTCACATGTGCTGGAACGGGAATTGGTGAAGGATATTTCGCACGAAACCCTCTCGCTGCTTTTCATGCAGGAATTGAATCGCGAATTTGGCGGTCGGTTGGATGCAGCCATCGAAATCTTTTGTAAACAATACCCCAAAAAGTTCCTGTGTCAATTGGTATCGAGCCAGTTGGATATGGACAGGCTTGATTACCTGCGCCGCGACAGTTTTTTCACAGGCGTTACCGAAGGAATCATCGGCTCCGACCGTATCATCAAGATGTTACATGTAGCAGGCGATGAATTGGTGGTCGAAGCCAAAGGTATCTATTCCATTGAGAAATTCCTGCTGGCACGGCGGCTGATGTTTTGGCAGGTATACCTCCACAAGACGGTAATTGCGGCCGACCAACTCTTGCTGAGCGTTCTCGACCGCGCCCGGCAACTTTTCCGCGATGACGAAAACCTTTTTGCAACACCCGGTCTCCGGTTTTTCCTTCGCGACTTCATCCCTGCTCAGTTGCAGCACAATCCATATGAAGTGCTGACACATTATGCCACACTCGACGATGATGATATTTCCATTTCCCTCAAAATGTGGATGGAACATAAAGACCCTGTGTTGTCACGCCTCGCATCCAACTTGGTCAATCGTCGTTTGCTCCGCATCGAGATACAGAACGAACCCTTTGCCGGCGTTCATATCGAATCAGTCCGCCATAAAGCGGCCAATTTGTGCGGAATTACATACGAAGATGCCGGATATTTTGTTCGTTCGGGCAAACTTTCCAACCATGCCTACAACAGCGCCGACGCCGGTGAAAGCATTCTTGTTATGCAAAAAGGTCAGCCGGTAGATATTACTGTAGCGTCCGATTTGGAAAACCTGTTTGGAATGTCAAAAATCGTGGAGAAGTATTTTTTGTGTTATCCCAAGGAATTGACGGTAAGATAAGTGACCCCGGCGGGACTCAAACCCACGACCTTCAGAACCGGAATCTGACGTTCTATTCAACTGAACTACGGGGCCGGTTTCAGGGGGCAAAAATAAACAAATCCCATATATTCCCAAAACGCAATAAGAGATTTTGTCAATCAAAAATCGAAAATCAAAAATTTTTATTGATGTTCCGCCCTCAACAAATCGTTAATCGTTTTCACCGGATTGAAAGTTTCGACAGGCACTTCCACAAAGACTGTGTTCCAACGCGCCATAGCGCCGTTCCACAGGCCGGGTAATTCCTGTGCTTTAAGTTTCACGCCGTCTTTCGACTTCGTTGAAATAAATCCTGTAGTGGGGTCGCGGTAGCCGGGCAGGTTGAAATGACGTCCTTCGCCGTCTTTTACGGCACAAACCAGGTCAACAGGGTTAAAATGAGTAGCGCCTGCTGCAATGGCTTTCTGTTGCGGGTCATCTATATCAATTTGCGACGATTCGGCAATCTGCAACGAGGCTGAGCCGTCGTTGTGGCGCACCCAAAAGGGGCCGCCACCCGGTTCGCCTTCGTTTTTTACCATACCGCACACCCGGATGGGACGATGAAGAATGTTCAACAGATAAGTCTTGACGTCTTCATCCGACCATGTGAAAATGGATGCCGGTGGTTGGAAAGAAAGCCGCTCAGTCAGAAAAAATAATGCCTTTTCCGCTGTTTCTTTGTTATACCCGTTGTCGCGCAACTGAAGGCAGTGTTCTGCAGTTTGCTCATGAAGTTCAATCAACAGCCCTGCCAACGCCTTTTTATATTTTGTGGTAACGGGCTTTTGAGCGTCAGGCGTCACATTGTCAATATTTTTGATGAAGATAAAATCGGCGTCAATCTCGTTCAGATTTTCCAACAAGGCGCCATGTCCGCCCGGCCGGAAGAGAATACTTCCGTCGACATTGCGTATTGGCAGGTTGTCATGGCCGACAGCAAGAATATCGGTTGATGGTTTTTGCTGTGAAAAATATATATTATAATGTATCCCGAACAGGTCGGAATATTTTTTCAATTTGCTTTCCACCAACGCTTCAAATCCTTTTTGATGTTCGGGTGACACCGTGAAATGTAAATTGACCGAATTATCAACATTAACGGCGTAATTGGCG